>QMCD01001516.1_pt1 | contig 14013 bp, 12 predicted proteins | sample 1821841 | NCBI WGS metagenome assembly QMCD01 (sample SAMN01991225, study PRJNA193472) | Termite gut metagenome, whole genome shotgun sequencing project. | isolation source: worker | host: Macrotermes natalensis | reverse complement strand
TATCCGGCGGTGGGCAGAACGCCCCAGCGCAGGCATCGCACCGCGCTGTGGACGCGCCGTCCGGCGAGGTGGTTGAGATCGGGGAAAAGCTGTTCGTGGCGCAAACAAACGATATCTACCTGAATCCGGACGATTACATCGGCAAGACGATCAAATATGAAGGGATATTTGATTCGTTTTACTATCCGGAGGCCGACGAAACCTATTACTACGTTATCCGTTACGGGCCAGGTTGCTGCGGGTACGACGCGAACGCGGGCTTTGAGGTCGCGTGGGAGGGGGCGTATCCCCAGAAGAACGACTGGGTAGAAGCGACCGGCGTGCTGGAGCTGTATGAAGAGGACGGGTATAAGTTTCTCCGCCTGAACCTTGACTCCCTTGATATTCTTCCTACGCGCGGGGCGGAATATGTATACCAGTGATTGGCGTCAGCTTTCTTCCCGCGCCTGCGCGGCCAACCCTTTTTTGATGTGACTGTTCAGGTATACGGTGGAAATGACCGAAGAGATGAGGACGACAGAAAGCGTGGCAACAGCCGCCCCTTTACTGCCATACCATTGAATGAGCCAGATATCCAGCAATATATTGGCGATGCCCGAAACCGCGGCGATGACAAGATTTATGTTTACTTTGCGCAGCATGGCAAGCACATTACCGGAAGGAAGCTGGAAGCTGGCGGAGAAGAAATACGACAGCATCAGTATGCGAAACAACAGCACCGTGTCTTCGTATTGCTCGCCGAAAATGCCCACGATCTGCCCCGCGAGCGCGACGCCCAGAACGGTGATCACGGCGTTCATCAGAAGCATCCACTTTTTCATATGGGAATAATGCGGCTTGATCCAGGCAAAGTCCGTGCTGTGCTCGGCAAAATAAGGGTACACGAATACAATGACAGCCTGCGGGATAAAAATCAGGGCGAAGGGGATCTTTGTCGCGACGGAATAGCTCGCCGTCACACGCGGGTCGGTGACCAATATGCCCAAAATGAAAACATCCAGCAGATACAGAAGCTGAGAGATTACATTGCTGCCGCAGCAAACGAGGGAATAGTGGAGCAGGTTTCTTCTAAGCGGTTTTGCAAGCGGCTTCGCGCGCCCGCCTTCTTTGATAATATCCTTTGCCATGACGGCGGTAATGACGCCCGAACCCAAATAACCCGCGTACATGCCGATGATCATACCGTACACGTCATAAACAAGCACACCGATCAGCGTTCCGGCGACATAACCGATCGTGTTGATGTTCATGGAAAGCGCGTACTTTTTGTTTTCCTTGCGCGTACGAAAGCAAGTCGCGTAATATTGGTAAATAAACTGCACGAGCGGCAGGAAAGAAAGGGCGATGAGCATACCGCGCGCCTCCGGCATGGAAAGGGCGCCCCAAAGGCCGTAGATCAAAATCGCGGCGCAGAGCAAAAAGTTTACAAGCATCCCAAACCGCGCACCAAACCGGTAGATCGCGTTTTTTTCCTCTTGCTCCCGTGTTTCGCTGCAAAATTGCAGCACGCCGGAAATGACGCCCAGGCCTGTAAACAGCATAAAAATGGACACAATATTAAAACCATTGGTGTACAGGCCGTACAGATATTTATCTACCGCGTTGATGATGATGATACCCGAAACAAAATTCAGGGCTTTGTTTATAACATCGCTCAAAAATATCTGGAAAAACCCTTTTTCTTTCAAGTCGCCCATCATGCCGAGGAGCCCTTTTATCTTCATGCCGCCCTTTCCTCAAACAGCGTGCCCGGCCTGCTGTTTCGCAAAACGTCAGTCGCCATTTATTAAATACTCCGTGCCGTCCGCGTAAGTTACGCAGAGCCGCCTGTCCTTCGGGTAAACCTCGATCCATGTGTTGCCGGGCGTGAGCGTCAGTTCTTCGCCGGTGTTAAGGGTATAAATCGTGGGGGAATCGGCGTCTTTCCGTTCCCATGTACCCTGTAAATGCTTGCCGTGCACAAAAAATTCCGCTTCTCCCGAGCCAAACATCTCAATTTTCTTGCGCCCCTCTTCATTGGGGAATTCCGAAACGGTCGTATACTGGACGATCACATTTTGCACGGAAAGCGGCTCGCCCGTTTCTTCCGCGATAAACTCTTTATCGATCATATAGCGGACAAATTTATCAGTTTCTTTGTCATAGCGGTATTCCACAAAATCGAGCACGTCCGCCTGATAATACCAGAATTTCATCTCCACTTTTTCTATTTCGGGCGCGGTCGGATAGTTTCTTAGCGGGTAATACCGGAACATCCGCCTCTTTTGGGGCTGATAGTCATAAACCGCAAGGTCGGCAATAAGATCGGTATACGCGGTATGCTCAAGCGCCTTTCCTGTGTTTTGGCGGCGGTAGATCAAATTCGCGTTGGAAGCGTTTTGCCCCGCGCCGTTGATACGCTGCTTGATACGTTCGGCGCTTGCGCCCCATATATTGCTCTCCACTCCAGGCGTCTCCGCGCCGCCCATGTGCACATACAGCGCGTCCCACTCATTTTGTATCCATTGGCAGTAATATCGCGAGGAACGCACCGGGCCGACCTCAAGTTCATCCGGGCCGTCCTTTTGATGGAGGATATCGTTGAACACGCAGGTAAACCGGGTGTCCGACCCTTCCACCAGCGATTCATACACCACATCCGCATAGGAAAGCCCCGCTTGCGGGCGAGCGGCGTAGGAGTTCTCGATCTGCACAATAACAGGCCGGTATGTGGTCGTTCCGCCCCTAAGCCCGGTAACGGGGGAAGCGTCCTTGGGAACAGGGTCCGGCGTGGTAGTCGGTGTGGGCGTTGGGGTTGGCGTCGGTGTTGGTGTTGGCGTTGGTGTGGGAGTCGGCGCAATTGTGGGTGTGGGTGCTGGCGTCGGCACAGGCGCGGGTTCTTCCGCGCATCCCGCGAACGCGAACAAAAGCGCAAACAACACAAGCAGGATGGGTACCGTTTTTTTCATGATCGATCCTTTCAAATCAAAACTCTTTAGTAGATTATTATAGCATAATGGCACGAAATATAATACTAATCCCAAATACGAACCCGTATATTTATGTCGTGTAAATATCTTACGCTTACTTTTAGGTATTCCTCTATGGTCAAGGAGCCTGCGGCGCATTGTATGCCTCCGGCGGTTTAGAACCTACGGTTCTAAAAACCCCCTTAAAAGCGTGCAATCTCCGATAAACAGTAATAAAGAGGCTTACTGGAAGCAGTCTTTAAAGCGAGGATTCTCAAGGAGCGCAGCGTCCTTGAGCCGCCGGAGGCATAAAATCATCCCACAGAGATACTTTGACCCAAAAGGAATACTCGATAGGTATCCGAGGGATATTTCGACAATCCCGCACGTTTTACTGTGCTTTTAGACTGGCATTAGTATTACACAGCAAACCTGGGTTCTATTTGGGCACTTACCTGGTATGATTCACAAAAAAGCACAACAGAAACCCCACGGCGGAAGCCGAAAGAAACAGGGCGCGCAATGCGCGCTCTGCGGCTTCACGGGAACCGTTTCACATAAAGCTTGACGCCGTCGCAAATAGATTGCGCCACTTTTTGTTGGTATTCGTCCGTTTGCAATAGCTCGTCTTCTTCCGCGTTGGACATAAAACCGCACTCTACGATGCAGCTCGGCTGTGTGCCTGTTTTCAGTATACGCAGCTTCTCATTATCAAGCGCCATGCGCGCCTGCTCCGGCTCAAGCTGTGCGTTCATCATTTCCTGTATGGCGACGGCAAGCCGTTTTCCCACCGAACCCTGCTTGTGGTAGAACACCTGCGGCCCGCTTGCTTCCGGGTTTCCCGGAATTTCGTTTTGATGGATGCTGACAAACATATCGGCGTTTTCCGCCAAAATGATCTGTTCCCGCGCCTGCATATCAAGCTCCCAGTTGGTGTTGAGCGCATCCGCCGCCTCCCGGGTCATGACCACCGCCGCGCCCTGCCCCTCAAGAAGCGCTTTCAGCTTTTGCGCAATGGCAAGGTTTGTGTCGCACTCGGCCGCGCCTGTGCTTACCCCCGTCGTGCCGCCCGAAACGCCCCGCCCGTGTCCCGGGTCAAGTATGATTTTCTTCCCTTCCAGCGATATGGCGGTTACATCCAGGCCGGCGGAGAGCGCCGCTTCTTCCCCGTCATTGCCTTCTTCCGGCTGCCGTCCCTCCGGCGCGCGCGAAGGCGGCGGTTCTTCGGTTGTTGCGGGCTTTGCCACCGCCGTAAAATACAGTGTGGCAAACAGCACGGCAGCCGCGGCGGCGGCAATAAAAAGCGCCCTCCAAAACTGAGGCGTGCCGTAAAGCGGCGTTTTGTTCTTTTCCTGCGGCATTGCTACTTCCTTCCCCGGTTTTTCTGCTATGTGCAAGGTTACATTGCATAGTTTATGGATTGTGCAGAGAGTTGTAAAATATCCATAATACTATAAATTGATTTGCTCTAATCCGCAAAATAGGTAGCGTACATATCCGCGATGGCAAGCGCGGGCGCAAGCGGATAAGTGCGGTAGGCGTTTGCCTGCGTCATACCGCCCACATAACTGCGCGCCGTATCGTCATACCCGTTCATGTGCCAGCGGATGGCGATCGCTTCCTCGTCGGTCAGCGCGATGTGCTTCATCAGCAGGTAAACGGATTTTTCGCCGTGCCCCATAGGGAATGTGTCTTCGATCTGGTAGACCATCTGCTCCGTCCATTCGCGCTTGCCCGGCGTCTTTACATTGCGCACACCTTTTGTATAAAAGTTTACCTTGCATACGTCGTGCAGCAGCCCCGCGATTATGAGCGAGTCCTCCCGCTCGTATTTGATGTTTTTATTGAAATTGGACAGTAGCTTATACACATTCATACTGTGTACCAAAAGGCCCCCGTCGAATGCGCCGTGTATATTCTGGCTGGCCGGAGCAATGTAAAAATCTGTTTCTTCGGATAGCCAGGCAAGAAGCCCCTCTATATTCTCGCGCCTGGTAGAGCGCAGCAATTCCTCAAATTGCCCGCGGTAGGCGCGCAGTATTGCTTCGCCTAAAGACGATGTCACATCAGCCATTTTTAAGTTCTCCTCCGTTTATTTCTCCAGCTTATACCCGAAGCCCCATACCGTTTTTATGTGCGCGCCATATGGCCGGAGCCGCTCCCGCAATGTTTTAATGTGGGTATCCACCGTGCGGTCCGACCCTTCAAAATCCGCGCCCCACACTTCCGACAGCAATGCTTCGCGCGAAAACGCGATATGCGGGTTTTGCATCAGGTGGCACAGCAGGCTGAATTCGCGCGGGGCCAGCTTCACCCGGCGGTCGTCCACGTATACGGTGCGCGAGGACGGGCTCAGCGAGATGCCGCCCGCGTGCAGCACCGCGCGTTTTTGCGGGTTCAGGCAGCGGCGCAGTATAGCGCGGATACGCGCAAACAGCTCGGATGGATAGAACGGTTTCAGTATGTAGTCGTCCGCGCCTGCGTCAAACCCGGCAAGCCGCTCGTATTCCTTGCTTTTTCCCGTCAAAAACAAGACGGGTGCTTCGGATATCTTTCGTATCTGCCTGCACACCAGTATACCATCCAGTTCGGGCAAAAAAGCGTCCAGCACGACGGCGTCGTATTCCCGCCGCCTGAACTGTTTTAAAGCGCTGATCCCATCCGCCGCCTCGTCAACCACAAACCCGTGTTTTTCCGCTTCCCGTTTTATTTTCGCGCGCGTATCGGCGTCACTTTCCGCTACCAGCAGGTACATCATGGCAACTCCACCCAACCGCAGTTTTTTTACCAATACCAGTATAGCACAAAACAAAAGGGTTGGAAACGCTGTGAAAACCGTGGGGTGGACGGCAACCTGTACACACCTTGGAAAATATTTCTATTTCAACAACAGCGCAGGGCGTGTTCAAATCTCGTCTCTCTAGGTGCTGACTGATTAAATAAACCACACATCCTTTCGGCGCTCCCATTAACCAGTGCTTACCCGGAAATAGCCTAACATGTGATCGCGGCGCTTTTTCTCGCCGGAGGCTAATGTTTTTCCATTTTTTTACGATTATATAGTACAAGCAAAAAAGCTACGGCGCAATCAATAAATTTATAAAGAACGGGTGTCAAGACGCAGGCTCTGCCACCTGTTTTTTGTTTTGCTCATACAAAATCATGTATAGTGCTTGAAAACATACACAATAGAGAGTAGAATGGGAAAGTGCAAGATCAGATAATGCGGAAAGAACGGTGTTGCATGGGGTTACGGATCGCGCCGCTTTTCAGCGGTTCTAAAGGCAACTGTATACTGGTGGGTACCGAGCGGGCAAATATACTGATTGACGCGGGGTATTCCTGCGCCAGGATAGAGCGGGAGCTGAAAAAAGTGGATACTTCGCTTGCCGACATCCACGGCATTTTGGTCACCCATGAACATACCGATCATATCGCGGGCATTGGCGTGACCTCCCGCAAATACGATATCCCCGTCTACGCGAACGAGGCCACATGGCACGCCATGGCGCCCCGCACCGGCCAGGTGGCACCAAAGAACATCCGTATCATCGACGAAAACGATTTTTATATCCAGGACATGTGTATTCAGCCTTACGAGATATCGCACGACGCCGCGCACCCTTTCGGTTACAGTGTGGCAAGCGCGGGCAAAAAAGTGAGTGTTATGACCGACCTTGGAAAAGTGACGGAAAAGATACTGCGATACGTCGAGGGTTCGAACATCGTTCTTTTGGAGTCCAACCACGATGTGGGAATGCTGGAATGCGGCCCGTATCCTTATCCATTAAAACGCCGGATACTGTCCGCGCACGGGCATCTTTCCAACGACGACGCGGCGCAGACTGCCCTGAAGCTGGCGCTTTCGGGTGTACGCGGCATTTTACTGGGCCACCTCTCCGAAAAAAACAACGACTACGAGCTGGCGCGGCTCACCGTCTGTTCTTATTTGGAGCAAAACGGCGTAATCGCGGGCAAGCATGTCGCTGTGGGCATGGCAAGGCGGGAAGGGTTTACCGGCTGCTATGCGGCGCGGTAGGCAGGCCGATAAGAAAGGTACGACGTCTGTGTCGTCACAGGCTGCCCTTGTGATCTCGCCGAATCAAAAAAGCTGTTTTGCCCGCATGCATGGACAGCCGTTTCCTAACATCCGGGCCTTTCTTGCCAAGTGGTACTGACGAATGAAAATTAACGTGATTTGTGTGGGAAAACTGAAGGAAGACTATTATCTGCGCGCGCAGGCGGAATACGTGAAGATGCTGGGGCGGTTTTGCGATGTTTCCATTGTGGAATTGCCGGATGAACCACTTGTTCACGTAAAAAGTACAAAGGACGAGCAGGCCGCGAAAGCCGCTGAAGGCAGAAGAGTGTTGGAAAAATGCGCCGGGTATGTGGTCGCTTGTGACCGCGCCGGTAAGAAGATGAGTTCGGAGGCGTTTTCAGGGCGGCTTGATCAGGCCATGCAGGCGGGCGTAAGCGAGTTTTCTTTTGTGATAGGCGGTTCGATTGGCCTTTCCCCGGGTGTGATTGCACGCGCCGACCTTTTACTTTCCTTTTCGGATATGACGTTTCCCCACCGGCTGTTTCGTGTTGTGCTGCTCGAGCAAATCTACCGCGCTTTTAAAATTATGCGCGGTGAGACGTATCATAAATAGGATAGGACGCGGCTCAAGCTGTGCCGCGCCGTTTCCTTCTCCTCCATACTGCCAGAGCCGCAAGCCCCACTGCTACGGCAAACGCCGCCACCATTTCCAAAGACTCGTCCATCGACACGGGGGGCGCGGCGTCAGTCGCCTCCGTAATCTTTCCGCTCATGAACGCTTCTTGAAGCGCCAACAGGTCGGCCTCCTGCTCTTTCGTCTCGAATACGGAAAAAGCGGTGGCGGGGGTCAGTGTTTTCTGCCGGAAGGCGTCGCGCACCACGTCGGTACTGCCCGGCAGCAGCAATGTTTTTTGCATCAGCAGAAAGGCGTTTTCATATTCCCCGCCCAAAAATTCGATCTGCGTGGGGTCACCCGCAGGCTGGTACAATGTTTCGCTTTCCGGTTTCGCGCTCACATACCTTCCCGCATCGTATTCCAGCGCCTCGCTGATGATCGGCGTATCCACGGTTTTACCCGTTTGCTCCCCGTCTGAAAACCGATAGGGCAGCAGCGAAAGGTCGTAGCCGAGGTTATAGTAATATTCACTTTCCGGGAAGTATTGCGTATACTCCCGCATGTCTTCCTGCAGTACCGCCGACGGCATATTGTCGGACACCGCGATCACCAACGGCACGCTGCCCTTTAGGTACTGCTCGACCTGTTCGGTATGCGCCAGCCACATGGCCGCGCCAAGGTTAAAGCCGCCCCGGGCGCGTACATTCTCGCCGCCTATCGTTTGGTTGAAATGAACCTGCACGGGGATATCCTCCGGGATATCCGAAAGATTTACCTGCTGTATTTTGTAGGACGCAAACAGCACATGCGCGCCTTTGATATCATGTTTTTTCGCGTAATCCTTTATCTTAAGCAAGTGTTCGCGCACCGGACTATGGAAGGACGCATCCACCACAAAATAGTATTCCGCAGGCCGGGAGGCCGCCGTGAGTTCTTGCTTGTATGCCGCCGGGATAAACGTCGCGCCGTCCATTTCAAGCGGCTCGGGCGTTGCCATCGGCGCGTCCAGCACGATTTTTTGCCCGTTTATTTCCAGCGTCTCCGGCTGCGCGTGCATCACATAAAAACCCGTTTTGCGCGTCTCGTATTTTTCAAACGGGAACACGCGCAGTTCCAGCGTGCTGCTGTCCGTATAGCGGAGCACGCCCGGGTCTTGCGCGGCCCGCGTTACGCTTTCGTAGGTAATCAGCGCCGAACGTTCATCCGTAAGCATACCGAATTTCTGCTCATCGCCCACATAGAGGTAATAATCCTTGATGAAACAGCCGTCCGGCAGGTGGAAGCGCACCGCGTATTCCGCGCGGTTTTCGCCGCTGTTTTTTATTTCAAGGTCGACCCACGTTTTATACACGCCCGCTTGCTCGTCAAATTCCGTGCGCGTGCTTGCTTTTTGAAGCAGTACCTCCGGATCGCCGGGCTGAAATGAATCGCTATCCGCAAGCGAGGTGCTCCATCCGTTCTGTTCCCACTGCCGCTCGTCAAAGAAAATGGAGCGCATCCGGTTTAAGCTTTTTCCGGACAGCGCCTTGCCATCCGGCACAATTTCGTGGTATGCGGGCGAAAAGAGCGGCGTGCCCAGAAGGCCCATATCTGCCCACGGGTCGAAAGAGAGCCGTTCATAATAGGACGTCTCCATTTCATCCAGTGTGCGCGCCAGCCGGATTAAGTCCACTTCCCGCTGTTCCGTACCCGTAGGGTACATATACGCCTGCGCGTTTTGATAATTCAGCTTGTCCGCAAACGCGTTGGCCGCGAATGCGGCGGGTATGGTGAGCACGCCCGCGACCATCACCAGCGCAATGGCGGAGGTGCTCCAGCGTTTTTTCAGTTCCCGTACATCATCCGTGATCTGCCTGAGTTCCATGATGAATACCAGAAGCGGCACGAACATAAGCAACCCCAACCCCATAGCGATGATGCCGAAAATTCCGAACGGCATATAAGGAATGAACACAAACGTCATGTACGCCACAATGGAAAAGCCCACCATCTTCAAGTATAGAATGGGCAGCGGAAGTTGTTTGTTCCGCCAAAAGGGCAGCATCACAATGCCGTTCATCAAAAACAACACGATGAACCACGGGCTGGAATAATCGCCCAGCAATCCGTCAAAAATATAATTAACGAGAAGGCCTACTTGCAGCAGTATGATCGCGAAGACGAGCACGGACACCCAACTGTGCGCGAACTTCGCGAACCCGGTGCGCTCGGGCGGTGCGAGCGCCGCGCCTGTTTCTTCCGCTGTGCCGGGTGCGCGCAGATATGTGAGCACAAACAGTATAAAGTATACCGCAGCGGCGCAGCAAAGCGCGATCCCGGCATTCATCAGCAGCGTGCTGGCGACCTGCTCCACGGAGAAATTCAGCGCAAACGAGACAGCAAACGGCAGCAGCACAAAAAGGCTCATATCCCGGCGCAGTTTTGCGGCGAGCACTTCACTGCGTGAAAGGTACAGCCGTACGCTCAGGTAAAGAATCCCTACCGCCCCCAACGCGAGCGCGAGCGCGCCGGGGCTGAACCCTATGGCGGGCAGAGGGGAGATAAAAAGGCTCAGAGTGGTAAACCCGCACGCCGCGGCCAGCAGAACCAGCAGCCCCACGAGCGGCTTCACCGGCGCAGTCTCTTTTCGTTTTGCTATTCCGCAGAAAACCGCGAACAGCGCGGCGGCAAGCGCAAGCACAGCGCCCGCGATGCCGTATTTGTCCGTGAGCAATGCGTTCATAGCCCCCGACAGCGCAAGGCAAAGAAAAAGCAAGACTTGCGGCAGCGTTACAAAAATGATCGGTAAAAGCGGATTCATCTTATTCATTTTGGGTATCATCCTCTCTTTGCGCCGTGTCCCGCCGCTTTTGCAGCAGGAAAAACAGCGCGGCCATACAGCCGAAATAAACGGCAAGTGAAATGATATTGTGAATGAGCTGCGCGTCCTTATGATGAAGAAACGGCAGGCTGATAGAAATGCGCAGCAGGCTGATAACAAACGCGCCCGCAAGGGAAAGCGCAAAAGCCTTTGCCAGGAACGCCGCTTTCACCCCCATGCCGCCGCGCGGGGAAAACCCCAGTGTGGCCAGCAAAAAAGCACTTACAAAAAGCCGTACCCCCATGCATCCCTCTGTGATGGAAAAACCCGCTTGTGTGGAAACGTAGCCCACGCCGGGCACAAATTCAAACGGCATACCGTAAGCAAATTTGAAAAATTGCGCGTGCGGCCAAAGGGAAAGGCGGATATCGCGCATCAGCAGGGCATAGCTCAAGACCGCAATGCCGACCGCAGCCGCAAAATAGAGTGCGCGGCGCGGCGCCTCCCTGTTTCCAGCCATTTCTTTTTGCACTGTGACAGCTTTCATAACACCCCATTCCACGAGAAGGTATATCCTTTCGTCTCAAAGAGACTACCATCGGATACAGGTTTTGTCAATAAAAATTTATTGAATAACGATAATATTTTTCTGTTTTGCGTTTCGGATTGCCTGAATAATCGCCGATTAAAGCGGCCACGCGCACTATTGGTTTCATCCGCTACTTATCCATCTTCATGCAATGGATTCACAAACTCCCAGGCAACTTGGGCAAGGTCAACCGCATCGTTCCCCTTGTAGAGACTATCCTTTGGAATCTCCTCAATATGCAAATCAAACAATGTAGCCGCAAATACACATGCTGTCAGAAAACCTCCCGCTTTACTGGGGTGCGGGCCGCGCGGGTCAAATCTTGTGATCAGTGAAATCCCCGGTATTTTCGGATACGCGTAGACCCATGCATCGGCTGCGTTTACTAAAATAGTATCAGCTTCATCGGCTGCCTGTTTATACGATGCGGTATTCATGTTTAAATGTTCTTGATCAAATGCACAAGCTGAATTAAATAACACCGGGATAACCCCATTTTTTCTTGCTTCATCGCTTAGTAGCCGAACGTCATCAAGGAATCCCTCCATATCATTCCTGATTTGGTCGTCTTGAAAAACAACATAATCAAATCTTCCGCTCTGCATCTCGTTTATCGCGTTTTCCCTATGCTCGCGTAGCGTTCCGCCGCGGTTTGCGTGCCTTGAAATATCCTTGTATGTAATGTGAACATTGTGCGTTCTCGCAATTGCTTGTAATTGTTGTGGAAGATTGCCGACAAACACATCACTAGTGCCTACAAATAAAATGGATGTAGAGTTCTCCGCCCCTTCCATATCTTCGGTTTTGCGTAGTATAATGACATCCGTAAAAACAGCCCAAGTAAACGCTAATACTAAAACAACAGCTAAGATAACAATGAATGCTATCCTCCGTTTAGGTAGTTTTTTCTTTACGCTAAGCTGTGGATTCACGGTATCTTTTCCGGTCATTATTTCTACCATCTTCCTGAGAATATAAATAGCATTCGTTACCTCAATATAATAGCAGAAATAAGCTGCACAAGCAAAAACCCGGCATGATTGGCCGTTATCATGGCACATTTGGTATATTTTCCCAGATTACCGTATCGGCATGATGGGGGGAGTGGCATCTGCCTGCTTGTTATGATAAAATTCGAATAGAAGCCTTAAATCATAACACGGGAAAACAGGTGACGCTATGTGGAAATGCCCAAACTGCGGACGGGAATTTAAAAAAACGGAGCAACAGCATTTTTGCGGCGAAATATGCACGATCGACGATTATATTGCCGGCCAGCCCGAAGAGGTACGGCCGTTTTTACGGTCGATCCGCGAGACGATCCGCGCTGCCGCGCCAAACGCGACGGAAAAGATATCGTGGCGTATGCCCACATTTTGGCAGGGTGAAAACCTGATCCATTTTGCCGCGTTCAAAAAACATATTGGCATTTATCCGGGCGGGGAGGCGGTGGAGGCGTTTTCTGACCGGATTGGGGAATACGGTACGAGCAAAGGGGCGATCCGCCTTCCGTTGGATAAGCCCATCGACCACGAACTGGTCGCCGCTATCGTGCGCTGGCGGGTTGCGCGGCTGAAGGACTGACAGTGCAAGTGCTTTGCGGATGGAAATGCGGGATGAACGATAGGATCATCATACATGTGGATATGGATGCGTTCTTTGCGGCTGTGGAGGTGCGCGATAACCCGGACCTTGCTGGAAGGCCGCTCATCATCGGCGCGCTGCCGGGCGAGCGGGGTGTCGTTTCTACTTGCAGCTACGAGGCGAGGAAGTTTGGCGTGCGTTCCGCCATGAGTATAACGGAAGCCTACCGGCGCTGCCCACAGGGGATCTATATGCACCCGGATATATTGAAATATAAAGAGGCCTCGGGGAAGATCCACGAGATATGGAATCGCTACACAAACATTGTGGAATACATCTCGCTGGATGAGGGGTATCTTGACGTCACCGGCTCACACAAGCTATTTGGGGGCGCGGGCGCGATCGCGCGTGAGATCAAGGAGCGGACGAAGCAAGAGACGGGGCTCACCTGCTCGGTGGGCATCGGGTATAACATGACGTCGGCAAAGATTGCCAGCGAGGAAAAGAAACCGGATGGCCTATTTGAAATCCCTGGCCCGGAAGCCTTTGTGGATCTCGTCATTGACCGCAATGTGCGTGTGCTTTACGGCGTAGGCGCAAAGACGGCGGAAAAGCTCATGCGGGCGGGTATACGGACGGTGCGGGATATCCGCAGCAATGAACGAATGGTTCTATCGATATTGGGCAAGCATGGCGGGGATATCGTGGCACTGGCGAACGGAGAAGACAACCGCGCGGTCACGCCGTATTACGAAGAGGAAGCGAAATCCATCGGCAGGGAGCACACGTTCCAGAAGGATATTACAGACTTCGGCCATTTAAAGGACGCGCTCCGCCTGATTGCCCGCGACCTCAGCAATAAGATACGCTTTGCGGGGCTGTTTGCCCGTACGGTCACGTTAAAAATAACGTACTACGATATGAAGCAGATCACCCGTTCCAAAAGCGGCGAGGCTACAAACCGGGCCAATGATATCTTTTATACGGCAGCGGCCCTGCTCGACGGGATTAATAAAAACCCTGTCCGTCTGATCGGTATAAGCCTAAGCAGCCTTGCGGACACGCACAGCGGGACGAGGCAGCTTACCGTGGAGGATATTGGCCGTGAACAATCGGATCAGAAGACGGAAGCGCTGAACGGCAAGATTCTTGCCCTGCAACGGCAGTATGGCAAGGATATCATAAAAACCGGGAGCGAGATGGACGCGGAAAAGCGGTTTAAAAAGGCGGAGGCGGACAGGAAGGGGAACGGGGAAAAATAGAGGAAGTGGAGAAACGCCCGGCGGGGCAAGTACGTATCAAATGGCGAGCCGCTGTAGGGGCCCAGTGAAGCGGGCCATGTAGGGAAAATGAGAAGCGAGTAAGCGAAGGCTTCGCGCTACTGGCGCGAAACCGAAGCAGGCGAGCCTGTGGACGACGCGGGCGTACACTTCC
>QMCD01003819.1_pt1 | contig 14015 bp, 8 predicted proteins | sample 1821841 | NCBI WGS metagenome assembly QMCD01 (sample SAMN01991225, study PRJNA193472) | Termite gut metagenome, whole genome shotgun sequencing project. | isolation source: worker | host: Macrotermes natalensis | reverse complement strand
TTCCCGAATCGCCCCGCCCTGTTCGGAGGACGCTCCCGCGGAATCAGCCTGGGGCCGACCGGTCGAGAGCCCGATCTTTTGCGATTGACGAAACGCCTCCAACTCGGGCGGAGGAAGCGTGAGAGGCCGGAATTGGGAACCGTCTTCGTCGGTTTCGGATTCAAGGTATTGCGATGTTCCGGTTTCCTTCGCACTGCGGTCCCAAAGAGCTTGTTTTTGACAGCGACTGAGGGTTTTACAGCCCTCGCACTCGCCGCATTCGGCCGGGCAGGCGCCGGCCTTGAGCTCCTCAAGCATTTTTTGCAGTTCCGCTTTGCCGATATTCCGGGCCTCCTGCATTTTTTTCAACATTTCCGGATCGATCTTGAACCCGCCCGCCTTGAGTTTGTCGAGCGTTCCCTCGCATTTTCCCTCGCAGTTTTTCATCGCTTCGGCCAGTTTTTGCAACTGTTCCGCGTTCATTTCGCCGAACTGATTTTCTTGCAGCATTTTCTGGAGGGTCTCGGTAAGCGCATCCGATTCACTCTCTTCTCCGTCCTCGTCTCGGGAAAGCTCCTCTTCGATGTCCTTTCGCAGCTCGTCGTTTTCCCGGAGCATTTTTTCAATCGCCTCGGCAAGGCCCTCCATCATTTCCTTCGAGCCGGAGGATTCGCCTTTCTGCAAACTTTCCTCGAAGGCGTCCAGGAGCGATTCGGCCTGCGCGAGCGCTTCCGCCTTTTTCTCGGTTTCCTCCATCGCCTCCTGGGCCTTCTGTTCCAACTGGTCGGCCATCTGGTCGAGCGCATCCTGGGTTTTCACCGGTGAAACCCCCTCGGCCTCGTTTTGTATCTTTTCCAGTTCGACTTTCCAAGCGTCGACTTCTTCGAGCGGCAGCATTTTTTCCTCGGCAAGCGTCTCCAGTTGCCGGGTCAATTTCCGGACGCGGTCTTCGACATTCAGGCGATTCCCGGCCGCGGCGGTCAACGCTTGGACGGGAACCAGCAGCGCGACGATCAGGAAGAGGAGTCCGAGTCCGAGGCCGAAAAACGGCCGGCTTCCATTCCAGCGCAACCCGGGAACGGCAAGCGGGGGCAAATCGCCCAGCCATTGATTCGTGATTGCTCGATTCGAGACCGTGTGATTCGAGACCGCCGTCTCGGTGGTCCAACCGGCCCGACCGGCGGAAGTCAAGTCGGAAGTCAATTCCAGGGAAGCGAGAAAAATACCGCCCGCCCGGTTCTCACGGTCGAGAATGGCTGCCAGAACGGCATCGGAGGGCAACATCCGTTTTGCGAAAACAAGGGCGAACAACGGGGGCAACAGCAGCCCGATCGCTCCCCAGCAGAGTTGTTCGGCGCGGAACAACTCCGACGTACGCAGGGCAAGGGCCGTTGTTCCCCAGAGAAACAACCAACAGGCGGCAAAAACGACCGTGTACTTTATGAAAAGCAGGGATACGAGCCGATGCCGAAACTCATGGACAGAACGAAAAGGGGACGACATGCACGACCTCCGTTCACGAAAAATTTCAATCGAATTATTTGACAATCGTCTCCCCTGCGAATGCGGGGGTCCAACGATGGCGTGTTCCCGCAGCGTCATTTTTGCGGCGTTACGGGAAAATCGAAGGTATTGCGTCCTTTGACGACTTTTACGGTAAAAGGCGTGTTCTCGACATCCTGGTAAATCGCGGGGAATTCCTCAATGAAATCATATTGAATGATGTTTCCGGACGCATCCCGGACCGGTTCCACGCCGGGCCGTTGAATCTTATGGGAGAGCGTCACCCGGTACTCGCCGGGCATTGCTCCCGCGCCGGGATCGGAATTCATCGACGACAATTGATAATATCCTTTTTCATTCGTCACGGCCGCCGCCCGTTCGCCGCCTTCCTCGACAACCGGAATAAACGCGACGTTGACATTCGATACCGGCTGATCATTATAGGTTACCGTTCCGGAAACCTTGTATGTGACGATGCCGCGCCGGCTACCGTTGCAACCGAACGACAGGGCTACGGCAACCAGGACGACGAAAAGCGGCAGAGATAATCGGCACGTGTTCATGATGATCGCTTTACTGTTACAAGTCGTTACAAGGAAGTCGCCGTTTCTCCGCCGTCGACGGTCCCGAGCGCGCCCCAGATTCCGTAAAGCGACGGGCCGGAATAGAGTTTTAACGCCGACTCGTTACTCGGCCCACCCGGTTGCGGCGGATTTTTATCGAGATTCTCCGTCCGGATCGTTTCCGAAAAGAAGCGGACGCCTCCGTCGGCCATGCAGGCGTTGACGCCGCCCGTGTGGTAGCTATTCGCCGTGTTGAACGCCTCTCCGGCGTCGGCGGAATTGCCGAGCGAACAACTGGGCGCATTGGGCGGCAAAATGGAGCAAAACAAGGTCCAGCTACCGCGTTGGCCGTCCCCCCAGCGCCGACCGTGATGCTTGTTGATATCGGCGGCGTTGGTGGAAAAAGTCGCCGTCCCGGTAAACGTCTTTCCGGAACCGCGACGGTCATAGCAGGCAGAGGGCGGAGACCCGTTGGGATTGCCGCCGTCGTGAACCCGGGGAACCCCCGCCGCCATTCCGGCACGAATATCGTTCGAACCTTCCGTTTGGAACGGCGCGACGCCGCATTCGCTGAACAGGAGCGTGTTGCTTGCCCCGTCGAGGATCGCACCGATGTCCCGTTGCGTGAAATCACCGCGGACAAAGACGCCGCGCCCGTTGGCTTTGACCCCGTTTTTAAGTCGACCGAATCCGGCGCTGGCGGCATTGAATTCGTACTCGGGTTGATCGACGTTCATGCGGATATCGCCGAAACAACCGCGATAACTGATCGGTTTCGTCTGGTCCTCGGGCGTCGCGGTATTCGAATCGGACGGGCACAACGACGACGGGAGCCAGTCGGTCCAGGGGTTGTTCGCGACATTGCCGCTCTGCCAGGCACCGATGATTCCCGAATTCGTGGTCCACATCGCCATGATTTTGTCGTACGTCGGGGTCGCTTCGAAATACGGGAGCATCTGGACGAAGATGCTTGCCCGGACACGATGCTGGGCCGAGGCCGCCGCTTTGTCCGTGTAATCGAGAAAGAGTTCTTTCGAGGCGTAACATCCGGCGAAATGGCCGTAAGCATCGTGCATGTTATGGGCGGCGATCCCCAATTGTTTCAGGTTGTTCATGCACTGCATGCGCCGCGCGGCTTCGCGTGCCGCCTGGACCGCCGGGAGCAACAGGGCGACCAACACGCCGATGATGGCGATGACGACGAGAAGTTCGACGAGCGTGAAACCTTTGTGATCGATACGGTTCCGGGGACACAGTCCCCGGCTCGTTTGGGGATATGATTCCCGGCTCGTTGTTTCCCCCCTTCCTCGTTTTGCCGGCCGGATTTTTCTCATGGCTCTTCTCCTGAAATCGTGTTGGGACTTCCTCGCGGCCGAATGCCCGACCGCCACGAGTCAGTGTACACCGTGGCCCGCCCGACTTCAAGATTATTTCGACGTTTTTTTGTTTGAAAAAGAAGGCACGAAAAATCAAGGAGGTGACACCCGGTCGGCCGGCTATTGGATGAATCGTTCTTCGCCCTTGTCGGAATGAACCGTCACTTCACCGGCGTCTTCGAGCCGTCGCACGATATCGACGATTTCCTGCTGGATGCGTTCCACGTCGGAGGATCGCATCGGACCGAGGTATTCCATTTCCTCCTTGAGCATCGCGCCGGCCCGTTTCGACATGTTGCGGAAAATCTTTTCGCGGAGTTCCTCGCTGGCCCCCTTGAGCGCGATCGCCCATTGGGAACTTTCGACGCTTTTGAGAATCGCCTGGATATCCTGGTCGGCCAGTTTGTTGATGTCCTCGAAGACGAACATGAGACGCCGGATTTCATCGACCAGATCGGGATCGTCCTGGGCCAGGTTTTCCATGATCGTCCGGCCCGTCGCCCGATCGATCACGTTGAGCACCTCGGCGACGGCGCCGACACCGCCGGCGCTTTCGAGTTTCTGGCTCATCACGCTGGCCATCCGGTTTTCCAAGCCTTTCTCGACTTCCTTGATGATTTCCGGGCTCGTCTGCTGCATCGTCGCGATGCGGCGGATGACGGCCAACTGGCGCTCCGGGGGCAGGCCGTTGATGATGTCGGCGCCCTGGTTCGGCCGGACATGCGACACGATCAGCGCAATCGTTTGTGGATGCTCGTCCTGGATGAAGGTGAGCAGGTTTTCGCTGTCGACTTTCTGGAGAAATCCGAACGGGATCGCCTCAAGGGACTGGCGGACGCTGTCGATGACGGCCCCGCCGTCCTGTCCGAGCGCCGCCTCGGCCAACTGTTGGGCGACGTTGAAACCGCCGAGGCTGCCGACCAGCTTGGTCGGATTCGCCTTGGAAAATTCCCGGATCACGTTTTCCTGCTCTTCCGGGGTGATGACGCCGATTTTGGCGATCTCGGTCATCACGGCCTCGACCTGCTTGGGCGCAAGACGACTCAACAACTCTCCCGCCTGATCTTTCGGGATGCTGATCAGAAAAATCGCCGCTTTGCGTACGTTGTTCGAAGCCAAGGGAATATACTGGAAACGGCGATGAAAACGGACATTTTGGTCACGTCTGCCTGCCGCACTCACCAACCCCTAACGGCTGTTCGTATAATGACATAAACGGATCGTTCGAGCGGCAGGCGCCTGTGCGCGGGAGGATTGTGCGCGGGAGGATTATCAGGCCGTTTACGGTATCACCGTGCTGACGATCGTCGGACGCCCGGCCCCGACGGACCAACAAACCAACCGCTGAAAGGCGCCGCTGATGGGCGCCGTCCGGGCCTGTTTCCAATTCTCTTGGTTATATCGACCGTTTTAACCGTCAAAGCCGATCTATTTTTTCTCGAACACGAAATCTTCCGGAACAAAAAGAAGCCGACCACAGCAACTGCATGTAATCGGCTTCATCTGGAGAATTTGGGCAAGCGAGTTAATCGGGACCTGCTGATTACACCCGCCGCAATACTTGTTTTTGACCACGACGGCAATCGCCTCCTCGCCGCCGTTATGACCGATCAGACGATCGTACACCTCCCGGAAATCGGACGGAAGCTGCTTTTCAAAGGTTTTCAGTTCGGCGGCAAGGCGTTCGATATCGGCCCTGATGACCGGTTCCTCCTGGGCGAACAGTTTTTTGGCATCTTCCGCCAACACAATCCCTTTCCGGAGTTCGGTTTCGGCTTCCGTCACCTTCGGCGAGCCTTTGTCGGCCTTTTCCATCGCTTCGAGTGTTTCATCGGCCAATACGGAGTTGGCGACCTCGTCGGCCTCGATTTGCTTCTTGAGCGCCTGGAATTCCTTGTTCGTTTTCGCTTCCGCGAGTTGCGTTTTCCGTTTCGCGATCGCCGTTTCCGCGGCGTTCATCTGGCGATCCTTCTCCTTGGCGGCCAAAAGAAGACGCTGATGTTCCGCTTTTCGTTTCTCCAGATTTTCGTTGAGCCGGTTGACCGTTTTCGCATGAGCCTGAATAACCATGGGGCCGCGGCGAAGCCGGCCGCGAAGATCGGCGAGTTGCTGTTGAAGTCGTTGGAGCGTTTCGATCAAGGAACGGATGTCGGGCATCGGAAGTATTCGGGATATGGAAGGAATAGGGATTATCGATCAGTAAAACAGGCAATCGACGAGCCACCTATTCACTATACAGGAAATGGGGTAAAATGAAAAGAGTGCGGCCGGGAAGAATTTCCCGATCGTCGAATGCATACCTGTCGGATTCATGCCGCATGTCCGATATTACACCGAAGCCGGTTGAGTCGTTGGTAAACACAGCCCGTCCTAATCCGCCTGCTTACCTTCGGCAGTGTCGTTTCGGTGGGCAGGCTTCCCAAAAATCGGCTTCGGGAAATTTCAACTGCCTTCAGTATATTTTGACCCATGCTTGCCCCATAACCTTTCAGATTTGCCATGCGATACCTGGTTCCTTTTCATCCGAAACTGCATCCGCATTTTTTTACGGACGTCTTGATTATCGGCGGCGGCGTCGCGGGATTTCGGGCGGCGCTTGCGGTCGATCCCTCGCAAAACGTCCTTGTTCTCTGTAAGGCCGGCGCAGCCAACTCGGCCAGCAACGCGGCCCAGGGGGGAATCGCCACGGTCTGGGATGCCCGCGACACGTTCGGGGAACATGTCGAAGACACGCTCACGGCCGGCGGCGCGCTTTGCGATCCGGAAATCGTCCGCCACATCGTTTCACGCGGGCCGGAAGCAATCCAATCCGTGACCTGTTGAAATGCGGCGCGGCTTTCGACCGGAATGCCGCGGATACCGATTTCGCCCTTTCACGGGAAGGGGGGCACCGCAAGGATCGTATCCTCCACGCGAGCGGCGACGCGACCGGGAGGGAAATCGTTCGCACGATTTTAAGCGAGGTCGAACTGAGGCCGAACATCCGGATTTGGGAGAACACGTTCGCGCTCGACCTGTTGACCGACCCGTTCACGACGGAGGACGATCGCCTCTCGCCGCCCGGGGGCCGCGACGCTTCGAATCGGTCCGACCAGATGGACTGGCGTTCCGGCGGCGGGGAAACCTGTCGCGGGGCGATCGTCTATTGGAAAAAACGGGACGAAAAAGAGCTCGTCTGGGCAAAGCAGACGATCCTGGCGACCGGTGGAATCGGGCAGATTTATCGCGAAACGACGAACCCCGAAATCGCCACCGCCGACGGGGTCGCCATGGCCTACCGCGCCGGCGCGGAAATCCGGGACATGGAATTCGTGCAGTTCCACCCGACAGTCCTGTATATCGCCGGGAGCAGTCGCCATTTGATCACCGAGGCGATGCGGGGGGAAGGGGCATGGCTTGTCGATCGGCAGGGATACCGGTTCATGTTCGATTACGACGAGCGCGGCGAACTCGCTCCGCGCGATATCGTGAGCAAGGCGATCGTCGAACAGATGGCCAAAACGCATCACCCGAACGTTTATCTCGACCTGACACACAAGGACCGCGACTGGATTTATCAACGTTTTCCCGGAATCGCGTCGGTTTGCCAAACTTTCGGGATCGATATCGCCAAAAACCGCATTCCGGTCCGGCCCGGGGCGCACTACGCGATGGGCGGCGTCCGTGTCGATCGGGACGGTCGAAGCACGTTGCCGGGATTATGGGCGGTCGGGGAAGTTTCGAGCACCGGTCTCCACGGGGCGAATCGGCTGGCCTCGAACAGCCTGCTTGAAGCGCTCGTTTACGGGGAATCGGCCGGCCGTCTCGCATCGGAGGCGGTCGCGAGAATGAACGGGGATTATCTCGTTCGGGCAATCGACAATCCGCCGACCAGTTGCGACGGTCCCTCGGAAGACCGGCTCGACCTGGCCGACATCCGCAACGCCCTGAAAAGTCTCCTCTGGCGCCAAGCCGGTGTCGTTCGAAGCGGGGAACGGCTTGCCTATGCCCTTGAGGACGTCAAAGTCTGGACGGAACTGGTCGGGCGGCGCCAATTCACTTCCCCGCTCGCGTGGGAATTGCAGAACATGCTGACGACGAGCCGGCTGGTGCTCGAAGGAGCGCTCGATCGTCGGGAATCGCGAGGCGCCCATACGCGAGAAGATTTTTCACAAACCGATCCCGTTGCCGAACATACGATACTCAAACGAACGTAGGGAGTCGGCCTCGGGATACCGTTTTTGCACGGTTTCGAGCAGAGTTTCACACCCGGCTTCGCCGTCCGGAACCGGGTGAATTGAGAATGGCAAGAAAAGGGACTCCTCGTTATCCCACAGCGAAACCTCCGTGTGTTGCCGTGTCGCCCGGAGGCGTCAACATACCGAATTTCGCCATACCTGACTTCACCGACTTCTCATGCCCGATTTCTTGTTGGAACACGGCTCTAGCGATTGTCGCGAAAACCGCCGCCGTTACGGGGGGGCCGGCCACCACCGCCGAAGCGATCACCGCCTGTTCGCGGGGGGCGCGGACGCGCCTCGTTCACCTTGAGTGTCCTCTCTCCAAGCTCCGCTCCGTCCAGCGCGTCGATCGCCGCCTGGGCTTCTGAATTGTTCGGCATTTCGACAAAACCGAAACCTTTGGAGCGACCGGTTTCACGATCGCTGATAATGTCGACCTGGTCGACGGCTCCATGGACCTCGAAAGCGGCTCGCAAATCTTCCTCGGTCGTACGGTAGGCAAGGTTGCCAACGTAAATCTTCATCTCATCATACTTTCTGCCGTCAAATCGAAAAACAAAACGGTCGAAATCCATTCTCACTGACGGCACAAGAAACGAAATCGAGATGCCCGAACGAGGCGGCACCGGCCTTTATCCTCGGCACTATATTCCAATGCGCGATGCGTGTCAAGAGGTGTTGCCCGCAAAAAAAGAAAATTTTTCGGAAGAGCCGTCATCCTCACTTCCGGGAAGGCAATGTCGGTTGTTTGAATATTACGCCTCCCGTCCGGGGAGTCGCGGTTTGCGAGGGGATCGATTCTTGCCACCGGAATTCCATCGGGATATTCTCGTCAAACGGGAGAACATCCATGTCACGATTCCCGGCAAGAGGACTCCGTTCGAGCCGCATTTCAGCCTGTGTTTCAACCCGCGTTGTAGCCCGGGTTTCACCTTGGGCGAAAACGGGAGTTTGCGGCGATTCCCGCAGTGAGGATTGTTCCGGCGATTCGTCAAATTCACGCCGCAACGTCGAAATCCAATCCGGGTCGAACGTGTTGTCCTCCTCCGCTTGTTCCATGCCGTACTTATTCGAGGGAGGTTCCCGCTCAAAGGTCGGTTTATCCGTCGGGTGGGCAAAAATCACATCTCTCGCAACGTCGTCGACGATGCTCTGCGCCGGATGCAAGCCATTGGAATACAAACCGTTTTGATGAACATCCGGTTCCCGTCGTTTTCCGTCGCGGGCAATACTGCCGTCCACGATGATTTTCTGGAAACCCTGGAGGACGGGCTGTTCGACATTCGGTAGTTTGGCGACCATTCGAAACATTTCACGGGGATTTTGGTCGATCGCGTCGGAAACGCTGCCGACGAATCCGATGGTTTGCTCGAAATTGGCGTCCGCGATTTTTCCCATGACACCGAAAAGCAGCTTCGCGAGTATCTCGGCGCCGACATTGCGGATCGTGATGAAGGCATTCAGGTGAACGGCGACCAAAGGCTCTTCGTCCTTGTCGCGCATAAACCGGCTTTTCAAAACAAGCAACGCTTCGCCCTCAATGGGCCGGGCAAGCAACGGGCCACGATAAAACCCCTTGGCGTAAGCGATCGTCAGCGTCGGCGTACGGTAAAGAACTTCGACCACGGCCGTTGTTCCGGCGTTTTCTTTGAGCCGGTATTTGTCCGGACCGATTTCATGTAACGAAACCTGGGTGACCCCCATTTTTTCCCAAAACGCGACGACGATGTCCGGGTGGAGCAAGAGGTATTGGTAGACTTCCGGTTTGCAATAAACCGCCTGTTCCGGCAAACATCGAAAAAGCGTGTCATTTTTGATGACGTTATTCGCTTTCGCCCTGGCATCCTTGGAAAGGGAATTCCATGGAATACGTCGAATCGCTTCTTTTCGCGATTCATCGCCTGCCGAGACCTTTTCGGGACCGGTTTCCCGTTCCTGTGAAGCATTCCGTTTCCCCCCGAAAAAACGTGCTCGCGGTTCCGCCGGATGCCGATCGGGTTGCCGCGGCTCTTCGTCACGGCGGGGAACATGATATTGCGAAAATCCCCATTCGCCCGAAAACAAGGGGATTGCAATAAAGACGGCAAAGAAAAGAACTTGTGAAAGAGTTCGCGGCAAAACGCGCGACGGCAAGATCGAACGTGCGAAAAACCGTCCGCCGTGCCGCCCGGCACGGTGTTGATGCGCCGTCGGCTGCGACACTCGGCACGGTGTTGACGTACAGTCGGCTGCGCCGCCCGACACGGTGTTGATGCGCCGTCTGCCGTGCCGCCCGGCTGCATGTTGAAGATCGGTGCGACCGCTCATTGTCAAGGATTTCCCAATTGCCATATTTCACCGATAGGTCAATTCCGGCCATCCTTGCCGCGGAATCATTGTTTGGTCTTCAGACCGAAAATCGAACGTGAGTCCGTGTTGTGAAAAGGGCGTCGCGAGAAGGGCGTCTCGCTGCCTGAAGGCCAAGCTCACCGGGACTGTGCGCGGAATCACTGCCACAAGTCCGGTGCGCCCTTGTTGGATTTTTTATGCTGTAAACGGCATGATATACTGAAGGCTGTTGAAATTCCCCGAAGCCGACTTTCAAGGAGCCGGCCCACCGAAACGACACTGCCGAAGGTAAACAGGCGGTTCAACCGGGCTGTGTTTACGGACGCCTCAACCGGCTTCGGTATCATCCTCCCGCGCACAATCGCTTGCCGCCCGAACGATCTGCATAAACAATTACATTAACAAAAGTTAGGAGCGAGTGAGTGCGGCAGGCGGACTGGACCAAAATGTCCGTTTTCATCGCGTTTCCAGTATATCCGAGTATCCATACAAAACAACGTTGTCTTGAATTGTCGACCTTTCTTGGAAACGCATGCGCGAACCGCCCTACATGAGAATCGTCCGTTTTCTGCCCGGCGACCAAGATTTCACGCCGTTTCCTCAAAAAAGCAATTTGGGAAAAGTGCGGAAGGCCGGGCGGCAATGCCGCTTGGCACGGACCGGTAGGAATTTATCCAAATGACAGGAATAATCCGATATTTGCTCTTGAAATTCCCGGCGATTTTTCGGAAGATTCCGGACGGTTCTTTTTTGTTGGCCGGTAGAACTGAAGGCGGTTGGCCGAAAAAACCGGCCGGCTTCGGTATACCCCTCCGGCTCATTTTTTTATGTGGAGCATAGCAGTACGGATATGTCGCGCCGAGCACCGTTGAAAACGACTTTTCAAGGAACCTTGTTTCGCCTGATCGGCATCCCGTTCAGGTGGGTTCAAGCGGCGTACCTGTTCCTGGAAACGCTTTTTTTCAGGCTGCTCTTCGGAGCGGGCGGTGTCCTCCTCAAGCTGTTTTCCTCCCCGTGGGGGCTGATTCTCCCGATAACGGGGGTAATGATCCTGCTTTTCGGTTCTTTTCTGGAAAAACAGCCCCGGCAAATCGGGCTTGACTTGATCGAATCGACCCGAACGGCCCAAGAGCAGGAAATTCCGGCGATTATGAAACGCATCGGGAAATTGGACCAAAACGCGATCCCGGCCTATGTTCGCGGAATCGGCATTTCACGGGAAACGGTTTTTTTTTCCTGCCGTGACGCGATCGACCGCCATTTGGTGCGAGCCCGGACGATGCCGATCCGGGATGCGGCAAACGTCTATTTGAAAATCGCCGAAGAACTTGATGTCGAAGCGTATTGTTTCGACGCTATTTCCGCCCGGACCGCGATGGATTGGGCACGGACGATCCTGCGGGACCTCTTGGCGCGTGATGGAGAAATTCTTCCGGATCGCGCCGCAACAACCGTTCTTTGCGAACGCGTCATCGCGGAACTTGCGGCGCGCGGTTACCGTGCCCCCGCGGATTTTTATCGGGATGATCCACCGGTCCTCCTTTCGAACGGGGAGCCGCGACGTTGGAATGACGATATCGACGAGTGGACGGAGGAATCCCTGATCGCGCGCCGCCGGGAAGAAGAACGCCACCGTGTCCCGACGTTCGATCGTTTTGCCGTCGAACGGGCTTCGGAGCTTCAGGCACTTTACCGGGCCCGCTCCGACGGTTCCGACGCGACTCGCAACGGTTTCGATTCCACAGGAACGGGCGATTCCGCCGTTTTGGCGGAAGCCTATCCCCGACCGCTTACAATGCATCATCTGGCGGCCATGTTGACCCCCGTCTCCGCAAACCGGCCCGGCAATACGGGAAAAGGTTCTCACGGGTCGAACGTTCGCGGCCTGGCCTTTGGAAAAGCCGATGGCGAAGCAGGTGGAAAGAGCGGCGGAACAAACGGCGTCTCAAATGGTTCCGTCCCGACCGGGGCGGGGCATCCCTACAGTACGGCGGAAAACGACACGAAAATCGCGGCCCCGTACAGTGACGCCCCGTACGATGCAACCCCGTACGATGCAACCCCGTACGATGCGGCTCCGTACAATATCGCGGACGCCTACATTGGTCGTTCCATGCCGGCCGATGTTCACCGCCGTCGTCCGGCCGGCGAGACGCCAAAAACCGAACGGGCGGCAATCGTGAGCGATTATAATGCGAGTGATTATAACAACGATAATCATCATGATGATAGTGATACGGGAACGGGACCGACCCTTGAAGCCATGCCGGAGTTGACGCTTCCCAAAGAGTTGATTCGCACGCCGCCGCCGAAGTTGCCTGCCGTGGAATCGACGCCGTTGGGAAAGGTCGCGTTGGAGTCGTTGCCGAGTCTGTCTTCCCCCGATTTGATGCGGCTGATGCACCACCCGGATGAACGTTATGCAAGTACGGCAACGGCTGTGCTGGTCCACCGGGATGGTTTTGTCGATTCCCACTTGCGTATCGCCGTCAAATTATATGATCCGAATGTCGAAATCCGAAAGGAACTCCCGAAAATCCTTGCCGAAACCAGGGCGGAAAAGGTCGCCGATTGGGTCAAAGTGCTTTTGGACGACCCGAGTCCCGAGGTTCGGTTCGCGACGCTTTCCGCTTTTTCGACATCCCGGGACCGGGAACTGCTTCGATTGATTTTGGAGCGAGGTAAACGGGATTCCGATCGCCGCGTCTTGCATTTGGCAAACCAGATCGATTCCATGCAAAAACAGCGTTCACGTTGACTTCGACGTTGAGGTGGGCGTCGCCGTCGCCGGTTTTCCTTGCGTTCGATTTTCAACCTGAAAACCAATCATTTTCCGAAAGACGAATGATGAAGTCACACGACGTTCTTCGAACCGACCGTACGACCCGGATCGTCCTGTTCACGCTGCTTGCGGCCGTATTTTTGTGCCTGTCGAGCGGATGCGTACGGCGACGGATGACCGTACGCACGAATCCCGTCGGCGCGACGGCCTATTTGGATAACAAACCGATCGGGAAAACACCGCTGACGACCGGTTTTACCCATTACGGGGATCGGAAATTCACGTTCGTCAAGGAAGGGTATGAAACCAGAACGGTTATTTTGCCGGTCCGCGCGCCGTGGTACGAATGGATCGGCCTCGATTTCGTCTCCGAGGTTCTTCTGCCCGGCAAATTGAGGGATCACAAATACTACGAAGTGGACATGTTTCCGCAACAAATCATGCCGCAAGACGCGCTGATCGCCCAGGCGGAGGAGATGCGCCGCCTGACTCATTCCGGCCAATCATTGCGTCTGACGGACCCGTTGCCGACTCTTCCCGCCGGAATCAGAGATATTGTTCTTACGCGTCTCGCGCTGACTTTCAAGGGGACTTTAAACGATTTCAGTGGCCGGATTTCGGGGCTGTCTTATAAGGAGACGAGCCTGAGGGCCGACTATGGCGTGAAAAATATTATGGGGCAGCGGGACAATGCCTCTCTGAGGTTAGACCTCACGAGCCTGAAGACGACCGGCACCGCTGTCGCGGAGATTATGGAGATGCTTTCGCTGGGGGAAGAGCCCCCGAGGGGCAACTCCGCGGGCAATCCGATGAAAGAGCAGAGTGCATCATCGGCGCATAAGGCCACCGTGCCGCAGGAGCAGATAGCCGCCAAAGACAACAGCCGCACAGCAGCCATGCTTGCCAATCTCGGCGATATCGAGCTGAAAGCAAATATAAACGGCAAAATGTCGGACTTGCACGCCAAAGGCCTACTCACGACCTCGATAGGCAACGCGGAGTTTTCGGGCGTTGCCGGCATGACCAGGGAGCAGGGCATATCTCTTGGCGGCGATCTCTCGGTGGATGAGTTCAATGCAGGCACGCTCCTGGGCAACGATATGTTGGGCCCCGTTTCCTTCGCCCTGCACGGCGAAGGGACGATAAAGGATAAAGTGCCCGATTTGAGGGTTAATGCCGATGTGCGGCATATCTACCTTAACGGCTATGATTACCACAACCTTGCCTTCAGGGGCGGTATAAGGAACAGGGCGGTGCTCGGGAC
>QMCD01001668.1_pt1 | contig 14021 bp, 20 predicted proteins | sample 1821841 | NCBI WGS metagenome assembly QMCD01 (sample SAMN01991225, study PRJNA193472) | Termite gut metagenome, whole genome shotgun sequencing project. | isolation source: worker | host: Macrotermes natalensis | reverse complement strand
TCAATTATATCCTGTGCTTCCTTAAAATCAGGACCATCTTCAAAATCAACCCGTTCCTCTTCATTACAGCTGTCATTATCGCAGTAACATACGATTTCGCCTTCGCCGTAAATTTCGCTCCACTCAACTTCTTTCATTGTGTACCTCCATTCGTTATGATTATTTGGATTCTTGGTATTGCGGAATAAAACTTGCGAGCCTGAGTATCAACGATTTGTGCGTCGTCCTTGTATGCGTACCCGTTAAGGGAATCGGCTACGACTTTAAGGATATTGTCAAGGTCAGGCTTTTTGGTGGGTCTTATCGTGCCGTCCTCCATAGCACGCTGTTTTTTCCTGCTTGCGCTTTTGGGGATTGCATAATAAGCAATAACACGCAAGTCCAGCATTTCGTTATCCCCGAACCTTGCCGCCCCGACCTGCCGCTTGTATTCGGTGCGAATAAGGTTTTCATAAAGAACGGTGTCGTCGGGCGTTCTTGTTGTAATATGCTTGCCGCGCCTCGCAAACTGCGGTCTGCCTTTTCCCTTTGGTTCGCCGAGTACCGTGAATGATATTTTCAATGCTTTACCTCCGTTCAATGCAGGTTAATCCTCAAAATCAGGAATGTTATTTTTTGAGTATTCAAAAATCTTATTAATGTCATATGTGCTTTTCTTACTTGATTTAACAGGTCTTAAAACATCTTCCCATCTCTTGTTTTTAAGCCAGTTTTCAGCAAGAGGAATGTATTTGCCGTTTTCCTGGTTCCATTTTTCTGACTGAGTATGATTTATAACGGCATTTATAATAATTTCCAGAAGCTCATTATCTGGACTAAGTAAACGCCACTGTTCAAAAGCTTCAAGCCTGTGTTCTTTTTTGGGGTATGCGTTCCAAAACCTGTTAAAATATGTTTCGTCACAGTTTTTAACAGGGTGTTGCTTCTGCTCATCCTCATCCTCCGTGCATTTGCACGAAGATGATTTAGTTTTATTTACTTTACTTTTATTTACTTTACTTTTATTTATAGGGTTAATCTCGGATAAACTGGGGTTAATCCCGGAAAAACCGGAGTTAATCCCGGATTTATTCTCTACAGGGCATAGTTTAATAAAGCTCAGGGTTTCTTCTTCTTTTAAAACCCAAAACTTTCTCTCAACTTCGATATCAGTTTTATTGCCTTTTTTGGCTTCCTGGTATCTCCGCTGGACGGATGCAGCAGTTAAGACCTTGACCGACTTAGCAAGTATATCGTTAAACAGTGACCGGCTAAGCAAGTAGTTCAATATCTGCGTTGTAGAGTTTTCGGATATGTTCAGTTCGTCTGATATATCCAAAACTAAATCCTCATCAAGCTCTGTATAATAGCCGTTGCGGTAAATCTCACAAAGTATGTAAATATATACCGATACCCCGTCGTTTCCGAATTTGGCTCTTAAACGCTTGATTTTCTTATCCGAAAAGAAGTCTACATCAAAAGGAAAGTAACTAAGTCCCCGCTTTTGAGGTCTAGCCATATAAATCTCCTTCAGCTTCTCTTCAACAGAATGCAGGTATTAAGACCTTGACCGACGCAGCAAGTGTATCGCTTAACAACAGTGACCGGCTGCGCAAGTAGTTCTCTGTATGGATAAACAAGTATTAATGGAAATAAACTTCCGTACCGGTAATACGCTGTACGGTTCGCTTGAATTTATCAGGATTGCTGTTGTTGTCTGATAAATGGATTAACCATATCATTTTAAGCCCGGATAAATCATTGGCATTAAGAAACTCAACAAGCCTTTCAAGGCTAAAATGGTTCCTTGCTATTCTTTTGGCAAGGTCGGCGTCGATAATACCGTCATGAACGCTCTGCCGAAGCTCCTGTTCGCCGTGATTGCATTCGGCGATAATATGGGATAGTCCGGTGAATGTATATTTAACATAAGAGGTATCACTGAAATATAAAAGCTTTTCACCTGTTACCATGCTCTCGGCTAGATACCCGAACGGCTCGGCAGCGTCATGAGTAACATCAAATGCCATAACCTTGAATGTCCCGGCTGTTACCGTCTCGAGCGGCGGCAATCTGTGATACCGGTGTCCGCTGACATTAAGAGCGTCAAACGTACCGCCGCTTGCGTAGATATCAACGCCAAGCCCGGCGGCAGATTTAACCGCGCAGGAATGGTCTGAATGCTCATGCGTTATAAAACAGCCTGCTATATCGGATAATGTATACCCCGTTCCGCTAATAAGCCGTTTAATCGTTACCCCTGCGTCAAGCAGCAGGGAGGAAGTGCCGTCGCTTATTCTGACGGCGTTTCCTGTACTGCCCGACGCTATTACTTTAATATCCATATTAAAAATCAGGGACGGCAGCCGTATTATCCGGCAGCATGGCGGGTGCCTCAGGCTCAGGCAGGTCTATAGGGATTTTGTTGGCGTTTTCAATAGCATCCTGTTCAGCTTCCGCCTGAGCGTATATTACTTCGCGTTCCTTCATGTACAGGTAGTTTTCATCAGTCTTTGACGGGTCTCGGGTTATGTACTTGCTGCTGTATACCTCGCGGATAAGCGTCTTGCGGTACATTTCGTCCTGCCATCCCTCAATCTCGACCTCGACTTTTTCCCTGTTTTTGTATTCGGTTGTTTTGCCGCCCCAAAAGTTTGCGCTTGCATACTGGGGCTTGCGCTTATCCATGGCAGCCTTTGACATGATAACAAGCGTGTTCTTTTCAGGGTCTTCATATGCAATGTAACCGAAGCCGCCTATAATGTCGCCGCGGTCGAAAGGGTTCGTAATTTCAAACTCATAGCTTTCAACGTTGTTTTTCACTGACTTTTTATAGGGCTTGAATACGTCGGTTGAGTAAACCACCTCTACAATTACGTTCTTAGGCGGGTTAAGGGCATACTTTTCCGATATGAACTGAATGCCGCTGTAGCCGGTCATAAAGGTGATATTGTAGAAACCGCCTTTTTTATTTGCATACGGAATCGGAAAGAGGTGGTTTTTTTCCTGCATGTCAAGCCCCATGCGTGCATAATGCACAGCGTCAAGGGCAAGGTCGGTCATATTGACCTTCGTCCAGTCATACGGTATGGGATTATCATAATCGTGGTTTGTGTTTTTTTCGTTCTTTCTCAGGCGTTCGGCTTCCGCCGCTTTCAGCGTGCGGTCTATGACGATGAAATATCCCTGGATAATACGGCGCTGCGAATCGTTAAGCTGCTCTGTCATCCCGTCCGGCGCTGACATGGCAAACTCGGCGATTACCTTATTAGCGAACCTTTGTGAATTTGATAACGCAGGGGGTTCAGATGATTTCGGTTCCTGATTCTGCGGTGCTACTGCGGTTTGTTTTTTATCAGACATTGTAATTCCTCCGTTCAAAATTTCTTACAGCAGTTCTAGCCGTAACTGTTTATCGGGTTTAGATACGATAAGACGTATCAGCTGACTTTTTACCGGGATAATATCGGTAATACTTTCGGCATTGTCTATAAACAAGGGAAGCTCAACGCCGTAATGTTCGCTTAAAACGCCTATGATTTCAAGCCCGGTGTTAATCCTTGCGGCTTTATTGGCGTCCTTAAACGGGACTCGTCTGCCGTTCTCTTCATGCACAAGCACTGTGCATATGTCGTTTATGCCTTCATTTGTGATGTTTTTCTCAAACAGCCTGAAGCTTACCGACTTGAACCGACCGTTAATTTTATCCGTAAGCAAGTCCGACTTAATCCGCGTAAGCTTTTCGCACAGGTAAAGGGAACGCTGCGCTTCCTCATATGCCTTTCCGAGTTCCTTTTCCTGCTTTTCAAGCTCCGCTATCCTGCTTCGCTGTACTTCTGCCGTTTCAAATGCCGCCTTTACTTTATTCAGGGCTGTTTCCTCAAGACGGTATTCAGCTATTTTGTTGTCAATTCCGCTTGTGTCCGGTGCGGATTTGGTTTCATCGGATTTCAAAGCTTCTATTGCTGTGGTTTTTGTCTTGTAGTCAACCGTCTGCTCAAAAGGCGGCAATTCGTTCTGTTTCTGTTTTATAACGGCTTCGGTTAATTCGGCTTTAAGTAATTCAACTGCTTGGTCGTTGTCTGAAATAAGGTTTACAATATCGGCGTAAGCCTTTTCAGCGGCGGTCATCATTTCCTTTGAAGCTTCCTTTTTCCCTGTTTCAACAAGGGCGTTCATCTGCTCGGAAAGCGATGTCAGGGTATCGCTCCTGCTGATATTAAATTCTGCCCGGAGCTTTTCCTCTTTTTCAACGGGTAAATCCTGACCGCAGGTCGGACATACAAGCGCTGATTCGTCGAAGACTTCCGCCTTTACTTTGTTATACTGTTCCTGTAATTTCTTATGCCGGGCAAAAATATCATTGCGTTTCGATTCAATACCTTCAAGGCTATTCCTTGCCCGGCGTTCCCGCTGTTCATATTCAATCTGAATGTTTTCAGCGGCGGTCAGTCTGTCCCGTATCTCCCTTACAGCTTCATAAGCGCTGTTGTTTTCAGTCTGTTCCTTTTTTGCATACTCCCTGCGGGCTTTTGCGATTTCATATTCCAGTTCGGCAATTTTAATGCGGGTTTTGGATGCCGTATTGTTATCGGCAAGCAAAGCGGCGCGTTCCTTTTCGGATGCGGAAATTTTATTATGTATTTCAGCTAAATAGACTTCAATTTCCCCCTCGTTATAACCGCCCGTGTCCGGTATAGCTTTTTCCGCTTCGTCTATACGTGCGGGTATAGCCTGTATATTACGGTTAATTTCAGTCAGGGAAGCTTTTATTACCTTTTTGTACTCGTCAGCTGTCCTGTTACCCAGCAATGCAGGCAGGGCTTTAAGCTCCTCATCAGTTTCTATTATCTCGCTGTCGGATATTACCCCGGCGATGTCAAGGAGTATGGCACGCCGTTTTTCCCAGTGCATTGTTTCAGGGAAATAGAATGGCATTGTAAGCATTTTAGGAAGCTCGTCGTTTGAGAAAATACCTTCCCAGTACCGCTTATACTCCTTTTCCTGTTTTGGTACGCCGTCTATGTAATAATCCGTCGTATGCCCTGAAAGGTTCGCTTCGGGATTCCCCCTGACCTTTTTCCATACCTCGTGATAAACGCGCTTGAATGTGGTAATCTGACCGTTTATTTCCATTTCGCATTCAACGGAGTGGTTAAGGTTATGGGCATAGTCATCTCCGGTTATCGACTTTGGATTGAAATTATTTATGTCTTCTAGCGCTCTGCCGAATAAAAGCCAAGTAAAAGCATTGCATATGGTTGTCTTTCCTGCGGCGTTTGCGCCGTAGAAGTCGGCGCTGCGTCCGTCAAGCTTAAACTCGGCATTTTTTATACCCACATAGTTTTCAAGCTTCATTCTTAATATTTTCAACTGCTGACCCTCTCTTTCGTTTTAAGATTAATGCCGCCAAGCCTTAAAGCTTTTTTTACGTTAGCTTCGCTCCGGCACAAATCTCTCATAATTGCCTTTATGCTCATGCCCTCTTTGTAATACTTGCATATAAGATTAACCGTACCGCGATAAAAAATCCTGTTGCTTTCTTTTTCGGCTTTTTCTATGCCTTTCAGCTCGGAGCATTCAGGGCATTTCATCTGACGGCTGTTTGTTTTGCTGAATTTGCTTCCGCAAATAACACATGTTGCCATATTTCACGTCCTTTCAGATTAACCGACCTGTACCGGACGGATATAGCTTTCATGGGTTCCGTCAAGCAAGGCTTTTTCTTCGTCGGACGTTTCGTAACCGCAGGATTCAAGGTATTCGTAGAGCTTTATAAAGCGTTCATTCCGGCGGTATTTTGAAATATCGTTATAATCAGAACAGTTAAGCTCTTTGTTTTCCATACGGATATACGCACCGAGGAAAAGCAAATCTCCGGCAGGCTTGGTTCCCTTAAGCCTTTCCAAAGCTTCATTAAGGGTTTCGCCGTCTCCGTCCTCCCAGGAACGCCGGAAATCTCCCGTAATGTCAAACAGCTCTTTAAAAACGCTTTCTGTGAACTTCCCGGCATCGTCGCCGAATATCGTATCAACAGCCATTTTATTAACAGTATCAATAGTTTTAGAGGTACTCCTGAAGGACTTTGCATACTCAATCCTCAGCTCATAGGCAAACTGCAAGGCTTTTTTTACAGCCTTCTTGCGCTCCCTTATGTCCCGGTCGATTTCCTTTTGTTCGGGAGTTTTTTCAAGAGTTTGGGAAACCTCTTTTTTCCGCTCCTTATAAATACTTACATAAGTATTTCCGGCATCAAAGAAAAACTTCTCCTTGCCAACGCCTTTTGGCTCTTTAAAATCTTTGGGGTCACTTGTGTAATACACACTTGTTACATATTCATGCTGCCATGCTCTTTCAGCCGGTTTAGCAAATTTCTTTATTAGCTTCAGGAATACAGGCTTGTTTTTCTCGCAAAGCTCTTCTTCCTTTACTTGTTTTAAAGTCATTCCCCAGTTCGGAGTGCCAATCGCGTCGAGAAGCTTTTCACGGTTTTTCTTCCCGGTGATTTTTTCAAGCTCCATATAGTCAGATAAGCTGCCGCCCCGCTCGATTGACTCTTCCATCTTTTGACGGTCGTGCTTAAGCATATTAAGCCTTCGGGTAACGGTGTTCTTTGAGAATCCGGTCTTTTCGGATATATTGCTTATTGTGTCGCCGAGGTCGATAAGCATTTGGAAGCCGTCGGCTTCCTCCAGCGGGGTAAGCTCCCGGCGCTGTATGTTTTCAAGCAGCATAGTTGCAACCTGAGTTTTATCGTCCATGATAACGACTGAACATGGGACTTCCGATAGTCCGGCGAGCTTTGCGGCGGCAAGTCGGCGGTGTCCGATAATAACGACATAATCGCTGCTGTCTTGAGGAACGACTGTAAGGTTTTGCAATATGCCGGCAGTCTTTATACTTTCGGCAAGCTCCGTCAGGTCGCCGAGGTTCTTACGTGGGTTATGTGCATGCGGGAATATCCGGTCAATAGCGATTGATTGGATTTTTTGTTCCATATGTAAAATTCCTTTCATTTTTCTTGACTTTCCCGCTCAGGTGTGATATGATAATCACAGTGAGCAGTATAGTCCACTGATATTATGAGCCGTTCGTCGTTTGGTCGCGGGAACGGTTCATTTGCTTTTTATACGGTGATATGTACCAGTATTTGCGGCGGTCACTGTATTTGCGTTTGAATAACCGGTTGTAGATTACATTTATAAGTGCGTCCATTAAACAAAGGCATATAATAAGGATTACAATTGCTATGCCTAAGAATAATCCATCCATCATGTCAGTTCACCTGCCTTTCCGTCTATTGATACTAGACCTTCCTGCATAAACCGCATTAAATCAGCTTTTTTAATACGGTATTGCTTGCCGACCATGAAACTGGGAAGATTTCCGTTCCGGCATAATAGCCGGACAGTTTCAACGCTGACCTTGAAAAGCCATGCGATATACGGCGGGTCTACTACAACAGGGATTTCATCAAATCCGTAACAAAACGGTTTCAGACGGTCAGATTTGTTTTTCGGCGGTCTTCCGCGCGACCGTTTAGGCGGAGCCGGCTTATATCTTTCCATACTACACATCCCTTCCTATCAGATAATCGACAGTAACGCCGAATATGTCTGCAAGCTGAATTTTGATGTTGTCGCTTGCAGGTTTGGTGCCGCGCTCATACTGAGTGATTAACGGGCGGCCGACACCTATCTTTTCCGCTAACTGCTCCTGAGTATACCCGGCGTGTTCACGGCATCCTTTCAGCCGTTTTGCAAAGTCTGTCATTTTATCACCTTCCTTTATTTTTTGTCTGCGGTTCTGCTTTCAAGAAACGTAGCTGCGGATAAAATTTTATTTGCCGCTGAACGAAGAATCTTTGCATTGTCTCTTAATTCCTCGGCTTCGTCGTCAGTCACAACTCCGTCACGCAGAATAGTTTTTACAGATTGGCGGATTGTTGTTATGTCATCGTCTGACAATTCCATTTGAAGCATTGCGTCACCGTCTGTAATCGGTTCTGTTACTTCCGGCAGATACATTGCCAGTGCCGGATTAGCGTATCTTACGTGCCAGCTTGCAAGAAGCGGTGTTCGGTAAACCTTAACCATAGCCGCCGCTAACTCCTGATTAACTGGGGTGTGTCCATTTTCGTATCTTGAAAGTGTAGCAACCTCAGCAATACCAAGCAGAGTAATTGCTTGTTCCTGAGTTAATCCTGCCTGTTCGCGACAAGCTTTATAATACAATTTGTCGCCATTTGGCATTTTATAATCACTCCTTTCGTGATAAAATATAGTTATAGAGTTATATTCAGAGGGTTATTTAGCATAATTTTTATTAAAGTTCGCCAGTCATACCATGCGGAAAACCCGGATACAATATAGTAATCATACGGACAAGTGATGATTCTGATTAATTCTTCTCCCGCTTCCTGCTCGATGTCAAAAGTTCCGAGGAGAATGTCGTCAAACATTAAGTTAGTGCCTAAGTATTTGTCATCGTAATATTTGTCCTCATATCTGAGCGATTCATAAAGCTCTCTTTCAGTAGCTTCAATTTGTACATCCCGGTCTTGATTAAGGATTGTCATAGCTAAAATCACCTTTCAAATTTTTATTTGAGCAAGCGTTTTAACTTCCTTTGATTTAAAATTCCTGTCAGGTTATTTCTTATATCACCCCTTTCATTAATTTTTTAGTTGACATTAATTAAATAAAATGGTATTATATCAATAAGTTATTGATACTCAAGGTTAGTTAAGGATAAGCTTTATGAGTAATACAAATAAGAAGAAAACAAGATTTGCAAAAATCTCAGAGTTTGATGAAAGAACTGAAAACAAATTGTTAGCGGAATTGCGTGGGAAAAGGTCAGAGCCGTTTAATAAACATATTTTATTAATAACGATACAAAACTTTTATTATAAATACAGAATTGTTAGTGATATATATTTAAATAAATGTATTGAATATTGTATTATGGACATAGAAATGTTAGATGAAGTCCAAGAAGATTACCGCTTCTACGAAATTAAAGCATTAAAACGCCTTAACAGAAAACTTAAATTATATAGTAAAGAGGAAATTAAAAATCAAGGTAATTACATTTTATATAAAAGTATCATACCTTCTTTTAAACGGCTCGTAATAATTTATGAAAAACAGAAAGAATACTTAAAAGCAATTAAGGTTTGCGACCAAGCTATTGAATACTACATTAAAGTTGATATGCCGGAGTGCTCAGATGAATTTAGTGAAAGAAAACAAAAGCTTCAAAATAAATTGAACCTTTAAATATTTTTCACGGCACCGCTTTTGATGTTGATAGTGCAGTACAAGCCCTCTTCACACATAAATTCAACCTCGTTTGAATTGGTTTCGCTGATATAAGCTCTGAACTTACCCTTTGCGCCGGAAAGCTGAGTTTTGAATATTTCAATCGCCTTTTGGATTTTCTCTGTGTTACTCATTTCAATACCTCCGATTAGTTTTATTTGTGCCTGTAGTTACAGTATATATCACTTTTAGGAGAATGTCAATACATTAGGTGAATTTAGTATCACCTAATGATGAATTTGTATAAACAAACAAAAAAACACCCTATCATTTGGATAGAGTGTATAGGAGATTTATATAGATGAAAGCAAAAAAATTAATACGTAAAGTTTTTGAAAATGAAATTGAATATTATATTTCGCAGGGTTATATAAAAACAGGTCAAGAAGAAAATCTTTATATACTGCAAAAAATAGTATTAGACGACCAGTTTGATAATAAATTTGAACAAGGTTTATTGGTTAAAGATATTGAACTAAAGGGTTAAACATTATATTTTTCAGAAATAGCAAGCATTTCATCATATGTTAAACCACGTTTTATTTTTTCTGCGTCTTCGTCAGTTACATCAAAATATATCACCTCAAGATTCGATTCAGTCAATTCAAAAATTTCATCCATTATCTCACCTCAGAATAATTTTAATTATATTATATCACCTATGAATAATTTGTCAACACCTAAAGGAGAATATATCATGTATTTACAAAGGGTATCAGAACTTATTAAGATAAATAAAATAACAAATAATAAAATGTTAGATGATTTAGGCTTAAGTCATAATATGATTTATAATTGGAGTAAAAGAAACCAAACGCCGAACAGTGATACAATAATAAAAATAGCAAAATATTTTAACGTAACAACTGATTACCTTCTCGGTCTTAGTGACGATCCGAATCCATCAAATAAAGAAGAAACTGAAAAATTGGTATCAAACGAAGCCGAAGAACGACTTATCGAATATTTCAGAACACTTAGCGACCTCGATAAGGGCGAAGTATTAGGCGAGCTTAAATATAAATCCCTTGAAAACAAAAAAAGAGATACTAAAACATATAGTATTGCAGCCCGTGACGGACAGAAAACAATTGAGTTAAATAAAGAGCAACGAGAAAAACTCGCTGAATCGGTTGATAATGCTAAAACTACCCGGGAAAGAAACCTTTATTAACCTGTTTAAATTACAATAAGTTACATTTATTATTTGGCTTCTCCCCGTTGATACTATTAACAGCGGGGGTGGAAGCTGTGAAATATTATGAAGCTGCCAGAGATATGTCCTGGCGTGTATTACTGGAATGTAAAATTACTTCCTTACCAGTCGATTTAAATATAATCGCTGATAATTACAATATAGAAATAGTAGGCTATTCGGACAGCCCTTTAACGAAGCTGTTTAACCATGAAGCTGTATCCGGTGACGGGTTTATTACAAGAATTAACAAAAGGAAAGTCATTTTTCTTAACGACAATATAAAAACCCGAGGACGTAGGCGGTTTACCGTGGCTCACGAACTTGGACACGGTATATTAAATCATCCGCTGGAAGAAATAGTAACCCGTAACAATGAGGTCGATAGTAAAACTGACCCGCTCGAAATGCAGGCTAATGTCTTTTCGAGGGATATCCTTGCCCCGGCGTGCGTTTTAGAGGGTTTGGGCGTTACCAATGCAGAAGAAATAGTCAGCATATGCGATATATCAAAAGTATCGGCGCAAATAAGGCTTGAACGGCTGAATATGCTCCGCGAGCGCGGTATGTTTAATAAACACCCACTTGAAAGACAAGTATCCAAACAGTTTGAACAGTTTATTAATGCATATAAAATAGTTTAATATAATTGGTATGTACTGTTATACACTATATTAATGTTAAATTAAAAACGAAAGGTTGATTTTAAATGAGAACAGCGAATGAAATGTATGCATTTTGCTTAGAAAAGGGGTTCGGGCAAGGATATAATAAATCCCAATCACTAAAACATTTTTCAGTAATTGAAAAAGCGTTATTTGAAGATGAAGATGTCCTAATGTGCTTTACAGGAATACATAATTATGTTTCAATGACAAAACATGATAGCAATTACGCTTATGCTATAACTAAAAAGAGAGTTATAATGGGGCAGAAAAAAGTAATAGGGGAATCAATTCAAACAGTCTTTTTAGATAATATAAACGATATTACATATAGTTCAGGAATGCTTTTTGGTGTTATTACAGTCGATACAATAAAAGAAAAGTTTAATGTTGCTTTAGACAAAGCGCAAGCAGAAAATATCAACTCACAAATTCATAATGTACTACATGAGTTAAAGAGTAATAAAACCTCTGTAGAAACACCACTTCAAAGTAATATTTCTTCTGCGGATGAATTGCGGAAATATAAATCTCTATTAGATGACGGTATAATATCGCAAGATGAATTTGACCAAAAAAAGAAACAGTTATTAGGAATATAGATAAAAAGGTGATACAATGCCGAAAATCCAAAATAAAAAACGCCCCGACGGGCGTTATAAATCCAAAGTACATATTAGCGGCGGCAAGTATAAGTATGTATATGCTTATTCACAAAGGGAACTTGATGAAAAAGTTACAGAAGTCAGGTTACAATTAAAAAAAGGCATTGATATAGCCTCAGAACGTGATTCCTTTGAAGAGTGGAGCGAGAAATGGCTTAAATTAAAAAAAGTAGAGGTATCAAACGGAAGATATTCTGCTTATAAAGGACTTGTTAAAAAATTAGAGAGAGTTAAACATATTCCTATAAGTAAAATACGTACATCTGATATTCAAGACATAATTATAGATATGTATAACAGCAAATATGCGGGAAAAACAATGAAGGACGCTAAAAATACAGCTAACCAGATTTTTAAACTAGCTGTTGATAACCGTATTATTGATTACAACCCCGCAACAGCAGTTAAGATTCCGGCTCATTCCCCCGAAGAAAAACGACGAGCATTGACTCCGGAAGAGCAGTCATGGATAACCGCTCCTACAGAACATCGAGCAAAACGTGCTGCTATGATAATGATGTATGCAGGACTAAGGCGTGGGGAGCTTATTCCGCTATTATGGACGGATATGGATTTAAAGGCAAAGACAATTACCATTAATAAATCAGTTGAGATTATAAACGGGAAAAGTATCGTCAAGGAACAAACGAAAACAAAAGCAGGTATGCGTACTATATACATACCTCAAAAATTAGTTGATTACCTTACCTCAGAGGACCGGGAGAATAATATGCTTGTTTGTCCGGCTGCAAGCGGTAACATGATGAGCGGAAGTGCATATAAAAGACTTTGGGACAGTTATCTTACAGAGCTTAATTACAAGTTCGGTAAATTTGATAATATATTAGTTCCTGATAAATTAAACCCTAATTTATTGGTAAAATACGAAAAGCCGGACAGTATATTTAATCCTCATAAAGTACCGTTTGTTATTCCCCGTATAACTGCTCACTGGCTACGGCATACCTTTATAACATTTATGTATATGGCAGGAGTAGATATTATAACGGCAAAAGAACAAGCCGGACATGCTGATATTAAGACGACAATGGAAATTTATACACATCTTGACAGTATACATAAAGCAAAGCAAATAGATAAGCTTGATGAATATTTGCAAATGCTGTAAATTTAACTAAATATTATAGCGGGGTCAAATGGGGGTCAATGATATTGTGCGAATTGTTTATACAAACAAATTTGATTAAAATATATTTTGCGTTCGGGACGAAGAGGCCGTGGGTTCGAATCCCGTCACCTCGACCAGTGTTCTTATAGGATTTGAGAATCAAATCCGTAGGAACACTCATTTTTTGTCCCTAAATATATATTTCATCTTACAATGAGATAAACTTAATCTCTAAACTCCCCCTCTCACGCCGAATAGGAAATTGAGAAGCCCTTGCGGGTATTCAGCGTTATTTCGGGAAACTGCTATATCGTTTTACGCACTTTAAAAGTCTTTCAAGAATGTAAACGTACCCCGCCATTCATTACCATTTAACAACATAATAATCCGCCCTGCTCACCCATCCAAACTACAGCATAGCAGTTTACATCATAATTACACGCCTGTTATCGTTATTTCTGACACATATAAGCATAGGGTAATACAAGTCCCTTGGTAATATGATAGGCTTAAAAACAGCGTGTAGAATAGGGGTAATTAAAGCTGTTTTTTAAACTCCAAAATATGCAGATAGTTCATTAGGATTATTAAAAGTTAAACAATCACCATTTGCAATACGTTCACGCGCTTTATTAATTTGTGTTATATCGTCATTTGAAAATATATCGAAATTTTCTGCCTGTTGTGCTGTTAGCATATCAAGTGCAAGTTTATATATGATACCTCTGCGTTCATCTGTCAACTGCTCTAAAACATCATTAATATTCGCTTGTGCAGCCATTATATACCCTCCTCTTATTTATAAGCATCTCCACGGGATGAAATTGAAAGTACATCAATAGTTTTTTCGGTTTCCTGATATATTATACGCCAGTTTCCTATTCTAAGCCTATTTAAACCCTTCAATTGCCCTTTAAGTGATTTTATATTGCCCTGCGGCGGTTCTTCAATCAAACCGGATATTCCCGCAATAATACGTTTTCGTGTTGGAGTATCAAGCCTTTCAATTTCTTTTGCTGCTGACTTATCAATATTAAGTATCTTCAATTTTTCACCGTCCTTTAT
>QMCD01001515.1_pt1 | contig 14029 bp, 16 predicted proteins | sample 1821841 | NCBI WGS metagenome assembly QMCD01 (sample SAMN01991225, study PRJNA193472) | Termite gut metagenome, whole genome shotgun sequencing project. | isolation source: worker | host: Macrotermes natalensis | reverse complement strand
GAATTGAATCGTCGATCAAATTCCATCAAATTCACGGGATAGTCGTCCATCCCAAAATACTACATCTAGGCACTACTTGAGTCAAGTGGATACCTATTCTTAAAAATAAGAATTTTCGATTCGTGTTGACACACAGGGCAAAATAGCTATAATCAGAACCGTCGATAAAATCGGATAAATCGGAAGGAACGGAGGTTCCGGCTATCCTTGTCGGATACGCCCTTGTTCCTGTTTAGCGACATGGCGGTGACAGGAACAAACGGTATATTGTGGCAAGATGGCTTGGCAGTATGACTCGATGAATCGAATACAAGGACGCCGAAGTATCCGCTTTGGCAACGTGTGACAACTCTTCTATTATTAAGGATGGAACATTGTTATGGCGATTAAAACAGTTTTTACGACGGGAGAAGCCGCAAAGATTTGCAAAGTCAGTCAGCAGACCATTATTCGGTGCTTTGATTCCGGCCAACTCAAGGGATTTCGCGTGCCGGGTAGCCGGTTTCGTCGCATTCCCCGCGATCAACTCTTTTCATTTATGCGGGACAACGGTATTCCAACGGACGCATTGGAAAGCGGCAAGCGTAAAGTTTTAGTCGTCGACGATGATCGTGAATTGGTCGAATTGATCTGCGACGTGCTGGAACGGGATGGCCGTTTTGAAACCAAGTCGGTCAACAACGGTTTTGACGCCGGCATGATGGTCAAAGAGTACCGACCCGACCTCATCGTTCTCGATGTCATGCTGCCTGACATCAACGGCAAAGAGGTTTGCGTCCGCGTGCGCAGCGACGACTCACTGGAGGATGTCAAAATCATCTGCATCAGCGGTATGGTCGAAGAAGACAAAATTTCCGAACTGGTCGCCGCCGGGGCCAATGATTTCCTCCAGAAGCCCTTTGAGACGGATAAACTCATCGAACGCATGTGCAAACTGCTCGAAGTTGAATCGTTCGTGTGAGTGTTTTCGGGCTGGCACGGGAGGGGGAAAGGGAGCCTCGCTCCCGTTTGCCGATTTGGGAAAAGTGCGGTATACTGACAGGCAGTTTGGCATTCGCTTCCGATTTGTGTGTTAGAAATCGTGTTTGATATTGCGACAAGCTGCCTGTTTTTTGGCATTTTTCTGCTCCTGATTGCGGCGACGGCGTCCGTGTTCGGCCTGCGCCGTTACGTCGACTACGGAGTTGATCCTGCCGTACTGGATTCTTTGCGCATCCGCATTCGTGTCTGGTGGTTGCTGTTCGGTTTTTTGACCTGCGTTTTCGTCATCGGGCCGTTGGCGACCATCTTTTTCTTTTTCGTGCTCTCTTGGTGTGTGCTAAGGGAATACATCACGCTGACGCCCAAAAGTCCGGTCGACCACCAAGCATTATTCTGGATTTATGTTTTTTTCACGCCGCTTCAGTTCGTTTTGGTCGGCATCAACCCGGAATGGTTCCTGGAGCAGACCGGCATCACGCCGTACCGGGTTTTTTCCGTACTTTTGCCGGGCTATGTTTTCCTCGTGCTGCCGGGATTCATGGCCGTGTCGGGCGATCCGAAACGTTTCTTGGAACGGATAGCCAAATTGCAATTGGGCCTGATTGTCTGCGTCTACTCGCTGAGCTATGCGCCGGCTTTGCTGACGATGGATTTGCCGAATAATTTGACCACGACCATGCCTGCCGAAGAATTGCCGACCAGCGGCGTACTCAACGAAGGCATTGAAAAAACGGTTCTCGGAGCGGTCACGCCGCCACTTCTTCCGGCGTTGATGCCCACCATGATGCCGTCGGTCAGCGGGCGGCATTTTCGACTGCTCTTTTTTTTCGTGCTCGTCGTGCAGTTGAGCGATGTTTTCCAATATCTCTGGTCGCAAATGGTCCGACAACACTTGGTGGCCAAAAATATCAACGCGACACGCACGTGGGAAGGCGTGCTGGGCGGAGCGGTTACAACCGCTCTTGTGGGCATATCGCTCTGGTATTTCACGCCGTTTCCGAAATGGTGGCAAGCGGGCTTGATTGGCTTGGTAGCATCCCTGATGGGCTTTGCGGGCAGCATGACCATGTCGGCAATCAAACGTGACCGCGGCGTCAGCGGCTACGGATCGCTCATTCAAGGCCACAGTGGGATGTTGGATCGTATTGACTCGCTTTGCTTTGCCGCTCCGGTGTTTTATCACCTCGCTTGGCTTTTCAGTCGGTAGGCGAATCCCCGATGATTTCGACGCCGCGGATTTCGATGCCGTACCGCCTCCCTCAACAGCTCTTTTTACATCATTTGTCTTGGTTACATGCCCAACACCATGCGTATCGTTTCACTCCAATCGGGCAGCAACGGCAACTGCTATTTTGTCGAAACCCGCGGCGTGCAACTGCTGTTTGACGCTGGCTTGAGTGGCTCGCTAACCGTGGAGCGGCTTCAAGATGCCGGCATCGACATTGCCACGATTCAGGGCATTATCATTTCGCACGACCACTCGGATCACATCAAGGGAGTGGGCGTTTTGCATCGGCGTTACGGCATTCCCGTCTGGATGACACGGGGAACCTACGTGCGGGCCACGGATAAAAAGCGGATTGGCCGAATCGGCGACCCCAATTTATTTCATGCGGAAGATACGCTCTCCTTTGGAAAGGTTTCTGTGGAAACGCTGGCCACCACGCACGATGCCGCCGACGGCGTGTGCTTTGTGGTGGATAACGGCAAGTTCCGGCTGGGAATTATGACCGACTTGGGTTGCCGCTTTCTGGGGCTACGTGAGGCGGTCGCCGGGCTGGACGGCATACTACTCGAAAGCAATTACGATCCCGACATGCTAAAAAACGGTCGTTATCCCGAGGAGTTGCAGCAGCGCATCCGTAGCGATCAGGGCCATCTGTCGAACGAAGAAGCGGCGGAACTGCTGCACAAAGCGGGGAAAAAGTTGCGTTGGGCCTGCCTAGGCCACCTTTCCGAAGAGAACAATGAGCCGGCTCTGGCACTCCAAACGCACCGCACGATTCTCGGACGATCTTTGCCCCTGCTGACGGCATCAAGATACGAATGCACGGAACTGCCCCGACTCGGATGAGGTCGCTTCGTGGCGGCAGGGCGTTTCCGGTATACGTGTACGATGGTAGGGGGGGCGTTGCAACTTTTTTGAAAATGCGCAAAAAACCTTGTATCTTTTCGTTGACAAGTCCCTATAATGTACCCTACGTGCGTATCGGTATGCCGGTGAAGTGTACGGCAAATGCAGCAACTTGCGTCTATTTGTGGAGGAGGTCGCCGTGCCTATTCATTTGAAGTGCCCCAACGGACATCATTTGACTGCCAAGGAATCGAATGCCGGGAAGACGGGAAAATGTCCCGTCTGCAAGGCGGCCGTGACCATTCCGCCCCTGCTCCAGACGGTTATGTCCGACAGTGCGATCGTGCGAATCCTTGGCAATCCTGATGTGCCGAAAAAGAACAATGGCACCGAATCGGCAGGTTCCGGGTCGGATGGGACAAAATCCAAACAAGGAAACCAGCCACGGCATTCCACCTTGTCGCTGCCCAACTTGAAACAATGCCCGAACTGCGAACGCGAAATTGATCTTGGATACCACATTTGCCCTCACTGCCGAACCTACATCACGGGCTTGAACGACTTCTAATGCTTTATCGCGGTCATGGGACGAACCTGTTTACAGATTCTCGGAGCCGGATGTAAAAGATGTGAGGCCTTGGCCCGAAATGCGGAAACCGCCGCTGTGGAACTGGGACTCGATTATTCGCTGGAAAAAATCGGCGACATCACGCGCATTTTGGAATTTGATCTGCTGCAAACGCCGGGCTTGGTCATCGACGGTCGGCTGTGTTCTTCCGGCTCGCTGCCATCCGTGGAGACCATCAAAATAATGCTGCTTGACTCCCAGGCAAGCGAGGAGCGACCATGAAGTTGTTTCTCAGGCGGCTTGTCACCGTAGCTCTGCTCGCTTTCGTGGCCTCCGCTCTGGCAACACAGTTGATTCGGTCTTTCCAGCCGCGCAATGCCCTTGACCTTCCTGACGGCAAGCGATTGCTCTTGTTCCATGCACAAAGCCGCTGTGCCACTTGCCTCCATTTGGAAAAAACGATAGAAAAAATCCTACTGCCCTCCGATACCCAAGAGAAAATAATCGAATGGATGACGATTGCCTATGACGTGCCGGAGAACAGCGATCTTGCTGAGCGGTTTTCCGTCGGCACGATTGCCGTCATCCTCGTTGACCAAAAAGACGGTCAGCTTCTTAGGCAGCGCAATTTGTCACAGGAACTCTGGCCGATCATCAACGACGACGATGCGGTAACGCAGTTGCTTTCAAACGCCGTCGCGGAATTTTTGGACGAATAAGAAGATGGAATGGTCTTTGGCCTTGGCTGGCGTGTTTTGGCTTGGTATTCAGACGGCACTTTGTCCTTGCCCGTTGGCGACCGGTTTGGCCGCCATCGCGTACATCGGTCGCCGTGTCGGTCATCCGCGTGAAACGCTTTTTTCGGGCATTCTCTACGCACTGGGCCAAATGCTGGCCTATCTCGCGCTGTCACTGGTCGTTTTGGGACTGCCTTTCTATTCAGGCGACCAAGTGTCCCGATTTTTGTCCTTGACGTTCCATGCCATGCTAGGCCCCGTGCTGGTTCTGATCGGCATGGTTCTTACCGGCCTTGTGGATGTTTCACGGCCCCTGTCCGGCTGCGAAAAAACCATGCCCGCACTCGGATCATGCGTTGAACGCCTCGGCTTTTGGAGTGCCTTTCCACTGGGCGTTTTTTTTGCGTTGGCATTTTGCCCGACCACGGCGGCCATGTATTTGGCCATGCTGGTACTTTCCGCCAAGGCCCACTCGACGTTCCTTTTCCCCCTGGTTTACGGCCTCGGCCTATCGCTGCCGGTCGTATTTTTTGCGGTCTTGCTCACTTTTCAGATACGTTGGTTTGGGCGAGCGTATCATTTTTTGGAGACGGCGGAGAAATTCCTGCGCAATGCGGCAGGCTGGCTTTTGATCGGCATCGGCCTGATCTTGACGATCCCGATGTTTTTATGACGGTCTGCCGGAAGGGGCGAGGCGTAACAGGCTGATTACGACACAAATCGCAAAAGCGCGTATTTCTTTTTTCCGCTGCGTAGGACCATGACCGTTTCGCTGGCCAAATGTTCGGCGGTGAGAACAGCTTTCACGCCCGCAATGTTCCGGTTATTGACGTAAGCTCCGCCCTGCTCAATGGTGCGGCGTGCATCGCTTTTCGTCTTGGCCAAACCGGATTCGACCAAAGCGTCGATCAACAGCAAACCTTCACCGAGCAGGCCACGAGGAAGTTCTTTACTGGGAACATCCGCGAAAATTGACACCAACTGCGCATCGTCCAATTCGGCAATTTCCGCACCGAAAAAGATTTGCGTGGCCTTGTGCGCCGATGCAAAGCCTTCTTCTCCGTGAACGAGCTTTGTAAATTCTTCTGCCAAACGCTTTTGCGCAACCCGTTTGCCCGGATCGGAACGGTGCTCCGTCATCAGGGCCGCGATTTCCTCTTCCGCCAGATCGGTAAAAATTTTCAGCGTTTTTTCCACATCGGCGTCGTCGGCATTGATCCAGTATTGGTAAAACTGGTAAGGCGGGGTCTTCGCAGCGTCAAGCCAGATCGTGCCGGTCTCCGTTTTACCCATTTTTTTGCCGTCACTTTTCGTTAGCAGCGGACTGGTCAGGCCGTAAAGCTGGCCGGGCGGCGTGACGGCCCCGACCCGCCGTGCAAATTCGCAGCCCAGCGTGATGTTGCCCCACTGATCGCTGCCGCCGATCTGCATTTCGCAGCCGTAGGTTCGGAAAAGGTGCACGAAATCGTAGCTCTGCATCAGCATGTAGCTAAATTCCGTAAAACTTAAACCGGCGTTCTCATTCGCCAGTCTCATGCGGACCGAATCTTTGGACAGCATGATGTTGACGGGGAAATGCTTGCCCACGTCACGCAAAAAGTCAATATAGCTAAACTTGGAAAACCAGTCATTATTGTTGACCAGTATTGCGCCGGTGGGCGAATCGTCGAAACGCAGAAATTTTTGAACTTGCTTCGTGATACCCAAGATATTTTGCTCAACCTGTTCCTTGGTCAAGAGGTTGCGCTCTTCGCTTTTTCCACTGGGATCGCCGATGGTTCCCGTCGCGCCGCCGGCCAGCACGATGGGTTTGTGGCCGAACTTTTGGAAGCGGCGCAGATTCATCAGCGGCACGAGATGGCCAACGTGCAGGCTGTCTGCCGTGGGATCGACGCCGTTGTACACCGTCCGCGGCCTTTCCATGAGCCACTGCGGCAAGTTTTCGTCCGTCATCTGGTGAACCAGACCACGCCATTTCAGTTCTTGGATGATGTCTTGCATGTTCTTCCTATATCAAAATGATTCGGCTTCGGCATTGCCTATTCATGCCGCAGAGCCTCAATCGGGTCCATGGCCGCCGCCCGATAGGCGGGGTAAAGGCCAAACACGACGCCGATGACCACGGAAATGAAAAAGGCCAGCGGAATCGAAAGCGGCACAATGACGGGCGTGATGTCCTGCACGATGGGCGGCAGTGCCTTGATGATTTCGGGCATTTGACTTTTGATGAGCATCATCGCGCCGATGGTGACGGGCTTGCACGACAGGCCCACCAACACGCCCACGGTTCCGCCGACGACGGAAAGCACGATGGTTTCGACCAAAAACTGGCGAATAATATCTCGCTGTTTCGCGCCCAGAGCGCGCCGAATGCCGATTTCGCGCGTGCGTTCCGTCACGGTGGCCAGCATGATGTTCATAATGCCAATGCCGCCGACGAGCAGCGAAATGGCCGCGATGAGGCCCATAAAAACATTGAACATGATCCGCGTCGTTTCGGCCTGCTCCAAAAGCTCCAAAGGCACGACCACGGCGAAATCCTCCTTGCCACGGTGCGTTTTTTCCAAGGTGGCCTTGATGATGTCTGCCGTTTCCTTGACGTGGCGTCGATCATCGATCCGGGCCGTGATCTGCGACAGTTCGACCATTTCTTCTTCCCGAACGCCGCCCTTGCGTACCGACACCATGTTGCCAAGCCTTTGCCACAGGGTGGAAATGGGAATATAAATATCGTTCGAGAAATCCTGGCCTGCAAAGGAGCCGCCAATGGCGGCCGTCGCGCCTCGCTGCTCGGTCACGCCCGTCACCGCGTAAGTATCTCCGGTGTCGCCCGGTTTGTTGTTTTGTATTCGCACCGTTTTGCCCAAGGGGTCTTGGCCCGGAAACAGTTTTTCGGCCATTCCCGCCGACAACACGCAATGGTTCGAGGCTTTCTGTTGGTCCAGAGCGGTGATAAAATTACCTTGAGCCATCTTAATCTGCGACAGTTCGGCGTAGAGCGGCGTGGTACCCACGAGGCGACCGTCGACTTCCTTGCCCTCCGCGGCGAATGTACGGCGAATTTCTCGCACAGGCATCATTTCGACGATGGCGGAGATGGTCGTCTTAATCCGCCCGTAATCCTCCCGCTTGAGGCCGTAGGTGGGAATCGGTCGACCGCCCACGTTCTGCATGTCCGGGTTGGCGGGCTTGATCGTGCGAACGATGATATTATTCGCTCCCAGACTCTCGATCTGCTCCTGGGCCTTGAGGCTGATTCCCTCGCCGATGGCCATGAGCCATATCACGCTGGCCACGCCGATAAAAATGCCCAGCACCGTCAGCATGGAACGCATCGGGTGCAGCAGAAGACTTTTGATACCCAGTTGAAATGTTCGAAGCCAAACTCGCATGGTTCGTGGGTCGATGAACGGAAATAGGGGTCGTGCTGGTATGTAATCGTTCGTATCGCTACGGCGTAATCTCCGCGATACGCATATTACGGAACTTGATTTTCGTGCCGGGGTCGTGGCCTTGCAGTTGGATCGTGCCGGGCTTGAGTCGCAAACCTTTGCGTGGATTTGCGTCCTCTTTCCGCGTGTCCTGCCAGTCCGTCACTTGAATGCTGTTGACCCAGGTGGCCATCATCGGGCCACGCACGGCAATCGTCAGGTAGTTCCACTCGCCGTCTTTTGCCCCGACATTCCGGCCCACGCAACGGCGAAAAAGCCCGCCCGTGTCCGTGCCGATGAACTTTTCGTAATCCTCAGCCGGCGGATTGTTGTAAATCTGGCATTCGTAGCCGTTCATCATTTCACCGGGAATACACCGGAAAAACACGCCGCTGTTGACGCCTTTCCCATTTTCGTCCGCCTCGGTGAAGTATTCGAGTTGTAGCACGAAATCGCCGTACTCCTTGACCGTCTCGATCATGCCGCTCCCGCCGGTGAGTGTCAATTCGCTGTCATTCCACGCGGCTTTCGACGCCCCTGCGGCGGGTTTCCAGTCGGCTTCGGAGAGGTGTGTTGTAAGATTCTGTTGCGGCAATCCGCGAACTCCGATGACAAATGATTCTTGGAACGTCTTGAGGTTTGTACCACCTACTGTAACATTGATATTTGAACGGGCATCAAAATGATTTCCAAATCCCTTGCCTTCGCTACCGTACATGCCTGTGCCGTCTGTTTCAAGAGTGATCTTAGCATTGCCCATTTTGTGAAGCAGAATCACTTCTCCACCGGCTTTTTTTTCACAATGCAAAATCGTGTCATCGCCTCTTTTTTGCACCGAAAGTTTCGCGTCGCCGCTCTCCACTTCCCAGCCGAACGTCGAAACGCCATCGAAAAGCTGTACCCAGCCTTCGTTGAGCTGCTCTTTCGTCAGCGTTTTGAAACCGGTCAGCACCGGCGGGCGCGCACCAAGGGTCTGCGACGGATACGCAGCGGCTTCGTCCACGACGACGGGCGTGAGCGAAATCGCCTGCTGCCCCGCGGTCTTCCGGCAACCGGCGCAAAAAATGATGCAAACGAAAGTTAGGCAAAAAAGGAGGGGAAGTTTTGGTCTCATGGTGCGGGAATGAAAAGCAAGTCGTTGCGCAAAGCGGCAGGTCTGGTGTCGCCGAACCCCCGTCTGCCCGTTTCCACAAAGCATCCTTCGCAAGAAACAAAAAACCGCAAGTCGCTGGCGATTCAAGACTTGCGGTTTTCAAAATACGCCCGGAGGGATTCGAACCCCCAACCCTCGGTTCCGAAGACCGATGCGCTATCCAGTTGCGCCACGGACGCTTCTTGTGCTGCCGCCATACTGCGCAGCCACACTTTCAGCCAAAAAACGAAGCGAATACGGGCATTCACGCAGACACCGCCGCTCCTGAACCGGAGCTTGTCACTCCCTGTTCGTTTTTCCCGGAAAGTCTCAAACAGACGGGCATTGTATGGCGAACTCGAACAAAAGGCAAGCCCCCGGAAACGATCACGGCAACACGACGATTTCCACTCTGTTGTTTTGCCTCCGGCCTTCCGGCGTGCCGTTGTCACTCAAGGGCTGCGTGGCCCCATGAGCACTGGTACGAATTTTTTCCGGCTTCCACAAAAGCGATTTGACGAAATACTCCATGACCGCAACCGACTTGATCGTGGAAATATCGTGCTTCTGTGTCGGATTGGCAGGGTCGACGTTCAGGCTGTCGGTGTGGCCTTCAATTTCCAGAGACTGATCCGGTCCAATCGTTCTGATTTCGGCCACGATACGGCGCAGTACCTGCTCCGCTTCAGGGGAAATGCGGTGCGTGCCGGGCACAAAAAGCACACTGTCTACGATACCGAAACGAATTTCATCTCGTTCGGCATCCGTCGTCACCGTCACGCCCGGTATGTTAAGCATCGGAGCTTTTCGCGGCGGCTTCGTGGCTGGTATCGCGGACGGCTTGACGATTTCCGTGGCCACGGCGGGGACGGGCAAGGCCTCCGGTGTTTGCCGATTTGTTTCTTCACTCTTTGCCAACGCACTTGCCAAGTCGCCCTGTAACTGGGCCACTTGCCTGTTCAATTCATCGATTTTTTGTTGCTGAAGGTCTACTTGACGGTCTGCCTCTGTCGGAACCGGGGCCGTGACCATTGTGTCCACTCCTGTCTGTGCAACGGTCGGTTCCGGCCTAATGGTGTGCTCCGGCATAATGGGGCGAAACGCGGCTGCTCCTCCGATAGCAGGGTCGATGGAATGATTGTACGCCTCGAAGTCCGTAATGATCGGCGGCTTATAGACCGTCATTGGGATTGCCGACAGCGGTGTCGCGGCTGATACGTTGGCTTGCGGAACCGGCGTGGAAACGGCGTTGTCGGAGGAATCAGCCGTCAAGGGCGGCGATACCGGCGCAAAAACCGGAGCATCGGAACGAGACGAAAGTCCGCGGCAGCCCGGCAGAAACAAAACGACAAACAACGACAAGCCAGCCACGATCGCAGCATGGGTGGTTTGACGCGAAAACCGCCGAAAAATGTTTGTTGGGCTAGTCATCTTTCCGAAAAAGGCAGGCCGGGGGGAAGAGTCCGCTCTAATATAACCTCGGATTTTGCATCGGGGACAAATTTTTTCACAATTTTTTCTCTGGAACGACGACCGGAGATGGCAAGGCCGAAGGCAGCCGCCCGGTTTTCAATCAACACGGTGCGATCAAGCGGCACGGAGTGCCGCGTCAAAAGTGATACGCGGATCAGAAAGCTCAATTTCCACCCCGAATCCACGACTGCTGTGGCCCACTGGGCAACGGGGTAGGCCAGGGATCAGCCGGAGCGAGATCAAGCGGCGGTGGTTCCACTGGCTGCTGAATATCGGGCAGTGTTGACGGCGGCGGCGGTGGTGGCGGGAATAATTCTTCCTTTTTCGGTGGAGTCTTACGCTGGTATTCTTCAAACTGCCTCACCGGCGAGGTCGGCAAATAGGCGACAATGCGGCTCATCAGCGGCGTAGTCTCGATTTCGTCCGGCTTCGTTCGTACTCGCTGCGCTTCAGCCAGCGGCAGCAGTTTGAGTGTGGCCTCAATGGCGACGGGCAATCCCTCACGTTCTAGGCTTTCCCAGGAATCACTCCAGTCCGAACCGTTGAAATACCGGAAACGGCAGTCGACCACTTCAGGGGCGAGCATGTTGTCGGCTTCCTGCCCAGATGAGTGGACATCCGGCGTTTCAAAATCGATTTCGCGGCGTGACAGGCCGGTATCGTTGCTGAAATGGTAGAATACGGTTTTGAGTTCCGGTGCTTTCGGTTCACGATCCTGCGTTGCGTCCAATGCCTCGCCGAAAGCCGTCTGACGTGGCTGTCGGGCAGCCTGCCGCGCTTCGGGCTGAGAGAACGGGTTGATTTCGATCACGTCCACACGCAGCATTTGCGAAGTACCGCTAAGTCCGAAGCGTCGCACGTCATCATCGCCCTCGATGCCTGCGAAGGGATGGATCGGGTCTTGAATCGCCGCACGTAGATCGTCTTCCAAGAGCTGAGCCAACGAACGAACAAGCTGTGAACGGTCCGCCAGCCGCGTGCCACGGGTTTGGGTACGCTGAAACATCGCTACAACGCTCCACAAAATTCCTAGGAGAACGAGGAACAAAGCCAGTGAAAGCAGCAGCTCAAGCAGCGTAAAGCCTTTTTTTACGGGTTGTTTCATGGTCAAAAGAAAGAGATGTCCAATCATTGTACGTAATGAACGTGGATTGGTGAATCTCTCTCCATGAAAATCGGAGTGGATATGGTCTTGATGACCTTTTGTCGGTAGAATAGGCAGGGTTTTTTCCGCAGTCGAGACAATTTTCCGAACATGAGAACAAAAACGATTCATTGCTTCATTGCAGTCATTTTGTCGGTTGCCGTCATGGCAGGCTGCTATCGCAGTGCCGCCGCTGAAGACACGCCGCAGCCGCCCGTGGCAGACTTGGTGATTCAGCTTGACGCCTATGTGACCAAAATCGGCGAAACGCTGACAGAACTCCACGGCACGGTCAATTACAAACTCGACAGCGATTTCGTGGTGCGCGATGCCAGCGGCCTTGCCTTGGTCGCTCTGGCCATCGCGTTGCATACGGACGAGTCACGATACAAGAAATCAGCACCGGCCATTATAACGCAGGCGGCGGCCTTGGCTAAGATCGACAATTATGACGAAGCTCTAAAATGTTTTGAGACGCTGAAATCCGCGGTCGCCGGCGAGGAAGTGATTGCAATGGCACGGTGGGCGGATGTTGCTGAAGAGGTGGACTTAACGCCGGTGATGAAGGCGGTGCCGAATCTCGCCGCCCTGCTCAAGCGTCTGACGAACACGGAGACGAAAATGAAACGCATGGTCGCCAAACCGGAGTCAGTTTATGGGGCGACGGCCGCACTAGCCGCCATTTCACAGGGTAGCATCGCCAACGCCACCGACACGATCAAACCGGATGAGAGGGATATTTGGAAAAAAGAATGCGAGCAATTTCGGGACGCCGCTCTCGCCGTCAACGCCGCCTTGCATGATTATGCCGCCGGAAAAATCGATTACGCCGCCTATTGGAAAGCTCATAATCGCATGACGGAATCTTGCGAGACCTGCCACGCCCTGTTTTCGCCCGCAGCCTCCGGCCACGCCGCAATCCCCATAATCCCGCCATCCCGTTGACGCCAAAGCGGAAAGCGTGACAATGGTCGCATGACGATGACGGTTCGGGACATTCAGGTTGCGCCGCTGAGCGAATTATTCGATGAAGCGACACATCTGCGGGAAAGTGCCTTTGGAAATCATGTTGAGTTTTGCGCCATCATCAACGTCAAGAGCGGCCTGTGCCCGATGAACTGCCGCTTTTGCGCCCAGAGCAAGCATTACGAGACCGCTTCCCCCGTCTATCCGCTCATGGACGATGTGGCTCTGCGGCAGGAATCGCAGGAGCTGTGGCAGCAAGGCGTAAAACGTGTGGGCTGGGTGGCCAGCGGCTGTGCGGTCGATGAAGCGGATGTGATAAAAATTGCTCGGTCGGCCTCCGGTTGTTCGTCGAGCGGACAATTGTGCGCTTCACTCGGCCAAATCGGGAAAGAGTCGCTTGAACGTCTGCGTGCGTCAGGCATTTCCCGCTATCACCATAATTTGGAGACCTCGGAGCGTTTTTACCCGATGATTTGCAGCACGCAACGTTGGGCTGACCGCCGAAAAACGGTTGAGCGAGCCAAGCTGGCCGGTCTTGAGGTGTGCTGTGGCGGACTTTTCGGCTTAGGAGAAACTTGGCAAGACCGTTTCGAGCTTGCCGAAACGCTGGGCGGACTTGAAGTGGATTCCGTGCCGATCAATTTTTTCAATCCGATCCCCGGCACGCCACTGGCCCTGCGAAAAGCCCTGTCCGTAGAAGAAGCACTCCGAATTATTGCCATGCTGCGAATTTTGCTGCCGACAACGTCGCTACGGATTTGCGGTGGCAGGCCCGGAACGCTAGGCCATCGCTGGCCCGAAATTTTTGACGCCGGGGCGGAATCCTTGATGACGGGAAACTATCTGACCACGGACGGTTTCTCGATCCCAAGCGATCTGGAAGTATTGCGGAACTTTTCCTCTCCGCGTAAAATTTGAGCCGGTGGTTCCGGCACGACACGATGAGAACACAGCCCAAAACCTTTGAAGAATCGCTTCTTCGCCTTGAAGAGATTGTCAAAAACCTCGATGTGGATAAAAGCAGCTTAGAAACGATGCTGGCAGGCTATGAAGAAGGCGTCGGTCTGCTCAGACAGTGCCATCAAATGCTGGAATCGGCGGAACGAAAAATTGAAATTCTTCGCAACCCGGCTTCCGATGGCTCCAGCCACGACATCCAAACGGCGGCGGAGTCCGATTTTCGCACCACAGAGCGAGAAGCGTGAACGGGAGGCGGGATCGCAATATCGTACCAAGTGGCTTTCGCGCCGGCGTACCCCCTTGTCAAAAAAGCCACTTGGTGTATCCTGTCCTGCGCTGGCTCTGATGGTGGGCTTCGTTTTGAGGCCATCTATTTCTGCCCTGGTAGCTCAGTTGGTTAGAGCGGCGGACTGTTAATCCGTAGGTCCTAGGTTCGAGTCCTAGCCGGGGCGCTTCTTTCAAAGCCCTAAAAACCCCTTATTTTCAAGGCTTTTTCCATTTCTTGGCTGCTTTTCCCGCCCCTCTTGGCCTGTCAAACTGGGCAGTTTGCGGCCTGTTTTTCG
>QMCD01001604.1_pt1 | contig 14035 bp, 13 predicted proteins | sample 1821841 | NCBI WGS metagenome assembly QMCD01 (sample SAMN01991225, study PRJNA193472) | Termite gut metagenome, whole genome shotgun sequencing project. | isolation source: worker | host: Macrotermes natalensis | reverse complement strand
CCTTGGTCGCCTTGCGGTCCCAACGGTCCGCGCGGTCCCGCCGGTCCCTGCGAACCTTGATTTCCCCTTATACCTTGCGGGCCTTGGCAGCCCGGATCGCCTTTGGGCCCGACATCGCCCCTGACGCCTTGCAGGCCAATAATGCCTTCAGGACCGATTGGTCCTCTGGGTCCTTGCGGCCCCGGACATCCCTGATCACCCTTGTCGCCTTTTTCACCCCGGGGTCCGATTGAGCCCCTTAAGCCTTCCGGTCCCTGCGGACCGCGAGAGCCTTGCGGTCCTTGGTCGCCTTGGTCACCTTTAGGGCCGACACAGGCTATCTCACAGCAATTATTTTGGTCAACTGAAAATCCACGTACGCTCATATCTTTATCATTTGCCATTGTTATCCTCCATATTCTCTTCTATCAAAAACTATCAGTACTATAAGATATTCTAAGCACTTAAATAAGTTACATAATATGACTTTGTTTTCGTATTATTAACATTATTCTTTAATAAACAACAATTTTTATTGTATCTAATAACCACAGCTTGGTGGCGCGATGCCTTACAGTTGTAATCGGATATCATGTTCCTTAATAAATTTATATCAATATTTGGAATAAAATGGAAAGAGAGGAAGTTTTATGGAACAATTGAATTTAACGTCTACGAAAGATAACGAAAATATTTACCGGATCCTAGGGGATCTGATGAGCGCCAATAAGGAATTCCAGATCATGATTACCGTCCCGTCCCATGCCCCGAAAAGGGAAGAACTCATGCAGGCGGAACTGGGAAGCCGGAGCATGACTTACGACCTGGAGCGTGATGTCACCGAGATGATCCATGAGATCGGCGTTCCGGCCCACATCAAAGGCTATCAGTATCTGCGTGATGCCATCATGCTGTCCGTGGAAGACGTGGAAATGCTGAATTCCATTACCAAGGTGCTGTATCCTACGATAGCGGACAAATTTCAGACTACGCCCAGCCGCGTGGAGCGGGCAATCCGGCACGCGATCGAGGTGGCATGGAGCAGGGGGCGGATGGAAACGCTGGATTCTTTGTTTGGCTATACCATCAATACCGGCAAGGGGAAGCCGACCAATTCGGAGTTTATCGCGCTGATCGCCGACAAAATCCGGCTGCAGTACCGCAATCTTTAATCGGCTGCCGTCATAAAATTTTACTTTTAATAGCCCCCGTAATGATGTATAATAAAAATATTGTATTTGCAAAAATCGACATCGGAGGATACACAAATGAAAAATATTCTTTTTATTGCATCGGAATGCGTTCCCTTTATAAAGACCGGGGGTCTTGCAGATGTGGTGGGGTCGCTGCCTCAATGCATTGATAAGGAATATTATGACGTGAGGGTTATCTTACCCAAATATGTCTGTATGCAGGCGCCAATGAAGAGTCTTCTTACATATAAGAGCCATTTTTATATGGATTTTCATTGGAAAAATCAATATGTAGGCATACTGGAGGCAGAAGAGGACGGCGTTATTTATTATTTCATTGACAATGAAGAGATGTTTGACGGCAGTACTCCGTATGGAAAGGACGGTTACAAAGAGATTGAGAAGTTCGCCTTTTTTTCCAAAGCCGCCCTGTCGATTTTACCGCTTGTCGGTTTCAAACCGGACGTGATCCACTGCCATGACTGGCAGACCGGCCTGATACCGGTATATTTAAAAGAACGTTTTCAGGGCAATGAATTTTTCCGGGGCATCAAATCTGTTATGACGATACATAATCTGAAGTTCCAAGGGAAATGGGATGTAAAAAGCGTACAGGATATCACCGGCCTGGCGCCCTACTACTTTACGCCGGATAAGCTGGAATCCTTCAAGGACGCCAATCTGCTGAAGGGCGGTCTGGTATATGCAGATGCGATTACCACAGTGAGCGAGAATTATGCGGAAGAGATCAAAACGACATTTTACGGGGAGCACCTGAACGGTCTGCTCTGTGCCAGAAGCAATGACCTGCGCGGCATTGTGAACGGTATTGACTATGACGAATTCAACCCGGAAACGGATACTTATATCTCACACAAGTATAATGCCAGGAATTTCCGTAAGGAGAAAATCAAGAATAAACGTCAGCTGCAGGCGGAACTGGGCCTGAAGCAGGATGATAAGATATTTATGATCGGTATCGTTTCCCGGCTGACGGATCAAAAAGGCTTTGACCTGATTGCCTATATGATGGATGAGCTTTGCTTAGATCAGATCCAGCTGGTCGTCCTTGGTACCGGTGATGAAAAATACGAAAATATGTTTCGCCATTATGACTGGAAATACAACGACAGGGTATCGGCCAATATTTATTATTCGGAAGCCTTGTCCCATAAAATCTACGCCGGCAGCGATGCTTTCCTGATGCCTTCCCTGTTCGAGCCCTGTGGATTAAGCCAGCTGATGAGCCTGCGCTATGGGACGCTGCCGATTGTCCGGGAAACCGGAGGACTAAGGGACACAGTAGTGCCATATAATGAAATGGAAAGCACCGGCACCGGATTCAGCTTTGCCAATTATAATGCCCACGAGATGCTTGCCGCCATCCGCTTTGCGGAGCGGATCTATTACGATCAGAAGCGCGAGTGGAATAAAATGGTGGACAGAGCCATGGCAGCCAACTTTTCGTGGCAGGAATCGGCCCGGAAATATCAGGAAATGTATGACTGGCTAATCGGCTAGGGTGATTTGGAGCAAGGATTATGGCTGACAGCAGCAGAGAGAAATCCGGATTTATTAAACAGGCAGGGATTCTGGCGGTAGCCGGAATCCTTAGCCGCGTTATAGGTCTGCTTTATAACAGCCCGATGACAGCCATCATCGGGGATGAAGGCAACGGCTATTATGAATATGCCTACAAGGCTTATACGATCGTGCTGCTGATATCTTCTTACAGCATCCCCTCCGCGATATCCAAGGTGATTGCCCAGCGTCTGGCGGCCAAGGAATACCGGAATGCCCATAAGATTTTTAAGGGGGCGCTGATCTATGTGACGGCTGTCGGCGGGACGGCCAGCATCCTGCTTTTCTTTTTTGCCGATAAAATGGTTAATCTAAGCAGTTCGGTCACGGTACTGCGGTTTTTTGCCCCGACGATCTTCCTTTCCGGCATCATGGGAGTATTGCGGGGTTATTTTCAGGCGCACCGCTCCATGGTGCAGACTTCTGTCTCCCAGATTATCGAGCAGTTTTTTAACGCCGCGGTGAGTATCTGGCTGGCCTATATCCTGACCGGGATGGTGGCGGCCGGCGAAAGTACGAAGCGGGCGGTCTACGGAGCCGTCGGCGGAGCCGTCGGTACCGGCATGGGCGTAGTGGCCGGCCTGCTTTTTATGGGCGGCATATACGGGCTTAACCGCAAAATGTTAAGGCGCCGGATCGAACGGGATAAAACACCGGAAGATGAAGGGTACGGGACTATCCTCAAGATGATCCTGCTGGTGGTAACCCCCTTTATCTTAAGTACATTTATCTATAACATCAATACATTTTTAAATCAGACAATATTTAACCAGGCCATGCTAGAGCTCAAGGACATGACCGAAGCAGGGGTCTCCGCGTTAAATAGCGCGATCGGCAAGGCAACGAAGATATCCAACATCCCTATCGCCATCTCCACGGCCATGTCATCGGCGCTGATACCGGGTATCGCCGGCGATTTTTCACAGGGACGGGTGCAGTTATGCCGGGAAAAGGTCGGGCGCGCCATCCGGACGACCATGTATATCGCGATTCCCGCTGCCGTCGGCATCGGCGTGCTGGCCAGACCCATTATGGCGGTCCTCTATCCTCAGCCCGAAGTCCTAGAACTGAGTGCCAATCTGCTGACAGCCATGGCGGCCGGGGTGGTGCTTTATTCCCTCTCCACCTTGTCAAGTGCCGTCCTGCAGGGCATCGGCAGGATCAACAGCCCGGTCGTCAATGCTACGGTCGCCTTGGTGATTCAGACGGTGGTCCTGATCGCGACCCTTTTTTTTACCGACATGGGTATTTATGCCATGGCCGCCGCGGTCGTCTTCTATGCTTTGCTGATGTGCATCCTGAACGCCATATCCGTGCGCAGGCATCTGGAATATCGGCAGGAATGGGATAGGACCTTCCTGCGTCCGCTGCTTGCTTCTATTGTGATGGGGGCGGTTGCCTTCGGTGCCTATCACGGCATCTATCAACTATGTTCCCTCAATATCGTTTCCCTCGTCGTGGCAGTCGCCGCCGGGGTGACGGTTTATTTCATACTGACTATCATATGGGAAGCAGTCGGGGAAGATGAGCTTTCTTGGCTGCCGGGCAGCATATCCCTAGTTCGGTTCCTAAACGGTACCCACCGCCTAAGCAGACGTGCTGCCAAAGCTGAAAGCAAAGAAAATCCCAACAACGCAGAATACGTAGACACAGATCATAACGAGGAAATCCACAACCAAGATGCTTACAGCGAAGAGGACTATTGGCTGGATGATTGATAAATAGTTAATTGTTCCGCTGTTTCCTGTTTTCACTGCGGGAACATAGTGCCCATACAGGTAACAATGACCATACAGGTAACAATGAACGCCATAACAAAATTCGCTTCATAACCAGAATACTATCGCTATTTTTGGTAATACTGAAAGCAAACTAAATTGCAAGAAACCAATCGAATAACCTAGGAGGTAATAAATAAAAATGGCTAATCTATCAGAGCTGGAATTACAGAATCTCCGTCACCTGATGGGCGGATATGAAACAACCCACTGCAAATTAAAGGAATATGCGTCTTGTGCAGAGGATTCCAATATAAAACAGTTTTTTGAAAAAGGCGCGCAGTCAGCAATGGAAAACAAGCAGCAGTTAATGAAATTTTTGCAGTAGGAGGACATCAAAATGCATATGGAAGAAAAAACAATGGTAGCCGATACCTTGGCCGGTATCAACGGAGAATTGATGCGTTTTGGGGAAATGATCCCCCAGACCGAAAATAAAGAACTGAAACAGACCTTGAAACAGATACGGAATGCCTGTGAACAGTCACAGGAAGAGCTATATCAGCTCGCCCGGGAAAAATCTTATTACGTTCCCGCTTCCAAGGCAACGCAACAGGAAGTGGAGCATGTAAAGTCACTGTTCACCGAATCGGCACACTAGTACAGCGTACCCATTCTTAATTTTCTGACATCCGGATTGAGCCGATGTCCGGTTCGATCCGCATGGAATAATTCGTATAATACACGACAAAGCCTGGCTTTCCACCGCCGGGCTTTTTGACGTTCTTCTTTTGCGTATAATCGACCTCCACCTTTTCATCGCCCTGTCCTTTGGAATAATAAGCCGCCAGCCGGGCGGCTTCTTCAAACGTGGCATCAGGCAGTTCTTCGCCGCCGGATTTGACAATCACATGCGAACCGGGTATCCCTTTGGCATGAAACCACCAGTCCTGGCCTTCGGCAAAGCGGAAAGTCAGTTCTTCATTCTGATAATTGTTTTTACCCACGTATATATGATAGCCGTCGCTGCTGATATAATGAAAAGGCCGGCTGGTGGTTTTTACCTTCGCCACATGGCCTTTGCGGCGGATATAACCGCTTTCTACCAGTTCTTCTTTAATCTGCACCAGATCCTCTTCCAGAAGGGCAATGTCTAAGGCGGCGGCAACTGACTCCAGATGCTGTATTTCATCCTGAACCTCTATGATCAGGGCAGAAAGCGCTTCTGCCGTCCGTTTCAGTTTGCCATATCTGTCAAAATATTTCTTGGCGTTTTCGGCCGGGGTAAGGGTAGGATCCAAAGGGACGGTGATCATTTCATCCGTGTAGTAGTTCAGGGCCTCCAGAGCCTTGGTACCGGGGGCGACGTCATAGCCGTAAGTATTCAGCAGTTCCCCGTAGACCCGGAAGCGGTCTTTTTTTTCCGTATCCCGGATCTGTAGGAGCTGCAGCTCGTATTTTTTGCGGTTGCGTTCCAAAGCGCTTTGCACAATCCGCCGCAGATCGACAGATTTTTGCCGGATGCGGGTGACGGTGTTCTTTTCGGCATAGTAGCGTTCCAGCAGGGCGGAAACCGAATCATAACAGGTAGGCTGACGATCGCTGTACATCTGTAAAGGAAGCGATGAATATTCCACCGGTTTCCCCGCCTCGGCATAAAGGATCGGTGAAAATTCGCCTGATCTGACCAGTTCCATGCTGGCAGAAAAGACCCGGTAAAGGACAGCGGCTTTGTCCGGCTCATCCTGTAGCAGCATAGCAGAAACATCTCCGTCCATACCGGCGCGGAAACAGATATCTTGAGAAAAAACTGGAGAAAGTCCGGTGTAGCCGTTATATAATGCTTTGAAGAGCGGAAGTCCTTTGGCTGTAAGCAGGCCGTAAAATTCCTGATATGAAGTTTCCAAGGGATCTTTCTTGTCTTGTGTCGTGGCAATAAAGTAAGGGCGTCCAGGCAAGACCTCCCTGACTGAACTTACCATAGCGGAAATATGTTTGATGCTGTCAATAATCATGGTATCCTTGCCCTGGGCAGCAAAGATGATGTTACTGTGTTTCCCCATGATCTCTATGATCAGTTTATAAGAGCACATGTCGCCCAGTTCATTCAGATGATCGACATGGATATGGATGATCCGTTCCAGCCCGGGCTGGGTGATGTCGGTGATCCGGCCGTTCTGGAGGTGTTTTCTTAGCAGCATACAGAAGCCGGGCGCCGTGGGCGGCCCCGGTTTGTTCTTGGCAGTCAGGTAGACCAGCGGCAGCGAGGCGTTGGCCGATAGAAACAGCCTTTTTTGGCCGGCCTGGGCGGTCTTGACGGTTAGCAGCAGCTCGTCATTTTCCGGCTGCGCAATTTTGTAGATGCGTCCTCCTGATAGTTCGGTTTTTAGTTCTTTTACGATGTTTGCAATAGTGATGCCGTCGAATGCCATGGCGGATTCCTCAGTTCTTTAATTATGTAAGATTCGAATAATACGATTGTACAGTATTTATAGTGCCAAGACAAGACTTTCATACAAGGAATTATTTTTGCTGTAAGCTGTTTTTCCGGCAATTAAGGCCATTTACCGGTTTGTTCTCCGCCACTGCGCCAGCCAGAAGAGATGATCTTCATGTTCAACTTAAAGCAGTCAGCTGTTGATAATTGCTTTTATGATAATTTATATTACTTTTATGGCATTTTATTTGGTAATATGATAATATATACTCACCATGTGAGTTTGCTGAGGAGGAGTTCATGAAACAAAAACGGATAGCCTACTTACTGATAATTGCCATGTTATTTTCATTGAGCGGATGTGACTGGATGGAAGAGCGGGCGAGGGAGCAGGCATTAGAGTCAATAGCCGAAAGAGAGACTTCTGATAAGACAAGTACTTTAGAAGGCAGTATTTCCGGTGAGGAAGAGAGAGCTACGGCTGAGGAAAATATAATTGCCGCGGAAGACCCGGCCGTGGCAGGAGCGGTAAGTGCCAAACCGGTTCTGGGAGACGGCAATGCGGACTACGAAGGGTTTACCTATCTGTATGCAGATGAGTTAATGACCGAGGGTAAAAATGCCGAAACCGGGGCAACGGAGCGGGAGCGGCTGGTGGTATACATACCACGCTCAAACTACAGTGATCTGGGCGGCAATTTCGCGTCTTCCAATGCCTGGGGATTATACTTAAATGTCAGCCTGAACGGCTTTCAGCTACCAAACGACTATCAAGACAAAACAGCTAAAGAAAATCTGGAATACATAGTAAAGTCAGAATTTACAGTCAATTATAATGACGATTATAGAGATATAACGAGTTCTGCGGTAGAAGAAACCGGCGGGCCGGCTTACCGGGCCACGGTGTCTTATATTGAATATGATGATGTCGGTAATGAATACAATGTCCGGTATAATACTTATTTCCTGAAACAAGTGTCGGCATCAAGGATCGTCGTGATTCAGATATCCGTTCACTCGGAAGAGGCGACCGAACAGACCGAAGAATTAGTACGGGAACTGGAATCATTCTACGGTTTTGATATTGATTGGGATCCTGTTGCCGCTGCCCAGAGACTGGATGGCTTTGATCCGCAGTCAGTCTGGGTTACCGTTAAGGAAGCGGGGCTGATGTTTGAGATTCCGGACGGCTGGATAAAAAATGATGTTTTTACTGAAGAGTTGGGTCCTACATATGTACATGCAAAAGGAGTGACGTATGATTCTGTTCTGACTGTGTCAAAACAATATTCGGTATATGACTGGGGTGAGTTTGAAGATTATTTCGCAGCAGGTATGGGTGACATGATTTTAGACGAGATACAGGCAAGAGATACAGGAGTGGTAGAATATACGGAAATATCGGAAATTGACAGAGGTAATTTTGATTATGCTGTTAAACTTATCAGCCACATCAGTACAGAGGGAAAAATCGAATTAAGCCAGACAACATATCTAGGGTATAAAGGCGATTATATGTACTATGTTATCGGAGTAGATGACCCTGGTGTTACCATGGGCGCCGAACTGGCCAAGTATGTATTTGAAACGGCCAGGTTTGCCGATTCATAAAGTCCTTATATAATTTGATATCCTGAGCCGTAAAAAGAAGCGGTTCATCTTGACGTAGTGCAGCGGTTAGCTTATAATAATGGACATGAATTTCAACTATTGATTTAGAGTCCGCTATAGCGGACATGGGAGATAAGAATGATAAAAAGCATGACCGGCTTCGGAAGATGCGAGATACAGGAGGGGAACCGCAAGATCACGGTGGAAATCAAAGCGGTTAATCACAGATACTTGGATTTCAATTTAAAGATGCCCAAGAAACTGAATTTCTTTGAAACCAGTATCAGAAGCGAGCTAAAAAAATATGTCCAGAGGGGTAAGATAGACATCTTTATTTTCTACGAAGATTGCACCGAAGCCAACCTCTGCGTAAAATATAACCGCGAGCTGGCGGCAGAATATATGAGCCATCTGAAGAAAATAGCGGCAGACTTTTCCCTCGACAATGATATCAGGGTATCGACTCTGTCACGCTATCCCGAGGTCTTGACCATGGAAGAACAGACGGTCAACGAAGAAGAGCTCTGGAACCTCTTGAATAAGGCGCTGACCGGGGCTGCCGGCAGTTTCGTGGAAAGCCGGATCAAAGAAGGGGAAAATCTGCGTAATGATCTCATGCTTAAACTGGCAGGCATGAAGGCCAATGTCGAATTTATCAGCAAGCGTTCCCCGCAGATCGTGGCCGACTACCGGCAGAAGCTGGAAGAAAAGGTCAGGGTGCTGCTGGAGGGCAGCCAGATTGATGAAAACCGGCTTTTGATGGAAGTCACCCTGTTTGCCGACAAGACCTGTGTGGATGAAGAGCTGGTCCGCCTGAGCAGCCATATCGAAGCTACCGGGGCGACGTTGTCGGCCGGCGGCGGGATCGGGCGGAAACTGGACTTTCTGGCGCAGGAGATGAACCGGGAAGCGAACACCATCCTTTCCAAAGCCGGTGACCTTGAAGTCACCAACAGCGCCATCGAGCTAAAGACAGAAATCGAAAAGATCCGCGAACAGATACAGAACATTGAGTAAATAAATGGGGGGATTCACAGAGGACAGGAGTCAAAATGAAACGTAAGGGAATCTTAATCGTGGTATCGGGATTTTCGGGGGCAGGAAAAGGGACGTTAATGAAGAAACTGGTGCGGGATTATGATAATTATGCCCTGTCCATATCCATGACGACGCGGCTTCCCAGAGAAGGGGAACAGGATGGCAGGGAGTATTATTTTGTCACCAAGGAACAGTTTGAAACCGCCATATCACAAGATAAACTGGTAGAATATGCAAATTATCTTGACAATTACTATGGAACACCTGTAGAATATGTGGAAAAGCAGCTTTTAGAAGGCAAGGACGTGGTTCTGGAAATTGAGATCCAGGGAGCCTTGGAAGTTAAAAGCAAGTTCCCGTCCGCCCTGCTCTTGTTTGTCATGCCTCCCAGCATCACCGAACTTAAGAAAAGGCTGGAGCAAAGGGGAACCGAAAGCCGTGAGAATATCGAAAAACGCTTAAGCCGTGCCAGAGAAGAAGCCGCCGGAATCGAAAGCTATGAGTATATCGTGATCAATGATGATCTGGATCAATGCGTGTGCCAGCTTCATTCCATAATCACTGCGGCGCATGCCGCTCCGTCACGGAACCGTGATTTTATCAAAAAAATGCGAGAGGAGCTTGAATAATGTTACATCCGTCATACTCAGACCTAATGAAAGTAGTCAACAGTGAGGTAGAGCCCGGTGAAGCTCCGGTAGTCAACAGCAGGTATTCGATTGTCATGGCTACTTCCAAAAGAGCCCGGCAGCTGATATCGGGCGATGATGCCTTAGTCGGCACCGCCAGGAAAAAACCGCTGTCGATGGCAGTAGAAGAATTAAATCAAGGAAAAATCAAAATTTTAACCGAAGAAGAAGCCGCCCGCGGTAAGGCTGCGTCGGAGGAAATTATCATTGACCTCGGCGAGACGGAAGGTACCGAAGAAGAGACGGCTGCCGATCTGGCGGAAGCGGCGGAAGAATAGGCAGGGACATGCAGATTTTATTTGTTTCGCTGGGCTGTGACAAGAATCTTGTGGATTCAGAAGTAATGCTCGGCATGCTAGTAGATAAAGGCTATGTATTTACCGATGATGAGGAGACAGCAGATATTATTGTTATCAATACCTGCTGTTTTATTCATGATGCTAAAGAAGAAAGCATCCATGCGATCCTGGAAATGGCCAAACGGAAAAAAAGCGGCCAGCTGAAGGCCTTGATCGTGACCGGTTGTCTGGCGCAGCGCTACCGGGATGAAATACAGGAAGAGATCCCGGAAGTGGATGCCGTCATCGGTACGGCCGCCATTGATTCGATCGCCGCTGCCATTGAAGAAGTCTTGGAACACCGGGCGGCCAATTATTTTAAGGAGCTGGACACACCGCCGGCCGGCGGCCAAAAGCGGGTGGTAACCACCGGCGGCCACTATGCTTATCTCAAGATTGCCGAAGGCTGTGATAAGCACTGTACCTACTGCATCATCCCGCAGATAAGGGGCAGCTACCGCAGCATCCCCATGGAGCAGCTGTTGCAAGAAGCCCAGACCTTGGCGGAGGGAGGCGTCAAGGAGTTGATCCTGGTAGCTCAGGAGACCACCCTCTACGGGGCGGACCTGTACGGCCATAAAGCCCTGCCGGAACTGCTGACTAGGCTCTGCCGGATCAGCGGCCTTCGCTGGATCAGGCTCCTTTACTGTTATCCGGAAGAAATCACCGATGAACTGATCGATGTAATAGTAGAAGAAGAAAAAATATGCCATTACCTTGATATCCCCATCCAGCACGGAGCTGATACGGTATTAAGACGGATGGGCAGGAAAACCGACTCCGGAGCGATTAAGACGCTGATTGCCCGGCTTCGCCGGAAGATTCCCGATATCTGTCTGCGCACGACGCTGATCGCCGGCTTCCCCGGTGAAACGCCGGAAGAACATCAAGAAAGCTTAAAGCTGGTCGAGGAAGTACATTTTGACCGGCTGGGGGTCTTTACCTATTCCCCCGAAGAAGATACACCGGCCGCCGTTATGCCCGGACAGATATCAGAAGCCGGCAAACAGGAACGCCGGGCGGATATCATGGAACTGCAGCAGGCCATCGCGTTTATGGCGGCTGATGAGCTGATCGGCCGGGAAATAACGGTCATGGTCGAGGGCCAGATCGAGACCGAACCGGACTATGACAGCGAAACGGCAGCAGATGCCGCCGCGGCTATTAAAGCTTTGGGCATCCATACCTATGTGGCCAGGACATGGCGCGACGCCCCTGATGTGGACGGCTTTCTGTTTATTGATACGGACCGAATCCTGATGAGCGGGGATTTTGTCAAAGTAAAGGTTACCGGCTCATATGAATATGACCTGACAGGAGAAATATGCGATGAATCTACCGAATAAGCTGACCGTTCTGCGAATGTTTATGATTCCTTTCTTTGTCGTGGCACTGCTGATGCCGACGATTCCGTACCATAATTACATTGCCTTGGCCATCTTTATCGTTGCCAGCCTGACCGACCTGCTGGACGGTATGATAGCCCGAAAATACGACTTGGTTACCAATTTCGGCAAGTTCATGGATCCGCTTGCCGATAAGCTGTTAGTATGCTCGGCCTTGATCTGCCTGATTGAGCTTGACAGGATCGCGTCATGGATGGTTATCTTGATCATTGCCCGCGAGTTCATCATCAGCGGCTTCCGCCTGGTAGCCTCAGATAAAGGGGTGGTGATAGCGGCAAGTTACTGGGGAAAGTTTAAGACCGTCTTTCAGATTATCATGGTATGCCTGATGATCGCCGACGTGGAACGACTTCAGACAGTCACCGCCGTAAGCGCATGGATTGCCGTTGCCTTGACAGTAATATCGCTCATTGACTATCTTTACCAAAACAAAGCAGTGATGAGCGAAAAGAAATAAGAAAAAGGACAGCATCGTTGTGCGGTCATTGTTATACGGTCATCCTCATATTGTCCGGGCCGGAAGGCCTAGAAACATGGCTTATGGGCAAGCAGTAAAGGACTAAAACCGCATAAAGCCTGACATAAAAAGAATCTCCTTGCAATTTAATGGGAAGTATGTTAAGTTGTTTCTGTTGGAAATCCATACTTATGGCCATCAGTGCATCTGCCCGCTGTAAACCAATTCTAAACTGCTGACTTCTACCGCTTTTTACATTCAAAATTTAATTCCAATAAGTTATCAGAATAAAACTAATTCAAAACTACAAAATAACCATTGACAGCACCGAACGTTTGTTTTATATTAAAATAAGAACAAACGTTCACACAAGGAGAGCAATTATGGAAAGAGAAGAAAAATTAAAGGCGCTAGATGCGGCATTAGGCCATATAGAGAAGCAGTTCGGCAAAGGCGCCGTCATGAAACTTGGCGACCCGGCGGCCCAGCTCAACGTAGAGACGACGCCTTCAGGCTCCCTTAGCTTGGATATCGCCTTAGGCTCCGGCGGCATCCCCAAGGGCAGGATCATAGAGATTTACGGCCCGGAATCCAGCGGTAAGACCACTGTCACCTTACATATGATAGCGGAAGTCCAGAAACGCGGCGGCATTGCCGGCTTTATTGATGCCGAACACGCGCTGGATCCAGTCTATGCCAAGAATATCGGCGTAGACATCGACAATCTCTACATATCCCAGCCCGACACCGGCGAACAGGGCTTAGAAATCGCCGAAACTATGGTGCGCTCCGGCGCCATCGACATCGTTGTCGTAGACTCCGTAGCCGCCCTTGTTCCCAAACAGGAGATCGAAGGTGACATGGGCGATGCCCACATGGGTCTGCAAGCCCGTCTGATGTCCCAGGCTCTGCGCAAGCTGACCGCCGTTATCAGCAAATCCAACTGTACCGTCATCTTCATCAACCAGCTCCGTGAAAAACTCGGCGTGATGTTCGGCAGCCCGGAAACCACCACCGGCGGCCGTGCCCTCAAGTTTTACTCATCCATCCGCTTAGACGTAAGAAGAATTGAGTCCCTCAAACAAAGCGGTGACGTAGTAGGCAACCGCACCAGAGTAAAAATAGTCAAGAACAAAATCGCCCCCCCCTTCAAAGAGGCCGAGTTCGACATCATGTTCGGCGAAGGCATCTCCCAGGAAGGCGACATCCTAGACCTCGCCACCCAGATAAACATCGTAAACAAAGGCGGTGCTTGGTACTCCTACGAAGGCACCAAGATCGGCCAAGGCCGTGAAAACGCCAAACAGTACTTAAAAGACAACCCAGCCGTATGCCAGGAAATCGAAGCAAAAGTACGCACCCATTTTGGCCTCACCACCCCCGCCCCCAAGGCCCCCGCTCCTACCCCCCAAAAAGCCACACCCAAAACATAACAATAAAGGTTACCTCTCAAACAGGTTACCTAAAACTTACAAGTAAACGAAGCGGGTTTTGGAACCGTCACCGCTAACAGACAGGCTTCCGGTACGCATGGCCTCGCTGCGGATGCTTTGGCACCTACGGAGGCGAAACCAGCCAAAATGGAGCC
>QMCD01003412.1_pt1 | contig 14038 bp, 9 predicted proteins | sample 1821841 | NCBI WGS metagenome assembly QMCD01 (sample SAMN01991225, study PRJNA193472) | Termite gut metagenome, whole genome shotgun sequencing project. | isolation source: worker | host: Macrotermes natalensis | reverse complement strand
TGGGAATCGCCGATTTCGCCCTTGAGTTCTTTTTCCGGCACGAGGGCAGCCACGGAATCCACCACGATGACATCAACGGCGTTGGATTTGACAAGCATTTCGGTAATCTGCATGGCCTCTTCGCCGCTACTGGGTTGACTGACCAGCAGACTTTCGAGGTCAACGCCCAGACGTTTGGCCCAGCTGGGATCGAGGGCGTGTTCCGCATCGATGAAGGCCGCAATCCCGTTCTCTTTTTGGGCGTGAGCAACGATATGGAGTGTCAGCGTGGTTTTTCCACTGGACTCCGGGCCGAAAATTTCGATGATGCGTCCGCGCGGCACCCCGAACCCGCCGAGAGCCATATCCAGCGACAAACTGCCGGTCGGAATGCCAGCCAAGCTGGGCGTGCGTTCCAATCCGAGCGGCATGATCGCCCCTTCACCAAACGCTTTTTCGATTTGCGACACGGCAGATTTCAAATCGGGGTTCTGATCGAGAACGCTTTGGATTTTGCTAATTTTTTCCGTTTTTGCTCCTGTTTTGCCTGCCGCTTTTTTTGCCATAGAAAAAAACTCCATTCTGGTGGGTGGTCTATAAAAATGGCGACCTTGCTTGCCATTTCCTCCCCGTCAGTATAACGGTTTTACCTTGCCCCTGCAAGCCATTCAAGTGGGCACAAAAAGAGCGTGGAAAAGTTTGACGGTTGTTTCGTTTGCGACGAAAGCAGTGCCGCGGTTCTTACTGATTTTGCCACATTGGCAAAACTTTCCAAGCCTGTTTCCCGACAATTCAAGATGATAGGCACTGTAGGGACTTTTTCTCTCTTGCGGTTATCAACATTCCCATTTTTCTCAAAAAAACATGAAAAAAACTTTCCGTCTTCTGGGCGTTGCGTTTCTTGTGGCTCTTGGCTGTTGTGTTGTGACAAATTCCGCATCCGCGCAGGGCGTGTTGCTCCGCAGTGTCGGGGCCATCAACGAATCGATGGGAAGCGTGGCCACCGGCACACCGCTCGATTCCGCCGGGGCACTCAACTGGAACCCGGCCAGCATTTCCGCACTAGAAAAAAGCGAATTGGCCTTCGGGCTGGGCATCATCCTGCCGGAAACGCGGGTTTCCTCCAGCATTCCTGCCTTAGGAGCGGCAGGCTCAACAGCAGGCAGTGCCGGGGCAGTCCCAGTTCCGACCATGTCGTTTGTGTGGCGACGCTGCCCCAAATCGCCGGTAACGTTTGGACTGGGCATGAGCTGTGTCGGCTGGGCGGCATCGACTCAACGAATCCCATTTTGGCGGGAAGGTCAAAGTCTGCCAACGTCGTGGTTTTGCAAGTCACGCCCACGATTTCCTATCAAGTGACCGACCGGCTTTCCATTGGTGTCGCCCCGGTCATCGATTTGGCCTCGCTGAATATCAATCCCATGCAGTTGGGTCAAGAGCTTGGGCCAGCGAACGAAATTCACAATTACGGAACCCGTTACGCTTGGGGCGGCGGCTTTCAAATCGGGACGTTTTACGATTTCCAAAACCATTTCAAGGCGGGCTTCATGTTCAAAAGTCCAATTTGGGCGGAGCGTCTGCGTATTTCGGGCACGACAATTGACGGAACACCTAGAGAAGACTCGTTCGATTTGAATTTGCCCATGACACTTTCACTGGGTTTTTCCTACGATGGCTTCAAAAATACTGTGATCGGCATGGACTTCCGTTATTTTGATTACGGAAATACAACCGGCTTTGAAGAAGGAATCAACTCCGCGGGCAAAGTCATGGGACTGGACTGGGACAGCGTGTTTTCCGTCGCGCTGGGCATTGAACGCACCTTGAGCAAGAAGCTGAAAGTTCGAGCAGGCTATTGCTGGAACGAAAATCCGATTCCATCCCGCAGTGCCGCGCTCAACGTGGCCGCCCCGCTGATGATGCAGCACACGCTGAGTTTTGGCGGAACGTATGCCGTACAGAAAGATTTGGAATTTTCGCTCGCTTATTCCCATGCTTTCAAAGCGAAGATAACGGGACCGTTTGCAGCAGAGCATCCCGTGGCTGGAACCTTGACAGGTAGCGTGACAAACGAGGCGTATGCCAATTTGCTCGTGGCGGGAATCACGAAAAAATGGTAACGCGTACAATGACAATGTACGAAACCAATGACGTAGAAACGGCAAAAAAATGTTTTGCGCGAGGATGGAGCTGGGTCAAAAACAAACGAATTATGTTTGAACAGGGGCCAACCACGTTTCGCATGGTCGCGTCAACAGATATTTTTCAAAATCAGAGATTTATGCCACAACAGGCATTTCTCGCGAGCAACAAAAAGAAGAACGGCGAAAAAAACTACACGAGTTCATTGCCACCCAGCATGACGAATGGGTGTTCGAGGAAATTCGTAAGCGACGGCTCGCGCGACTTGCCGAAAAAAAGGCCCAGCGGACGTTTTCTCTGCCCTCTCGCTAACGCTTGAAGCTCGCGCGTTTTTACAGCAACGATTCATGCCTCAACTTTTGCCTTTCAAAGAAGAACTTTGCGATGTTGGCCGACGTATTTACGCCAAGGGTTTCGCGTCCGCCCACGACGGCAATATGTCGTATCGGATTTCCGATGACCGGGTTCTCTGTACGCCCACCCAAATTTGCAAGGGTTTTATGAAGCCCAATGATATTTGCGTGGTTGATATGGACGGTGCGCAAATTTCCGGTCACAGAAAAATGACAAGCGAAATTTTGCTGCATCTGACCATTATGAAGCGGCGGCCGGGCGTGAATGCCGTGGTGCACTGCCATCCGCCGCACGCGACGGCCTTCGGGATTGCTCGCGAAGCGATTCCACGATTTGTGTTACCGGAAGTTGAACTCCACATCGGCGAAGTGCCCATCGCGAAATACGCGATTCCGGGCGGACAAGCATTGGCGGACACCATACTGGGGTTCATTGAACACAGTAACGTGATGATTTTGGCCAACCACGGAACGGTCAGTGTGGGCAACACCGTGGAAGCGGCGTATTGGCTGACCGAATTATTGGACGGTTATTGTCGCACCTTGCTTTTAGCGAAGCAATTGGGTCGCGTCGAGTATTTTTCCCAACAAGAAGCGGACGAGCTGGCCGAAATGAAGGGAAAAATGGGTCTGACGCATGATGGCAGCGAAGAATACTGGGAGCGTGTCCAAAAATTGGGTGAAGCCATCGGCGTGGGACACCGTGCCTTTTTGCCGCCTTCCTATTCGTAACACGGTATTCGTAACGCAATGCTGAACACTTTTTGGCATCTTTTAACGCTCGGTGCGGCGGGCGGATTGGGAACGCTTGCCCGCTACGGTGTCAACCTCGGCACGGTTGCTCTTTTCGGTACGCAATATCCCTGGGGCACATTTTGTGTCAATATCCTCGGCTCGCTGCTTTTTGGCTTTCTGTTCGGCCTCGCGACCAGCGGACTGTGGCCCACTGCGGGGAGCATTTATCTTTTGACGGGTTTTTTGGGCGGTTTCACCACCTTTTCCGCTTTTGCGTTTGAAAACCAGCAGTTTTTGCAGCAGGGTCGCTGGGGAATGCTGGCGGTCAATCTTGTTGCGCAAAATCTTTTGGGCATTTTGGCGGTCATGCTGGGCATGGCCGCGAGTCACAGTTTCGCCGCATGGCGATAAATTTGCTCGGCTTACTCGCACGCAATTTGACAGGACAAGACGCATCCGATAGAATCTTACTCGTCCGGAAAAGCCTGCAATCGCAGATTGCAGCTCGCGTGTATTCAATAGCCTGTTCTATAATTTCATTTCTAAACAGGCTTGGTGACGGCTTGATTTCGGGCGGTTACGATCATTGTCGAATTTTTGCACGAAAACGAATGGCTCGCGGCAAATCGCAGGTTGCTCGTCGAAGGATTTTGTGTTACACTTAACGGCATGCGAGTTTCGCTTCAATCATCGAGGCGAAAATTTGCAGAAAATTGTCGAAAAAACTCAAAAATTCGCAAGCTCGAACAGGCAAAGCGAGGAAAGAGCCTAGGCTTCAATTCTCCATTGTCCATTTTCAATTTCCCATTATCCTACAATGGCTCCGCATCATATCTTTGAAATGTCTCGCGTGACCAAGCGTTACGGAGACAAAACCGTGCTTTCCAATATCAGTCTCACGTTTTTTTACGGTGCGAAAATCGGCATCGTGGGCGAAAACGGGGCAGGCAAATCGACGCTGCTCAAAATTATGGCAGGCCTCGATGCCGACATCGACGGCACAGCCCAGATTGCCAAGGGCATGCGTGTCAAATACGTGGCCCAAGAACCGGAACTGCTGCTTGACAGCACGGTGCGTGAAAATCTGCTCACCGCCGTTGCCCCGATTCAAGAAAAAATCGAGGCTTTTAATCAGGTTGCCGCCGATATGGCCGACCCCGATCAGGCGGACCATTTCGATGCCCTAATGGAAAAAATGGGCAAGCTGCAAGAGGAAATCGACGCGGTCAACGGCTGGGAACTCGAGCGCACCATTGATATGGCCGCCGACGCGCTCGTTTTGCCGCCGGATGACGCGATTGTACGAAAACTCTCCGGGGGAGAACGTCGCCGCGTTGCGCTCTGTATGGCACTTTTGGAAAAGCCTGATTTACTGCTTTTGGATGAACCGACGAACCATCTTGACGCGGAAACGGTGCAGTGGCTTGAAGGCCAACTCCGTGACTATCCCGGCACGGTCATTATCGTGACGCACGACCGCTATTTTTTGGACAACGTCACGAAATGGATTTTGGAGCTGGAAAACACGCGCGGCCTTCCATTCGAGGGCAATTATTCTTCTTGGCTTGCTCAAAAAGCTCATTTGCTGCGTGTCATGGAAAAAAAAGAATCGCAGCGGCAAAAAACCTTGCAGCGGGAACTCGACTGGATTCAGATGGCTCACAAAGGAAGGCTGCAAAAAAACCAAGCCCGAGTAGATGCCTACGAAAAATTAGCATCCCAACAAACGCTGGACGACAAAAGTGATACCATTATCCAGGTTGCGCCCGGCCCTCGACTGGGCGAGAAGGTCATTCATTTCCAAGGTGTTTCCAAAGGTTTTGAGATTGCGGGAAACGCGGTGACGCTGATCAATGATTGTTCGTTTCAAATTCCCCGTGGCGGCATTGTCGGCGTGATCGGCCCAAACGGAACCGGCAAGACGACCATGTTTCGCATGATTACCGGAGAGGAGCAGCCTCATTCAGGCACGATAACGCTAGGCGAAACGGTGCAATTGTCTTACGTCGATCAACATCGCGATGCGCTGGACGACGAAAAAACCGTGTTCGAGGAAATCACGGACGGCAAAGATTTGATCGAGCTGGGGCCAATTAAAATGAACAGCCGCGCGTATGTTTCACGATTCAATTTTCGCGGCACGCAGCAGCAGAAGCGGGTCGGCCAGTGCAGCGGTGGCGAACGAAACCGCGTTCATTTGGCCAAGCTGCTCAAAAGTGGTGGGAACGTGCTGCTTTTGGACGAACCGACGAACGACTTGGACGTGGACACGATGCGGGTTTTGGAGCAGGCACTCATCGATTTTTCCGGCTGCGCGATGGTGATTTCGCATGACCGCTTTTTTCTGGACCGAATTTGCACGCATCTTTTGGTTTTTGAGGGCGGCGGCAAAGTCGCGTGGTTTGAAGGCAATTTCGCGGCCTACGAAGAAATGCTCAAAACGAAAGACCCCGGGCGGGCGGCGAATCGCCGGGGCAAATATCGGAAAATTGTGTAGCGTGTTTTTGTGTCAAAAAATTTTTGTTCAAAAAAGCAGATTCCTTGCGCAGTTTTGAGCGAAGGCGACGCTTACGGTGAATACATTTTTGAATAACATGCTTTGCTTGCTACATTAGCCTTGTTGTATAACCCAAAAGTTGCTATTCTTTTGGCGCGAAAAGTGAGCTCTAGCAAAAAAATCCTCCCAATGTCAAGGATGGCAAAATGGAGAGAGTAGATAAAAAATTAGAGTGGAATGACGAAAAATTTAAGCGCAGGATTGGCACAACAAAGATCGTTTTTCTGACCATGCTCGAAATTTTGAAGGAAAAACACGAGTTACCCACAAAACTTGTTGCTCTATCCTCAACGCCGAACGTGCCGCCTAGGTTATGCAACAAGTTTAATGTCTTTACGGGAATACAGCAGTCCGCCGGAGCGGGAACGATGGAGAGGAACTGGAGCACGGAGAAAAGTTATGCAACAACCACATCTGACCGATGAGCAGCAAGTCGCCTTGTTTCACGCTGTGGGCCGATATGTTGTGGCACTCGTCACAAAAACACGCGGCCCACGCCTTGCGGAACAGGTTCCCGATGTTGCCGACATTCCGCTTCTCGGCGCGTTTGTCAGTCTCAAGAAAAATGGTGAACTCCGAAGCTGTATGGGCACGATGTCGGATGAAATTCCGCTCGCCAGTGCGGTGGAGCAGGCGGCCATTCATGCGGCGCAGGATGACCCGCGTTTTCCGCCCATCACGCCCGCCGAACTTTTTGAACTTGAGCTGGAAATCTGGTTGCTTTGGGGAATGCAGCGCGTTGCGGAGCGGGGGCGGGACAGAATCAACGCCATCGAGATCGGGCGGCACGGCGTGCAAATTGCTCGCGGTGGCAATCGTGGCTTGCTCCTGCCCGGTGTCGCCGTTGAGCATAATATGGATGCGGAAGCCTTTCTTGAGGCCGTCTGCCGCAAAGCCGGTCTGCCAACGGATGCCTGGCTTGATGACCGGTCGCTGCTCCATCAATTTGAAGGCCGCTCGATTCGTGGCCCACTTTCCGCCACGGAAAACATGGACAAGAAAGCGGTCGAAGAAATCGTTTTCGCCATTCGCTACAACAAAACAGGGCCGCAGCAGTTTGGCCCAACCCTCTCCGAGATTCAAGAAGTTCGCCAAGCCTGCGCGATGACCTTTCGTAGTATGGCCGAAGGAGTGGCGCCGAGCACGTATTTTGCTGGTCTTTTCGATGGCAATGTTTCCGGTGTTTCGTTGACGCTTCAACTGCCGGAACGACCGCCGCTGATCTGTTCCAAAATTTCCATGCGGCCTGACTTGCCGTTTCAAGTGACCGTCATCGAGCTTCTTCGCACACTGGGCCGCCAAGCGGAACGCTTTGCCGTGACATGGCCTGAGCTGCAAGATTCGCAGATCGAACTCACGGTTTTTTGGGACCCTCGCATTCACGGTAACGCCAACCGGCATGATTTGGGCGGTCTGGATATGGCCGCGAGAAGCCTTCTGCTTTCCAGTCCACAAGGTTGGACAGTTCGTTTTGCCCCGGCGAAAATGGCGGAAACGGTTTTGCAGGAGGCCGTTCAGTTTTTGGACATTCCCGACAACGACTTGGGCGAAGTGATCTCTTTTGCCACCCTTTCAACGGCCAGAGATTTGACGCTCACTTCCGTGACCAAACCCAATCGCGGCCAAGAGATTCGCCCGCCCGCCGTGGTCGGTATGTTTTATCCCGGTTCGCCTGAAGCCATTCAAGCGGAATTAGTTCGCCTCTTGTCCGATGTGATGAAAGATAATACAACGGTAATGAACGCAGACAAGGAACCCTGTGTGGCGGCCATGATTCCTCATGCAGGCTGGTCCTTTTCCGGGCGTTTGGCGGCTCAAACCTTGGCTAGAATCGCCATTCCGCGTCAAACAATCATTTTCGCCCCCAAACATCACAGCGAAGGTGCGCTCTGGGCAGTCGCACCGCATCGCGCTTGGGCTTTTCCGGGCAGAACGATGGAGAGCGATCACGATTTGGCCGCTTCGTTGGTCCAAGCGGTGGACTTTTTTGAATTTGACGCGGCGGCTCACGCGCGCGATCATGCCATCGAAGTGCAACTGCCGCTGCTGGCTCACTTTGCCCCGGAAACGAAAATCGTCTGTGCAGCTCTCGGTATGTCCACTTGGGCGATGATTCAAAAGGCCGCCGATCAGTTTGCCACGCTGCTCGAAACTCTGCCGGAATGGCCTTTGCTGCTTGTTTCTTCCGACATGAATCATTTTCAGGATGAGGAAACAACGCGAAAATTGGATCGCGTGGCCCTAAATGCGATTCGCACCGCAGTGGATTTGGGCAAGCCGGAGCGGGCTTTTGAAGCAATTCTGAAAAACAACATTTCGATGTGCGGCGTGATTCCGATGATTTTTGTGCTGGAAACGCTCCGTCGCGCGAATCGCGGCAAAAAATTGCAAGAAGTGGACTACACAACCAGTGCGGACGTGTCAGGCGATACGAGCCGAGTTGTGGGCTATGCCGGTTTACTGTTTCAATAAACGAGAAACGCATCTGAGAGCACATGAAAAGCCGCCGTGATTCGACATCCAGTCTGGAGCTTTTCTTGGACACGATCTGCAACATGTTCGGCGGCATTCTGTTTATTGCCATTCTCGTTGCGATTCAAATTCGGCAAACAACGGATGCCGTGGCGGAAAAAAGTGCGCTGTCTCCCGAAGAAATTGCGGAATTGCAAATGAATCTCACGGCATTGACCACGGAAATTGAATCGGCCACGGTCTTGCGGGAAACCATCAAAAAAACGATGACGCAGCCCTCCACAGAAGAAGAGTTGCGGAAGCGGGAGGAATTCGATCAATTGACGGACGCCAAAGATGAGGCGGTCCAAGAACAAACGCAGCTTTTGAGTGAATTGCTGGCGATAGAAAAAGAGACGGTTGATTTGGAGAAAAAAAACCAAGAAATCGACCGGCGATTACTGGCGGCACAAAATTTGGAAACCGCCTTGCTTCGAGAGCTTCAAACGCAAAAAGACGAAAACCAGCATTTGGAGCAAACCGTAGAAGAAATGCAGGAGAAAATCGAGCGACTAACAGACCAGTCCGCGATCAAAGAGCTGCTCGCGCAGGAGCGACAAGAGAATGCGAACCGACAGGAAAAACTGTACTTGCCGAAGCTGCACGCGACCCAAACCACGGAGACGGATTCATGGGTTCTGCGTTATAATCGATTGTATGACGTGACCCAGCGCGACGATTTTACCGGAGTCATCACCAACGAGCTAGGCGTTCCAAAGTCCGATCGCGGAATGATGGTGGACGCACCGGATTTTTCGCAACAATTCGAGCAGGTGCTGCAAACGCTGGATAAAAACCGCCAAACCGTGACCGTGTTGGTTTATGGAGACTCGGCGGACAGTTTTTACAAAGTGCGCGACATCATTATCGCGGCGGGTTTTGAGTATGTTTTGCTTCCCTCCTCGGATGATGCGGCATGGACGCTTGGGGAAAAAGGCCGTGACCGTGATGTGCAGTAGGCCTGTTTCATCACGATTGCGTTTCGATGTGAATCAGCAAAGGCAAAAGCTGATGCGGACGCATGTCAATCCGCACCGCATTTTCTGCGACAGGAATATCACGAAGGGAGGTTCCAAGGAAATTGATTTCCCTTGCGCGGATGATGTTCCAAACGGCCTGAAATGAAAAATGGGCACGCTTCCCTTCCGTTTCGAGAAGAAAAACACGAAAACAAGGAGCTTCACTTGGGGATTCTTTATCGTGACCACCTGTACTGTTGTCGTCTTGATCGCCGCAATCCTCAGGTTCCCAATGGAGGGCGATTACATTTTTAGCATCGATTTGAAAGAACGACGCGGATGACCGGCTTGACTCGGCATTCTCAAGAGAGATGGATTCGTGCTGCTTGCGTTTGCAGCACTGGAAATTGAAGTGCTTCCTTCGCCGCGATGAATTCGAGGGACACTGGAATGGGATGCGGCAGGTCGATTCCAATTCCAAAACGAAAATTCCATGTTTGGTCACCTGAAGCAAGCAAGAGCGTGTCCAACCGACGTTCGCTAGTTCGCTGATGGAAAGGGAGTCCCTCGGTGAAAAAAGTGAGTGAGGTGTTTTCGTTTCGCAAATCCACAAGGCGCGGCGATTGCAAAAAACGACCTGACAGCGCATGAAGTCCATCGCCCACGCAGCCGCGCAGCGTCATTTCGCTGTCACTCCAAGCATAACGGACACAAAAATAGCCGCCCTCATCCGAGAGAAGCTCGATTTCCGGTTCGAGCTGAAGATGGAAAAGCAGCTGCCTGCTGCGCTTTCGGATACTGATCGTTTCCACAAAACGACACACTCGGGTTCCGTTGGGCAAAACGAGCTGGGCTTTGATTTCGAGAGTGGCGGTGATAGGGCCGTCCGATAAAATCGCAACGTCATCTGCCAGCGGGATAGCGTAACCGTAATGAGGGTCCGTTTGCGGTCTTGAATCAAGTTGCCTTTGTTTGTTAGGCAAGCGAAAACTAACTTGGCGTGACAAACGATTAGTTCGCGTGTTGTGTGAAAAAACGGACTGCAACATTCCCGATGCCCCATCGATGATTGCGTCAAAATAATCGTTACTCATTCTCCACGAAGGCTTTTGGCTCTCCGAAGAGGTTTGAGCTGCAATTTTTTGTATCATGCTCGGCACGTTTTTCTTTTTTGTGCGAAAATAATCCAAAAGAGGTCGCTTAATTTGTGCAAAAAATCCATTCTTCTTGTTTTGGGGCGGTTTGTCAATCGTTTTGTGTTCGACCACGGCGTATCCCATGGGCGGAACGTCGACGATGATTTCCCGTTTACCATCTTTTTCCAACGCCAATGCAACCACACGGGACTCGGCAGGCAGGCCAACATTTTCGGGAAGCTCCATGTAAACCCGCCTCGAAAAACTCCACGGATTCAGAACGAGAGTCACGTCTTTTGTGTCCTCCGCGACCGGAAATAGATTGCTCGTGATAAAACGGCGAAACTGCTCTGCAATGGATAGGCCATCGGAGATTTTCTGTCCCGATAATGTCAAAATGATCTCCCAAGCGGAGGAAATCTGTCTCTGAATCGCGTGAAGGTAAATATCGGTCCACGGAAAATTCGAATTCTGCGTCTGTGACAAAAAATCTTGCTGAGAGGTTGATGTGAGTGCGGCAAAACTGGGAGATTCGACCTGTCCACGCCGCATGGTTCCATAATCATCCGTATGAAAATAGTCATCAACGGTCACAAATTTTCCGAGTGCTTCGGAAATCGCCGCGCTGTGTCTGAGTGCGTCAAACCAATGGAGTGGCCGGTCTGAAGAATCGGAAAGGGGGCGTGGAAAACGCGCGAAGACGGCCGTCGGAGCGTGATCTGTGCTCGCCATGTTGCTTATTTCCGCGGCAAGATTGAGAAAACCGATGGGCGATTCCGCATTGTTCGGATAACGAATCAGCGCATCCAGTCGCGTGCCATCCACTCCTTGCCAAATCATCCGGCTCTGATTTTTGTTTTCGTAACGAATGCCCGCCAGCGGTGCAAAGAGAATTACCCCGTCCAGACCGCAGAGTTTGAGCAGCTGCGGCAAAAGAGGATTCAGTTCGCCCTCCAAACGTCCAAAAATCCGGGGTGAAACGTGCAGAATCTCGTGAAAAAGGGAAATACCTTCGAGGATTCGATCCGCCTGCTCTAGCAGAGGCAGAAGATGCAGAGGTTGTTGTGCCGTGTCTTGCAGAATCAAACAGGCAATCTGATGACTGATGGCGTGCTTGAGTGCAAAAACTGTTTCCGGTTCGGTTTCCGCAAAGTGTTTCAGGAGTAAACTGGGCAAAAAAAGCGTGACGGGACAGGCTGACTCTTCGGCGTTACGTAAAAGCTGGCACAATTTTTTGCCCGATGTTTCAGGAGTCAGCAGCACAAGATCGAGAAAGGTCATCCGGGCGGGAAAAAAATACTCTTTGGGGTAAAGTGCCGTTTCCAACGCGCGGGCGAGGTATTCGTGGGCCTGCTCCTGTTTGTCCTTTTGATAAAGATCGAGAGCGGTAAAAATGTGCGAATGAAATTGGGTCTCATCCAACACGCTCGAAAAATGTTGCTGCCGGACAAGCAACTCTACAAAAAACGAAATCAATCCGAGTGACTGCGTATTTCGCACAAAAACATCGTCAAACGACGTGGCCGGTCTGCTTGATTCGTGTTGCGATACTGTCGATTTTTGTATCGATAAGATATGCGAAACGATCTCAGAAGAAGTTTCGAGACCACGCACGAATTGAACGCCAAAAGATTCTTGCTCCGCGACCCAGTCGGCAGAGCAGCTCACATCGCAGCAAGGCGGGATGATGACCCACTTCGCGCCCTCCAAAGAACAAGGCTGGGCGGCACTGCTCCAGCGTGGAATTTCGCGCGTTTTTTCAAGGACGGAGGGATGGTAAGCCGCCGACAGCGCGGCAAGAACTTCGCGGGCTTCGGTTTCAGAACGCCCTACCGCCAAATTTTCAAAACAATAACCGGGATAGAAGACGATCATCTGTTGGGTGTTCAAGCATTGTTCAATTTTGTGTTCGCCTTTCGTTCCGGGGCGGTGCATTTTGGCAGAAAGCGGACGAGCTGGCCGAAAAAAAACTTGAGGAATACAAATACTCCCCAAGGTGCAGATGACACTCGACTGTCCACGTTCGCCTGAGAAACAACGGAGGAACAAAACCAAGCGAACAGGAGGTCAGAGTCGCCGCCCGGATTCGAACCGGGAAATCGCGGATTTGCAATCCGCTGCCCACTCCCGTCGGTAAATCCGACGCAAGTGCAATATCCCTATCGGCTTAGATTCGATCAAGGTTGATTTTACTCTTTTTTTAGCATGGCACACTCCCGGGGGGCAGGAGGGAAGTTTAGGCAAACTGGGCTTTCTCGCTCCTTGCTCGAAATCTCCTGCTCCTCGGCCGCCCCCAGCGGAATCGCTCGCGTGCCCACCTTGCGAGCTGTCTTGTGCTCAGTCATCACGTAGAGCCACATCTCACCCGAAAAATTGAATTGCTCAAGCTCGGCCTCAATGTGTTCCAGCGGCACGGCATCGCGTTTCGGGTTTTCAGGGAGTCGGACGGCGTGAGATTCGTGAGATTGGGACAGAGAGAAGTCACACCCAGCTCCGACTTGAAAGCTTTTCAATACTGTCTTCTCAATACTGTAGCGTCATCGAAACGCCGCCGGACAATTGGTCGCAGTGGGTCGCGCCGCCCTTGTCGGAAAACACGTTCCATGAATCGTAATCGTCGTAACGCAATTCCGGGCGAACAAGCAGCCACCTTGTCGGTGTCCAGTTGGCTCCCAGTGTGACATTGTACTTGTCTTCGCCGCCAAACGCGCTGCCGTAATAGTGCAGCCATTCTGCCCTCGCACCAAAAGCCCAATCGGAATTGTAGCGATAGATCAGTTCGTTGTTGATTCCATAAGCACCGCAATGATCATTTTGCCCCGCCAACCAGCCATCGTCGCCACGTAGCGTCCATTCAAACGTGTAATCCCATTGTTTACCCGGCTTGTAACCGAAAAGGAGCGATTGCACGAAATAATCTCGTGAGTCCAGCGGAGCGATTTGATCGCGGTCGTCTTTTCCGGCCAAAAAAGCGTATTTGACATAAGCCCGATCGTTCAGATCATACCGGAAACCGCCAAGAAAAGCGTTACTGGCACTGGAGGCAAAAAATAAGCCTGTCGAGTCAACTTGCTCTATGTCGGCTTGATACATCCCTGTCCCGTTTGTCCAACCGGCGAAAACGCTAAAATCTTTGCTGACGTCCCAAGTCAACAGCACACCGCTTTGGGTGGCCGGTCTTACAGAAAACGCATCGGAAAGCGAATAGAAAAAGCGGTCAAGCGATAAAATCGAATCATGTCCCATCGGATTGAGAAATTTTCCGATTTTCAGGCTCCAATTTTTGTAGCCTACCTCAAAAAACAGTTGGGGCAGCGCTGTGTAATAGTCGCCGCTGTTCCACCGCCCGCTATCGGTTCCAAATTCCAGCCCTTGCGATTGGACGAAGCGGGCATCGGTTCCAAACATCAGGTCGATTTCGCCGCCGTAATCCCAGCCACGTTTTTTGTCGAGTTTTTTTCCAAACTGGAGATAAAGCTGATTCAATTGCAGGTCGGCGTTGTGGACATTCTGCAACGACCGTGTATTACCGCTGAAGGCATCCGGCCCATTATCGCCGCTACCGTAGGCATTTTTGCGGCCAAATTCGTTGACAAAAAGCCCGGCTTCGGCATGAGCCCCAAAAAACCAGAGCGAATTTTTGGGACTGCAAAGGTCAAGCGTGGG
>QMCD01001513.1_pt1 | contig 14038 bp, 16 predicted proteins | sample 1821841 | NCBI WGS metagenome assembly QMCD01 (sample SAMN01991225, study PRJNA193472) | Termite gut metagenome, whole genome shotgun sequencing project. | isolation source: worker | host: Macrotermes natalensis | reverse complement strand
GCTTATAATGACCCATACGGCAAAATTACTAAAATTTGGCATAGCCAACACTACATTACCACCTGCAAAGCAGGTGGATTTTTAAGGCAAATTAAATATTCAAAACAAAAACATCATTTGCTCTAAATAATATTGATCCGTTTCATCAAATGTGTTTAATTCTTCGCTGTCAATATCCAATAGCATACTAATTTTACCGTCGGAAAAAACCGGAACTACAATCTCCGATTTAGAACGGGAACTGCATGCAATATGTCCGGGAAACTGTTCTACATCAGCAACTATAATCGTCTTTTGTTCTTTCCATGCTGTCCCGCAAACACCTTTTCCGTATTGTATGCGCATACAGGCAGGAGGTCCTTGAAAGGGTCCTAAAACCAGTTCATTATTTTTTACAATATAAAAGCCAACCCATAGAAAGCCAAATAATTCTCTAATGACAGCTGTAATATTTGCCAGCTTGGCAATCACATCTTCTTCTGCTGATGTAATTCCTTCTATCATTTTCAACATTTCTTCATAACGGGATTCCTTTGATAAAGCAAGTTGTTCTTTTCTGATTTCTATTTCCATATTGTATTAATTTAGAAAACCTTCGAGGGTTTAAACACCTCGAAGGTTTGAATGTTGTTTATAATTATAGATTGCTTCGTTCCTTGCAACAATGCTCTAAGGCTTGTTCAAAGCATTATTAACCGTTTACCACTAAATACTAATTATTCTATCCAACCCAAAATCTCACCTTTTTTAACCTTTGCACCTTGTTTTACAATGGTGTCAATCAATTTTCCGGCAACAGGAACCAATACATCTTCATTGCCATAATACGCCTGTATATAAGCAAATATATCATTGGCTTGATATGTTTTTCCGGGAGCGGGAGCAACCGATTTATCCGTATAATCCACTTCCCACAACAATGTTCCGGAAGAAGTAGCCAAAATCGGTTTAGCGTTGGGGTATTTCTCGCTAATATATGCCAACGATCTGCTTTCCTGTTCTTCTTTGGAAACAACAGCCGGAGCACAAGCGGTCGCTTTTTCAGCACGAACTTTCATTAATTCTTCTTCAAAACGTTTCTTGGCAATTCCTGATTTATAATCGCGGTATTGTCTGTCGTGCATTGCCAGTTCAAACAATTCTTCTTCATCCTGACCCACATCCCAAGTGTTTTCCTGCATTTCTTTACGGTATTCATCCAATTGATCAGGATAAGCATCCTGCGGCACACCGGTATAGAATTCCAGATTGTTTTTCTTTGCCAGTTCGATGATTTCGGGAGCCAATTCGCCTGGAAGTTTACCCATCTTTCCTAAAATCATATTCCAACTGTCTTTGTCTATCATAGAGAAACGGGGTTCGCCTTTTGCCATTGAGAAAATATTCATCAACGCAACGTTTTTAACATATTGGCTGTAAGGAGTTACCAATGGAGGATAACCCAGTTTTGGCCATACATATTCCACTTCCTGGAACAACTGCACAAGAAGATCATCTAATGAGACTTCCGGTTTATTCTTCTGTTTCAACGCACTGTTGATAGCTCCATGCATACCTTTCAAATCTGCCATCATCGAACCCATCATTCCGCCGGGCAATCCGCAACCAACCAATAGAGATGTCATTATTTTATTTCGAAGATCAATAAAATCACCCAAAAAGTCATCAATAAATGTCTGTGTTAAATGGCGTGCTTCCATATAAGCATTCATGTTGATATCAGGAACTAAAAATCCTGCATCTTTCAACATCGCCTGAATAGTAATTACGTCAGGATGCACCATTCCCCAGGAAAGCGGTTCCATTGCTACGTCAAGATATTCTGCACCGGCACGGGCTGCTTCCAGCATGGAAGCCACTGAAAATCCGGGACCCGAATGCCCATGATATTGCACAATAATATGCGGATATTTTGTTTTGATCGCTTTTACTAACAATCCTATAGACTGAGGACGACCAACTCCTGCCATATCTTTCAAACAGATTTCATCAGCTCCGTATTCAACCAATTTGTCAACCACACCCATATAATAATCCACAGTATGAATTGTCGAATGAGTGAGGCTTAAAGCACCTTGAGCTATCATTCCCGCTGCTTTAGCGGAAGTGATGGAAATCTCAAGATTGCGATGATCATTCAATCCGCAAAAAGAACGCATAATATCAACACCCTGTGCTTTTTTTACCTTGGGCATCATGCGGCGTATATCGGCAGGAACAGGATACATACGCAAAGAATTCAAGGAACGCTCCAGCATGTGTGTTTGTACTCCTGCTTTATTAAATGGCTTAACCCATTCTCTAACTGCTTTATTTGGATTTTCTCCATACAATAAGTTAACCTGTTCAAAGGCTCCTCCATTGGTTTCCACACGGGAAAAACACCCCATATCTATAATAGCAGGGGCTACTTGAGTGAGTTGGTCAACACGCGGCACATACTTTCCTGATGATTGCCACATATCACGGTACAGCAAACTAAATTTAATCTCTCTTGCCATATTTATATTTTTTTATAATTAGTAATCAATATTCACAGTCCGGAACAAAATCCATACCTGTTTTTTCTGTTTTCTTATTTTAACTTAAACTTAATATATTTGATAGACTTCCCTTCTTCTTTCCACATTTTTTCATAGTAAGTTTCTATCTTCAATAGTTCGTCCAGATTGTCGGAAGTATAAATATCATCTTGCTTTTCGATTAATTCTTCTTTCAAATCGTTTATCACTTCCAATGTATAGACATATAATAAATCATCATCTGTTTTCAAATGAATAATTCCATCATGCTTTAAAATCTGACGATAACGATCTAAAAACAGAATGGAAGTCAAACGCTTGTTGACTTTGGAACGTTTCGGTTGGGGGTCAGGAAATGTGATCCAGATTTCACTTATTTCATCTTTGCAAAAATAATTTGTAATATTACTAATCTGCATTCGCAAAAAAGCAACATTGTTCAGACTGTTCTCAACAGAGGTTTTACATCCTTTCCACATACGTGCACCTTTACGATCTATGCCGATAAAGTTTTTATCCGGAAATAGGTCTGCCATTGAGACAGTATATTCACCTCTTCCACAACCTAACTCTAAAATAATGGGATTATCATTTTTGAAAAAACTTTTTCCCCATTTTCCTTTCAATGGAAAACCTTTTTCTTTAACGTCACTGTAACTTGGTTGAAAAAAATTGGGAAACGTTTCGTTCTCTGCGAACTTCTCTAACTTATTCTTGCTCACTTTTATTCTCTAACTATTCCTGTTCCAAAACTTCATCTTCCAATTCTTCTCCCAAAAGAGATTCTTTCCCTACAATGAGTGTAATCTCCGACTGATACGGAATCTGTTTGCCCGGTTCAATAACACGTCCTTTATAACGTTGCTCTAAAACGGCATTGGGATATTTGCTTGCTTTATAGATTACCTGTCCTAATTTCAAATCATTAGTTTTTAGCATATTCTCTGCTTGACGCAATGACAAATCAATCAAATTGGGCATTTCTACTTTAGGCATGCTCATAGCTACTATTGACAAGTATACTTTCCGTCCTTTCTTGACTTTGCTACCTGCAATAGGGTCTTGTGTTAATACAGTTCCACCCTTTTTATCGGGAACAAAAACAGAATCTATAATAACAAATTCAAAATCAAAAATATTACTATCATGCTCAAACGCATGTAGCTGTTGGGCATCCATGCCTGCAAAATCCGGTAATTCATATTCTTGTCCATGCTTGGTTATTACCTTTAAAGATATCCCGATAAGCAATATTACAACAACACTAATTACAAGCATGATAATCAACGCAGACAATATTTTATGTTTTTTATAAAAGTCTTTTAATCCCATGTGTTTATTTTTTATTTTACATGCAAATATATATAAAAAATGTATAAGGTTTAAAGATTATTTGAGTAAACGGAAAAAGCAAGATTTAATTTCCCAAACTATATCAAAGATTTTTTACTCATAAACAGTTTGATATGTATTTTTTTAGTATTTTTGCAAACTATTTTTTAATTAAATTCAGTATTCATTTAACATAGGAGATTTAGATATAGCAACAAATTTTAATCGTTCGGGACAAGGTCGTGGTCGGCGAGGTGGTTTTGTGAAGAAAGAAGAATTACACAAAATTAATGAAAATATTACCGAACCTGTAGTACGGGTGGTAGGGGAGAATATGGAACCTCGTATAATGTCATTGAAAGAAGCTCTGGATATTGCACGTAGTATGGATTTGGATTTGGTAGAGATATCTCCACAAGCCAATCCACCGGTATGCAAAATAATGGAGTATCAGAAATATCTTTACGAATTAAAAAAGAAACAAAAAGAGATTAAGGCAAAATCGGCCAAAATATCTGTTAAGGAAATTCGTTTGGGACCTAATACCGATGAACACGATTTTAACTTCAAAGTAAAACATGCCATAAGTTTTCTTCAGGATGGAAACAAAGTAAAAGTCGACGTTTTTTTCAAAGGTCGTTCTATCATGTATAAGGATCAGGGAGAAGTAATGTTGCAAAATTTCGCTAAAGCTTGTGAAGAATATGGCAAGCCGGATCAACCTCCTAAACTGGAAGGGAAAAGGATGATTATGATATTATCTCCTCTCAAAAAATAAAGAAATTGATTTTAAATCTATATATTAACCATTAAATTTAAGCAAGAATGCCAAAAGTAAAAACGAAATCGGCAGCCAAAAAACGTTTTAGTTTTACAGGTACCGGAAAAATTAAGAGACAGCATGCTTACAAAAGTCACATTTTGACGAAAAAATCAACAAAACGTAAACGTAATCTTACTTACAGTGCGATTGTTGACCAAACAAATGTGAAAGCTGTAAAACAAATGCTTAATTGTTAGTTAAATAAATTATTAATTTACCATCAGCACAATATAAAGATCGAAAAAATCGACGCTGACGTAAAAAAGAAAGGAAAAGAATATGCCAAGATCAGTAAATCATGTTGCTTCAAGAGCACGTAGAAAGAAAATCCTCAAACTGACCAGAGGATACTTCGGAAGGCGGAAAAATGTTTGGACCGTAGCCAAAAACACTTGGGAAAAAGGTCAACAGTATGCTTACAGAGATAGAAAGCAGAAAAAACGTAACTTCAGGAGTTTATGGATAACACGTATTAATGCAGGTGCAAGACAGTATGGAATGTCCTACTCTGTTTTCATGGGCGAATTACACAAAAAGGGAATTGAGCTTAACCGCAAAACCCTTGCCGACCTTGCAATGAACAATGCAGAGGCATTTAAAGCGATTGTTGATTTAGTAAAAAAATAAATCAACAGCTTCAAATAGTTTTAACGATTTAAAATCAATGATAAAAAAGCTGCCTTATAAGGCAGCTTTTATTTGTTTTATACTTGTCAAACTGTTTACATTTTTTCTTTTTGCAAGCAAGACCTGCTCAAATAACGTGAGTTCGGGGGTTATTTGTTTGATTAAAAGAAGTCGCAAGTTATAATAGTAAATAAGTGAATAAGGAAATGAGTAAATAAGAGGGTATTCTTGCAAGAAGAAACCCAAGAGCGTCCTGGCGAGGTACGAAGCCATCCAGGATTGCATGCTCTACCTTGACAATTACCGATGCCGTTTGTTGGTGTCATTGCTTTTGTGTTTGCCCCTAAATCCCCTAAAGGGGACTTTGTCACAGTGGGTTATTGTTAGTATTTAGCTCTTATTATTATTTTATTATTGTTTAGATTTACTTGTGGTTTCACAAAGTAGCACAAAGGATTTCACGAAGTAACACGAAGGTATTATTTAGTTGTTCACTTCGTTATAAGCAAATCAACAAATAGCCAAATAAGCAAATTTCCCCCTGTACCATTGATCCCGAACTCACGTTAAATAGGTTTTTTATTTTGAATTATCTCACTTTGTTTGATGCTTTCACCTGCTTTGCGTTCGGGTGTTTCCTTTTTTGCTTTAACTTTTTCATTCCAAGCCTGCAAAAATTCATTACACGGTTGCATGGGAAAATTGCAGCCTGCAAAAATTCATTACACGGTTGCATGGGAAAATTGCAGCCTGCAAAAATCCATTACACGGCTGCATGGGAAAATTGCAGCCTGCGAAAATCCATTACACGGCTGTATGGGAAAATTACAGCCTGCAAAAATCCATTACATGGCTGCATGGGAAAATTGCAGCCTGCAAAAATCCATTACATGGCTGCATGGGAAAATTGCAGCCTGCGAAAATCCATTACACGGCTGTATGGGAAAATTACAGCCTGCAAAAATTCATTACATGGCTGCATGGAGCCGTCGCTTCAAGCGAAAGTATTTTACACAGCTGTTTGGAGGTTTCGCTTCAAGCGAAAGTATTTTACACGGCTGCATGGAGCTGTCGCTTCAAGCGAAAGTATTTTACACGGCTGCATGGAGCTGTCGCTTCAAGCGAAAGCATTTTACACAGCTGCATGGAGGTTTCGCTTCAAGCGAAAGTATTTTACACGGCTGCATGGAACCGTCGCTTCAAGCGAAGGCATTTTACACAGCTGTTTACCCTTTTTGCAGCATTCGGGAACTTCCTGCACGTATTTTTAATGTGAATTTGTGATTAGACCTCTTCGGGAAATAAATTGTCTCTTTTCTTCTGGATTATCTCAACTAAAGTTTCGATGCTCTCGCTGCACTTCGTGGCTTGGGTGCTTCGTTCCTACCAATGACGTACATTTCAATTCTGCCCATAAATCCCCTAAAGGGGACTCTCCTTAAAGAGTTGATTTCTTGTTTTTCCCCTTCAGGTGGCAGGCTATTGTCATTTCTCCGCTGCTTAAATTTCTTTTATTGACCATTTGCAATGACGCTCTGAACAAACGAATTACCGTTTATTGATCTTTTATTTAAACACCTGCGTTTGATTCCGAACTCACATTAGGGGATACTTACATGTTAATCCTGTAAAAGCGAATACATAAGCACTTAACACCCATGCTTTCTTCCGGTAATGTATTTTGCCGGATTTGTTTTTACCGTATAAAATTAGTCGGCATATACTCTTCCGCCTCCGGTATTGGTACATTTCCTGCCTTCATACTCTTGAGTAGCCAAGCCATATTTTTTCCAAGTGTACGCATGGTTTGCAAGCCTTCGGCATCCTGCAATACTTCGCCCGGAAGACATCCGTATATGATATTCCAGTATTGTGAAGGAACAACAGGCATATTTGAAATGGTAAAATATTTGTTCAGCCTGTCGAGAGCAGCGCTCGCTCCGCCACGGCGACAGACAGCAATCGCCGCTCCGGGCTTGTACTGCAATAATTCGGTAGAGGAGTAAAACAGCCTGTCGAGCAAGGCACAAAGCGAACCATTAGCACTTGCATAATATACCGGTGAACCAATGACTAAAGCATCGGCAGTTGCCAACTCATCGCGCACCGTGTTGTAAAGTTCATCGTTGAACACGCATTTGCCCAATTCGGCGCATTTGTTGCAGGCAATGCAGCCCTGTACCGTCTGTGCTCCGATACTGATGATCTTTGTTTCAACTCCGTTGCTTTCCAATACTTTTGCAATCTCCGATAACGCAATAAATGTATTGCCCTCTTTTTTAGGACTTCCGTTGATTAGTAATGCTTTCATACTTTAATTTTCTTCTTTATAATAGACCTTGTAGAATTTACCCTTATTATCTTCTCCCTGTTCGATGAGATTACGGTCGCCGTGAACATAAATATGGAAGTTTTTATCAAGTTTGATGATGCTTCTTAATGCACGAGTCTGCTTTTTAACTGCGCTTTCGGAGATAGTGAAATTATCAGCAAAATCTACATCATACTCCTGTGCATAAGAAGATTTGTATTGATTGAATCTTTCAATTACATCAGTCCGCCCGATTACTTCATTGGTGAATTCCGAGATGTTAAAATTGTCTTTTTCCTTGAAGAATTTTGCTGTTTTATTTACCAAATCAGCTTGGTCGGCACCTGAAATTTCAAACTGTTGCGGAAGTTCGTTTTTGATAAAATTCTTTGTGAGAGAAATGATATTTTGCGTGTTATAATACTCGTCTTTTCGTTGGCGAATATGCAGAAAATCATCTGTCCAATATTGCGCCTCGACGCCCTTGTTGGTATTATCTACAACGGCAACGATATAACCGTTTTCCCGCTCGGTATTAAAGATTAAGCAGCCTTTATCTAATTTATTAATATTTATTCCTTTCTCACTTTCAATTTCAAAACCTTCTCCTTTTGGAAAAACTTTTAGAAACGTGTCTTTATTCTCCGACTTGAACAGCCCGACAGCATCAACGGTTTCACCGTTAATAATGCAATCTTTAAAATAAACGGTGTAAAATTCGCCGCCTTTGATGTTGGGGTGGGTGCTTTGTTCGTACAAATGTTTGGCAAGATTTACGGATTGTTCTAAAAGGGTTTCGGGGTTGTCGAAAATCTTACTTGCATACACAAATACTTCGTTCATATTTATATCTGTGTCGTGATAGAAATTGAAATATTCGGTAGATTTTAAAGAGGAAACAAAGTAATGTGTTAATAACTTCTTTAATTCTTGATTAACAGCAACTATATTTTTTGATAAGAAACAACTTTCATCTGCTATTTTATTTCCTACTTTGTGAACACAAAAATTGTCTATTCTTGTTTCTATGAAATTATTACTCATTTTCCTTGTTTTTATATTCTAAAAAATTATTATAAACAATAGATTTTTGCTTATCCATTTTGGACAATAATTCAGATTTTAGTATTGTTCTTGACCTTGTATCTATTGCTTTGTCAGGGGACAATGAAGAAATATTTAATTCAAATTCCGCAATTTCTTTTTTACTTGTTGCAAAATCGGGAAATCCGAAATTTATTGTGTATTTTCCTATGTGTCCATTGAAATTAAATGTATATGAAGCATCAATACTCCATAGAATTAAATTTTTGTGATATTTTTTGTCTTCAATGAAATATTTTTTATCAAGCGAATTACCAGACAAAACAATTTTATTTATATCTTCCATCCATTTTATTTCTTCCGGAAGACTTGCATTTTCGGGTTTCATTGCAATGTCTTTAATATTCTCACATTTAAAATAATCACTTTGCAAATGGTTTGTCAAACGAAAGAAAAAGACAAAGCGTTCTTCATTGGTAAAATCTACATCGAAATCTTGTGCGTAAGTTGATTTGTATTGATTGAATTTTTTGATTATGTCGGGTTGTCCGATTACTTCGTTAGCAAATTCTGAAAGATTGAAACTGTAATTACTGCGAATATGGCAATTCAAATCAAACTTGTTCATTTGTCTTATCAAAAATATCATTGTTTAGTTTTTGAATTTCAATGAAATTAATTATGTAATAAACTATGGAATACAACATTAACAAACAAAAGAGAACAGACCAATTTAATTCAAATTGAGTGTCTTTTATATTGATAATAGTAATATTCAGTCCTTTTTGCCTTAAATAATAGTCCGCAGTAAAGCAAATTGTTGAAATGAGAAAATATTTTAAAAATGAATTTCTTACTCTGTCTATGTTTCCTCTCAACTGTTTTATGTATTTTTTGTTTTTTACGTCGCCGATATTAAATGTTACAATTAGCCCTAACCCTACCGAAAACATTATTCCCGATACGGTAAAAATCGTATTAACAAAGAAATCATCAGGGTGTATTGAACACACTAATGAAGTGATAATAAAAAAAATTAATACGAATAATATTCTAATTATTGTTTTCATTTTTCAATTCATTTAAGAATTCTTCCATTTCTTGGTACAAATGAGGTTCATTAATTTTATTCGTTTCTGTCAATTCAATACTTACAGGTTTGGTTCTCAAAATATCACTGCCCTTGATTGTTCCGTGCTTTTTCGTAGAAAAAGAAATATCATCTGTTTCACTAATGGGTTTCATATATGCTCCCATAATTCGCTGATAATCTTCCTCTGACATTTTTCTTGGCTTTGTGAATTTTATTAGCAATTCAGCTGAAACAATATTGTTCTCAATGATTTGGTCTAAACTATTTACATCTTTAATTAAGTCTGTAAGTAAATCCAACGACAAAGCAAATTTTTTATGTCCTGTATTTTCCTGTTTATCAGCAAAATTAACTGTTGTGTCTTTTACCGTGATTTTATTTATGTCGCTTAATTTGGTCTCTTTTTGAGGCACAATCACAGGTGTAAATTCATATAACATATTGCCTCGTTCTTTTTCCAATAACCAATTAAAATACACTTGCAACCTTTTTATTGGAAGATTGCTTTGTAAATTTGTTATAACAAATTCATTGTTTAGTAAAAAATAAAAGTGTTCTTTGTAAATGATTGAGCTACCTGCTTTATCCTTTATTGTATCTAATTCTCGCATCGAAATTTTTTCGTGCTTTAAATATTCATCTGGAATATTTGGCACATCTTCCGAGTGCATTATTCTAATAACAGCACCATAAATATAATTTTGTCCGTTTATGGAGAAATCAGAAATCAAATCTTCTTCACACATAGGGTCATCATTATTTAAGGGCATTCGTCGAGTTTCTGCTACGCTGCCACTTAATCTGTTTGTTAGATTGTTTAATAATCCACTGTTAGATTGAGAAATTTCATTATTTTCAATCCTAAAAGCACGAAGCCTTTGAGCTTTTGTCTTATTTGCCATAATATTTATATTTTAATTTGACCATATTTATTAATACCACACATCTTCCAATTTCCCTGCCAATCCCTTAAAACTCGCCTCATCTTTCTGCAACATTTTTAGAAATTGGCTTGGTTTAAATTGATTGCGATTTGCAAATGAATAATTTTCGTTCCATAATTCATTAATTATAACAATTCTAATTCTAATTGCGCAAGCTGTGATTTTTCTTTTATTCCATGGTTATGATGTTCAAAGCCATTTACATCAAAATTACAAACAAGTGCTTCAACTACTTCTCTGCGATTTTCAATATTTCCGCCGTTGTGGTAAAAATGATCTTTTGTCAGGATATTAAACTTGTTCCAATATTTTTTTATCATTTCATTTTCTCGCCAATCATTATGATGCCAAGTGGAAAGGATAAATTTTGCTTTCGTTTCGCTTAATAAATGGAATAAATTTTCTTCATCTTTTTCCGTCCAGCCGTTGTAATAATCAACATGTCGACCATAATATGGAGGGTCGCAGTAAATAATATCATTTTCTGTTGCCAGAGGAATGATTTTAGAAAAAGTTTGATTATAAAACTGCCATTCGGGTTCAGGTTGAATAATTTGAGAAACAGTAATCAACTGATTGACTATTTTTGTAATATATGCCTGTGCAAAACGGTCGGGCTTTTTACAAAACGGAATATTCCAGTTTCCCTTACTGCCAAAACGCATCATTCCGTTAAAACCTGCACGAGAAAGAAATATAAAATCATAAGGAGAATATTCGCCGCTATTAAATCGTGTGCGAACTGTCAAATAATGTTCGTAACCATTATTATCTGCCGTTCTCAATTTTTCTCCTTCTTCCTGAAGATAGCTTCTCATTGAATCAGGCGTGATTTCGTGGTTTTGAACGGCTTTGTAAAAGTTGATAATATGCGGATTAGTATCGTTCAATACCGCTTTTTTATATCCGGAATTAAAGGCTACTACGCCTGTTCCCAAAAAGGGTTCAATCCATCGCCCGCTAACTTTTGGGGCGATTTCTTTAATCCAGGGAACAAGTTTTGTTTTAATTCCCTGACTTTTTATTGGCGGTACTTTTACTTTCATTTCGTGATTTTTTTCAATAAATCTGTTCGACCTTTAAATTCTAAAAAATCGCGAATAGTAGTGATTTTTTGCGTTTTCCCATCTTTCAACATTGTTGCCGAGCCATAATTTATCCAATATTCATCAAACCATTCTTCGCCAAGATTACTGAAAACTCCGTTTTCGTTTTTCAAATCTTCAAAATTAAGCGTACAGCCAATATTTGCCGTATTGCCTGAACCTTGCTTATCGCTTGCTATTTTCCATTTTTCGGCAACAAAGAAATCCAAATCTTGAATTACAGAAGTGATAGATTTTAAATTATTGATATTAAAAATTTCTTTTTCAGAAGTTTCGTTTCGAGTATAAATTACTCCCAAACAATAATGTCCTAAATACTGATTGTATGGAAACTGAATGTTTTTTTGTTTCTCTCGTTCCTTAAAATACGAGCCATGGCTTCCCAAAGTAAAACTCGCAATTCCATTTTTTTTGCGATAAGTAGTTTTTATATCAACCGCAAATTTTACATTTTTGTCTTGCTTGTTTACGAAAGTTAAGTCGGGATAATAGTTTTGGTGCTCAGCCAAAATTATGCTGTATCCGATTTCTTCGGCAAACCGAATAATTTGCGGGAGAATATGAATTTCAAGTATTTTTGAAACAGTTTTAGTGTCGGAAGAAATCGTGTAAATGTTTTTATATACATCTATAAAACCTTTTACCGACCACTCGCCATTTTCAGTTGATACATAACTTTGCAATTTTTCGGCAAAGACAGTCAATGCTTTTTTGAAATTTAATTTGTATGACTCTTTTTGTAACATATTTTTTGTTTTTACTGTCTAAAATTACATTCATTCTTCAGTATAAGGATAAAAATATAGTTCCGAACAACTATCAATATTTTTCCTGCCATTTTTTTCTTGAATTAAAGCAACTACAAAGATAACATTTTATATTAATAAATAAAATATAGATAATACCAACTACCTAATATTCGACGTTTAACTTCATGCGGTAAAAGACAATTGTATAAAATAAAAAGTATTGTCAAAAATTTGTACACTACCAAACAAATATAATTTTAAACGTTCAAATATAAACCGTCCGAAAAGGATTTAAAAAAGTTAAGAAAATGAATAAAACTTGTAATTTTAGCTGCTCCGATGTGATAATAAAGAAACATTTTCAGGAAAGTCCCGCAAAAAAGGATACCATAAAACTAATTATCATTTCCGAAGCCTTGCCTCAAAAAGATGAAGACTATTTTGACGGAAAAGGCGAGCCTCAATTTCTGAAAAATACAAATACGATATTCAATTCGTTGGGATATAATTATCAAACATATAACGACTATTTGGATAACGGAATATACTTGACAACTGCGATAAAATGTACCAAGAAAGACTATTTGGTAAGTTCGGAAACCATACGGAACTGTTCATTAAACCTGGAAAAGGAATTGGATGAATTCACCAACAAAAAAGTCATTATGTTAATGGGTGATTTTGCAATAAAGGCAATGAATTACATTTGGAAGAGGAAATTCAATGAACGAATCATTCCGGCAGGCTCGACCTATAAAATAAGGAATGACATTTATGAATCGAACGGCATACGGTTTTTTCCGTCATACACACAAACAGGCGAGAGTTTTGGCTTGGAAAAATCAAAAGTAAGAATGATAACGGAAGATGTAGAAAAGGCAATGCTTATTTGTTGATTTGGTTATTTGTACTATAGCTTTTATCGAGCCTTTTGTGAAATAATTTGTGTTATTTCGTGGTTTATTGTTTTATTCTTTCACCTGCATCGCGTTCGAGTATGTCATTGTATTAGCAAAGATAAGACTATTGTCCGAACATCAGTATTAGATTTCTTCGGCAAATGATTTGTTCGGATGGCTTTGTGTTTTGCTATGACGGTATTTCATTTATTCAATTCCCGAAAGGACAAACCGGAGCAGAAATGCCTTGCGGAGCTTCCGAAAGGGCAAACCGGAGCGGGGACAGGCTTGCGGAGCTTCCGCAAAGGCAAACCGGAGTGGGGACAGGCTTGCGGAACTTCCGCAAAGGCAAACCGGAGCGGGGACAGGCTTGCGGAACTTCCGCAAAGGCAAACCGGAGCAAGGACAAGCTTGCGGAGCTTCCGCAAAGGTAAACCGGAGCAAGGACAAGCTTGCGGAGCTTCCGCAAAGGTAAACCGGAGCGGGGACAGACTTGCGGAGCTTCCGCAAAGGCAAACCGGAGCGGGGACAGGCTTGCGGAACTTCCGCAAAGGCAAACCGGAGCAAGGACAAGCTTGCGGAGCTTCC
>QMCD01001512.1_pt1 | contig 14038 bp, 13 predicted proteins | sample 1821841 | NCBI WGS metagenome assembly QMCD01 (sample SAMN01991225, study PRJNA193472) | Termite gut metagenome, whole genome shotgun sequencing project. | isolation source: worker | host: Macrotermes natalensis | reverse complement strand
TTCAATACCCCCTATGACGGGGCTATTACTCTGTGCAAGCAGCCCGAATACCAGTACCGCGCTCTCGCGCAGACCACAGGAGAAAGCGGCGCGATGCCCGATCATTGCCCCCATGTGCATCTCGCCGCCGAAGGCTCCCGGCGGCTCCGCGCCCTGCCCCTCTGGATGTCCCTGCTCGCTTACGGGAAAGAGGGCTATGCCGATATCTTCCGCCGCAATATCGCCGACGCGAAATTGGCCTATGATTTGCTCTCGGCGAGCGGGAAGTTCACCATGCTGGGGGACGCGAAATTCAATACCATCTGCTTCACCCTGCCCGGCGCGGATATGCAAGCGATGAACGATTTTGCCCTTCGGGTACGACGCACCGGCAAGACCTTCCTCAACACCACGCTTTTTCGTGGAGAAATTCCCGCCGCGCGCGCCTGCTTCTCCAATTGGAGCACCGAGGAAGAAAACGTGCGCGCTGGAATGCGGGCCGTCATCGAAAGCGTGTAGGAATGAATAAAAAAGAACGCATTGATAATATTTTAACAGAATTGCGCCGCCTTTATCCCGACGCGAAGCCGGAGCTCAATTTTTCGAACCCGTATGAAACCGTGATCGCGACCATGCTATCGGCCCAGACCACCGATAAGCAGGTGAACAAGGCCACCGTGGGGCTGTTCGCGAAATATCCGGACGCGCGGGCTTTGGCTGCGGCGGAAATCGCCGATGTGGAAGCGCTGATTCACGGCGTGGGCGTGTATCGCAATAAGGCGAAGAATATCGTCGCCGCCGCGAAGATGATCTGCGAGAGTTTCGGGGGCGAAGTGCCGGGCAATATGGACGATCTGCAAAAGCTGCCCGGCGTGGGGCGCAAGACCGCGAATGTGGTCATGGCCAATGCCTTTGGCGCGGACGCCATCGCGGTGGATACTCATGTGTTTCGCGTATCCAATCGGTTGGGCCTGGCGAAGGCCGATAATGTGCTCGATACCGAGAAGCAGCTCATGCGCGCGATTCCCAAAGCCTGTTGGAGCGAGGCGCATCATTGGCTGATTTACCATGGGCGACGGGTTTGCAAGGCGCGGGGGCCACTCTGCGGCGAATGCACCCTGCGCGGTTTTTGTGCTCATCCAGTGGAAATGTGATATAATAGACCTCTTCGGAAATTGCATTCCGGCGTCCTTGCGGCTAATTCATGAAGTTCGCTCCCAAGTCGCGAACTGTGAGCCGCTACGTCGCTACGCTCCAAGCATCTAAAGACGCAGCGGCTCATCACCGCTGGGCGGCGTCAGCGTCTCCTGCGTCGCATCTTTAGATGCTGTTTAGATGCTTGCAGATATACTGGCGAATATGCGTCGACCCTTCGGGATACGCCGTGAACGGCGCTTCCGGCGTCTTTAGATGCTTGCCCAACGAAAAATTATCTCGCAATTCCACCGAAAGCCAATTTCCGAAGAGGTCTATTGCGAAATGAAGCGCAATGCACAGGGAACCCTATTTAAGCGAATTCGCTATATCACCTTTCGCGCGAAAATCGGCTTATTCAGGGCGAATATGACGGTGCCGAGAATCAGGCAGACGGTGATGTGCAGATACGCATTGGGGCAGGCGGTGATGAGAAAGAGGAAATTGACCAAAAACGGACGCAGAGCCTCGATGGGGACGAAGATCGCGACGATGGCGCCGATCGCGGCATCGGTCGCCCAGCCATACCATTTGCCCTGCATCGCGGTGAGGGTATATATGGCCGACATCGCGAGAAAGAGGAAGGCGAACTGTTGCAGGAACGCGAGGACAGGGCCATTATTCACCCAGCCAAATGCCTCGACCAAGTTGAGCGTGCCCCCCATAGGCCCCGTAAAGAAACCGATTTCCTGCATAAAATAATCGAATGTATAATGGATGACCGTATTCGCCAGCGCGCCGCCGAGCGCCATCAAAGCACAGACCAGGAAGCTCCCCGCGATGAAGCCATCGCGCCGGCCGCCCAGATTGACGATTTTGCGGAAATGCTTGGCGGGGATGAATATGGCCGAGAGCAGCGGGGCCAGCCAGAGAACGCAGCCGATGCTCAGATTGGAATTGTCGTAGGATTTGTCCGTATTCAGGTAAATCAGCGCATAGATCACCGTCTGCAATAGCATGGAGAGCGCGGTGATGCCGGCGATGGCATACGCGAGATGCGAGTTGCGCAAGCAGATTTTGGCGATTTTCCAGCCCTTATTCATGGCCTATCCCTCCCACGATATTGATGAAGAAATCCTGCAAACTGAGCCGGTTCACGCTCACGCCCTCGGGCGGTACAACGCGCTCGCCGTATATATGCGCCGCCATCATGCTGCCCGCCGTGGTTTTGCCGATGCAGTTCAGCTCGTCGATGAGCGACAGCACCGTCTTCGCGGGGCCCGAGAGCGTATATGCCTTTTCGTCGATATCCTCCATGCCGGCCTCGACCAGTACGCGCCCTTTGTGGATGATGATCAGCCGCTCGGTCACCTTCGCGATCTCGTCGATCAAATGCGTGGAGACGATGATGACGCGCGGATGGGCATGGTAGCTCTCCAGCAGCAGGGTATTGAACTGATCGCGCATGATGGCGTCAAAGCCCAGCGTCGGCTCGTCGAGCAATATGACCTTCGAGTTATTCGCCAGCGTCATGATGGCGGTGAGCATGGTCTTCATGCCGAAGGAGAGCTGCTTGAACCTCTTCCTCGGGTTCAGCTCGAAGCGGTCGGCCATTTCCCGCGCGAAATCGCGGTCGAAGGCGTCCTGCAATTCGGCGGCGGTCTCGATGAGCCGCTCCACCCGCATATTAAACTGATCCGAACCGCTCTCGATATAATTCACGGCCTCCGGCATATGGCTGGGGGTGACGGGCTTTCCATCGACCGTAATCCGACCGTCTGTAGGCGCGATATGCCCGGCTATCAGCTTCATCAGCGTCGTCTTCCCGGCGCCATTCCTGCCCAGCAGGCAGTAGATGCCATTATCCTGGATCTTCAGCGAAATGCGGTCTATGGCCGCCGCGCTCCGGTATTCCTTCCGGACTCCCGAAAGTTCAATCATTTTCGTTTGCTCCTCCCGCATTCTGTATTACGCTGATGAGTTCCTCCAATGAGAAGCCCAGCGTCCGCGCTTCCTCCAGCAGCGCGCCGATGGTCTTGTGTAAAAACACATCCCGGCGCCGCTCGGTGATCTTCTCGCGCGCTCCTTCCGCCACACACATGCCAATTCCCCTCCTTTTGTAGAGTATTCCGGCATCGGTCAATTTACTGACCGCCTTCACCGCCGTCGTGGGATTGACGGCATACACCTTCGCGATTTGCGTGGTCGATATGATCAAATCGTCCGTCAGATACACCCCGGTGATGATATCGCTCTCGATGATTTCCATGATCTGCTGAAAAACCGGTTGGCTCTCATGCACGTCCGCACCTCCCTGTTGCTTAGTTTAATGGTTGATGACTTAACTCGTTAAGCAGATAGTATCATGGCTGAGAGAATCTGTCAAGCGGAAAAAAGGAAATAAAAAAAACCGCCCAGAGAACTGAGCGGGATGGGTTTTTCTTTGCATGTTCGACTTTAATAGCTCTTCCCGTACCCGAATGCCCCGTCCTTCATGCAGTTTTCGGCGGCGTAGACGGCGGCCTGGGACATGCAGAGCTTGATCAGCGTGTCGATATAATCCTCCCGGCGGGTGATGCCCAGGGAGCCGCCCTCGCTGGGGAAATCGCGGCAATACTTCATGCCGTCCAAAAAGCCCACGAGGAAGGCGGCGATGAAGGAATCGCCCGCGCCCATGGTATCGACCGCCTGGACGAGGCAGGGCGATTGTTCGTAGATGATGCCGTTATAGGAGACCATCGCCCCTAGGGAACCCCGCGTCGCGATGACGAGATACGGCCCGTAGCCGTGCACCCGGCTGATCAGCGCGCGGATATCCTCCTCGCCGCGCTTACCGCAGGACATGCAGGCGATATCCACATGCGGGCAGTTTTTTTCGAGGTATTCGTCGCTGGAATCCTCCGAAAAATCATAGCTCAATGGCACGCCCACCCCATGCATACGGGGAAGCTCCGGCTCGATCGCGCTGTAGCAGCTCGAATGAATGAGATCGAACCCGCGCATGTACTCCTCGTCCAGCGCCGATATCTTCAGCGGCTCCTTATACACCATGCCGCCGCCATTGCCGCCCACGAAAACCCGGTCGCCCTCCACGATGTCCACCTCGGGAAAGCCCGTCTCGCCGATGGTGAGGCGGCAGTGGGATAAATCCAGCCCCAACTCCTTCAGCGTGGCATAGAGGTGCATCGCCGGGCCGTCGTCGCCGATTACGCCCATATAGGCCGCTTTCGCGCCCATTCCCGCCGCGTACACCGGCACATTCACCGCATTGCCGCCCGGATAATATGTGCGCGTATGCCGATAGGCATCCGTCACATTGTCCCCAATTCCCAGTATACGCATAAGGTCTTTTCCTCCTGTAAAGTATGATATGGAGCAAATTGACAATGGTCAATGGACAATTGACAATTCCGCGCGATCCTGTCTTTCCGCATTATCCTTTCGTCGCGCCGGCGGTTAATCCTCGTATGAATTGCTTTTGGCTGACGAGGTAGACGAACACCATGGGGATGGCGCCCAGCACGACGCCGGCCAGCATGATCGTGACCTCGGTCGTGTGCTGGCCTCGGAAGTTCTCCAGGCCGATCGGTATGGTCATATTGCGCTGGCTGTTCAGCAGAACGAGCGCGAAGGTAAACTCGTTCCAGACATTCAGCATACGCACGATGGCCGCCGCGCCCAACACCGGGCGGGATATCGGCAACACGATGCGGAAGAACAGACCGAAGGTGCCGTAGCCGTCGATATAGGCCGCTTCCTCCAGCTCCCTAGGGAATGAGATAAAATAGGAGCGGAGCAGGAATACCGAGAAGGGCAGGCCGAAGGCCGTATAGGCCAGTATCAGCGACCAAAGCGTGTCATAGAGGCCCAGGGAGTTCATGAGCTTATACAGGGGCACGAGCACCACCTGCGGGCTCATCATCAGCCCGCCGAGTATCAGCATAAACAGGGCGTTGCGCCCCCGGAACTTAAAGCGCGTCAGGCCATAGGCCGCCATCGAGGAGAAGAGCAGAACCAGGAAGATGGTCACCACCGCGACGAAAATGGAATTGACATAATACGTCGCGATGCCCTTATTCCAAGCCGTCACGTAGTTTTCGAACATCCACTCGCTGGGTATCGACACCGAGCTCTGCAGGAAGGGCATTTTGCCCTTCAGGGAATTCATCAGCACCCATAGGAGCGGCAAAAACTGAAATATCGACACCAAGGCGAAGAATATGTTCAGCGCGATGCGGCTGCTGGTAACATTCCTATTCGATTGGCCTGCGATGGCGCGGGGTCCGTCTTTTGCTTTTGCCATGATAGAAGCCTCCTTAATAGGAATTTTCGCTGCCCGAGCGGCCTACGCGCAACTGTACCAGCGAAGTGAGCATGGTGATTAAAAAGAGCATAACCGCGCCCGCCGCCGCGTATCCCATGGCGTCGTGCTTAAATGCCTGCAGGTAGATGAAGAGCGCGGGCGTCATCGTCGCCGTGCCCGGCCCGCCGGAAGTGGTGATGTAGACCTCCGTCATAACCTGGAAGGAGCCGATGCAGGTGATGATGATGCAGAGCAGGAACTGCTCGCGCGCCTGCGGCAGGGAAATATGCCAGGCTCGCTGCACGGCGTTCGCGCCGTCGATCGCCGCCGACTCGTACAGCTCCTCGGGGATTTTCTGGAGCGCGACCGTCATCAGCATCGCGATATACCCGATCGACTGCCATTGGCTGATGAATATGACGGCATATATCGTCACGTTTTCATCGCCCAGCCAGGGAAAGGACCAGTCCGCCTTCGTCATGCCCGTCACCGCGCGAATGATCTCGTTGATCAGCCCATTGTCCGGGCGGTAGATCTGCCGGAACATGATGCCGATCGCCGTCATCGATATCAGGCTGGGAATGAAGAGCATATTGCGGTAGAAGGAGCTCATCTTGCCCAGGGAACGGCTTTCCAACATGATGGCGAAAAGCGTGCCGCCAAATACCTGGCAGATGATCGATATCACCATGTATTTCAGCACATTGATGCACATGGTATAGAGCGTTGGCTCGGCGAAGAGCTTCGTAAAATTCGCCCAGCCCACGAACTCGATGCTTTCGGAATAGGTGCTCAGCTTGTGGAAGCTGTAGTAGAAGTTCATGATAACCGGATAATACACGAATACCAGAACCAACAGGAGGGCCGGCGCGATGAAAATATAGGGTGTGTGCCTCTTATACGCCATTTATATTTCACCTCCTCATTTTTGTTTAAGAAAAACCCGCCGCCAAGATAGCGGCGGGTTCAACTATTCCTCTTGTACGTTTCTCTTTCTTCCCTTTGTCCCTGCGCGAAGCGCACGATGGGATTCTTAAGGGATGAAATCCCTTAAGCGGGGGCGTGGGGGCGGCGCCCCCACGTAGCCCCTCGTATCTCCTCGTTATTCCCCGGCCGCGATCTCCGGCTTGGCGCGCTCGGCCGCTTCCTGAATCTGGGCCATGAGCTGTTCGGGGGTGATGCTGCCGCCGGTCAGCTCCTGGCCGCCGGTCAAGATGGCTTCCGCGACGATGGAGTGCACTTCGGTATCCAGCCAATTGGCCATGCCGCTCGCGTTCTCCACGGCGAGGTAGGAAGCGTAGAGCATCTGGTCGGGATCATCCGGCGTAATAACGCCCTTGGCCGCGTTCAGCCAACGGACGGTATCCCTCTGGATGACGCCCGCGTCGATGCCGGTCATATACTTCAGGAAATCGACGGAGATCTCCTTCTGGTCGGTGCTCGCCGAGACCATGAAGCCCTCGGGCGCGCCGGTGATCATATTCTGGTCGCCCTTGCCGCCTTCAATGGCCGGCCAGGGGAACATATCATACTCGAAACCGTCCAGCATGTCGCGATCGACATTATCGATTTCCATGGTCTCCATGAACATGAAAGCATGTTCGCCCAGCAACCAGTTATTGCGCGCGCCCTCGTGGTCGATGCCGTTGACGCCCTCATTGGCGTACTGGAGCATATCGACGTAGATATTCAAAGCGTCCACATAGCCGGGATCGGTCCAGGTGGCGTCCACGCCCGCATAGTCCACAGCGGTGACGGCGGGGTCGACGATCTTCTGGAACAGGGTGCCGGTATAGTGCGTGGAGGCCCAGGCCGCGAGGTTGCCATAGGCGATGGCGCGCTTGCCGCTGGCGTCCTGCACCTGCTGGAGCTGCGCGAGGAATTCCTCGTGGGTTGCGGGCGGGGCCGTGATTCCGGCATCCGCCAGCATGGTCTTATTATAATACCAGACCTTGCCATTGACCAGGAAGGGCAGGGCCCAGATGGAATCCTGGTAGCTAAAGGGCGCGAGCTGGCCGGGCAGATAGGCGTCGAAATCCTCCGCGGTCATGTTCTCGGAGAGATTCAGCACCTTGTTCTCGCGAACGAAACGGTTGGTGAACTCGCCGCACCAGGTGAACATAACGTCCGGCACATTCTGGCCGGAGCCCAGCACGATCTTGATCTTCTCCTTGTAGGGATCATTGGCCGCGTATTCGATGTTCACCGTAACGCCGGGGTTTTTCTCCATATACGCCTCGACAATGCGCTCGAACGACGTGCTCTCGGGCTCATTGGGGAAGCGGTGGAAGAGATCGATCTCCCCCTGCAATTCGGCTGCTCCCGCCGCGCTCAGCAACGAGAAGATCATGGTCAGCGCCAGCAACGCCGCCAGCAGTCTACGGGTGTTCTTCATACCTGATACCTCCTAAATACATTCGTTTCCTTCGGAATTTATGCATACGCGCTTTCGCGGTGGGCATCATTGTGTATATATTCTAATGGGAAATATACTAAAAATCAACCACTTTCTGTTAATTTGCCCATCATTTTCGCGATTATTTTATGCAATGTCGATATGTGCCCGCGCGCTGAAATGTATAATTATGGATCATATGCATAATTATACATCATCCATTCCCCGCAGAGAGCTCCTGCGGGAATTCCGCCCCTCTACGCCGCATAGATATCCATAAATTATACGACGTATTATGATGTATTATTCGTAAATTATTTCCCATCCCAAGGCGCTCCCTGTCCGAAACTTCCCGCGCTTAGGCAGGAATCCGCCGCGTATACCGCGCCCCGGTACAGGGCGATTTTCAGCAAATTGCCCCGCTGTGGCCGATTGCCCGGCGACGGCTGGCCGGGCGACGGTTGGCCGGGGAAATCCCGCAACCGGGACAGTCCGGCGAAATAGGCGGTTAAAAACGCCGCGATGAAGCTGTCCCCGGCGCCCGTCGTATCGATGGCCCGCACCCGACAGGCGCTCTGCGCATAGAATATGCTCTCATCCAGCAATAGCGCCCCGTCCGTCCCGCGCGTTACGAGCACCATGGGAGCGCCCGCCGCCGCCACGCGCTCCATCTGGGGTTTTAGATCCTCGTCGGGCAAATCGCTGGAATAGCAGGCCACGTCGATATAGGGCGCGTATTGCAGGATATAATCCTCGTCGCGATCATTCGAAAAATCATAACTCAGCGGCACGCCCAGACTTTTAAGATGAAGCAACTCGCTTTCGATATGGCAATAACATCCGCTGTGCATCCAGTCAAAGCCGCGAATATAGGCATCGTCCAGACGGCTGAAGCGGAGCGGTTCCCGCTCCAGCGCGCCGTCATTTAAGTTGTATATCGTCCGGTCGCCGTCGTCGAGGCGTATGTCGAAATGCGCGTTCTCCCCGCGCGCATAGCGGCAGTGGGATATTTCGACGCCTTCGCGCTCTATCGCGCCGCGCACGAAGGAAGCCGGGGCATCGTCCCCGAATACGCCCAAAAAGGCGGCGCGCGCGCCCATTCGATGGGCATGTACCGCCACATTCAAAGCGTTTCCGCCCGGATACTGCACCTTCTTATGCACCAGCCGATCCACGCATTGATCGCCGATGCCGAGCATCGAAATTATCGCCGCCACCTCCTCTCGCTCGTCCTATCCAGCGAAACATACCATGATGTATGTATACATCATAATGCAACATAGGTCAACAGCATATTTTAAACCCGGTTTTATGCTAGGTTTTTCGGCAAAATATTTTCGAATTTTTTCCACCGCATATGGTATTTGCGTAATACTTTTGACACAATATATTGTACCAAATTCGAAAAACGCCGATATTTCGGCGTTTTTCTCCCCTTGCGAATATGTTTCATTTTTGTTATACTATGGAGAATCCAAGCTCGGAGCTTTTTAGATTAAGGAGAATGATCATGCGCAGACGAATCCCCCGAATTATCGCGGTCTTTGCGGCGTTTATGCTGTTGGCCGGCGCGAACCCGTTTCGGGTTATTCCCGACACGGTCGCGGATGTCGGGGCGGAGCTCGCGCAGGCGGCGGAGCGGCAGCATTTCCTGCTCCAGAGCGCGCCGCAGAATATCGCGTATAATGGGAGTATACCGGCGGATGCCGCGCCGAGTCTGGTTTCGGTTGCTCAGCCCGCCATCCAAGAGGAAGACAAAGCGGCAGAGCCGCGCGATGACGCGGCGGATGCGGATTCCGACGACAAAGCCGATTCCGGCGGTTCCGACGAGCATGCCCCGGAGGAAGAAAACGAGAAAAACCCCGGCGCTCCCGAGGCGGAGAGGACCGCTTCCCCCACATCGGCCCCCAATCGCCCGCTGGTGGCGGTGAATGCCCGCGAGATGCAAGCGGAGGAAAACAATCCGCAGACCGTCCAACTGGAGGACGAGAAAGAGCCCTCGGAAGACGAGGATGTTCCGGGCGAGGAATCCATAAAAGCGCAGCTATCCTCCCGCGTCGAGGCGGATGCGGAGCTTCAGTCCAAGCCCCATCCCATATTGGGCACGGTGCAAAAAACCTGGCAGGTCAAGGAGGACGGCCTGAGCATCCGCGTGGATCAGCGGAAAATCGGCAAGAATACGGTGTATATCGGCACCATCCGCGCCAGCGTAGACCGCATGGGCACCTACACGGTGGCCGGGCCGGGGAAGACGGCTTCCTCGAGAACCACGTCCTCCATGGCGAAGGGCGTGGACGCGACCATCGCCATCAATGGCGATTGCTATGATTATCATACGCGGCGGGGCTATGGCATCGTCATACGCAACGGCGTTCTCTACAATAATGTACCCTATGGCCGCTGGTGCTATATCGTCTATGAGGACGGCAGCGCCAAGGTCGCGAAGGATACCGATCTGGACGCCCAAAAGCTGCTCCTCAATGGCGCGAAGGATGTATTCGCCTTCGGGCCCGCTCTGGTGCGGGGAGGCCGCTTCGTAAAACCCGAGAAGGAGAATACCCATCCGCGCACGGCCATCGGCCGCGTGAGCGATAATGTCTGGATCTTCATGGTGGTCGATGGCCGTCAGGCCGGGTACAGCACCGGCATTACCTATAAGGGCCTTGCCGAGCTGTTCCTCGCCCTAGGCTGCGACAGCGCCTATAATCTGGACGGCGGCGGCAGTTCCGCCCTGTGGCTCAAGGGCTATGGCGTAATCAACCGCCCGTCGGAGGGCAGCGAGCGCCGGGTGCCGGATATCATCTATTTCCGGTAATTTTTCTTCCGCTAATTGACAGCATAAACGCTCCTTGCTATACTATAAAGGTTCGCTTGGAGCGTCCTTTTTGTTGTGAGAATGTTTTCGGCGGGCGCGAATTACGATACCGAATCCCGGGGGTTGCGGGGTTTTGCGTATATCATCATCTTAAAGAAGGAGGTGTTTCCATGCCCACCATCAATCAGCTGGTACGAAAAGGTAGGGAGCAGTTTAAGAACAAGTCGAAAGCGCCCATCATGCAGAGCTGCCCGCAGAAGCGGGGGGTGTGCCTGTCGGTGAAGACGATGACCCCGAAGAAGCCGAATTCCGCGCTTCGGAAAATCGCCCGCGTTCGTTTGACGAATTTAATCGAAGGCACTTGCTATATTCCCGGCATCGGCCACAACTTACAAGAGCATAGCGTTGTGCTGATCCGCGGCGGCAGAGTGCGCGACCTGCCCGGCGTGCGTTACCACATCATCCGTGGCGCGCTCGATACGGCCGGCGTCAATGGTCGTAAGCAGGCCAGATCCCTTTACGGCGTGAAGAGGCCGAAGAAATAACGGTTTTCGCGGAGCGGAAGCGGAGGGGGATCGCCCCGCTTGGAACGTGCGGGCGGTGACTTTGGCGCGGAAGCGAAGCGAAGTAATGAATAATTGGAGGGATTTGACATGCCAAGGCGTGGATTCATACCCAAACGCGAGGTATTGCCTGATCCTGTCTACGGCACGGTGCTCGTCACGAAGCTGATCAATCAGATCATGCTCGACGGCAAGCGCGGCGTCGCCCAGCAGGTGTGCTATGGCGCATTCGAGCTGGCAAAGGAAAAGACAGGACAGGAACCGCAGGAGATATTCGACAAGGCGATGGCCAATATTCTGCCGACGCTGGAAGTTAAGGCGCGCAGAGTTGGCGGCGCGACCTATCAGGTGCCGATCGAGATTCGTCCGGAGCGCAGGCAGACGCTGGCGCTTCGCTGGCTGGTCGATTTCGCGCGCAAGCGTTCGGAGCGCACCATGCGCGAGCGCCTCGCTTTTGAACTAATGGACGCGGCGAACAATGCGGGCGCGGCAGTCAAGAGAAAGGAAGAAATGCATCGTACCGCGGAAGCGAATAAGGCATTTGCCCATTATCGCTGGTGATCGCATCAGACGATGGTTCTTCCGAATTGACATGCGAATTATTGATGAAAACAGGATTATATATTGCCAAATCCGGGCGAAAGGAGGATGACGACCGTGAATAGAGGCATTTCTATCGCGAACACGCGCAATATCGGCATAATGGCCCATATCGACGCGGGCAAGACCACGACCACCGAGCGCATTCTGTACTATACCGGGCGGGTGCACAAGCTGGGCGAGACCCACGAAGGCAGCGCCACCATGGACTGGATGGAGCAGGAGCAGGAGCGCGGCATCACGATTACGTCGGCAGCGACCACCGCCGAATGGAAAGGCCACCGTATCAATATCATCGACACTCCCGGACACGTCGATTTTACGGTAGAGGTCGAGCGTTCCCTTCGCGTGCTGGATGGCGCCGTGGCGGTTTTCTGCGCCAAGGGCGGCGTGGAACCCCAAAGCGAGACGGTGTGGAATCAGGCGAACAAGTATTCCGTGCCGAGGCTCGCGTATGTGAACAAGATGGACATTACGGGCGCGGACTTTTACCATGTTCTGGACATGATGAAGGAGCGTCTGCACGCGAACGCCGTCGCCATACAATTGCCCATAGGCGCGGAATCCGACTTCACCGGCATCATAGATCTGGTGACCATGAAGGCGGAGATTTACAAGGACGATCTGGGCAAGGAGTACGAGGAGACGGAGATTCCCGCCGCCTATAAGGAAAAGGCGGAAGAATACCACACCGCCCTGCTCGAGGCGGTTTCCGAGCTGGACGATACCCTGCTCGAGAAATATCTGGCGGGCGAGGAGCTGAGCGTGGAAGAGATACGCGAAGCGGTGCGCAAGGCGACCATCGAGGTCGTCATCACGCCCGTTACCTGCGGCACTTCCTATCGCAATAAGGGCGTGCAGCTTTTACTGGACGCGATCGTGGCCTATCTGCCCTCCCCGGTGGACATTCCCCCGGTGGAAGGGACGACGCCGAAGGGCGACGCGGCCAGCCGCAAGGCGAGCGACGAGGAAAAGTTCTCCGCGCTGGCCTTTAAGATCATGGCCGATCCGTTTATCGGAAAACTGGCCTTCTTCCGGGTCTATTCGGGCACGGCCAGCGCGGGCTCCTATGTGTACAATTCCACGAAGGAAAAGCGCGAGCGCCTGGGGCGCATACTCCGTATGCACGCCAATCACCGCGAAGAGGTCGATATGGTATTCGCGGGGGATATCGCGGGCGCGGTGGGCCTTAAGGACACCACCACCGGCGATACGCTCTGCGACGAAAAGGCCCCGATCATACTCGAAAGCATGGAATTCCCCGATCCGGTCATTCAGGTGGCCATCGAGCCGAAGACCAAGGCCGGACAGGACAAGATGACCAATGCGCTGATCCGCCTGGCCGAGGAGGACCCCACCTTCCGCACCTATACGGATACGGAAACCGGGCAGATCATCATCAGCGGCATGGGCGAGCTCCATCTGGAGATCATCGTCGACCGTCTGCTCCGCGAATTCAAGGTGGAAGCGACCGTCGGCAAACCCCAGGTCGCGTATCGGGAATGCTTCACCAAGGCGGTGCGCGCCGAGGGGCGCTATGTGCGCCAGAGCGGCGGCCATGGCCAGTTCGGCCATTGTTGGATCGAGGTCAAACCCGGGGAACCGGGCAGCGGCTATCATTTCGAGAGCAAGATCGTGGGCGGCGTCATTCCCAAGGAATATATCGCGCCCATCGATCGCGGCATTCAGGAGGCATCCAAGTCGGGCATTCTGGGCGGCTACGAGGTCATGGACTTCTCGGTCACCCTCGTCGACGGTTCCTATCACGAGGTGGACTCCTCCGAAATGTCGTTTAAGATCGCGGGCTCCATGGCTTTCAAGGCGGCGATGGAAAAGGGCGGTCTCGCGCTTCTCGAGCCGTATATGGCGGTGGAAGTGTTGATTCCCGAGGATTATATGGGCGATGTCATCGGCGATTTGAGCGCGCGGCGCGGGCGAATCGAGGGCATGGAAGCGCGTCTGGGCACACAGGCCATACGGGCGCAGGTTCCCCTCTCCGAGATGTTCGGCTACGCGACCGATCTGCGCTCCCGCACGCAGGGGCGCGGCGTGTTCTCGATGCAGTTCGCGCATTATGAAGAAGTACCCAAGAGCATCATGGAAAAACTGGCCGGACACTGATCGGGTCGAATATCAAAAGGAGATAATGGTATGGCGAAGGCAAAATTCGAAAGGAACAAGCCGCATGTCAACATAGGAACGATAGGGCACGTAGACCATGGCAAGACGACGCTGACGGCGGCGATAAC
>QMCD01001511.1_pt1 | contig 14040 bp, 11 predicted proteins | sample 1821841 | NCBI WGS metagenome assembly QMCD01 (sample SAMN01991225, study PRJNA193472) | Termite gut metagenome, whole genome shotgun sequencing project. | isolation source: worker | host: Macrotermes natalensis | reverse complement strand
TATGCGTTCCCATCATTCATCGGATAATTGATGTCTGCTCATGATGGAACTTTAACATGGAGTCTAGCCCTTCGCTAGATTTTGAAAACACTCCCTAAAGCCGGTGGTTTTAGACCCGGCACTTGGAAAATAAAATACATATCCGTTGCAAGTAAAAAGTGTTTCTATTTTTAAAATTTAAGAAAAGATGAACACCTCGCCAAGACGAGGTATCCGCTTTTTGTGATTATTTCAAGATCAGGCGCGATTCATGTGTTCCATCACTGCCTCAAGCACACCCCCGGCTATCGCCAGGGCTTTGTCGGTGATGCTGAAACAGTGCTCTCGCTCGTCACGGGGGTCAACATCGCCGATTTTAAGGCCACTTGTGACGCGGACTGACGGGTGGATCATTCCGCGCAGGACACCGCTGATTTGCGTCCGGACTTCCTCGCCGTCGATCTTGCCGACGACTTCTCCCTTCTCGACATGATCCCCAATCTCCCTGCTGGGCATGAGATATCCGTCCTTTGGTGCGCGAAGCAGCCGCTCGACAGAGTACCCCATCTCCATTCCGGGTATTCCGTTATTGGGGATGGCGGAACCGTTTGTGATGAGGCGTCCGAGATAATGCCCCCGCTTCGTCTCTATTACGCCGTGGACTTGTGTGGGCGCGTCAAAACCGGGGCCGATCGCCAGCACCAAAGGTGCCATACCCTTGTGGGTACCGGTATAGCGTTTGGCCATAATAGCGTCCACAACGAGCGCTGGGGAGAGTTCACCGATGCAAGCCCCGTCGGGATCGATCTTCACTGCGACAGTTCCGCGCTCCCATCCGTCGAAGTGGTCGATATGAACCACCTTCATCCCCTCCACCTCGTAGGTTCCGTCAAAGACAGCCTGCGCGGCAGACACGGTTCTTCTGACGACGAGAGGATACTGGGTTTCCAAACATAAAACTCTGAACCCGACGCGCCACAGTCGATAGATGATACCGGTGGCCAAGTCTCCGCCGCCTCTTACAATTGCCAGATCAGAACTCAAAGTCATCTCCTCCTCAAGATTCTTGAAATTCAGTTGCTCGAGCAGGGACACATTCTTCTCAACTGAAAGACACGGGCACAACTCGAAATCGTCGTTCCATAAAAGAGCACGTCTTTCGGCTGGTTGATGTACTTTGTGAGTGTGCCGTTTGAAAGAGCGGAGCCGGTGCACAGAATGACCTCCGCCCATTTTACGGCGTCGTCAAAGCTCTCCTCGCCGTGCTCTACCCTCACACCGAAGCGAATTTGCCCAATGTTTTCAGGGTTCAAATCCAATACCCTGACGGGAAACTCCGCGGCAAGAGCCTCCAGCATACGCGGCTGATATCCTGTGAGCAGCACATTCACCTTGCCATTGTTTTTTTTGTAATGACGCACGATGCGGTCGGCACACTCGCCCTCTTTTTCCTCCGGACAGCTTACGCAGTCGTCGGCTAATTTGTACTTGTTCATCACCGCGTTTACGCTCGCAATGTATATGCCTCTCGCGTAAGGGTCGTTCTCTATATCCAGTTCCAATATCTGTGAAAGCGTATGTTCAGACGACTCTGCGGAGCGGACGAAGCTCGTCGAGCATTCACCCGTAGCACCACCGTATTCAGCAACCAGCGTAACCTCCCTGCCTTCCGGCTGCGAACCGTCAAAATCCACCGGTCTGACGCGCACTGTCATTCCGGAAAGGTTATATTCATTTAGTATGTTCTTAAACGCATACTTCCATAGTCTATACAACTCTTCATTTGTCATAAGACGAATTCCTCTCTTCCCTGCATCAATATATGCTTGAACTTTATATAAACAGCAAATCAATCGATGATACGCATCACCTTGACTTCACCCTCAACCGTTTTACAGCCTTCGTCAAACCAAGCGGTGTCAGTTCGAACATTGGAAAGATATCCCCCACCATATGAATCGTCTCATACTGGGGACTGGAGCCCCATAGGTGTTCGGGGACCGGATTGAGCCAAACGCTGTATGGAAAATGACGGGCAATGCGATTGAGCCACGTCAGCCCTGTTTCGGCGTTGTATTCCGCACTCCAATCAATCACGCCACCGACGGCCGTGAGCTCGCTCGACGCCATCTTCGCATCCCCCACAATGAGCAGGCGGTAATCCGAATGATAAAGCCGGAAAAATTCCTCGGTTGGAATGGACTCGCTCATATCCAGCCATTGGTTTTTAAAAAGCCTGCCGTAGATGCAGTTGTGAAAATAAAAAAATTTTATCTCTTTAAAATGAGTGCTTCGATGCGCCGCGTTAAACAACTTTTTACAAATACCGTGATAACTGTAGATGGAGCCGATGCTGTCCATCAGCACAAGCACCTTGAGCGTGTTTCTGTGAGGTCGGTCCCAGACCAAGGTTAGAATCCCCGCGTTGTTCCCGGTCGAATCCACCGTTGCGTTCAAATCCAACTCGTCCTTCGGCCCATCCAGCTTGGTTGAAAGCTGCCGCAGCGTCCTCAGCGCAATTTCAAACTGTCGGATATTTCTGATGTTGTCATCCTTGTAATCCTTGTACTTTCGCGTGCCGGCGGTTTTAACGACCGATAAGGAGCCGGTTTCTCCGCCAATCCGTATTCCGCCCCCGCCACCAGCCTCATTGCCGGAGGAGAAATCCGGTCTTCCCGCCCCCTTCTTATCTTCGTCAACCACTTTTCTTCCGCCGCTGGACGGTGAAACACGCACCTCCGTCATCCCTTTATCAAAAAAATCAAGCCCCTCTTCACGTTCCACGGAAAGCCGGTCTTGATCTCCTTCATTCTGGGCTTGGTCGTAAAAATCAGAGGTGCTTGGCTGAAATTCTCTTTCAGGAAGAAGAAGAAGAATGGGTAAGCCTTCCGCTTTGTTCGACTGATCGTCGTTAAAATATTTTGCAAACGCGGTGTCGTATTTGTCAAAATATGCTTCACTTTTGACGAGCACGCATCTGGCTAGATAGTAAAAATCTATCAGGCTGTTACGTGCCAGCCCGGATGAAAGGGCCTCCATCAGCGTGAGCCACTCGTAAAGCGAAACGGGCACGCCTTCTTCGCGAAGCGCGTAGAAAAAACCGGAAAACACGCTATCTCCCCGTTAAATCCCGTTCATCATTCAATCTCTTGCGTATTAAATCAAAATCTTCGTTTTTCTTAACCAATACACCCATAAGCGGCATTTCTCTTTCGATCAAATCCACGCCAATCTTTTCTTTTTCAAGCGCCTTAATCCAGTCCAACAGTTCGCTCGTGCTCGGTTTTTTCATGACGCCCTTGATGGCACGAATCCTGTAAAAGGCGTTCAACGCACTTTTGATAAGGCGTTCGCCCAGTCCGGGAATGTGGACATCGATAATTTCTCTCATCATTTTTTCATCCGGAAACTCAATGTAGTGAAAAACACACCTTCTTAAAAACGCGTCGGGAAGTTCTTTTTCAGCATTGCTTGTTATCACGACCACCGGCATGTTTTTCGCCTCAATCGTCTCTTTCGTCTCCGGAATATAAAAATTCATGATGTCAAGTTCCCATAACAAATCGTTTGGAAATTCCAAGTCTGCCTTGTCGATCTCATCTATGAGCAGCACGACCGGCTGATCGGCGGCAAACGCCTCTCCCAGTTTGCCGAAGTGAATATATCTGGAGATGTCCGAGACGCCTTCAACGCCGAACTGGCTGTCATAAAGCCGCTGGACCGTATCATATACGTACAGGCCGTCACGGGCCTTTGTCGTCGATTTTATGCTCCAGACAATCAGCTGAAGCCCCAAACTGTCCGCGATGCTTTTTGCCAGCATCGTCTTCCCAGTTCCGGGCTCACCCTTTATCAACAAAGGTCTTCCAAGAGCAATAGAGACATTGACGGAACGCGCAAGCTCCGTCGAGGTGATGTAATCATCCGCGCCTTTAAACTGCTCCAATATGGAAGGTTTCGGTTTATTCTGCATGTATAAAAACCCAGATAATTGCGTGTCGACCCAGTAGGGCCGACACGCAATTATTTTGAGGTGTTTTAATTATTTGCCCGCGTTCGCTTTTTTCTCTTTGATCGCGCGCCATACCTTTTCCGAAGTGATCGGAAGGCTGTTGATGTCAACGCCGATCGCGTCGAAAATCGCGTTCCGGATAACGCCCATTGTCGGGTTGTTGGCACCCTCGCCGACTTCCTTGACGCCCCAGGGCCCTGCAGGCTCGTCGTTGCTCGTGATGAGCCGGTTCGTGAACTTTACCATGTCCTTGGCGGTGAGCTGACGATAGTTGGCCAGGTCGGGGTTGATGATCTTGCCACTTTCATCGAACAACACCTGCTCGTGCAGGGATTCGCTGAGCGCCATACTGAATGCGCCGTGAACCTGTCCCTCCATGAGCGCGGGGTTGATAACCTGCCCGGCGTCGTGCACGTCCCAAGCCTGTTTGACGTCCAGCACGCCCGTTTCCTCGTCGACCTCGATCTCGGCCGCCTGGAAGCAGAAGCTGTAGCACGGCGACGTCCCGACCGGAGAGCCCTTGAAGGTTCCGCCCAGCCTCGGGGGGGTATAAACGCCCGTCTCGACGAGAGGACCGTTGTTGATGAAATATCTCCTCGCGCACTCCTCGAACGTAATAGGCTGGACCTTCGGACGGGACTTCGACCAAATAATGCCGTTTTCCATCCAGAGGTCGTCCGGCGGAAGCTCGAGGATATACCCCGCAACCTGGAGAATCTTCGCCTTGATCTTCTCTCCCGCCTGCTTCGCGGCCCAGCCGGTCATCAGCGTGTGGCGGCTGGCATATGCGCCGAAGTCGAGCGGACACGTCTCGGTGTCGCCAGAGACGATCTTCATGTTCTCATAGCGGTAACCCATGGCCTCCGCCGCCATCTGGCAGACAACTGTATCGACGCCCTGCCCGATTTCAACGGTCTGCGAATACACCATCGCCGCCGTGCCGTCCTCGTTGACCCGGATCATGCAGGAGGAGTGCGGCCAATCGTTTCTGTAAATCGGATATCCGGTGCCGCTGACGAACGAGCCCGAAGAAACGCCGATCCCTCTGTGCGAGCCGGGGTTTTTCTTCTTCTCTTCCCAGTCGGTGAGCGTGCGAATTTTTTTCATCGCATCCTCGAGATAGCACGTCTGGATGCCGAAGCCGTTGATCGTCGTGGTGTTCGCCTTGCGGACGTTGCGCAGACGAATCTCGATCGGGTCGATGCCCAGATCCTTCGCGGCGTTCTCAATCATGGCCTCGAACGCCATCTTCGGCTGAGGCGCGCCGTGTCCGCGCTGCGCGCCGCAAGCGGGAAGGTTCGTGTACATTCTCTTCAGGTCGAACTGGTAGTTATCAAATTCGTACGTCAGCGGAAGGAGCGCGCCCGCATAGTATCCGGTCGCGATACCGAGGCTCGTATAGGCTCCGCCGTCAGTTATGAAGTTCGCCTTGATCCCGAGGATTTTTCCGTCCTTGTCGAACGCGCCGCTGACTTCGTATTTGCCCTGGTGGCGTCCGCGATTGTGCCGGAACATCTCATGACGATCATAGAACATCTTGACGGGGCGTCCCGTCATTTTCGAGAGAACGGCGCCGTTGAACTCAAGGCCGCTCGGCTCGAGCTTGCCGCCGAAACCGCCGCCGACCATGGGCCGGATCACCCGCACGTCGCCCAGTTTGAGGTCGAATTCGCGGGCGATGTAGTACTGGAAATAGTGAACGGACTGCGTGCTGGAGTAAACGGTAAGCTTGCCGCCGTTCCAATCGCAGATGGTGGAGTGCGGCTCCATCGGCGACTGGTAGGTACGGTTGCCGTAATACGTGTCGGTGCGGGTATAATAAGCCTCCGCGAAAGCCTTGTCGACATCGCCGAACTTCTGGTGGATCTCCGTGTTGATGTTATTGGGGTACTCTGCGTGAAGATCCGGGCCCTCCTCCGCCTTCAGATAATCGAGAACGGCGGGAAGCACTTCATATTCGACTTTGATGGCTTTGAGCGCCTTGTAGCACGTCTCCTCATCCAAGCAGGCGACCGCCGCCACTTTATCGCCCACGAACAGCGCCTTTTCGATGCAGAGGCAGTTTTCATCCCAGCGAGCCGGGCTGATGCCGTATTTCAGCGTCGGCACGTCCTTCGCGGTGATGACCGCCACGACGCCGGGAATTTTCTCGGCCTCCGAGGTATCGATGCTGAGAATTTTCGCGTGAGCGTGCGGGCTGCCCAGCATTTTTCCGTAAAGCATATTGGGGAACTTCATGTCTCCGCAATACTTTCCCGCTCCCGTAACCTTCGCCCGGCCGTCTATCCTGGGCTTGGACTTGCCAATAACAGTAAACGGCCTTTTATCGTACATCTTTGTGTTATCGCCATATGTGTACTCGTACTCGGTCGTTTTCTCCGTAGCCATTAATTTCTCACCCCTTTGTTTTAGTCCGCCTCAATCCCGAAGCCTTCGACCTCTTGCCCAGAGGCAGCCATAACCGCTTTTATGATATTGACGTATCCCGTGCAACGGCAGAGGTTACCGGAAATCGCCTCCTGAATTTCTTCAGCCGTGGGTCTGGGGTTGTGCTTGAGCAGCGTCGTCGTTGACATAACCATCCCCGGCGTGCAGTATCCGCACTGCATCGCGCCGTACTCGAGGAATTTCTCCTGAACAATGTCGAGCTTGTCCGTCGTCGCGACGCCTTCGATCGTCCCGACGCTTCTGCCGTCGCAGTCGATGGTCAAGACCAGGCAGGAGTTGACTGGCTTGCCGTCCAGAAGGACGGTGCAAGAGCCGCAGTCTCCCATTTCACAGCCTCTCTTTGTGCCGGTAAGATCCAGTTCGTCCCGAAGAAAATTCACCAGGAGGTTGTTGGATTTTACCAGCCTTGTGTACTCGTCTCCGTTGACTGTAACCGTAACCATGTGGTGCTGGATACCATTTTTATCAACCAAGCTTATGGAATTCAATATTCTCCCCCCAATCTCAGGTTAAAATGTGTGCCCGTTGTCGACAGCTTCTTTGAGGGCGCGCTTCGTAAAGACGCGCACCATATCGGTGCGGTATTCGGCCGACGCTCTGAAATCCGTGATGGGCTTGCATTCTCCGGAGGCAATCTTTCCGGCTTCCGCGAATACGTCCTCGGACGCCTCTTTTCCGATCAGGAACTTCTCCGCCTCTTTCGCCCGCACAGCCGTCGGGGAAACCGCGCCAAGCGCGATGCGCGCGTCCTTGATCTTCTTCCCCTCGACCTGGACGGCTACGGCAACGCCGACTGTGGCAAGGGCACCGGATTTGCGAAGGGCAAATTTCAAATATTTGCTGCCGGTCATGGCCTGATCGGGGATGATGACCTCGGTCAGAATCTCGTCGGGCGCGATGGCGGTCTTTCCAGGACCGACTGCGACATCTTCCAGGGGGAGTGTGCGCGAACCCTTGGGGCCGACCAGTGTTGCGGTCGCGTTAAGCGCGATGAGAATCGGGGGCAGATCCGCCGACGGGACGGCGCTCGCGATATTGCCGCCGATGGTTCCGATATGGCGTATCTGGTTGGCCGCCATCGACTGCGCCGCGCCGCACACGGACTTATACTTCTCGTCCAACACAGGGGAAAACACGATGTCGTTGTGGGTGGATCTTGCGCCGATCACGACGCCCTTTCCCTGGACATATTCAATCTTCTTCATATCGCAGATGTTTTTAAGCGATACGAGAACCTCCGGGGCGATCAAGTCATGTTTCATCTTCGGCAGCAAATCGCTGCCCCCCGCATAGACTTTTGCGCGCGCGCCGAAGTCTGTAAGCAACTTGCAGGCTTCGGCTACACTGTCAGGAGCATAGTACTCAAAATCTGGCAAATACACTATTTTTCCCTCCTCACATTGATGTAAACATTTTGCGAGCCTCTCGCAAACATAAGGCATCACACCTGTGGCATGCCCGAGGCACAAGAGGACCCGCAAAATGCTTCATAATCAGTTTTTTCTACGCTTGGTTTTGGATGTAGGCTTTCAGGCCACCCCACACCTCCCCGTACAGCTCTTTGGGGAGTACCTTCACCTCAGCCGCGATCTCCGGCCTGAACTCCATCTGAGAGATAATATCCTTCTCGATGTCCATCCCCGGCGCGATATCAACCAGCGTAACCTTGCCGTCCACGAGCTTGAACGTGCAGCGCTCCGTCACGTAGAAGATCTCTCTTCCGCTCTTGGCCGCGTACTGACCGCTGAAGGAGATCTGTTCGACCTGGTCGACCAACTTCTTGATCTTGCCCTCTTTGACAACCTTGATCGTCCCGTCCCCGATCTTGTATTCCTCTTTGTTCTCTTTGTCTCCCGACGTCATGGTTCCGACGAATACAACTTTCTTCGCCGCCGTCGAGATATTGACAAATCCGCCAGGTCCCACCATTTTGGGCCCGAACTTCGTCACGTTGACGTTACCGTGCTTGTCCAGCTGGGCCATACCCAGTACGGCGATATCGAGCCCTCCGCCGTCATAGAAATCGAACATATGCGCGTGGTCGACGGTGCAGTCGGGGTTCCACGTCGCGGGGAAGTCCATGAACCTCGCGGGCATTCCTCCGAAGTTACCCAACTCAGTCGTCATCGTCATCAACTCCAGAATGCCCTCTTCGGCCGCGACGCTGCCGACGCCGTCTGGCATTCCGATGCCCAGGTTCAGCATCTTCCCGGGCCGTAATTCCATGGCGGCCCTTCTCGCGACGATTTTGCGCTCATTGAGGTCGAGCTTGGGGAAACTGTCGACGGGGATTCTTCCGTCGCCGCAGAGCGAGGGGGAGTACGTCGTGATCTTCGTCTGCATGTGATCTTTCGGTTCAGCAATGACAATATAATCAACCAAAGCACCCGGAACCTTGACGTTTTTCGGGTTGAGGGATTTGGCTTTCACGAGGAACTCTACCTGGGCAATAACAATGCCGCCATTATTTTTGGCGGCACTGGCGAGTGAAAGAGCCTCAAGGAAAAGACATTCCCGGTCCATCGTCATATTTCCGTCCTCGTCGCACGTTGTGCCTCTGATGAGCGCGACGTCAATCGTGAACGGCTTGTAGTAGAGGAGCTCCTCTCCGTCGATTTCGACCAGTTTGACGATGTCGTCTTTTGTCACCGTATTGGCCTTGCAGCCCTCGATGCGCGGATCCGCGTACGTTCCGAGGCCGACTTTTGTGAGGACGCCGGGTTTCTTGCCGGCAATTTGCCTGTACATGTGAACCATGACGCCTTGGGGAACGAGGTGGCTCTCGATTTTGTTCTCCTTGATGAGGTCGCCGAACTTCGGCCCCTCGCCGACATGCCCGCCAATGTGCTTCCTGACCATGTGCTCATGCCCGAACCGGTTGAGGCCTCTTTCCTTCCAGTCGCCGCAACCGCAGCTATGCGTGATCATGAGGTTCTTGGGAGCACCCGTCTCAAGAAACCGCTTTTCGACCCCCCATGCCAGCTTATCCGGGAATCCACACAACCCTGCCGTCGTAAAAGCTACGCAACTACCGTCCTTGATTTGCTCAGCAGCATACTCTGCAGTGACAACTTTTCCCATAGTAATCCTCCTTCTGCGGGGTTAGCGCAATGCCATGTTGATGAATTTTGATTGACTCTTTGCCGAACTCTTTAACTTACGAAAATGTAATTAGAACCCTATACGAGTGAGTGTGTTTTTGTCAAGCATGTTCCAGTAAACGTGACACGTTGTTGCATTTCATTATGAGCCACAAATATTTTTGAAATTTTTGGAAGTATTGACAAGATTCGTTTAATAATATAATTTTATATTTATAAAATGGCATCTTAAATGATAACTCATTGTATTTTAGTTATGCACATTTTCTTAGTTTTAAGGGGGGTGTTGCCGGGAACTCAAAAAATTTCACGGCGCATTTTTTGATGGGTTTGATTTTCGTTTTGTTTAGGCAGTTTCGTGGTATTAAAATTCATTGCCGGGAGGGAAATTGATGTCTACAACGCAAAAGAGAGTAGCGTGGCTAATCGCAACGATCGCGATTTATTTTATCCTCACAATGATGCCGTCGCCCGAGGGTCTGCAACCGGAGGGGCAGCGAGCGATTGCACTTATGATCTGCGCCGTTCTTACATGGGCTTTCGTGCCCGTCCCCATCGCAATCTCCTCGCTGTTTTACGTATTTGCGCTGCATTTAGTCAAGGTCACACCGATGGGGCCGGCGATTCAAAATTTCGCGACCCCGACCGTTCTCTTCGTTGTCGCTTCGTTCATACTCGCCATCGCAATGGGCGAGAGCGGCGTCAGCAGAAGGGTATCCCTGAAGCTGACGATTATTTCGGGCGGCAGTCCAAGCAAGGCGATTATGCTCATCCTTTGTACTGCGGGCGCGATTTCGATGGTCATCTCGGATCCACCGGTCGCCGCTGCTTTTACCCCCATCGCGATGGAGCTGATCAACCGGAGCAACTGCGAAAAGGGCAAGAGCAATTTCGCAAAGGCCCTGCTCATCGGGATATCCCTCGCGGCTCTGATCGGCGGCGTCGGCACCCCGGCGGGATCGTCGATCAACGTTCTGGCGCTGCAACTGCTGGAGAGCCAGGCGGGCATTACCATCAGCTTCACGCAGTGGATTGCGATCGGCATTCCGTTCGTGCTCATCGTCACCCCGCTGACGGCGAAAATGCTCACCATCGTCTTCCCGCCTGAAATCAAGGAACTGTCCGGAATGGATCAGGTCAAGAAGGACTTTCAGGAGCTGGGCGGCATGAAGACGAAAGAGCTGAAGTTTATCGGCATCATGGTGCTCATCGTCATCGTCTGGCTCACGGACAGAATTCACGGCCTTCCTCTGCCGCTCACGGCGACGATCGGCGCGGCCCTCTTCTTCCTTCCGGGGGTCGACCTCCTCACATGGGACACCGCGAAGGGCAGAATCGGCTGGGATACCATCCTGCTCATCGGCGCCTCCAGCGCGTTGGGAACCGCTTTGAGCACGACGGGTGCGGCTCTGTGGCTCGCCAATCTGTCGCTGAGCAGTATCCAGAACGCCTCGGTGTTGGTTGCCCTGGTCGTCATCGTCGTCTTCACGATCGTCGTTCACCTGATTATCCCCGTCTCTCCGGCCATCGTGTCCGTTATGGCGCCGACCCTTGTCGCCTTCGCCGCGACAATGCCGGGCAATCCCGCGGCTCTTCTGGTCGTCCCCATGGGCTTCAGCGCCTCCGCCGCGTATATGCTGCCCTTGGATCCTGTCGCACTGATCACCTATTCGCAAGGCTATTATTCGATGGGCGACTTCATGAAAGCGGGGGTTGTCGCCGGTGTTATATGGACGATTTTCATGGTGCTTGGGATGTACCTGATCGGAGGCCCGGTCGGCATGTTCTAAAACCCGGCAGTATGTTCTTGTCAGGAGTCTATCCGGCGCACTTGCTGTGCTGGATAGACTTTTATATGCGCACCATCTAAGGGGAGGACACGATCCATGAGAATGTCTGGGATTCAGCAAACGACAGGTGTTCCTTATAAATTTTGGTCTATTGCGGAACTCATGCCAAAAAGCGATATGGAAACGCTTCAATTTCTCAGGCTGAAAGAACAGATTAATTATGTCTGGGAAAAAAGTCCTTTTTACCGGGAAAAATACGAAAAAATCGGCCTTACCCCTGACAAAATCCGAACAATGGCGGACATCAAGCATATCCCACATCTCGTAAAAGACGAGATTCGCGCAAGCCAGGAGGCAGATCCTCCGTACGGCACCATGTGCATACCCGGTCGCGGCCCGTTGACGCGCATCGCAACGACATCAGGCACAACCGGGGAACCCGTCCTGATTCCCTTCACGGAAGAAGATTATTTTGGCTCTTTTTGCGAGGGAGCGGTGAGGGCTTTATGGGCTGCCGGCGTGCGAAATACGGATGTCGTTCACGCTGCGTTCGGTTTTATGCCTTTTCTGGGACTGATGGGCGTCTATGACGCGAGCGAACATTTGATCGGCGCAATGGTCGTCCCGGGAGGCGCTTGGGACACCAATATACGCCTCAAGATGCTTCAAAAATTCAAAGTGACGGTACTGATGAGCACGCCGACGTATCTGTTTCGCCTCGCGGACGTGGCCGAAAAATCGGGGATCGACATTTCCAAGCTTGGCATAAAGATCGTCATGACGACGGGCGAACCAGGGGGCTCTTCGGTTTCGAATACAGGAAAATGTCTCGAAAAAATTTTCGGGGTAAAAATTTATGATATGTCCGGCACACAGGAGACGCACTATATAACGTGGACATGTGAACATGGAACGTCCCACATCAATGAAGATCTGATCTATCTGGAGGTACTCGACCCCGACACAGACGAACCAGTCGCACCGGGCGAACCCGGTAAGTTGGTCGTGACCGACTTGGTTCAAAAAACACATCCCATGATACGATTTGAAACGGGAGATATCGTCGAAGGAATCGACCACTCTTTCAAGTGCCCCTGCGGAAGGACGTTAAGCAGGTTCAAGGGCTTCACAGGGCGCACCGGGGACATCATTAAGATAAGAGGTGTGTGTGTCTCCGTAACGGGAATTGAAAATGTGCTGAGGGGTATCGAGGAGTGCGGCAACTACGAATATTTAGCCGTAAGAGAAGGGCGTATGGATAGAATCCAAGTGCGCGTCGAGCCAAAAAACAATCTCAACCCGGACGACTGGGATTCTCTCGCCAGAAAGATTTGCTTGGCCCTTCGCTCCAGCTTCCAGATCAACATGGATGTGCAGATATTGCCTCCGGGTACGCTGCCCGTCGCTGAATTGAAAGCAAAGAGGTTCAAAGATTTAAGACATGCTGAGATTGCCTGATGGCATCGTTTCATAATTTCCGGCACCGCAAAAGATAAATTATGTATCGCCAATGAGGCCCCGCAAATGACCGGCATTCTTAATCATTGCGGGGTTTTACTGTGGGCGAAGCGTTATAAGGAGGAGTCCGTGTGATCGAACTGTATAAAAACATCTACAAAATCCCCGTTTTTCTGCCCAACAGCCCATTGAAAGAACTCAACGCCTTTCTTGTCAAAGGCGAGGGAAAAGAGAGATCCCTCTTGATCGACACGGGCTTTTGCGCGGAAGAATCGAAACAGTCCCTGTTCGCCGGCTTGAACGAGTTGTCGGTCGATGTAAACAACATGGATGTTTTTCTGACTCACTTCCACGCCGATCACGCTGGACTCGTTGATGTGCTAAAAAGAGACGACAACACGATCTACATAAGCGATGCGGATTCAAGAGGAATCACACGCGAACTCAACGAAGATTTCTGGGGCTATGTCAAAGACCAGAGCCTGCTGATCGGCTTTCCCCCGGGAGAAGAGCTGAATTACAAGGAACATCCCGCCTATATCAACAGGGCAAAGAGCGCGGTAGAGTGCCGCTTCCTCGAAGAGGGAGACGAACTCTCGTACGGCGGTTATCATTTCTCCGTGTTGGATTTGAAGGGGCACACGCCAGGACATCTGGGCCTGTACGAAAAGGAGCATGGGTTGCTTTTTTCGGGCGACCATATCCTGAATAAGATCACGCCAAACATCTGCTGTTGGGATTTCGACAATAATTATCTGGGGAGTTTTCTGGAAAATCTCACGAAAGTTGGAAAACTAAAAATCAATCTCACGTTTTCAGCCCACAGGGCGCTCGTCGAAAATCCGTATAAGCGAATCGAAGAGTTGCACGCGCACCACGCCAAGAGGCTGGAATACGCCCGGCAAGTATTACGGGATAAACCCTCAACCGCCTATGAATGCGCCTGCTTAATCAAGTGGGATTTTCTGGGCGGCTACTTTCCCGATTTTCCCACATCGCAGAAGTGGTTTGCCTCGTCGGAGATGCTGGCGCATCTTCAGGCACTTTACTTTAACGGCGAAGTGAGCAGAGATCTGTCGGAGGAAGGTTATTTCGTCTACAGTCTTAAATAAAAAAAATATGACTATCGGTTTGTCTCAGGTATTGTCCCAACAAGCTGATCATAGGTAATGGCCGTGGTCATGGAAACACTGCCAGAGAGCAACCTGCTGAAAAGTTGATTAGCGAAACGACGCCACCTGAGACAAGCCGA
>QMCD01001775.1_pt1 | contig 14049 bp, 11 predicted proteins | sample 1821841 | NCBI WGS metagenome assembly QMCD01 (sample SAMN01991225, study PRJNA193472) | Termite gut metagenome, whole genome shotgun sequencing project. | isolation source: worker | host: Macrotermes natalensis | reverse complement strand
CGGCTGGATACCATCCTGCAAGCGGAAACCCGAATTCAGCGGCGACGGCCTGCACGACCATCGAGGCAGCATTGGCCTTGCCCTGCGCCGTGTACCCTGCAATATGAGGGGTTGCGAGCGCAGAGAGCGACAGCAGGCGGCGGTCTATGTCGGGTTCATGCTCCCACGTGTCGATCAGACAGGAACATCCCCTCCTCTCCACTAAATCGGAAAGCGCCGCAGTATCGACGACCTCCCCCCGTGAAGTATTGATAATCAGCGTCCCCAGATTCACCTCCGCAAAAAAATCACGCCCGACCATGTGGTATGTCGCGTCCTCTCCCGCACGTGTGAGCGGAGTATGGAAAGTTATGATATCGCACTGGCGGGCTATTTTATCGAGCGTTACGAAACTCGATGCTGAACTGTCCACGCGCTGCCGCGGAGGGTCGCAGCAAACCACCTCGAACCCCCATTGCAAAGCATATTGCGCAACGAGCGCCCCTACATTCCCGACGCCTACGACACCCAACGTCCTCTGTTCAGGCCGCCACCCATGCACCCCTGCCGCGTGTACGAGCGCCGCCCCTACCCATTGCAACACCCCGCGGGCATTGCTCCCGGCTGCCGTCGCGACCTTGATCCCAGTCTGCGCGCAAAAGTCCATGTCTATATGGTCGAACCCTATGGTCGCAGTTGCAATAAGCCGCACACGCGACCCCGCGAGCAACCGCCTGTCACACCGTGTCCGCGTGCGCACGATCAGTGCATCGGCATCCGCAGCGTCATCTGCCGAAATCTCCGTCCCCGGCAGGTACACAACCTCGGCAAATGGTTCAAACGCTCCTTTTATATAAGGTATATCGCGATCAATGACTATCTTCATTCAACAAATTTAGTCATTAACCACTAACCATTAACCATTAACCATTAAAAAAACCTCCGCCGCGACAAAGTCACGACGGAGGCACCCAACTTAATGTATTGATTATGAAAAAAACTAGAATCCCTGATCGCAGTTCTCCCAACTATATCCGGGATCCACATATATAACGTGTAGATGTTATATATTATTGTGTTTTTATTTATATTTTTCGCAATTCATATAAAAAAATACTATTGCGTATTCTTGATTATACAAAAACGCGATTGTTCGCCGCATTATTGTGCTGCAATGTAGATATAAATGTAGACATTTTTTTTATATCTTTACAAAATTATCAAAAATTATATGAAATTTCAAAATTTCGACCCAAACGGAACGGGTATAGACAACGGCAACTACTTCGGGCTGCCGTTCACGCCCGAGGAATCCGACCTCGTACTGCTCAGTGTGCCCTGGGACGTCACGGTATCATACGGCGAGGGCTCGGCCTATGGCCCCGACGCGATGATCGGCGCCTCTACCCAACTCGACCTTTACGATCCGCTGAACCCCGGAGGGTGGCGGCGCGGTATAGGGACGATACCGATAGACTATGCGATACAGGAGAGCAGCGCGCTGATGCGCGAGGAGGCGAAGAAAGTGATGCGCAGCCTCGAATCGGGCAAGGCACCGGGAGACGCACTGAACACCCGCCGCATCAATATGGTGAACGAACGTTCGGCACAGTTGAACGATAAGGTATATGGCGAATCGCTGCGCTGGCTCGAACTCGGCAAAATAGTCGGCCTTGTGGGTGGCGACCACAGCACGCCGTTCGGGCTGATAAGCGCTTTGACTGAACGACATGGCTCGATCTCTATCCTCCACATCGACGCCCATGCCGACCTGCGACCAGCCTATGAAGGGTTCACCGACTCCCATGCCTCGATAATGTACAACGTCATAACACGGATCGGTGGAGTGGAGCGGTTAGTGCAGGTGGGCGTACGCGACCAGTGTGACGCCGAGGCGGAATTCGCCGCAGCCAACCAGAGGATAGAACAGGTGGACGACTACACTCTGGCATGTAACGAGTACCGCGGAATAACATGGCACGAGCAGTGTGACAGGATCGTCGCGAGTTTAGGCAGCCGGGTCTATGTGAGCTTCGATATCGACGGCCTCTCGCCCGACAACGCCCCGCACACGGGGACGCCAGTGCCCGGCGGGCTGACCTTCAACAAGGCCGTCTATCTGCTCGACAGACTCGCGCAGAGCGGCCGCCGCATCGTGGGATTCGATCTGGTGGAGGTCTCACCGGCCGCCGGGAACGAATGGGATGCCAACGTGGGCGCGAGGATGCTCTATAAACTTTGCGGCCTTGCGTTGAAAACCAATTGAAAGGTGACAATTGAAAAGTGTAAATTGGATATTGAAAATGAGGGGATGGTGCTCGAAATCGCAAAAAAGTTTGTAGTTTTGTAGCCGCAAACGATTTTCCCGGAAATTACACCAAAAACTAACTTAATAAAAACAACCCGATGAAAAAATTACTTATTGTTGCAGCAGTCGTGGCAGTGGCATTCAACTCCTGCGGCATTGGCGGCGGCAGCATCAAAACCGACACTGACTCTCTTGCCTATGCGTTAGGCGTGGATTTTGGAACCCAGCTCAAGATGTTCGACAGCACGATGAACCCCAATATCGTTGCCAAGGGACTGATCGACGTGTTCAAGAACAACAACAAAATGGACGCCGACTCTGCCAGAAAAACCATCCAGGAGTACATGATGGTCAAACTGCCCGCCAAGAAGCAGAAAGAGGAAACCACCTATCTCGAATCGGTCGAGAAGGGCAACCCGAATATCGTCAAGACCGAAAGCGGCCTGATGTACGAGATCATCATGCCGGGCGACGAGACCGTTAAGGCCGTCAACGATGCCGACGTGGTGAAGGTCAAATACACGGGACGTTTCAAGGAAGGTGCCGAGTACGACGCCGATAAGGAGGGTGAGATCTTCGACCAGAACGACGAAATGGAATTCCCGCTCAACCGCGTTATCAAAGGTTGGACAGAGGGTATGAAACTCGTTGGCAAGGGAGGTAAGATCCGTCTCTGGGTCCCGTCGGCCATCGGCTATGGCCCGATGGGTAGCGGCCCGATCGGCCCGTCGGAACCGCTCGTGTTCGACGTCGAACTCATCGATGTCACTCCCGCGGAGGTAGAGACCCCCGAAGAGGCGGCAAACTGAATATCACAACATACCACAGGAGGGAACCGGGGGGCATACTCCCGGTTTCTCCCGTTGGTCAACTACCTAAATCGAGGCAAGATGAAGTATGCGATTATTACCACCGACAAGGGTGTGATGAAAGCGGAGCTATACGAGAACGAAACGCCGGGTACGGTCGGCAATTTCATAGAGTTGGCGGGCAAAGGATTCTACGACGGGCTGAATTTCCACCGCGTGATCCCCGAGTTCGTGATACAGGGCGGATGCCCCCACGGCACGGGTTCGGGCGGCCCGGGTTGGCAGATCAAGTGCGAGACCGACGCCCCGAGGCAGTACCACGACCGCGGTGTGCTGTCGATGGCCCACGCAGGCAAGGACACGGGTGGCTCGCAGTTCTTCATCTGCCACAACCGCGAAAACACCCAGCACCTCGACGGCCGCCATACGGCATTCGGAAAGCTGACGGAGGGCTTTGACGTGCTCGATGCTATCCGTCAGGGCGACAAGATCGTGAGCATCGAGATCGTCGAGGAGAATTAGTCGGTTGTTAATTTATTTAAATGTCATTCCTAACGCATGTTAGGAATCGACCGCTTATTAATAAAGAAAACATGGAATTCGAAGGATCGGTAGTACAGTTACTCCCTCAGGTGAAAGGTGTGAGTGCACGCGGCGAGTGGGTTAAACAAGAGGTGATTTTCGAACAGACAGGAGAGTTCGGGAGGAAAATTTGTGTCAGTTTCTGGGGCGACAAGGCTCAGGATGTCGCGATGCTGAAGCCGGGCGACCGGGTGAAGGTTGCGGCCAATGTCGAATCGCGCGAATATAACGGGCGCTGGTACACCGAGGTGAGGGCTTGGAAGGTCGAGAAAGATCAGGCGGCATCTTCTGCATCGCCGTCGGCCGATTACGGCTGGGGCGCCCCAGCTTCGCCTGCGGGCGGTCTGCCTCCGTTGTCGGCCGAAGAACCCGCTAAAGAGGAGTTCGACGATCTGCCGTTCTAAGGCGTATTAACACGCAGTATGTCATCCCGAGCACATGTGTTCGGGATGACTTTATTATAATAATTCCTTATCTTTGCGTTCGTATTCCGAATCATATTTTCCAACCTATGAAATGGCAACTCTGTATATAGCTATCCTGCTCCGGGCCTGTCGGTGAGTTTCTCTCCGGCATCGTATTGTTGTGCCCGTCCCTGAAAACAGAGTTTAATCTACACCTTATTAATATATCGTCCGCGCCGGGAAACCAGCGCGGCAGATGCCATTTCGTAAAATCATGTACAGTTATAAGAAAATCTGGCTCATCAACCTCCCGGTGATGGTGGGCCTTCTGATGGAGCAGGCGGTCAACCTCACCGACTCCGTCTTCCTCGGCCACGTCGGCCGGATCGAGTTGGGTGCATCGGCCATCGCTTCGATGTACTATATGGTCGTTAATATGCTCGGCTTCGGGTTCAGCGTCGGGACCCAGGTAGTCGTCGCGCGGCGTAACGGCGAGGGGCGGCACGCGGAGACCGGCCGGATCTTTTGGCAGGGCCTCTGGTTTCTGACGGCATTTGCACTCGTCGTTTTCGCGCTGTCGAGAGCGTTCTCGCCTGGGTTGCTGCGAATGCTGATCTCTTCGGACGACGTCTGGCGGTCGACGGTGGAGTATATCAGGTGGCGCGACCCGGGCTACTTGTTCGCCTTCCCGTTACTTGCGATCCGTTCGTTCTTCATCGGTACGACCCTCACCCGGATACTCACCTCCAACGCCATAATAATGGTGGTGTGCAACGTGGCGTTCAACTACCTGCTAATATTCGGCCGCGGCGGACTTCCGCAAATGGGCATCGGCGGGGCGGCACTCGGCTCGTCGCTCGCCGGTCTGGCAGCGCTGCTGCACCTGACCATATATATATGGCGGCGGGTCGACCGGCGGAAGTATGGCCTGCGCCCGGTTTTCGACCTGCGGCTGTCGATGCGGCTGCTCGGCGTGTCGGCGTGGACTATGGTGCGGCAATTCTTCTGTACCGCGCCGTGGCTGCTGTTCTTCCTCGCCATTGAGCATCTGGGTGAAGTGGAACTTGCGGCGGCCAACGTGGTGAGGAGCATTTCGATGATCTTCTTCGTGATCGTCATCTCGTTCGCAACGACGATGATCTCGCTTACGGGCAACCTCATCGGCGCAGGACGGAAAGGGGAAGTCATGCCGACTGGGCGACGGGTCATCGCGCTGAATTTCGCCCTCGGATTGCCGCTCATTTTGCTGGCGTTCGTGTTTTCGGGCGACCTGCTGCGCCTGTTCACCGACGACGGGCGGGTCGTCGCCACCGCCTTTGCGCCGTTGTGCGTGATGCTGTCCACGTTCCTGATCTCCGTTCCGGCCTACACGTGGTGCAACACGGTGATCGGCACGGGCAACACCCGCAATGCGTTCGTCATTCAGATAATAACCATTGCCCTTTATCTGCTCTACCTGTTCGTACTTTCGCTCTGGCAGGGAGCGCCCCTCGCGGTCTATTGGACCGCCGAACAACTCTATGTCCTTATGCTGCTCGTGCTGTCGCAGGTGTACCTTAGGCGTCATGGTTAATGAGTGGTGATAGCAACCGCAGTTTCGGACTTAGTTCTCAGTCCCGGAGCCAGCGGAGGGCTGTGTGTAAGGGCTTCGCGCGCTGGAAGGTAGTCCTCCGCCCGGGGTGGCCCTGGACTGCAAGGGCCAATGCACTAAGTCCCCAGTTCCCTGCCGGGCGCAAAAAATAAGGCCGCGTTCCATGCACGGCCTACCTGTCGCACGCCCGGGTGCGGCTCGCTAACGCTCGCCGCCTAATTAAGGTAACAACGCCTGACTAAAACAAAAAGTGCAAACTTAACATATAGCGATCCAATGGAATATGCCTTCAGACACCACCTGAGCCCCATTTTTGCAAAAATAGAAGAAATAAGGCGAAAAACTTTACTTTTCCTCTTGCTCTTTTCGTCTCTTTAGTTATATTTGCGCATTCGTATGTGACACAATGTGCCACAGGTAGGAGGGTGACATACCCATTTTTGTTGGAAATAAGACTTTGTGGCAAAGTTATTGCACAACTTGCATGTATTAAAATATACATGTAATAATATAATTACGCAACTAAATTAACATGATTATGAGGATAAAAATTGTTTTGTTATCGATTTGCGGCGCATTTTTATTTATGGGCAAAGCCAATGCCCAGGATTTCGCCGTTAAGACCAATCTTTTGTATTGGGCGACTACCACGCTTAACCTCCAGTTCGAGATGGGCCTCGGAAAGCAGACCACCTTGGAGATAGGCGGTAATTACAATCCGTGGACACTGGACAAGGAGAAGAACAAGAAACTGAAGCACTGGATGGTCCAGCCTGAGTTGAGGGTATGGACATGCGAGCGGTTCAACCGCGGTTTCTGGGGCTTCCACCTTTTGGGCGGCGAATACAACATCGGCAACATGAAGCTGCCGTTCGACGCATGGCCCAAGTTGAGAACTCACAGGTACGAGGGATGGATGGCCGGCGCCGGCATCAGCTACGGTTACCAATGGTACCTCGGCCCGCACTGGAACCTCGAAGCAACGGTGGGTGTAGGTTACATCCATTTCAACGGTGAGAAATTCATCGGCGAAACGTGCGGCGACAAATGCGGCAACGATATTAAGAACTACATAGGCCCGACCAAAGCAGGCCTGACGTTGGTATACCTGTTCTAATCCATTAAATTACGAATGATTATGAAAAAGATAATATTAGCAGCCTTATTTGTCGCTTTCGCCATGCCCGCGTTCTCGCAGGCCGGCAGCCAGTTCGACTTGGAAACACAGAAGTTCGCGCGCGATAAGGACATGGTGGACATCCAGTTCACTATTGGCGTTGACGGCAAAAACCTGCGCGCCACCGAGCAGTGGACGATCACCCCGGTGATCCGCGCCGGAAGCACAGAGAAAGCACTCGCCCCGATCACGATCGCGGGCCGCAACAAGGGCCACATCCTCGAACGCGAACTGAAACTCCGCGGCGCGGCGCTTCCCGAGGGCCTTTACAGGGTTCGCCGTCGCGATAACACGACGATCGAATACAGCCAGAGGGTTCGTTTCGAAGATTGGATGAAGAACGCCAGCCTCGTGTTGGACGAAACCTGCATCACCTGCCAGAGGATACACGACTACGCCGACAATATGGGCAACATCAATGCGCCCGAGCCTCCGAAACCCTATGTGGTTGCAATGCGTACGTCATACATCGCTCCGAAACAGGAGGAGGTAAAGGAACGCAACATCGCCGCAACGGCCTTCATCGACTTCCAGGTGAACAAGACCGAAATACAGCGTAATTTCCGCCAGAACCCGCAGGAACTGGATAAGATCAGGAACACGCTCAACGAGGTGAAGAACGACAAGGACCTTACGTTCCAAGGTGTTTTCCTTGAAGGTTTCGCATCGCCCGAAGGCGGTTACGCAGGCAACGAACGTCTGGCAAACGGACGCGTACAGTCGCTCAAGAACTATATCGCCTCCAACTTCAGCGTCCCCTCGAACTCGATCTCAACGGGTTACACCGCCGAGGACTGGGCAGGTCTGAAGAACCTCGTAGAAAATAGCAGCATTCAGGGTAAGAGCGAGCTTCTGGCGATCATCAACAGCACCGAAGCCCCCGATACTAAGGAAGCGAACATGAAGAAAGTACAGGGTGGTGCACCGTGGCGTGTGATCCTCTCCGATATGATGCCCGCACTGCGCCGCACCGACTACCGCGTAGATTTCACGGTAAGGGAATACAACATCCAGGACAGCCGCGAAATGCTTGAAAAGAACCCGTCGCTGCTCAGCCACTACGAGCTTGACCTGCTGGCTAAAGAATTCGGCCCGAACTCTGCGCAGTACGCCCGTATCTACGGCTTGATCGACAAGCAGTTCCCGACCGACGATGCAGCCAACCTCAACGTGGCCGCCTACAAGATCGGCAAGGGCGACTACGCAGGCGCGAAGATCAACCTCGACCGCATTGTCAACAAGACCCCGGCATACTACAACAACCTCGGTATCGTGCAGATGATGCAGGGCAACCACCGCCAGGCCGAAGAGTCGTTCCGTCAGGCGACCACTCTCGAAGAGGCTAAGCACAACCTTCAGGAAGCTGTTAAATTCCTCGAAGTACAGCGCGAGATCGAGTCTTACAAATAGGCTTTTCGTTGACTAAAGGCAATGGGCGACAAACATTGTCGCCCATTGTTGTTTTTGGTAATTATATATATTCACTCTAAAACTTGTCATCTCGAAGCGAATAGCGAGAGACCTTATTATGTGGATGAGATCTATCGCTATTCGCTTCGAGATGACGAAAACAATTGTGGTTGGAGTTGCGGCAGGGAATGTTTAACTTTGCAGCCCGCAGACACTCAGGGTGGAGTGACGCCTTCAACTGCGTTACACAGATTCCACGCTGACTGTGTTCCGAAAGCATCTGCCGAATAAAATTAGTGCCGCGCTCCACGCGCGCGGCACTAATCAACCACCAACCATTGCTACTTCAACTCCTCGATCTCCGTTATCCCCAGTCTGTTAAATATAACACGATACCGCTTGTTTTCGGTGTGTTCCTCGAAGCGCATCTGCATGATTATGTTGATGTAATAGGCCTTTTCGCCATTTATCACCTCGACATTACCCGCCTCGTCGAGTTTGTGGAGGGGTACCTCGGGGTTGTCGGCCTTCTTTACGAACCGCGTGATATGCAGCCGCATGATGTCGTTGATACCCGACATCGTGTATTCGCTGTTCGCGTCCATCACCTCGCGGTTTATGCGCACCAGCTTGCGATAGAGCAGTATTTTTTCGTCCATCGTGCGGTTTTCGGCCTCCAGCAACGCCGTGCGGCTGCGTACGTCCATTATCTCCTGCGGCGTTTTCTTGTCGGTCACGAAGTCGACCGCCTCCTTCACCCATCCTATTTCGGCATCCTTGATCCCGATGCGCGTCTTGTTGTCGAAATATTTATGGCTCAGTTTGTGGGCGAAGTAGTACCGCAACACCTCCTTGATCCTGTCCTTGAACATATAGCTGACCACCAGCGCGAAGAACAGCGGCGTTGCGACCGACCCGAACTTCCTCTGCCCCCAGAATGCAATCGCTGTTGCGAACACCATCGAGATACCGGCAGCGATGCTGTAAAGCAGTTGCTCGACGATCAATCCGTCCTTCTTCTTGCGCGAGACGAGGAACAGGTCGCTCTCGACATACCTTTTCAGCACCCCGTGACGGAATACCAAATTGCGGTTGTTGACGGAATTGTCATTCTCCACCGCCAGATAATCCATCCCGCGCTTGTATGCGTTCTCGCAGCGTATCAGTCCTTTAAGGAGCATTATCAACTCCCCGTGCGCCTCGCCGTGCAGAGCTTCGAGTCCCTCTATCAGGCGGTAGGTGTTCTGTTCGACGATATTGCTCATGAATTCGTCGCCGAAGATATAATAGTCCATCACAGCCTTCGTAACCGTCGGGGCGTTGATCGTCTTGCGCAGTTCGCGGTAGTGGGTCGTGATCGCAGTTATATTCTCCACATATGCGCGTATCAGGTGTTCGAGGTCGCCGTTGTTGTGCTTATTGTTGATTATGTGGGCGATCTCGTCCCTCTGCGCACTCTTGACGATCGCCGCGAACATCTTGATCTGGTACTCATACTCCTGCACGTTGGTGCGCGTCGGGGCATTGGCCATCGCCTCCATCGCCCGGGTGAGGTTATGCAGCGGCACGGCTTTCCCTCCCGCGATCTCGCGCAGCAGGAAGCGTGGTGTAATGAGCCTGATATTCGACTTTACGTCGCGGTAGAAGTGCGACTTTGAATATGTCATCGGATTGATATCGAGGCTATTGGGGATGAAGATCCACGTGTTTATTGCAAAATCGCTGACCTTCAGTTTTCGCCTGACCACAAACCCGACCTTGAACTCGATGCTGAACCTATCGTGTATGGTTACCTTGATGTCGATCATAACACAAAGATATGAAGATTCCTACAATGGCATCAAGATGCTTGCCAAAAAAGGCAAAGCCACCTACAAAATAACCGGTTAATGGTTAATTAACGGTGTCATCTCGAAGCATTGAGCGAGAGATCCCTTGCTCAACGCTGCGGGATGACAAAATATGGCTCGCTCACACTCGCCGCCAAAAAATCATCACTTACAAATCTTCAAATCCTGAATGATCACCGAATCCTCTCCATTATCCTCGCTCGTGACAATCAGTCTTATAGCACGCAGGCCGCGGCGGGGATGTATGACCGCGAAGACGTGGAATTCCAGATCGACAGTCTCGAACGTCTCCCCGTCGTAGCTCACCTCTACATATCCCGATGGGGCGACGTAACGCCCCATGTGATTCGAGCCGGTCTTCACCGTTATCGCCGATGCGTCGAGCGGCTTGGCAAACGTCCACAGGAACCAATCGCCGGGGTCGTTGGTCGTAGTCGTGCGCGCGTGGGTGCGCGTATTCTTGTCCTCGGCGTGAGCGAACGGATGATCGTTTTGCACCCTGAGTGAAGAAGTCAGTGTGTATTTCGGGGTGATCACAGGTTCGCGGTGATCTTTCAGATATACCGCCGGGCTTTCCCCCCGGCCCAAGCGCGCCTTGAAGCGGAACACCCGCTCGCAGTTCATTTCGTCGGCCATGTTTATGCTCACTTGGCGCCCCTTGAACGCATCGAGTCCAGGTTCCGTCCCGTCGGTGGTTGTATAGATCGCCACATCCTCCACGGGATGTGATACGGTTATCCTGTCGCCCCTGCGCCGTTCGACGGGCGGATCGAGGCGGAATGCGATGCCCCAGTCGGCAAGGCGGCGGTAGTGCGAACGGTTCATCCGGTCGCTGAAATCCTTCCAATCGCGCCCTTCGGAGGGCGTCCACGCCACCTCGGATAGTGCGCAAATCCGCGGATATGTCTGATAGTCGAGGAACTCGGGCGAATGCGCAAGCAGGGTCTCGGCCCAGAAAGCGCCCTCAACTCCGACCACGCTCTTCATCTCGCGGTCGGTGATCCCAACTGTCGTGGGCTCGAACGAATAGGCTTTTTCGAGAGTGAGCGTACCAGCCCAACTCATCCCCGGCTCGGCGGGGCTCTGGCGCATATCGAAATAGAAGTATTGCGAGGGCATCAACACCGTCCGGTAGCCAGCCTGCAACGCCTTGCGGCACACATCGACGTTCTCCCAGCCGTAGACCACCGCGTCCTTTGCAAGGTTGCCGCCGTCGACCGCCTCGTTCCACACCGCCTGTCGTTTGCCGTGGCGGGCGAGGATCTCGTTCAGGCGGTTCTGGAACTGCCCGTTGAGCCACGCCGCCGAATGCTGCTCGACTAGCGGGCCGCAGGTGGGGCATGCCGTCCACTGCGCAGGATCGACCTCGTCACCGCCCACGTGGAGGTATTCCGACGGGAAAAGTGCGGCCACCTCGCCTAATATCGCGTCCAGCATCTCGAAATTCTCCTCGCGCGTGGCGCACCATACATTTCGGCGGTCGTCTTTCGAGGGGATCGTATCGAACGGCCCGCCGCAAAGTATCTCGGGATAGGCCTTCGCCGCCGCACGGCTGTGCCCCGGAAGGTCGATTTCGGGGATTATTTCGATACCCCGGAAGGCGGCATAGGCGACCACCTCGCGGATATCGTCCTGTGTAAAGTAACCGCCGTATTTCTCATCCCAAGCCCCGTAAACATGCTTCACGGGCAGTCCGCCGCCGCGCCACGCACCTATTTCGGTCAGGCGCGGAAAGCTCTTTATCTCTATACGCCATCCCTCGTCGTCGACCAGGTGCCAATGGAAGCGGTTCAGTTTGTGGCGCGCCATGTTGTCGATGTAACGCATCACGGTGGCCTTGTCGCTGAACGTGCGCGCGATGTCAAGGTGCATGCCGCGGTAGGGGAAGCGCGGGTGGTCGACGATCGTCTGGCAAGGTATCTCGATCGCTGCGACCTCGCCGCGGGCGATGTGCTGCTCGGGGTTGATAAGCTGCATCAGGGTTTCAATGCCGTATATTGCACCGTTGTAGTCGCCGGCAAACAATATTATCATATGCTCCTCTATAAACAGTTCATATCCCTCGGGTGGTATATGCGTTTCCCGTTCCATACTGAAAACTATCGAATACTCATATCCCGGGTCCTTCCCCGAATCGGGCAAAAATTTATCTAACTCCCCAACCCTCATCTGATAATAATCCAAAAGTTCGGAATAATATCCATCTCCCACCCGGGTATCCGCGGTCAACCGGAAGACCCCCTCGCCGGGCGTCTGGCCGACGGGCTTGGGCACTATGTCGGTCTGGGCCTGCACCGTGGCGGCCGCGGCTAACGTAAACAGTATGGACAGCAATATTCTCATGATCTCGATGATTTCCGCACGAATATATTAACTTTGCGTGACATAAACAAAGACGATGGAAGATAAAAGGCTTGCGGCGTTCGGGCGGTTGCTCGACATCATGGACGACGAACTGCGCGAGAAGTGCCCGTGGGACCGCGAACAGACGATCGAAACGCTGCGCAACAACACGATAGAGGAGACTTTCGAACTTGCCGACGCGATCGCCGAGGGCGATTATGACGGCATCAGGCAGGAGTTGGGCGATCTATTGCTACACGTTGTATTCTATGCAAAAATAGGCGATGAACAGGGGCAATTCGACATCACGCAGGTGATCGACGGGCTGTGCGAAAAACTCATTTTCCGCCACCCCCACGTTTTCGGGACGGTCGAGGCCGATACTCCGGGACAGGTGATGCAGAATTGGGAGCAACTGAAACTCAAAGAGAAAAAGCGCCGCGGAGGTGTACTGGGCGGTGTTCCGCGCAGCCTGCCTGCGATGGTCAAGTCGTTCCGGATAGGCGAAAAGGCGGCTTCGGCAGGGTTCGACTGGGAGAAGAAAGAGGATGTGTGGGCGAAGGTTCGCGAGGAGGTCGGCGAAGTCGAGACGGAGATCGCAGGCGGCGACCGCGACCGTCTGGAAGGCGAGTTCGGTGATATGTTTTTTGCCATGATCAACGCCGCACGCCTCTATGGCATCGATCCCGAAATGGCGCTCGAACGCACCAACAAGAAGTTCATCCGCCGCTTCAACCACATCGAACAGCGCGCGGCCGAGGCAGGAACGCCGCTCAAAGACCTGACGCTCGAACGGATGGAGGGGTGGTGGCAGGAAGCTAAGATTAATGGTTAATGGTTAATAGGAGAGTCGATGGCACTTATAAAAAAACTTAACGGCATCGCGCCGGAGATTGGGGAGAATACGTTTTTGGCCGAGAATGCTACGATCATCGGCGACGTGGTGATCGGCACGGGGTGTTCGGTATGGTTCAACGCGGTGCTGCGCGGCGACGTGAACGCGATCCGCATCGGTGACCGCACGAATATTCAGGACGGCGCAGTGCTGCACACCCTCTACAAGGGTTCGCCCCACCCCTCGCAGACGATCATCGGGAGCGACGTCTCGATCGGCCACAACGCCATCGTACACGGCGCCGTGATCGAGGACAAATGCCTCGTGGGTATGGGTGCAACGCTGTTGGACAACGCCCATGTGGGTACGGGGTGCATAATCGCGGCCAACGCGCTGGTGCCGTCCAACGCGGTGCTCGAACCCAACGGGTTGTATGCGGGCATCCCGGCGCGCCGCGTGCGCGAGGTGAGCGAGGAGCAGAGGCGCGACATAATCGAACGCACGGCGCGCGACTACATGACTTATGCTTCGTGGTACGGCGAAGAATAATTTCGCACTGTACGGAAAAATCGCTATATTGTGTCGTTCAAAAACGGTCTGATTATGAAGAACTTTTTGAGGATTCTCGCTTTGACGGCGGTAGTCGTCCTTTGCGTGCAATGCGCGGCGAGGCGGCAGGGCAGTGTCGTGGAAGGGATCACGATAACTGGCAAGGTGACCGATTGCGAGGGGCAGCCGATCAGGGGTGCAACGGTTTTCGA
>QMCD01001509.1_pt1 | contig 14055 bp, 13 predicted proteins | sample 1821841 | NCBI WGS metagenome assembly QMCD01 (sample SAMN01991225, study PRJNA193472) | Termite gut metagenome, whole genome shotgun sequencing project. | isolation source: worker | host: Macrotermes natalensis | reverse complement strand
TCGGACGTGTCGAGTATAGAATACGATTTTTTGTGGGAAATCTCCGATAACCTTTTAAAAATTACCGATTTGGAGGATGACAGAAACGAATATCCGATGTATCGTTCGATTATTCCGTACGGTTTTACACGCACCGAATTCGAAGTAATTGAGATATCCTCCGAAAGGCTCGTGCTCCACTACAAGTATTCCTGCGAGGTTGACGGGTCACAGTATAATGTCGTCACAGCCTATGTTTTCAGGAAAGTATGATAAAAGGTGTGGCGAGATATTTACAGCAAGGGGTGTACCGTCGAAGTACACCCCTTGTTCTTTGGCGGCGGCTTTCACCACCTCGTTACCGAACACAGATATGGCGCCGCATAAACAACGGCGCCATTTCAAGTGATTCGAGAGCCTTGCAAGCCCTGTTTTTGTATCAATCCCTTATTTCGCAGCCGTGCGCAGAATTTCGGCCACTTTTGCTCCGTCGATGTTGTGCCCTTCGCCGAGGCGGCTGCCACGCTCGATGAATCGGCGTTCGATCTCGGCGATGGTGGCTTCTCCGACGTTCAGCTCGGCGAGGCGTGTTGCCAGCCCGAGCGAACGGAAAAACTTCTCGGTGTGTTCGATGGCCCACTCTGCACGCTCGGCGTCGGTGCCGTCCACTATGCCCCACACACGCTCGCCATATTGCAGCAGCTTCGACATCTTCTGAGCCTTCATCACGCGCCACACACCCGGCATCACGATGGCCAGCGTCTGCCCGTGCGAAATGCCGTGCAGCGCGGTCAATTCGTGACCTATGTCGTGCGTCGCCCAGTCCTGCGTCACCCCGAGACCGATGTAGCCGTTGAGCGCCATGCAAGCCGACAGCATGTAATCGGCCATCGCGTCGTAGTCGTGTTTATTGGCACGAATTTTGGGAGCCGTCTCGATCAGTGTCAACAGAATTCCCTCGGCCCATCTGTCCATCAGCGGCGACTGCCCTGCTGTGGTCATATACCCCTGTCCTCGCGCGGGGGCCTCGCCACACGGAATCAACTCTTATTTACTGTATACCATTTCGAAGGCCGCGACATCCGCCTTACCGCCATCCTGCGAAGCTTATCTGGCTAAAATTAACGAGTGCGTACAAAAAAACGCCAACAATGCGGGAACTGCCAATATGTTGCAAGAGCAGGAAGCGCAATTGCGTGAAATATGGACAAAAGAGGCAAACAAGGAAGCACTGGAGAGTTCGTGCCAACAAGCTACGGATATCTTTACCCAGAACGCCGCCGGAATGGGCTGCTGAAACATTTCTCTGTTGCACACAAAAAAAGCCCGTCATGATACCGGGCTTTTTTTGTGAAAGACATATCATGGAAAATAATAACGCCGAGTATATCCGCCGCACCGTATCCTTTTGACGATATTTCCGAGTCATGAACCATATTTCCGATCAATGCATTTTCTGCCGTGAAGATGGTGGTATCCCCGTTTATCTCGATGAGATGTGCCGTGTGGTACTGACTGCCGAACCTTTCCCCGGCTTTTGCCGCTTGATATGGAATCGCCACGTTGTGGAATTTTCTGATCTGTCCGCAACAGAGCGACAGCACTGTGCCGATATGCTCGTGGCCACAGAGCGGGCGCTGCGTTCACTGCTGTCCCCAGTGAAAATGAATATCGCATCATTGGGTAACATAACGCCACACTTGCATTGGCATGTCATTCCACGTTTTACCGCCGATTCGCACTACCCGCAGCCCATCTGGGCTGAATCGCTGCGCGAATCCCGCACACCAACGTTGCCACCACAGTTTATTGATCGATTAAAAAAAGCGATAATGACAAAATTGGATGAAGTCAAAAACGCGGGCAACTAAGGAACCACCGATGACCTCTTCGGAATACCACCAAACGGGCGAAACGCCGCTGCCACACTGGATTATGCAAAAAGGTTGGGCAACGCAATTGTTCGCAGCGCCTTTATCGGAAGCAAGCGCTTTATTGCGCGAAGAGCTTGATAAACTTTTGCGCAAAAAGATCGCTCCGGATGAAGTTATCCGAATCACTGAAATTGCGCGTGTACTGGCTATGGGCATTCATAAAAAATGGATGCCTCTTTACCAAAGCGACAATAAAGCTTTTTCGGAAGATGTTTCATTGTGGCAAAATTTGTGGGCATTGTATTCGGCGGAACTAAAACCGTTATTAGGCGGTGACGAACGATTGGTGCGCCACAAAGCAATGCTTTTACAGCGCGCGCTGTTCGTCGGCAAACAAATCCGTTTGATTCACGCATTGGCATATCAAAGCTTTTCGGAGCGATACTGGCAAGAAATTCACGCGTATTATCGTTTTGCCGAAATGCTTAAATGCGAACAGGAGAATATCGCCGATAAACTTTCCACCACGGAAAACCGCGTCAATTGTCACTCTACCTATGTACATATCCTGCTGCTTGATCTGGCCAATACCTCAATGCTTTCCTCGCAGCAGATCATGTGGATCGACCGCTGGTTGCCGCGCTTGGCGCGCAAGGTTTTCCCGGTAGATGCCAGTGTGCCTCAGATCGGCCTTTTTCTTGAAGTCAATCTGGAAAAACCGCAAGGCGCCGCACTGCGCGCGCGCATAAAAAACGCGGAAACCATGACGCGTTTTGCCACGCTCGAAGAATTGTCGCGAACATTGCGACGCAGAAAACGTCACCTGATCACCGGCGCCCTCCCATCCAACGTGAAGCTCGGCGAAGATGTCGACAGCGATCAGGCATCCATGCTGCTCTCCCACCTTGAAGCCGCCTGGTGCCCACCGGACCTGTCGCATGCGCCCGAAGCACCGGAGTTCAACGAATGGCGCGATGACGATCTTTCCTGATTTTTTCTGATATTTTTTTGTTTTTCCCGTGCGTTGATAAAACAACGCTTATTATTTTATGACTCCCGACAGTATCGCACTTCTGTACCATCTCGATACGCTTCAGGCGCAATCTGCGGCAACGCTCGCCGAAAAGCTCGATACTAGCCCGCAAAAAATACGTGCGCTCATAAAAGACATTGAGGCTGTGGGTATTGACGTCGCGCACAAATCCAAAGCGGGCTACTGCTTATTGCGCCCGTTTGATCGGCTTGATCTTGACGCATGGCAAAAGGCCGCGCAAGCACACGGCGCGCAACTATCCAAAACGCAGAGCAACGCCGGACACCGCACCATCCTTGTCCCGTTATCGAAAAACAAACAGCCGCTTTCACTGATAAATGTTGCCACCATCGACTCAACCTCAAATGAACTGATGCGCCGTCTGCCGCACACGGATATTCACGCGCTGGCGCTGGCGACAGAATGGCAAACCGCCGGACGCGGTCGCCATGGACAGCCATGGTACGCATTCCCCGGCGGCAGCTTGATGTTTTCGCTGGGTTGGCGCTTCACTCAAGACAGCCACTTTTTAAGCGGGCTGCCGATGGCCGTCAGCCTTGCCATTGCCAACACCCTGGAGCGCGAAGGCTTTGCCAACAACATTCGGCTTAAATGGCCGAACGATATTGTGTTTCATTTTCAAAAACTCGGCGGCGTATTGGTCGAACTGAATAACGATATTCCCGACGCCACTTACGCGGTGATCGGCGTCGGGCTGAATCTTTATTTTCCGCGCCAGGCGCGTGAGCCCATTGCACGAGCGGTCACCGATTTATATAACATCAGTAAAACCGTGCCTGACCGCAACGCCTTGCTTGCCGCGATATTGATAGAAATCGTGAGAACCTTGACCATTTACGCCCGGGAAGGCTTCGCCGCATTCTCCGCCCCATGGCAAGAACGTCATGCCTACCATCAGCGCGCTGTTTGTTTGCTGCTGCCCGATCAAAAAATTATTAAAGGTTTTGTTGCCGGTATCGATGACGATGGCGCGTTGATTCTGAGCGATTCGCCCGGAGACAAAGGCAAGGGGGCAAGGTATACTGCCGGAGAAATTTCCCTGTACCCTGCATAACCGTTCCAAACGTAGGAGAAAACCCATTGAGCTCGATCTTGGTGATTGATGCCGGCAATACCCGCTTGAAGTGGGGTATTGCCAAACAGCATGGCTGGTCATCACTCGGCTCAGTGGACAACGATAAAATCGGCGCGCTTCGCATCACGCAATGGAAAAAATTATCGCGTCCGACGCGCGTCATCGGCACCAACGTTACCGGCGAATCCGGTCGCTCGCGTATCGAGGCCCAGATAGCGCACTGGCACATCAAGGCAGAATGGCTTCAGGCCGGCGCCAACGCTTGCGGCGTCAAAAACAGTTACCGCGCCCCGAACTCGTTGGGTGCGGATCGTTGGGCTGCCGTGATCGCAGCGCGCCAGCGTTTGTTGCTCGCCACGCCGCAAACACCTCCGCCCTGCTTGGTGATGACCGTAGGCACAACGATCACCATCAACGCGCTTTCCTCCGACGGTATTTTTTTGGGCGGCGCAATTATCCCCGGCATCATGAGCATGCGCTCGATTCTGGCGGCAAGCACTTCGGCGCTGACACTGCATCTTTCCGTCGGTCACTACGCCGATTTCCCGCAGTCCACTGCCGATGCTATCTTCTCCGGCGCCGTTGACGCCATACAGGGCGCTGTTCAAAGTTGGCGCAAGCGCCTTGCCGCCAAAGAACAAACCGCAGAAGAAAATATTCACATGATCCTGACCGGCGGCGATTCAGCGTTATTGCGTCCGTATTTATCGGAGCATGCCACCATCGCGAAACATCTCGTTCTCGAAGGCATCATGACGATGACGCTGGGACAACGTCAAAATGACATTCAAAACGACTTGTTCCCGGACGCTATCAACCCTTATATCGTATTTGACTGATTGGCATGTTGCGCTTTTTATTACTTTTCCTGTTGTGCCTGAACGTGATCGCGTTCCTTTCGCGCAATAGCGGCAAAGAAGTTTTTGAACCGTTACCGCCGCCTCTGGCCGAAGACTACATCATGCTGGTGCGCGGCGACGACCGGCCGCCCTCCGGCGCACCGCAAGAAGCACAGGCCGCTAACAATACCATGCCTATTCCCGATACCCTTGCCTGCATCGAATGGGGACCGGTCAGCGAAAGTTTTAACAATAACGCGAAAACCGCGCTTTCCAACCTTGGCATGCATACTTACCGCGAAACGCTACGGGTCATACAAATCACTTCATGGTGGGTCAACATCGACGGTTTTTCATCCCGGCAAAGCGCCGACAATGCCGCCTCGTCATTGAAAGCCAAAGGTATTACCGATATTTCGGTACTCGAAGTGCAAGGAAGCTTCGTTTTATCGCTCGGCATATTCAGCGCCAAGGAAGGAGCACAAACGCGACTTAATGAACTTGGCCGTGTCAATATTGACAATGCCCAGATCACTCCGCGCGGCACTTCCGCCGTATTTTTTGAAATCAACGACGTCGCGCAGGAATTGATCGAATCGCTTACCGAAACCGCGTCGCGTTTCCCCAACAGCCGCGTACAGACTGTCGAGTGCCGCGACAATAACGAAGCCCCATGACCATGCAAAACAATCCTGCCGAATTACTGTCTGCGCTGCTTAAAAAACGCATTCTGATTCTAGACGGCGCAATGGGCACCATGATCCAGCGTTACCGCCTTGATGAAAACGATTTCCGCGGCAAGCATTTTGCCGACCACCATCGCGACATCAAAGGCAACAACGATATCCTGTCGCTGACCTGCCCCGATGTGATTGAAGAAATCCACCGCGCGTACCTTGATGCCGGCGCCGACATTATCGAAACCAATACCTTCGGTGCCACCACTATCGCGCAATCCGATTATGGGCTTGCCGATGCCGCGCGGAAAATCAACGTTGAAGCGGCGCGCATCGCCCGCCGCTGTGCCGACGCTTTGAGCACGCCGGATAAACCGCGCTTTGTCGCCGGATCACTCGGCCCGACCAACCGCACCGCCTCGATTTCCCCCGATGTTTCCGATCCGGCGGCACGCAATATTACCTTCGACGAACTGGTCGCCGCTTATCGCGAAGCGATTGAAGGGTTGGCCGAAGGCGGCGCCGACATGCTGTTGATCGAAACCGTCTTCGATACGTTAAATGCCAAAGCCGCGCTGTTCGCCGCCGAAGCTTTTTTCGACGATGTCGGTCGACGGCTGCCGGTGATGGTGTCCGGCACCATTACCGACGCTTCCGGCCGCACGCTTTCCGGGCAAACGCCGGAAGCCTTTTGGAATTCCGTGCGTCCTTACGCACCGTTTGCCGTCGGGTTGAACTGCGCGCTCGGCGCCGAATTGATGCGGCCGTACATCGAAGCGCTGGCGCAAATCGCCGATACTTTTGTGTTGTGTTACCCGAACGCGGGGTTGCCGAACCCGATGTCCGATACCGGCTACGATGAAACGCCGGAAACCACCGCGCGGCTTGTCCGCGAATTTGCCAAACAAGGCTGGGTGAACATTCTCGGCGGCTGTTGCGGCACGACGCCGGAGCATATCAAAGCGATTACGGAAACGGTAAAAAATATCAAGCCGCGTGCAAGGAAAGAGGCAAACCCATGAATGCGCAACGATAGGCATACAGCTCGTCCGTACATGAAAAAAAGAAATAAATAAGATTATCGAGTACTTCCGAAATGGAAAGTTTAAGCAACATAAAAAATAATCATTTGAAAATGACTGCATCCCTCTCCCGCCCCCTCCGTCTCTCCGGTCTGGAGCCGTTGAACATCGACGACGATTCATTATTCGTCAACGTCGGCGAGCGCACCAATGTCACCGGATCGAAAGCATTCGCGCGGCTGATTCTGGCCGGTGATTTTGCGGCGGCGGTCGAGGTAGCGCGCAACCAGGTTGAAAACGGCGCGCAGATCATCGATGTCAACATGGACGAGGCGATGCTTGATTCGGTGGCCGCGATGACACGCTTTCTGAATATCATCGCCACCGAGCCGGACATTGCCCGCGTGCCGGTGATGATCGATTCGTCGCGCTGGGATGTGATCGAAGCCGGGCTGAAATGCGTGCAGGGGCGCGCGCTGGTCAATTCGCTGTCGTTAAAAGAAGGCGAAAAAGAATTCCTGCGCCGTGCCCGTATCGTCCGGCGTTACGGCGCGGCAACGGTAGTGATGGCGTTCGACGAGCAAGGGCAAGCCGATTCTTTCGAACGCCGTATCGCTATTTGCCAACGCGCTTACGATTTGCTCACGCAAAAAGAGGGATTTGCGCCGGAGGACATCGTTTTCGACCCGAACGTATTCGCCATCGCTACCGGCATCGACGAACACGCCAGCTATGCGCTGGATTTCATCCGGGCGACGCGCTGGATTCGCGAGCACCTGCCGCACGCCAAAGTATCCGGCGGCATTTCCAATGTCAGCTTCAGCTTTCGCGGCAACGATACCGTGCGCGAAGCGATTCATACGGTATTCCTCTACCACGCGATCCGTAATGGTTTGACGATGGGCATCGTCAACGCCGGCCAACTCGGCGATTACGACGCCTTGCCCACCGATTTGCGCGATGCCGTCGAAGACGCCGTTTTGAATCGCGCCCGTACCGACGAGAAAAACACCACCGAAGTTCTAATTGAAATCGCGGAACGCTACCGCAACCAACATACCGCCGGCGCACAGGCAAAAAAAGAAACGTGGCCGGAAATCGCCGAAGAGCGCTTGATCTTTGCCTTGTTAAACGGCAACGTTTCACGGCTCAATACTGATTTGGAGGAAATCCGGCAAACAATCGGCAATCGCGGCGGCAAAGCCATTGAAATTATCGAAGGCCCGTTGATGCGCGGCATGGATATTGTCGGCGACCGCTTTGGCGAAGGAAAAATGTTTTTGCCGCAAGTGGTCAAAAGCGCGCGCGTGATGAAAGAAGCCGTCGCCTATCTGGTACCGTTTATCGAAGCGGAAAAAGATGAAAATAGTAAAAGCAATGGCAAAATCGTGATTGCCACTGTCAAGGGCGATGTTCACGACATCGGAAAAAACATCGTTTCGGTGGTGCTGCAATGCAATAATTATGAAGTGATCGACTTGGGCGTGATGGTGCCCGCGCAAAAAATTGTCGAAACGGCTATCGCGGAAAAGGCCGACGTCGTCGGCCTCTCCGGGCTTATCACGCCGTCGCTTGAGGAAATGGCGCATGTCGCCGCGGAAATGGAACGCGCCGGTTTACGCTGCCCGCTCATGATCGGCGGCGCCACCACGTCGCGCGTACATACCGCGATAAAAATCGCCCCGCACTACCGGGGAACTACCGTATATGTGCCCGACGCTTCGCGCGCGGTCAATGTTGTCGCGCAACTGCTGTCGGAAACGCGCCGCGATGCCTACGCCGCCGAAATCGCCGCGGATTACCGGCATATCCGCGAACAGCACGCCCAAAAAAAAGGCGCCACGTTAATCCCGCTTGCCGAAGCGCGCGCCAATGCGTTCCGGCCAGACCACGCACGCACGCCGCCTGCGCCCAAAATAACCGGCCGCCAAACTATCGCCAATGTTCCGCTTGAAACCTTGGTGCCTTTTATCGACTGGTCGCCGTTTTTTCAAGCATGGGATTTGCCGGGACGTTACCCCGACATTCTCGACGATGCCGCCTACGGCGAAAGCGCGCACCAGATTTTTTCCGACGCGCAAAACCTGCTGGGGAAAGTCGTAACGAAACAGTGGCTGCGTGCCGCGGCGGTATTCGGCATTTGGCCGGCGTATCGTGAGCGCGATGACATCGTTTTGCATGAAAGCGGGCAAACGTTACGCTGGCCGCTGTTGCGCCAGCAATACCAGCGTCCGGAAGGCAAACCCAATTATTGCTTATCCGACTTCGTCCGCGCGCAAAACGAAGGCAATGATTACGTCGGCGCATTCGCGTTGACCGCCGGGCTTGACTTGGAAAAGCAGGCCGATGTTTTTGCGCAATCGCACGACGACTACTCGATTCTGATGTTAAAGGCGCTGGCGGACCGCTTCACCGAAGCGCTGGCCGAATGGCTGCATTATCAGGTGCGTACCCGTTTCTGGGGCTACGAGCAGGAAAGGGAAGGCGCTTCAATCGATTACACGGCGTTGATTGCCGAACATTATCAAGGCATTCGGCCGGCGCCGGGTTACCCCGCTTGCCCGGAACACAGTATCAAAGCCGCGCTGCTGGATTGGCTGAACGCTAGTGAAATCGGTATGAGCACTACCGAAAGCTTCGTGATGGTGCCTGCGTCGTCGATCTCCGGCTTTTATCTGGCGCATCCCGATGCGCGTTATTTTTCCGTTGGTATTATCGGCGACGACCAGCTTAAGGATTTTGCCGAACGCAACAGGTTGGATGAAGCAACGGCACGCCGCTATCTTGCGCCCAATTTATCGTGATTTCGATGTGCCTTTCTTTTGCCGAAGAAGAATCATCAACAGCAAAAGCAACGCCGCATAAAACACCAACCAGTCGCCCCAGCGCAGATAAGGCGTGTCGCCGTTGCGCCCCTGCACTTCGCTTTCGAGAATACCCTCCTCAAACCATGGCAACCGCGCTACGGTACGCCCTTGATGGTCGATCAGCGAAGTGATGCCCGTATTGGTAGCGCGCAACATCGCCCGCCCGCTTTCCAATGAGCGCAATGCGGCAATACGATGATGCTGCCAAGTCGCGATTGACTTGCCGTACCAAGCGTCGTTGGTGAAATTGACCAGCAAAGTGGAAGCGCGTGTTCGCGCGCGTTGTTCGGCACCAAACGCATCTTCAAAACATATCGACACGCCTGCCTGTTGTCCGGCGACGGCAAACGGCGGCTGGTTTTCGGCACCCGATCCCTGCCCGGCAATCGGAATCGAAATCAGCGCGTGCATGATAGGCGCGATTATATTTTCAAACGGAATTTTTTCGCCGAATAAAACAAGATGGCGCTTGCGATAAAGCTGTGTCGGCGACTCGCCCAGGCTCACGACGCTGTTGAAATAATCGTCGCGCATCTTATCGGGATCAAATCGACGCGTGAACACGCCGATCAGAAAATCGCTATGACGCGCCCGTCCCATTTCCTGATATGCCCTCTCTTCCCCATCGGGGATATTGTCGGCAAAGTCGGGAAAAGCGCTCTCCGGCAACACGACCAACCGTCCCCGACTTTTTTCGGCAAGCCCGCGGTATCGGGCATAGGTTTCCGCATGAAACGCCGGATCAAACTTGATATCTTGGGCAACATTGCCTTGAATCAACGATACCGGCAGAAGCGCCCCGGCCGGGTGCGTCCACGAAACCCACATTAAAACAAAGCCGCCGACCACCACAACCATTATTGATAACGCACTGACGATGTACCGCTTTTGCAATAGATGCGTCAAACAAACGCCAAGCAGCACGGAAAAAAAGCTTGCCAGATAAACACCGCCAAGCGGCACAAACCCGGCCAGTGGGCTGGGAAACGCCTGCGCATAACCAAGCGACAGCCACGGGAAACCGCCAAAAAGCCATGCGCGCAGCAGTTCGGAAAGCGCCCACAACGCGGGCAATGCTAAAAACCAATATTTTCTTTTGAAAAAACGCGCCAGCGTATAGCCGACGAATGCCGGATAAAGCGACAGATAGGCAATCAATATCGCCACCACGACAACGGCCACGGCTATCGCCATGCCGCCGAACGTTGTCAGCGCGATGATGATCCAATACACGCCTGCGCCGAAAAAACCCAAACCGTAAATAAAACCCAGCTTAAATGCCGTCCGTTCTCCTACGGCACGCTGCCAAAGAAACACCATCCCGGCCAGCGACAGTACCGGCAACAGCGACGCCAAAAGTGCCAAGCCGCCATGCCAAACGTCAACCGGCAAAAAGCCGGGGGTTGCCAATACGCCCAGCAATAGCGCGCCAGGATAGTCACGATAGGCGCGACAAGGAGCTTTTGGAAATGTCTCGCTTTGATCAAGTGAAGTCATGAACCGCGCTGTTCGGTATTCATTTTTCCCGCGTCACGGCTGGTCATTTTGTTCCGAAACGTCGCGCGCTTCTTCCAGTGGCCGCATTTTCAAAGTCATGATATGGCGGCTGTCGGCACGTGTGACGCGAAAGCGAAATGCGCCGATGATTATTTCGTTACCGCGTTTGGGCAAGCGCCCGAACGCTTTGAGTACCAGCCCGCCCACCGTATCGACTTCATCATCGGAAAAATGGGCGTGGAAATATTCATTAAAGTCGCTGATCTCAGTATGCGCCTTGATCCGATAACTGCCGTCTTCCTCGGCGATAATATTGGTTTCGTTGTCATCGAAATCGTATTCATCCTCGATGTCGCCGACGATCTGCTCAAGTACATCTTCAATGGTCACCAACCCGGAAACGCCGCCGTATTCATCAACGACTATCGCAATATGGTTGCGGTTGGCGCGAAAATCGCGCAGCAGCACATTCAACGGCTTGCTTTCGGGAACAAATACCGCGGGCCACAAAGTATCGCGCAAATCAAATGTTTCCGGATGCGCGTAATAACTCAGCAATTCCTTGGCAAGAAGAATCCCGATCACATCGTCCTTGCCTTCGCCGATCACCGGAAAACGCGAATGCCGCGTTTCGATCACAAAAGGGATGAACTCCGCCGGGCTGTCGCTGATGCGCAGGCAGTCCATCTGCGCGCGCGGAATCATGATGTCGCGCACGGTGTGCTCGGAAACATCAAGCACGCCTTCGATCATCGACAAGGCGTCGCCGTCAAGCAGATTGCGCTCATAAGCGCCGTGCAACAGTTGCTGCAAATCTTCCTGCAGTTCTTCGCGGTTTTCTGGTTCGGGAGATAAAAACGCGGAAATGCGTTCTCTCAAGCTGGGTCTGTGGTGTTCTGATATTTCGTTTCTAGGCTCAGGATCCATTATGCGATTGACGGAGCTACCCGAAGAAGTCAAAGATAGGGATCAGGATACCCTAAAAGCGCAAGAATTGCAGTCTCCTCCGCTTCCATTCGCTCGGCATCCTTGCCATTTTCGTGATCAAAACCCAGCAAATGCAACACTCCGTGCACAACCAGATGCGCGCAATGCGCGCGCCAGGGTTTTTCTCCGGCTTCCTTGAGTAAAACCGGCATGCACAGCACGATGTCGCCGACACAGTGCTTTTGCTGTTCATACACAAAAGTTAACACATTGGTCGCATAGTTCTTGCCGCGAAAATCGCGGTTCAAGGTTTTGCCTTCCGAGGCATCGACAAAACGCAACGTAATTTCGGCACTCCTCGCTCGATGCGCTGCCGGCACCTTTGCCGACGCCGCTATCAACGCCGCCAATACCCAACGGCGCAATGTCGCGCGCGTCGGGATTGGGTGCTTTGATGCCTGCTGGATGGCTAACGTCAACGGCCAGGCCGAAATCGGTTTCTTCATGGCTTCAACTTTTATGATCCATTTTTCGGTTATCGGCGCGAGCCACGCCGCTCTTCGCGTGCGGTTCCGTGCTGCGCATACGCCTCGACGATTCGCTGTACCACCGGATGGCGCACAACATCCACACTGCTGAAATGCACAAAAGCAATACCCGATACATCGCACAACACCGCTTGCGCATCGATCAACCCGGAACGTTGACCGGGCGCCAGATCGATTTGCGTAGTATCGCCGGTTATCACCACGCGCGCGCCGAAACCGACACGCGTCAAAAACATCTTCATCTGTTCCGGCGTGGTATTCTGTGCCTCGTCAAGAATAATGAAGGCGCTGTTCAACGTGCGTCCGCGCATATACGCCAGCGGCGCAATTTCGATCACTTGCCGCTCAATCATTTTCAGCGTTTTATCAAAGCCCAGCAAATCGTATAGTGCGTCGTAAAGCGGCCGCAAATAAGGATCGACTTTCTGCGCCAAATCGCCGGGCAAAAAACCGAGCCGTTCGCCTGCTTCGACCGCCGGACGCACCAATACAATGCGTTGAACCGCGTCACGTTCAAAAGCGTCAACGGCACTCGCCACTGCCAGATAGGTTTTTCCCGTCCCGGCGGGACCGATGCCAAACGTAATATCGTGTGCGGCAATCGCATCCAGGTAATTTTTTTGGTTGGGTGTCCGCGCCGTCAAGCCGGACTGCCTCGTCTGCAAATGCGCCGTCTTATTTCCCGACTTTTCACTTTCCTGCTTCATCAATAACGCCTCCGGCGATGCCATCGCTTCAACCAATGTCAGCTGCACATCTTCCAGCGCAATGTGTTTTTGTGCGACCGCATAAAGCGCCGTCAATACCAGCTTCGCCCGGCGCGCGGCATCCTCCTTGCCCTCAACATGAAACGAATGTCCGCGATGGCGAATCGATACCGAAAGCGCCGTTTCTATTTCGTGCACATGAGCGCCGACCGGCCCGACCAGATTTCGCAATCGCTTACCGTCCACCGGCATCAGGTCAAAATCAAATACGGCCGATTCTTCCGGTTTATGTCTCGCCATAAAAAACTCCTATCGATTTCTTCCGGTTGAAACCACGGTATTCCAACCGTGATCGCATGAAAAACCATTAACAACAGCCGGATCAAACGGCGCATCAATAGCCGGTTCGCACCATGGACGCTGTCAACGCCTCTTTAAGCAAAGCACGAACTTCCTCAAGATGTGCGCGCGCTTCGCGCGAATAACGGGCGCCATCCTGACGCAACGCCATATCAACGCTACGTTGCAATCGTGTCGCCTCCATGCGCAGCAATGCCCGTGCTTCCGCCGGCATCATTTTTGCGGTTACCAACGCCTGCGCCAAAACGCTTGCATGCTCGCGCTGAATATTGCGGCGCAGCAAAGGAATATCTTTGTTCTGCCTTAATTCGCTCCAGATCGCGCGGCGTAAAGTCCCGTATAACTCGCCCAGCGTCAGCACATCATCACCGACATCCGTTCTGGCTTGATTGTTGATCATCCTCTGTGCTGTCATCGCGCCCATAAGCGGTGTCAACGCTTTTTTCTGTACCGCCAATATTTGCTGGTCGATGGCAATATCGACCGGTTGCGGCAATGTCCCCAATATCTTGGCATTCTGCCGGTCAAAAACAGTGACGGCCATGTGGCGCAAGAACTCCGGCGAAAAAGGCAAACTGTCCGCCGAAAAAATATTTTTTTCCAAAAGTTTTAACGCGGCACGCTGCTTG
>QMCD01001508.1_pt1 | contig 14056 bp, 21 predicted proteins | sample 1821841 | NCBI WGS metagenome assembly QMCD01 (sample SAMN01991225, study PRJNA193472) | Termite gut metagenome, whole genome shotgun sequencing project. | isolation source: worker | host: Macrotermes natalensis | reverse complement strand
TTTTTCACAGATTCTGTGACTATAACGGAGATATTTGTGATTTGTAAATTTAAATTGCGGGAAATATTGGATTCGGGATTTGCAAAGAGTGGTTGCTTTAACATACCGACTTATGAAGAACCATGTCAAGTGGACTCATAATCATTTGTTTAATGTCTAGCACAATCCCTGTCAATGATGGATTGGGACAAATAAATTTTACCTTAAGTCCGTCAAGCATCATTAGACATTCTAACTGTACATAGCTGTTATCCGTTTTTACAAACATGATATTTTGTCTCCATGTACAGTTATAATCATACACGCCGCCCACAATTCCCTTTACAAGTTTTGCGGCGCTTAATGTGAACAACTCCTGATATCCTGTATACTGTCCCGGCGTAACATTTATAACAATTGCGTCATTAGGCGGCGTTTTGCAATGGATATAAAAATCATCTTCAAAACACGCCAACACATACGAAGCAGTACTGTTATTGATTCCGCTCGGACTCATGGTTACTGTGACGGTATTACTAGCGCTCTTAGAACCCTCACTATAAGCCTTACCGATTCCGCCGCCTGAAATGTAACTTGATAATGCTTGTGTAAATTGTGTGGCGCTTTCTACAGTCGGATGGGCTTCGTCAATCATTTGGTCATATCTATGGCACATATATTCCATATTAGGAATCCATACCACACGCGACATCGTTCTTATTCTATCATATACTACACGGCAAAAATCCCATATATTACGCTGTATAACGGGATTTGCAGAGAACGATGGACATCCTATATGAAGTTTTATAGTTCGACCAGCCGGAAGTGGAAACAGTCGCAACATTTCATCTACAAATTGAACTATAGCAGTTGGTACATTGGCAATCAAATCCTGTGCCGCATCATTATATCCGCCCAGCACAATTATATCAGTAGTATCCTCTTTTGGCCACGGAATATTCTCTGCCGCATTTCTTAACACGTCAATAAATCTAAGCCCATTACTACCAACCGCCGCAAATCCACCGCCAAAACTCCCAGCAATAGCATTTGTAGTTGGATAACAATAGTTAGTTACCTGAAAACTATCCAAGTACGCTTGTCGATACCAACCGGGGAAACTATCTCCCATATTCTGAGAATAGCTATCTCCGATAAATATGAATTTTCTTGTCCATGACTTTCGAAGCATAGTATTATTTGTTGTAGCCAAATTATTATTAACAGTATTGAGTCCAGCTGTTAATGTTGTAATATTAGAGTCCACGGTTGGTTTCCAAGTGTCCAGCGTATCCACTCTCGGCTTTAAATTATCCACATCCGATTTGACGTTTGACAAATCGCTAACCACGGCACCATACTGCGAATTTAAATCATCCACATCGGAGCGAATCCCATTTATATCCTGCTGAATCTGTTCAACTTGTGCGTTATAATCTCCAGTTAACGCCCAATAATTGCCGTCCGTTATCGGAATCCCAACCGGAACATACGTCTTACTTGTATAGCTAGCTCCCTGATACGTAACAATTGTCAGCGGTTCATACTTTTTTGTATTATCCCAAAGTCCATCAACAATAGGAACATATCTAGCGCCGATATATTTATTGTACGCTGGAGTATTTGCCATATTATTTTCCTCCCATTATTTCACTAGTGTAATATTCAACTATAGCAAGATATTTAAACGCAATATCAGGATTTGGATTTTCAATAACATGATAATATTTTATAATTTTTTCAACTTGCGCTTTTGTTGGCGGATTCTGTTCTGAATTTGTAATTCTTTCATATACAGCATTGATATTTGTTGTAATTTCATCTACTACAAAGTTTTTTAATGTCTCTACTTCCTGCCTAAGTCCCATATTATACCCCTCCATTTTTTTATCTAACGCCGCATCCACTGATAAGTATATTCCAGAACATAGCGCGGCGATAGTAGCAATAATATACAAAAAGCTTTTTAAGTAATCCGACAAACTTTTAATTTTATCAAGTGTTCTTTTTAACTCAGCCATTATCTTTTCCTTTATAGGGCGTAAATGTGATAGTGGTAATAGACGAACATGTTATTTCATCCCCATTATTAACTAGTCTGCTACCGCTTCCTACGCCAATCAATCCGCTGCTACTCCAAGCCAAAACACCATTTATCGATACAGAAGCAGGAATTAATAAGAGTGTCACGCCGGTAAAATCAATTCTACCTCCAAGCGTATTATTAACTATAAATCCATTTCCTTGCGCCGCATCCTCGATGTTTACAGTATTCTCAATATCAGGTACAGCATTTTCAACACTCGCGGACAAATCATTCAATCTTTGTTCAACCTCTGTCAAGTGTGCCCAGCGCGTTACATCTGTTGTTTGATGTTCAGTAAAAATAGTTGAAGCTTCTCCGACACTATTTGTTAATGTGCCTAGCGCCGTCGATATACTTGTTATTGCGCTTTGCATATTGGTAATAGCTTTTTGCATGTCCGTCACACCTAGTAGCAATGTCTCTATAACTTCCCCTGTTAAACCATTCCCAAATTGATAATTGGGCATTATTCATCCTCCTGCAAATATGATTCGTTTGCGTCTTGTAAATAGTATCCGCACGCATCTAGCAATAAACCATTTTCAATTACCGCATCGTTCCAAGTTTCGCCCGGCAAATCTCGCCAATTATTTAATAGATAACATTCAGTTTTATAATCTCTTTTATTGTTATTTTTTCCGGCATCAGTCTTATATTCTTTTGCTATTTCCTCATATGTTTCCATTACATTATAATACGGATTCTTTAGTGCCGAATTTCGATTATCATATATTTTACTCATATTCACTTACCATGTTAGCGTCAAATGGCCATAAAGCGGGTCGTTTGTATCGCCAATAATAGTATTAAATTGAATAAATTCCCATGTTGCCGGAATAAGAGCGCAGAAATACCCATCGTCAGTTAACCCAAAAGTAACATATTTGACAGTATCTCCAATTATTTTAACAACATTATCATTAATCCATTTTTCAATAATGCTCATATATTCTTCAAGATATTTTCCGCTCTCTAAATCTCTTATAAGTTCTGCCAATTCTTTTCTCAACTGTTCTATATCTTTACCATGCGCGGCCAGTGTGTCGCGCCATTCAGTTTCAAATGTTTCCCATTCTTTCAATAGCTCTTTCATTTTTTGCAGTATCCAATCCATATTCATATCATGGAAATTTGTATAAGGGAACGCTTCAAACATTATATAACTCCCTCCAAACTTTATAAATTCTATTTCTTACATATGATTGCGAACGTCCTAGTATTTGTTTTATTTCTCGTTGCGAATATCCTTGTATTAGTAATACAATTATCTTTTGCACATCAACGTCTTTACCGTCTAATAAATCTACCAAATAAGTATAATTTTCATAGTCTCTTAATTTTTCGATTTCTTCACCATAATCCCATTGATATTTCTTTTTGTCTCTATCCCTCCATGTCATATATATTTTATTTAAAATACATCTCATAGCAAAAGTAGAAAATTTAAATCCTCGCGTTTCATCAAATGCTTTCACAGCCTTCCATAACGCTAAATAACATTCTTGTTTTAAATCATCATCATAAAAACATTTACATTTATTTAGAGCATATGTTACAAGTTTCATATTTTCTAAAAATAACTTTTCTTCATTATCCATATCAATACACCATTAAACAGAAACGCATTTTAAAGCTTTCAATAATAACGTCTGTTAAATTAAAAAGTACAAGCTCTCTCTGTTCACTAATCATTTGCTGAGTGCTCGTAACTCCAATATTACCCCTCGCGCTCATAGTTCTAGTTGAATCTGTATCATTTTCTATTATTTCATCAATATCATTTTTTGTCGTTTCTGTTTCTTTCTCCAGTTCGTCATTTTCCTTTGTGCTTGTTCCGGTCTCTGTTGTATCGGTAGAAATTGTAAGAACATTTGAATGTTCATCTTGAGTATCGGCAGTTATTAGACCAGTTGTCTCAGTTGTAGAGTTAACAACACTTTTATTTCTATCGGCGGCGGTGCTTTCGTTAAAACCAAATACTGAATTTAATGTTGTGCTATCCATCTCCTGACTACTTTCACTATCAGTAGTTACAACATTTGCCGCCGTTCCTGTATCTGTATTTCTTCCTGCCACATTGGTATCATTATCTATTTCAATTGTTTCATTTAAATCCCGAATAATATTACGCTCTCTACTTCCATTATTTCCTATCGTTCTAGATGTATCATTACTACCGGAAATCGTTTCCGTTTCCTCTCTATCATAGTTATGAATCGGATTATATTCATATTCCATTGTTTTCTGTAGTTCCCGCCATACTCCTAAATTCTTTTTACTCCACTGCATAATTGCAAATTTAGCAAATTGAGGCTCGGAATATATAAATTCAAATTCCCCACACTCCATAAGTAAATTATCAATCAACATTTCCCTATCATCGTTTAGCTTATAGGCAGGCGGCAATTGCATAGGGTCAAATATACTATTATCTTCATTGTACAGCGCCATAATTGACAGGAGTATTTGTCGGCTCATTCTCTTTAAACCTCCAATCTACACTAATGCCGATATTAAATAATTCATTACATTTATCACAGGATTTTTTTAAATGCTCTAACCATAATTCGGCTTTTGCTTTAGTATCAACATTATTGCTTTCAACCTCTGTTTTTATAAGTCGTTCCCGCTTATCCGTATTAGCATTTGGGATTCCTATATCTGTATCAAACATAGATTCAATTCGATTTAAATCTCCAATTACATCAGTAGCAATATAGTTATTTTTTAATTTAGCATCAAAGGCATTCCATGATGGCGTACCATCCTCGCGTAAAAGAGAAGCATCAATAAATGTGGCTGGTTCGCCGCCCATAATGCTATCAAAAGCCTTTTTAAGACTTTCAGCGATAGTTTTATTCCCCGCGGCAAACACATAAGCCAGCTTACTCGTGAATATATTTCCGGCAATTGTCTCGGACGCAATCGCCATCATATCGGCATAATAAGATATTAAATCGCATATACCAATATAGTCAGGTTGGAGCTTAAATAAAACAGAGTCTTTGCCCGGCGTATAGTCTTTATTTGTTTCATGTAACGGTAAATTAGAATTAGAAAACTTAATATATTTTGGTCTGTAAAAAATATCAAATCCCTGAGGCGTACATATTTGAGGAATTACGCCAAATTTTGAAGAATTAAATACGCCTATAATACCATATAAATATAGAACATATAGAAAATAATCTCTATCCCATATATCGGGTAAAGTCCATTTAAATACACTTATAGCTTTTTGAAAAAGATACCTAAAATAAAATCCCGCCAATTGAGTATTTTTTACATGAACAGTTGACGGAGAAAATCTACTTGTATAAGCGTTTATCATATCATAAGGCGTTCCAAAAAAATAGTCATTCATAATAAAACCCATTTCTTAAATAAGATATTATCTGGTCTGCTTCCTGTTTTGAACCGCTTATTTGTATATCTGGATTCTGTGACGATTGAAATCCCGGTAAACTTCCATGTGTTCTAACTTTCATTAATGGCCTGCCAATTCCGGCCAAATCTTCATCCACTATTAAAAAATGGTCTGTTACCATCGAACAAGGTCCAACAGCGCCATCCATACCACCCGACACTCCTCCAGCGCTGCTCACACTAGGAATCGCGTTTGCTAAAGAGCTTTTAATCGAGTCAATTCCGGTCTGTAAAGCGCCTCCTATATTTCCAGTAAGCGCTTGACCAAAAGCTGTTACGCCTGCCTCAATTATATTTCCCGTGCCTGTCCCCGGCGCAATTGCCCCCGATATGCTAATTTGATTTCCTAAGCTTCCATGTACCACAGAAAAAACTGTATCACTATGAAAATCCACAACTGATAAAGTTGCTGAGCCTGCTACAGCATCAAGAACGACTCTTGTTTGAATTTGTTCTACTCTTGCTATAGCTGTTGCCGATAATGTTATTGTTCCAAAAGGCGGATAGCACAATATATATTTTGTGAATGGGTCGGAATTTAAATATGCGCCTCTAGTTGCCGCCTGAGGATGGGATGATAAAATCCAATCATCAATATATGTCGTAACCCGTCTAACTCTCGGCGCTTCAATGTTTGTTGTTCCCCAACCTACAATTACTTGAGTTGGACTAGTCGAAACCTCCACATTAAAAAGATACTGCGTAATTGATGTAATAAATTGTAACGGATTTAAATTAACTTTATATTGTGGGTATTGTTCTATTACATCGCTAGGCAATATTTGATGTACATAATCATCACTAAACAAATATTCAATTAGTCCGTCTAGTTGTGCGATAGTCATAGCGTAATAATTAGTTAATCCGTTGCCTTGTACACCTACAACATAACAACCCCCTCCTATAAAGTGATTTGTTATAGTCGCTAAACGTCGGGTAATTTCTGTTCTAGCTGGATATGCTGAATCGCAAATAAATTCATCACTTTCAGCGCTTGCCCTAACAATATAATTGCTTGTCTCTGCTATCGTATCTTTATATGTTGCCAGCACATCTACATTGCAAACTGCTTCCCAAAGTCTCCCACTAAATACCCAATCATTAACAAAATAATAGCGTTCAAATTCCGCTATATATGCATAGTTGTAATTAGGCGAGTCGGTAATAATGGTCTGTAATCTAATAATTGGATTGATTGTTGAACAATCGTCTTTCAATACACAGTTATACGAAACGCCCGGAGCATCTGCCGGGCGTTTCGTTGAGTTTTGAGCTTTTTTAAAGCTGTAGAAATTGACTGCAAAACTCATAAATTATTCTCCTTATGCTTCATCCGCAATCATGAATACAAGTCCGTTCTCGGTAAAGTCGTTCCACCAGCGCGTAGTTTCATGCCAGAAAATGTTTGTATAACCTCCTTTAGCATTAAACGGTGTTGGTGCGCTCCAGCCGGGCATGTGATTATAGCCGACCGCCTCGGTGTCAACAATAGCGGCCAATATGCCATCCATTTCTACCGCCGCTCCCTTAATTATTGTGCCGTCGGCGGGATTTAGCGTCATTGGCGTGACATTTATTTTCTGTTCCTCGCCTGCTGTTATTGACTGCCAGAAATTAACTGTTTCCACCTGAGATTGCGCCAAATAATTGTCATGGAATGTATCGGCTAAAACACGCGCTTCCATTGCAAAGCGCCCAGCTGAATGGATAAATACGCGCTGGTTAGCGTATGGCGTGTGGCGCATTATTTCCTTGCCTGCAATATTCACATGATATAATAGGGAACGCTCTGTCATTTTCGCCGCATAGAATGCAATTCTCGAATAGCACCATTGCATAAACGCTTTGAAGTTTTCCGGCGCTGTAATTTGTTCGACTGTGAAAGTGCCGCCTGTTGCCGTGTTATATTCAGTCAGCAGATTAATTTTACTAGTTGCCGGAAGTCCAGCGATAAAATTGACAAGCGCGCCGCGCGCTAAATTTTCCCGCGCCTGATTCAGTTGGTCGTTTACATTCTGCATGACCATAGCATTAAACGACGCAAATTCTGACGGACTGGAGAACGCAACATTCAACTGGTCGCGGAACACGGTAATTGATTTCTGATATGCATCGCGACCATACCAATTAGTTTGTAACACCTGAGGTTTATTAATTGTGTACATGTTCACAAAATCGCCATCGGTCAGAGGTTCGCGGTTATCATCCTCAAAAGGTTTATCGATAACTTGTAGCTTGCGAACATGATTCCCCCACATTTGCTCTGTATTTCGAAGACCTGAAAATTTGGGAGAATACGCGCGATTAGAAAATATTGTGCGTGCTAAAACCTGAGATACAGCATTAATTACTGTATCGTAGCCAGTCAATAGCGCTGTCTGAGCTACAGAAACAAACGAACTTGTATCTGTCGGCGCCAATACTGTTTTACCAGTGGCCTGTGAAACAACTTGCGCTAAAATTGTGGAAATCTGATTAAAAGTTAAATCATTTGCCATTATATCACCTCGCTATTAGTGCGGCTAGAGCATCGTCCGCATTTTCATTTTTTGGCGCTTCCTGATTAGTATTTATAATGTTATTTGCCTGTACGGCGGCGGTTAGAGTTTCAAGCTGTTTTGTTATACTAGCAAAGTGTGTTAGCATATCGGACGGTTCATTTGTGGTGGATATCGGAGGTTCTGTATTTTTGGCTGTTTCTGACACCTTTTCAGATTCATAAACTCGCAATATATCTTCCGCTTTAAATCCGGCTTTAGCTAGTGCTAAAATATCATCAAATTTCATTTATTACCGCATCCCTTCTCATATAAATTTTTGAGCATTTCGCTATTATGTTCTACATTTTGACATAGTAGATTTAAACTTTCCATTATTTTCGGGATAGTTTTTGAGACAAAGCGCCACATAATGAAACATGCCGCTATAGGAAACCCTACTGTATTTATAAGTTCTGTCACTATAGCATATGCGTCTATAATTATCTGCTCCCTTATTAGTTATTCGGGAGAGCGTCGCGGCCGTGCCCGGTCGTGGGCGCTCTTTCGGAGCTTGCATTACCCCGCCCTCCCTATTATTAGTATAACACACTATTTAGTATTTGTCAAGTCTTTTATTGTATAGTTGGCACAATATCTAGTACGACGGCAATGTTCACACTTAACTAGCGCCATACTTTCATATGTGCTAACTACTTCTTTATGACGGTATGCCATTCGGAATATTTCTAAACATTGGTTACATAGAGTTATAACTTTAAACATTCTATTTCCCCTTCATTAAAGTTTGAAATAAAGCTTCGCAATATTTTGTCTCAAATATAACATTATCGCGTAAATACTCTTGATAAATCCAAAAATTAGACATAAAAAAACGACGTAATCCCAAGTCTGTTATTTCATATTCTCGCGGAGTCCCTGACTTGTGCGTTGTGACATATAAATGTGTTCCTGTTTTATGTTCATATATTGCCAATTCGCCTAATACTACAAGCGGTTTATACTCTGTAAGATTTTTTGATTTTGTCTCGGATAAGTCAGCATTGTAATCATTAGCTAAAGCCATTTCTTTAAAATCTGTGCCATCAACTGCAAGACGATAAAGAGCGGTATTGCGTTTACGCTGAGATATTGGTGAATTGTCTAATGATATTAGAAGTATTCCTCGTTTATCATCTGTCGCGATTGATGATTTTCGCGATTTTGCTTTGTCCGCTAACGATATAATACGGAGTTCTAGGAATATTGGATTTCCAATATTATTACTGTTTGCTAGACAAATACATTGTACTGGTTCGCCTCCGTTAAATTCACGATTTCTATTGATTGTTTCATAAGCGTTTAAAAATGCACTTCCCTCGGCTCGTATTGGCCGCTCGTGTTTTTCTGGTATAAATTCGTCATAGATAATTGTAGATACTTTAGAAGCGTCAAACCCTCGCATATTTGATATTGTGGACAGCGCACATGTAAAGCCTAATTGTTCGCCCGTATGTCGCATTCTTCCATCATCATCAATATATGTTTCATATATTCCTGAGGAATATTTATTAATGGGAAACGCGTCGGCATGAAATCCTATTACTTTATCCATATCTTTATTGAACGGAGAAAATTCCGCATCTCGAATTAAGTCTACTTGAGATTGGGTACGACGCATAAACGCAAATTTTTCTTTATTTAATATTGCGTCTGTTAATGCTCCGAATGTTTTACCAGTTCCCCGCGCCCCAATTATAAAAATAAATGGATACCCAGATTGTTTTATCGACCGAATATCTAGGTAGCCAGATTCAAGATAAATGGAGCGCGGAGGTTTTAAACTCCGCGCCATTGTTTAATCCTCCTGCGCTTTTGTGTTTATTGAAACAGAAATATCCGTTTCGTCAAATTCGCTTTTAAACATACATTTGCCATATGATTTTATATCGGCGGGTTCTCCTGTATCGGCATCGTAATAAACACGTCCGATTTTATAAAACTTTTTTTCTGTGACATTGTGAGATTGCCCGTTTTCCTCGAGCGAAAAAAATACCATATATCCAATTTTTGCTTTAATTATCATTATCGCTCCTCCTTCTTATGGGCGGCGGCAGTATATAAATGTTCTGCCATTTTTTGATGTGCCGGAATAGATTTCAATGGTTTTGAATTCAATGTTTAATTGTTCGCATAGGTCGCGAGTGGTAAAAAAATCTTTCTGGAATGATGGACTGTTAGATGCGTAGATTCTGCCGTCGCTATCCATTACGGATAGTATTGATTTTATTTCACCTGTTTCGGTGTCGTTTTCTTCAAATTGAACATAATCTGTAATGTCAATTGAAGCGCCTATGCAATCTTTAAACTTTATAGGATTTGCTGGAAATACTAACTTCATTGTTGTTTCACTTGTCGTATTCGGTGACGATGTAATGATTTTTAGCATAATCTAACTCCTTATTTTTATTTGCAGTGAGCGGGATTGTGACCACTCTTCCGCATTACCCGCCCATATTGGGCGGTCACTCTGCGATTAATATTCAATATCGTAATCGTCATAGTGTTCATTGTAAACTATGTTGATTTTACCATAAAGCACTTTAGTTGTGCCGTTATCTTCAACGAATATGCTAATCTGTGATATGTTAGGTATTCCGTCCCAGTGGCTTAATCCGTCTTTTGTCAGCCAGTAGTAAACACAATCGTCAGTGCTATTAACATATCTTTTATCTGCTATATCGTTTATATAGTTCCCTAATTCTTTTCTTGATGTAAGAATTTCAAAAATTTGTCCATTTGCTGTTCTGATTGTTTTCATTTCTTTACTTCTTCCTTTATTTATATTTTGTACTATCTATAGTATAAACTTTATTTGTGAATATTTTTATATTTAACTATTAATAAATTGTAAAAGACTTAATAATCCTGAATATTCTTTTGTAATTCCTATTGTGTATATGGTTGGTTCTAATATTATATGAGACGGTATAAAATGTTGTTTACCTCGAATTATGTGATATTTGGGCATGTCGATATATTTTGCTTTTAGTCCAGCTGAATTAATAAATTGTTTCCCTACTTCAAAAAATTCTAAACCTCCAGCTTTTTTAAGTTCGGTGCCGCCTTTTACCGGGTTAACTCCTGATAGTGTAACATGTAGTTTATTGTCTAATGTTTCATATGAATATTTTTTTGCGCCTAAAGTTTTAAACCGCTTGTATTCAATTTCAAATTCAAAGGTCCCCATATAATGTGTTTTATTGAATTTATCTATTGCGTAAGCACCTGATTTTGTAGATTGTTTTATTGCGTTATCGTTGAATGTAGTAAAATCAAGTGGTTTTAAGCTTTTTACACTGTCAGTATCAACATACACAAGATTATTTCCGGCTATATTTATTCCTTCTTGTAGAGCATTTCTAGCGTGTGCGGTTACCCACACGCCCCATTGATATGGCAAAAACGCGCGGTCAGTGCCTTTTTTTAGGGCGTGTTCTTTTGACGGCTGATTTTCATTGTCTAAGATATAGTCATGGTATTCCAGTTCCTCTTTTATTATGTCTTCCACCATCATTCCGTATATGCCATTCAAAAGATTTTTTGATTTATTGTAGTAAATTTCTTGACCGGAAATATTTTTTAATTCAGTTTTGCGTTTAAAATAATCTATTGTTAATTTTTTAAGTTTGTAAGGCAAATCTCCATAATGGGATATAAATGTATCAGTGAAAGTAATTTGTGAAAATTTATATTGAGATAATATTATTTGTAAATCAATGTCGGTAACTGTAATTTCAAGATATTCTGCTGAAAGTATGCGGCCATTATCATTTACATAGTTTTTTATATTCCTTGTTTTAGCTAAGGGAATATATGGGTTAGTTGTATAAATATCTATTAACTCGAGGTCGTTTATTGCTAATCGTGTTAATATTGCATTTTTGTTTTCTATGCGGCGTTGTAGCTGTTCAGCAGTTTGTGTGCCGACGTATACAAATGGTGTAATAGGATATTTATTGTTACATATTACATCAGGATATGATGAAGAACGGTCATAAGAATAAATATTTTGTAATATTTTACCTACATAATATCTGTTAGCGTGAGTATTGCCGCCTCGGAATGCTTCGCGAAGCATTGTATATAGTGGCAGGTCGGGGAGGAGTTTATCTACTCCGCTATATGATTTCCCACCAAGCGCTTTTTTAGCATCTCGGCGTACATAAGAGGTCGACGTTAATGGAATAGAGGCAATTGTATTATTGGTTAATTCTAACTCTTTAGTTATCGCCTCGGCTAGTCCTAAAGTGTCATGGAGAATATATTCAATCTGAGAATCTGTTAGAATTGTATCGGAGTAACGTTCTTGTTCATAATCAAAATCATCTCCTGATAGCTTAATATGTTCGACTTCCATTTTTTTAGTATATTCTTTTAATGACATGTTTGACAGTTTGTATGAACAACGATATTCTATATTTGCCACTGAAAGTTTTAAAATTTTTCGACGGTCAAGCGCGAATATATCTTGTGTTGTTATTTCTGTATGAATTGATTTCAAATATTGAAATTCATATGATAGATTATGAATATAAATTGCTAATGTATCTTCAATCTCTGAATTGATAATATTAAATAGTATTAAATATTCATCCCATGTACGCCCTAGAATAAGATATTCAGGATAAACGCATAAACTCCATGCATACATATGATTTATTTTTTCTCCCAAATCGTCATGTATTACAGCGGTCTCTATATCAAATGTTGCTACTTTGTCTAGATATTTTTTACGTTTTGACTCGGCGCGTTGCATTCCTTTTCTATTTTTGCACGCATTAAGATTGAATAAATAATTTTTAAATTTTTGTTGAATCTCTTCATCGTTTATTATTGTTTCTGCTGTTAAATATGTTTTTAGCGGACTCGTAACTAGATCCGTTTTTAAGCACATTTTTACGCCCCTCGCGCTGCCTTTTTTCTAGGTCGGAAATATACGTTAATACTTTATTTTCTAGCTCGCGAGATGATAGCTTATAGGAATTTTCATCTCCGTTTTCCTCGTCACCGAATAATTCATCGTATACATCATAAGCATAAAATATTTTGTCTAGATTATGTGCCCGGAGAATTTCATCTATTCTGTTTAGAGTCTCAGCCATTGTACGGGAAACTTTTTCATATCCGGCATTACGCCAATCTTTTGCGATTTTTTCGTATTTGCCTTCCAGAGTTGCGCGATATTCTGTTAATGTTGTTGGTTGCTCAAGAAAGTTTTTAACACGCATCATAGCGTAGCCAAAATCTTTAGGTGTTTTCATTTGAGATATTGGGGCGAAAGATTTGTACTCTAGTGCTATTTTGGATTCGGGATATTTTTCTGATATGCGTTTAACTCGATTTGTTGCAATAGAGCGTAAACGTGAATATTCTTGCCGTTGTTGTCGAGAGATTTGCGGTAAAGACGATTTAAAAAGAATGGGCGACATTATTTCCCCCTCCTAATGTTATATAATATATTTTCAAGTTCATAACATAAAATATTAATTTTTTGAACATCTCCATTATATAAAAGTTGGCTTTCAATTTCAAAGCGTGTTTTCGCGGATAGAGCTTTTATATGCTCTATCCGCGAAACGATTTTATGATAATTATCCTTAGTCAAATACATTGATATCCTCCATTATAATTTCTATTTCTAAAGCATCCTCAAATGTAAATTCGATTATGGATGAATATTTGTCTATACCGTGATACAGATATCCAACTCCCATAAAATCGCACCAGAGGATTTTGCGTGTTCCGTCTAAAAAATCTGCTATGATAAAGCGTTCGTTTTGCTCGGCTTCTTTTAGACAAAGAACTAGAGCGGAAATTTTTTCAATTGGTGTCATTTGACAAACCTCCTATAATTTAGTACACTTTAAGTATAAACCCATTAAATGAATAATTTTACATTATTTTATAAATAAAATGTTAACTGTAAGCAACCACTCTTTGCAAATCCCGAATCCAATATTTCCCGCAATTTAAATTTACAAATCACAAATATCTCCGTTATAGTCACAGAATCTGTGAAAAA
>QMCD01002208.1_pt1 | contig 14059 bp, 10 predicted proteins | sample 1821841 | NCBI WGS metagenome assembly QMCD01 (sample SAMN01991225, study PRJNA193472) | Termite gut metagenome, whole genome shotgun sequencing project. | isolation source: worker | host: Macrotermes natalensis | reverse complement strand
ATTGGTAGAACCTGTACGGCGACGTATAGCGTGCATCCAGCCACACATTACCGCTCTCGGTCTTGCCGAATTTGGTGCCGTCGGCCTTCTTGATCAGCGGCCATGTAAGTCCGTAGACCTCCTTGCCCAAGATCCTGCGCACCATCTCGCTACCTGTGGTGATATTGCCCCACTGGTCGCTGCCGCCGAACTGCAACTTGCAGCCATTCTCTTTGAAAAGGTGCAGAAAATCGTAGCCCTGGACCAACTGATAGGTAAATTCGGTGAATGACATACCTTCGCCCTCGCCGCTCAACCGCTTCTTAACCGAATCCTTGGCCATCATATAGTTGACCGTAATGTGCTTGCCCACATCCCTGATAAAGCCCAGGAACGTCTGCTCCTTCATCCAATCATAATTATTCACCAGCGTCGCGCGCCCCTCCCCAAAATCCATCAGTTTCTCCAACTGCCTGCGGATACCCTGCTCATGGCTACGCAAAGTCTTCTCGTCAAGCAGGTTACGCTCCTGGCTCTTACCCGACGGATCACCGATCATGCCCGTAGCGCCGCCCAGCAAGATAATAGGGCGATGCCCGCACCTCTGCAAATGCATCATCGCCATCAAGCTGACCAAATGCCCGATATGCAGCGAATCGGCAGTCGGGTCGATGCCCACATACGCAGTCACAACGCCCTTCTCGAATAATTCCTCAGTCCCCGGCATCATGTCGTGAACCATCCCACGCCACCGTAATTCTTCAACGAAATTCATAGGTTATAAGTATTTTGTTCCTTTTTTCAAAAAGGAACCGAAAAACCGCGCGTGCTCGCACGGAGCTATTATTTTTTATGCCTGTTTATTTCCGAATCTTGGTACTCGGAAATTCTTTACACGAAGTGTATCATATCATTGATGAATAATCTGCTACGAAAACAAGTTTTCGTAGCAGATTATTCATCAATGATTACAGGCTCCGCCTGAAAAACTTTCGCAAACTCACATGCAGTTTGGAAGTCTCGATATAACTGTTTTGTGTGCTAAACTAATAATCGGCCCATGCAGCCACGCACACTTCATTGCTACTTTCTTGTAAGAAAGTACAGTTGCAACTATTCAACCAATACGTTCCAATTATGTGTGTCGGGTTCGGTGCCGTATTGTATACCTTGGAGTTTTTCGTAGAGTTTGACGCTCCAGGGGCCTGCTTTGGTACCGTCTCCGAATACGTATTTCTTGTCCGCATCGGGGTCATATACGCTACCGAGGGGCGATATTACGGCTGCCGTGCCGCATGCTCCGGCCTCTTCGAGTGTCGCAAGTTCTTCTACGGGTATCTTGCGGTCTTCGACTTTGAGGCCCATGTCGGCAGCGAGTGTACGCAACGACATATTGGTTATCGACGGCAATACCGAATGCGAGTCGGGGGTTATGTAGGTCATATCCTTGATACCGAAGAAGTTGGCTGCGCCGAATTCGTCGACATATTTATGCTCGTGCGGATCGAGGAAGAGAACATTGGGGAATCCTTTTTGGTGAGCCTCATCCATTGCGTAGATCGATGCGCCGTAGTTACCGCCCGATTTCACGTGTCCGGTGCCGAACGTTGCAGCGCGGTCGTGGCGGCGATCGAGGGTTACGTGAATGGGGTTGAAGCCCTCTTTGAAGTAGGGGCCTACGGGCATAACGAAGATGATAAGCATGGTCTCGTCAGCGGGTTTAACACCGATCTGCGCGCTCGACCCGATAAGCAGCGGGCGCAGGTACAACGATGCACCACTTTCATAAGGCGGGATAAAGCGATCGTTAGCCTTGACAACCTTCTTCACCATATCCATGAACATATCCACGGGCGGCGGCGTCATTTTAAGGTACTCGGCCGACGAGATAAGGCGTTTTGCGTTGTCCTCGGGACGGAATAAGCGTACGAGACCGTCCTTGCCACGGAATGCTTTCATACCCTCGAACGCTTCCTGTCCATAGTGGAGGCATGTTGCAGCCATGTGAAGGCTTACGTGATCGTCGTCGGTTATCACAGGTTCGCTCCATTTGCCGTTGCTGAAGGTGCTGCGAATGTTATAGTCGGTTTTGGTATATCCAAAACCAAGGCTCCCCCAATCGATTGTGCTCATTGCTATTTTAGTTTTAGTTAGTTTTTTACGCTCTCATCTTCACACTCGCTCAATAATATCCACAAGTCGAAGGATTTTAAATTAGTACTGTCATCTCAAACATGAGGTGATGTACCTCTAAATCTGCCAGATTTTTTCGACAAACTCTGGAAGACATTAAAGTAATGCCCTACGCGAGCACGCGGTTACCCTACTTTCGTTCCGCTGACCACTTTATCGGCAGGCCCGAGGAGTGCGAGGCGGCCCGTTGCGGGGTCGTCGCCCATAAGGATCATCCCCTGCGACATGATGCCTTTAAGTTCCCGCGGCGCGAGGTTCACCAACACCAACACCTGCTTGCCGATAAGTACCTCGGGGTCGAAGAACTCCGCGATGCCCGACACGATAACGCGCTTGTCGATGCCCGTATCTATAGTCAGTTTCAGTAACTTTTTGGTCTTCGGTACGCGCTCGGCTTCGAGTATCGTACTAACCCTTATATCCATTCGCCCGAAGTCATCGAATGTGATCTCGTCCGCCTGCGGCTCCACGACTACCTCCGTAACTGCGTTTGCAGCCTTGGTTGCAGCCAATTTTGCGAGCTGACGCTCTACCGCGTCATCCTCGATCTTCTCGAACAACAGTTCAGATTTACCGAGTTTGTGCTCTGCAGCAATAATGTCGGCCGTTGCAAGTTGCTCCCACGACAGCCCCTCAACAGCCAACATACGTCGTATCTTCTCCGCCGCAAAGGGCAGGAACGGTTCCATCGCGACAGCTACGTTGGCCGTGATCTGCAACGAGATATTCAGGATAGTCGCCACACGCGCCATATCCTCTTTTGCCACCTTCCAAGGTTCGGTATCGGCAAGGTATTTATTCCCGAGGCGCGCAAAAGCCATAGCGTCTTTCAGCGCCTCACGGAAACGGTAATTCTCAATATTGTCTTCCAGCGACGCCCTCAACACAGGCATCTCCTCAAGCGTCAGACGATCATAATCCGTAAGCTCGCCCGCCGCAGGGACAACGCCGTCGAAATATTTCTCTGTCAGAACCAATGCCCTGTTAACGAAATTGCCCAACACCGCCACCAATTCGTTATTATTTCGCGCCTGAAACTCCTTCCACGTGAAATCATTGTCCTTTGTCTCGGGTGCGTTCGCCGTCAGGACATAACGCAACACATCCTGCTTGCCAGGGAAGTCTTCCAGATATTCGTGCAGCCATACCGCCCAATTACGCGAAGTCGATATTTTGTCTCCCTCCAGATTCAGGAATTCGTTAGCCGGCACATTATCAGGTAAAATATAACCGCCATGGGCCTTCAACATCGCAGGAAAAACGATGCAGTGAAAGACGATATTGTCCTTCCCGATAAAATGCACCATCTTAGTCTCCTCGTCCTTCCAATACCTCTCCCAATCGGGTGTAAGGTCCTGAGTAGCCGAAATATAACCGATCGGTGCGTCGAACCACACATAAAGCACTTTCCCTTCCGCACCCTCTACCGGTACCGGAATGCCCCAATCCAGATCCCTGCTCACCGCCCGCGGCTGCAATCCCATATCCAACCAGCTCTTACACTGCCCGTAGACGTTGCTCTTCCACTCCTTATGGCCGTCCAGTATCCATTCCCGCAACCATTTTTCATGCTTGTCCAAGGGCAGGTACCAATGTTTCGTCTCCTTCAGAACGGGCGTCGACCCTGTTACCGCACTCTTAGGGTTTATCAGGTCGCTCGCCGCAAGTGTAGTCCCGCAAGCCTCGCACTGATCGCCATAAGCCCGCTCGTTACCGCAATGAGGGCACGTACCCACGACATAGCGGTCGGCAAGAAAAACCCCAGCCTCCTCGTCGTACAACTGCATGCTTGTCTGCTCCGTGAAATCTCCCTGCTCATACATCTGCCTGAAAAAATCACTCGCTACCCTTCTATGCGTCGCACTCGATGTACGTGAATAGATATCGAACGATATCCCGAACTCCTCGAAAGCCCGCTTGATCATCCCGTTATATTTATCCACCACATCCTGCGGCGTCACACCCTCGGCACGCGCCTTCAACGTGATAGGAACCCCGTGCTCATCACTCCCGCAAACCCACACCACATCGCGTCCCCTACCCCTCAAATACCGCACATAAATATCGCTCGGCACATAAACCCCCGCCAAATGCCCGATATGAACCGGCCCATTGGCATACGGCAACGCCGACGTCACCAAATATCTCTTGTAATCTTTCATGTTCTTTCTTTTACCACCTTTTTTTTTGTAAAAAGGTGGCCAAAAAACAGCGCGTGCTCGCGCGGAGCTATTATTGGGTCAGCGCATTTCCGCAGCTTAGTACTCGGGGATTTTTCGGGTGTAGCCCGTTTATATGCACTTCGTGCAAAAAATCCTCGCAAACTCATCGGCAATGAGAAGTCGCAATATGACTATTTAGCACACTAAATAATCGAGTTGTGCGGCCACGCACACTTCTTTGGTTCTTTCTTGTAAGAAAGAACATAACTGTCCTCTCAACTTTGTTTTTCAGCGGCGGCGAGGGCGCGTTTTTTGCGTCCTTTGCCGACGTTTGTAAGGGGGTCGAAACCTTTGCCGTAAACACCCATTACGGAGCCTACGGTTATGAATGCTTCTGGGTCTATATCGCGTACCATTCGGAGGAGTTCGCTCGACTCTGTTTTGCGGACAACGACGACGACCATCTTCATCTCCTGTTTGCTATACCAGCCGGAAGCGTCTAATAACGTTACACCGCGGTGCGCATCTTCTACTATCTGCCGTGCGATCTCTTCGTAATATTTCGAAATTATGAATATTTGCGACGATTGTTTGCTGCCATTCATAACGGCATCGATCGTATACCCGAGTGCACCGACGACGATAAGGCTGTATATCACCGTTTGGATACCGTTACCGGTGAAGTACGACAGGCCGACGATGATAAAGTCGCATGCCATGATAACTTTACCGTAACTTACAGGACGGAATTTATTGATAATCATGGCTATGATGTCGGTACCTCCCGACGAGCCTCCCTGTGAGAAGTTTATGGCAATACCGATACCCGCCACAACGCCTGCAAGCAATGCCGACAACAGTTTGTCATCGGCCAACTGAAGAAAATCCTCGGGGATTAACCCGCGGAATATACCCACAGCTATCGGCATAAGTATTACGGCGTATATCGTCTTGGTGCTGAATTTGAACCCTATTATAAATGTTGCCGCTATTATCAGCACGGCATTGAGGGTGAACATACCATATTGTAATGGTATTGCACCGCCGGTGAAGTATTCCGTCAACAGGGCCATACCCGTAACGCCACCACCCACGATCTTGGCCGGCAGGATGATAGCCACCCAGGAGATGGCGTACAGCGTGATGCCGAATGTTATGAACAGATACTCTTTAATCGTGCGCCGCACCATCCGCGGGCTAAGGTCTAATTTCATAAAAGGACTCAAAATTTCAGCCCAAAGGTAAACATTTCCGTCCTAATTTACTAACTTTACGGCTCAATAAATTTTAGTTAATCGGACTTAAATTATGGCAAAAATTCTTGTTACGGGCGGTGCCGGTTTTATCGGATCTCACACGGCGGTGGAGCTTATCGGAGCAGGTTACGAAGTAGTAATAGTGGACGACCTGTCCAATTCGGATGCGGCAGCGGTCGAAGGTGTACGCAAGATTACGGGCGTGGATGTACCGTTCGAGAAAGCGGACTGCTGCGACAGCGATGCCCTGAATAAGGTTTTTGAGAAACATAAAATAGACGCCGTAATACATTTCGCAGCTTTCAAAGCGGTCGGTGAGAGCGTCCATGAGCCGTTGAAATATTACCGTAACAACCTCATGTCGCTGATCAATGTATTGGACCTTATGCGCCGTCACGAGGTTGGAGGCATCGTTTTCTCATCCTCGGCGACGGTCTATGGCCAGCCCGACGCATTACCCGCTACCGAGGCCACTCCTCGCAAACCCGCCGAGTCACCTTACGGAGCCACCAAACAGATGTGTGAGGATATCTTGCACGACAGCACCGCAGCCTACGAGGGTTTGCGCGGCATCGCATTGCGCTACTTCAACCCTATCGGTGCCCATCCGTCGGCGATCATCGGCGAACTACCACGCGGCGTGCCCAACAATCTGGTGCCGTTCGTAACGCAGACGGCGGCAGGTGTGCGCGCCGAATTGAGCGTATTCGGCGGAGATTACAATACCGCAGACGGTTCGGCATTGCGCGACTATATCGACGTCGTCGACCTTGCGCGGGCGCATGTATATGCTGTGAAAAGACTGTTGGAAGGCACGGGAAAAGAATATGAGATTTTCAATGTAGGTACGGGCGTGCCGGTATCGGTATTGGAGTTGGTACGCGAGTTCGAGCGGGTGAATGGCGTGCAAGTTCCTCACAAAGTCGTCGGCCGCCGTGTAGGTGACGTCGAGGCCGTATGGGCCGACACCTCTCACGCCAACAAGGTCTTGGATTGGCAAGCAACACGCACACTCCCCGAAACCTTGGCATCCGCATGGGCTTGGGAAAAACATCTGAGGGGATTATAGGCTGCTGAATATTCGGAGAGAACTGTGCTGTCATCCAAAGTGAGGCTCGTGCTCGCGCAGAGTTGTCATACTGAGCGAGCCGGTAAGGCGACGAAGGATTTACCTTAGATGATTATTATCCCATCGTCGAAAATGAGGGTAATGATGCAAAAAAGTGTTGGTGTTGATTATCAAATAGGCGTGCTTTGGCACGCTTATTTTTTGTATTTGAATTGGTTGTTTCTTAGACGGGATAAATAAAATAGCACGATATAATCGTGCTATTTTGCTGTTTATGGAATGAGAATTATCTCGTATATTTTAGATGCTGTATGCATTCCTCCACGAGCCGCTCCGCGCGTTCCCTGTCAGACAGATCGGCAATACGGGACAGAATATCGTTTGCGAACCCCTGAATCTGGAGCAGCCGTGCCTGGCTATCGCTAAGGCCTCGTTGGCGCATATATAGTATCGCTTCGGCATCCATTTGGCCGACAGTCGCGCCGTGGCTGCACTTCACATCGTCGGCATAAATCTCTAATTGCGGCTCGGTGACGATGCGCGCCTGTTCGCCTAAGAGCAGGTTGCGGCTCTGCTGCAGAGCGACTGTGCGCTGTGCATCGGGAGCTACGTAAATTTCGCCAGTGAAAGTCCCGATGGCGGTATCCGACGCTATGCCTTTAATTAGCTGATAACTGCGGCAATCGGGTACTGCATGCTCCACACGTGTATATAGACGGGTTTTCGCCTCGCCGGACGCAAGCCACAGAGCATGTATCTCGATCTCCGCACCGGCGCCGACGAGCTTTGTAACGCAACTAACATCGCCCGCACCCGCCATCACGAGTACAAGGTGCAAACGCCCATCTTGCTCGACAACGATCTCGATCTTCTCCGGCCGTTCACAGATCATAGCCTGCTCGTACCTCTCCCCTGCGGGGACATGTATGATCTTACTCGACATTATTGATAAGCCAATCGTAACCTTCGCTTTCGAGTCTTAGCGCCAGCGATTTATCACCCGAATAAATTATGCGCCCCTTGTACAGAACATGCACGAAATCGGGCACAATATAATCCAGCAATCGTTGATAATGAGTTATGACGACCGTCGCGTTATCGGGCTTGCGCAAGGCCGTAACCCCGTTCCCGACGATGCGCAGGGCGTCAATATCGAGGCCGCTGTCGGTCTCGTCGAGCACCGACAGACGCGGTTGGAGCATTGCCATCTGGAATATCTCGTTCTTCTTTTTCTCGCCGCCCGAGAATCCTTCGTTCACGGCGCGGTTGGTGAGTTTAGCATCGAGTTCGACCACCGCGCCCTTCTCGCGCATTAGCTTAAGGAATTCCGCCGCCGACAACTCCGGCTCGCCGAGATACGTACGCCTCTCGTTAACTGCCAGACGCATAAAATTAGCCATGCTAACGCCCGGAATCTCGACGGGATACTGAAACCCAAGAAAAAACCCCGCACGTGCACGTTCCTCGATATTCATTGCGAGCAGATCGCGCCCGTCGTAGAGCACTTCACCCGACGTAACCTCAAATTTCGGATTACCCGCCAACACCGACGCAAAAGTGCTTTTACCACTACCGTTAGGCCCCATTATGGCATGCACTTCACCCGCACGAACCTCGAAATCAAGCCCGCGTAATATTTCCTTACCCTCGACGGAGCATCGTAAACCTTTAACTTTTAACAACATAACAAAGCAATTATGAATTATGAGTTATGAATTATGATGCCGTACACCCATAATTCATCGTTCATAATTCATCATTCATAATTCTAACCGATGCTTCCTTCTAAACTTATCGCCAACAGTTTCTGTGCCTCGACGGCGAACTCCATCGGCAGTTTGTTAAGCACCTCGCGTGCATAACCGTTCACAATAAGTCCCACTGCATCTTCGGTTTTGATACCGCGCTGGTTGCAGTAGAAAAGTTGGTCTTCGCCTATTTTAGAGGTCGTGGCCTCATGCTCGACCACTGCCGAACGATTCGCCACATCGACCGTAGGGAACGTATGCGCGCCACACTTATCGCCTATCAACAGCGAGTCACACTGCGAGTAGTTGCGCGCCCCCTCGGCCCTCGGCCCCACTTTTACCAGCCCGCGGTAGGAGTTTTGGCTCACACCCGCCGAGATACCTTTCGATACTATGCGGCTGCGGGTATTCCTGCCCAGATGGATCATCTTCGTTCCCGTATCTGCCTGTTGGTGGTGGTTGGTGAGCGCCACACTGTAAAACTCGCTGCTGCTGCCATCGCCCGCCAATACCGTACTCGGGTATTTCCACGTTATAGCCGACCCCGTTTCTACCTGAGTCCAACTCAGACGCGAATTCTCGCCCTTGCAAATACCGCGCTTAGTAACGAAGTTGTATATCCCTCCGTGACCATCTTTATCTCCCGGATACCAATTCTGAACCGTGGAATATTTCACCTCGGCATCTTTCATCACCACAATTTCGACCACTGCCGCATGGAGCTGGTTCTCATCTCTTTGCGGTGCGGTGCACCCTTCCAGATAGCTGACGAACGATCCCTCGTCGGCCACTATCAGCGTCCGTTCGAACTGTCCCGTACCCGCCGCGTTTATGCGGAAGTAGGTGCTCAACTCCATAGGGCAACGCACGCCTTTGGGGATATAGCAGAACGACCCGTCGCTGAAGACCGCCGCATTGAGGGCCGCAAAAAAGTTATCTGTATGCGGCACCACGCTACCCAGATACTTGCGTACCAACTCGGGATACTCGGCCACCGCCTCGCTCATCGAGCAGAATATTATACCCATCTCGGCAAGCGTCTCCTTGTATGTAGTCTTTACAGACACCGAGTCCATCACGGCGTCTACAGCCACACCTGCCAGAGCCATCTGCTCATGTAGCGGAATACCTAGTTTGTCGAATGTCGCCACCAATTCGGGGTCTACCTCGTCCATACTTTGATATTTAGGCGTGGTACGCGGCGCGGCGTAATAGATAATATCCTGATAGTCGATAGGAGGTATATCAAGATGTGCCCATGTAGGCATAGTCATGTCGAGCCAATGGCGATAAGCCTTCAGGCGTGCTTCGAGCATCCACATAGGTTCCCCTTTACGTGCCGAGATAGCCCGCACCACATCCTCGTCCAACCCTTTGGGCAGTGTATCGGTGGCGATATCGGTTGTAAAACCGTATTTATATTCGCCACCGACGATATCCTCTACTCCCGAATCTCCCTCTTTCACGGCCTTATTCGCCCCCCTCCGTCATTGCTTTATATTCGGCTTCGAACTTATTAAACGCATCTTCCATACCCGGATCGTCGACTATACGGTAAGAGACGAACATAAGACGTTGAACCGTAGCCACTTGCGACGGATCGATCTGGTACGATGCATCGAAGTATTTCCACGCTTTGCGATAAGTCTCTTTGGCTTGTTCGACCGCCGCGTCTTTAGACGCTTTGCTCATAGTCTTGTCATTATCGGCGTCGGATAATAATTTGTTGCCCTTTTCGTACAATGCATCGGCTAAATAAAAGTTCGCTTGCGCCGAGTCGGGGAACTTATCCACATATCTGGTATAGAAATCTATAGTCTTGTCGATATCGCCGCTTTCGAGATACATTTGCCCCAAACCGTTCCATATCGAAACATTTTCGGGATCGTTTTTCAGTGCCTGCTCCATCAGGTCACGGATCTCATTAAAATCGCCTTCCGTCTCCGCGTAGTAGCTCACCATACTCTCGATCAGCTCCTTGTTATCAGGGAACAGCTTAAGGCCTTTTTCAATGATATCCTTTGCCTTATCATACTGTTTGGTTTGCATATATGCGAAACCCAACAAATAGGGGGTTCTTCCCTCTTCCCATACGTTATTGTCAACGGCATTTTGAAGTATCTCTATCGCACGATCATACTTTTGGGCAAAGAAGTAAATGTTACCCGCATTATATATCGATACGCTGTCGATCTTTCCGACTAACGGGTCTTTTTTGACATTGAAACTCTCCAAATAAATATCGGCCGCCTTTTCGTGATTTCCCAGATTATATTCTGCGTTGGCCTCTATACCCAGCAAATCGCCCACATAAGTAATGCCTTGCACAGCCTTTTCCAAGAGTTTCGGATCTAATTCCGCTGCTTTTTTATACGCCTCCACGGCTTTTTCCTCGGCACCTTCGTAGACCACTTCCTTAAGCACCCAGAACTGTACCACTCCATTGTAGGTATAAATATCGGCATAAGGATATGAGTATACCTGGAATGTATCTCCGCTAACTTCCTTGTCGACAGGCTCGTTCTTGCCCAGAACGAGTAACATGTCTTTTACGGGATGGTTTTATTATATACAAACCCCGCAGCGTTGAACATCGCATCGCCCCTGTCGAGCCATGTCTGCCCACGAGTCGCGCGTTTAGGATTAGCGATATTCGCATCCGATTGCGTAATAGCCTTCAGCAAAGCATCCTTGTCTAATTTGAAGGTCTGTGCTCCTGCAGCCGAACATATCAAAACGGCCGCCACCATTAAGATTAGCTTTTTCATGATAGTTTATTTTGTTTTAGAATGACATATTTTTCACACCGTCCACACAGGCTATTTACTCGTTCTGAGACGGCAGGTCTACGTTGTCTGGCATTTCCTCCTCACCGGCAGGCACGGCAATCACCGATGCGATGCTGTCGCCCGCACGCAGGTTGATGATACGCACTCCCTGTGTTGCACGGCCAGCCAGCCTTATGTCGCGTACACCGGTACGTATCGTTATACCGCTACGATTTATTATCATCAGGTCGTCGTCGTCCGTTACAGACAGTATAGAGCTGAGTTTACCGGTCTTTTCGGTGACATTTATGGTCTTCACGCCCTTACCGCCACGGTTCGTTACGCGGTATTCGTCAAGGTCGGTACGTTTGCCATAGCCGTTCTCACTTATCACAAGGATATCCTTTTTGTTGTCCGGCTCTACACAAACCATGCCGACCACCTCGTCGCTGTCGTCGATACTGATACCTCTCACACCCGCCGCCGTACGTCCGATAGGCCTCACTATCTCCTCGGGGAAACGGATAGCCTTACCGTCGCGTGCCGCGATCATCACCTCGGCCTTGCCGCTGGTGAGTTTTACGTCGATAAGCCTGTCTCCCTCACGGATCGTTATAGCATTAACACCGTTAGCCCTCGGTCGCGAATATGCCTCCAGCTTGGTCTTCTTGATAGTCCCGTCGCGGGTGCACATTATCAGGTAGTTGTTATCCACATACTCGGCATCGTCCAAATGGCGCACATTGATATACGCCCTCACGGCGTCACCAGGTTCGATCTGAATAACATTCTGAATGGCACGTCCCTTCGATGCACGCGCACCTTCGGGTATCTGGTAGACCTTGAGCCAATAGCATCGCCCTTTTTCGGTAAAGAACATCATCGTGTTATGCATCGTGGTAACGTAGATATGCTCGATAAAGTCTTCTTCTCTCGTGGCGCTGCCTTTAGCCCCTATTCCGCCGCGCGCCTGTGTACGATATTCGGTCAGCGGCGTACGCTTGATATAACCCATGTGCGATATGGTGATGACCATCTCATCGTCGGCATAGAAATCCTCGGGATTGAACTCCTCGGCATTCAGAACTACCTCCGTGCGGCGCTTGTCGCCATATTTCTCCCTGATTTCTACCAATTCGTCGCGGATAACTTTCATTTGCAACGCCTCGTCGGAAAGTATCTCTTTATAATATGCAATTTGCCTGCACAGCGCATCGTACTCGGACTGCAACTTGCCGCGTTCCAAACCCGTGAGTGCACGGAGGCGCATATCTATGATCGCCGCCGCCTGCACATCGCTCAATCCGAAACGCTCGATGAGCGACTGCTTGGCCGCGTCGGGAGTTTCGCTCGCGCGGATTATTTTAATTATTTCATCTATATGGTCGAGCGCTTTAAGCAGCCCTTCCAGAATATGCGCTCTTTTCTCTGCCTGCGCCAGGTCGTAGCGCGTCCTGCGAATGACAACCTCGTGACGATGGTCGACAAAGTGTCGCACCATGTCTTTGAGGTTCAGCAACATGGGCCGCCCCTTGACCAATGCGATATTGTTGACAGCAAAAGACGACTGCATCGCCGTGTATTTGTACAGCATATTGAGCACCACGCTCGCCACAGCGTCGGTCTTCAGAATAACCACGATGCGCATACCGTTGCGGTCGCTCTCGTCGTTCACATAAGCTATACCCTCGATCTTTTTCTCGTTGCTCAGGTCGGCGATCTTTTTGATCATCTCCGCCTTGTTCACTTGATAGGGGATCTCGGTGATTACTATGCACTCGCGGCCGCTGGGCGTATGTTCGATCTCGGTCTTGGCGCGCATGATAACCCTTCCGCGCCCCGTTTCCATCGCCTCACGCACACCTTCGTAACCGTAGATAATACCTCCCGTGGGGAAGTCGGGCGCCGTAACGTGCTGCATCAACTCCGACACCTCTATGTCTTTGTTGTCTATATATGCGCAACATGCGTCGACCACCTCGGTAAGGTTATGTGGCGCCATATTGGTCGCCATACCCACGGCGATACCGGCAGCACCGTTCACCATCAGCAACGGCACACGCGTTGGCAGTACGGTAGGCTCGGGCGTAGTATCGTCGAAGTTGAGCTGGAAGTCGACCGTGTCTTTTTCGATATCGGCCATCACTTCGTCGGCGAGTTTCATCATCCTCGCCTCGGTGTAACGCATTGCCGCAGGGGAGTCGCCGTCCACCGAACCGAAGTTACCCTGACCATCTACCAGCGGGTAACGCAGACTCCATGTTTGCGCCATACGCACCATCGCGTCGTATATCGAACCGTCGCCGTGGGGATGGAACTTACCCATCACATCACCCACGATTCTCGCCGCCTTACGATGAGGGCGGTCGGAATAGAGGTTCAACTCGTTGCTCATGCCATAGAGTATACGCCTCTGCACGGGTTTCAGTCCGTCCCTTACGTCGGGCAGCGCCCTGGAAACGATCACCGACATCGAATAGTCGATGTAGGCGCTCTTCATCTGCTCCTCTATATTGATCTTAATGATCTTCTCGTCCATAATGCTTTTTTATAACATGTAAAGATACAAAAAAATAGTTATTAGTAATAAACGATTCGCGATTAACCATGAAATTTTTCGGGTGATTACGTCTAATTTTACCCCACACATTACCTTGCCAGTCATTGCGAGCGCCTTTGGGCGCGAAGCGATCCATTTTCTTTATTCCGGATTACTTCGTACTTAAAGGTGTCCACAATGGTGGCGTGTGGCGTGTGTTTGCGAATTACAAAAAAAGCCGCGCAGAATGAACTGCACCCCAAAAGTTGGACACAGACTTTTGGGGTGTTTTTATGAAGTATACCAAAGCGGAGAAACATCGGGCAGTATTGTCTGTTGTTGAGT
>QMCD01003406.1_pt1 | contig 14060 bp, 9 predicted proteins | sample 1821841 | NCBI WGS metagenome assembly QMCD01 (sample SAMN01991225, study PRJNA193472) | Termite gut metagenome, whole genome shotgun sequencing project. | isolation source: worker | host: Macrotermes natalensis | reverse complement strand
TGAAGGTGTTGTAGTTGCGGAATAGCTGACAATTCTTTGAACAATAAATCAAAATCGCCTAATAGAAACTTTTCGGGCGATTTTGTCTTTATTTTGTCTTTTCTTAATCCTTAATAATACAAAGTTATGAGAAAAATTTTATTAGTTTTAAGTTTGGCGTTCTTTACAGCGTCATGTATAGTAGAGCCGATCTAGCCGGATCGAACTCAAGACCAGAACCGAGGCCCATGTTTGTCAAAGTGTTCGATGACATTGAAGTCGCCCACGGAAAGATCGTTGTCAAGTTCAAGCCTGAGGTGGTATTGCAGAGGGGGATGGTACACGATCAGTGTCAGACCCACCAATTCCTCGATTCCCGTAGCTTTCTTAGACTTCTATGTCAATCCGTAAATAGACAGCCGCTTTCGGAGTGGCGGATAGCGATCGCCGCGGATAATTTTTCCGCGGCGATTTTCGTTTGATCATGAGATGAATAGATCCCCTGCCGCATGCTGCAGACGCGGGTACGGTTCGACGGAGAAAGGGCGATTCCGAAAAAAAGTATTGCAAACCTCGGGAATTGTTATAACTTTGCAGGTCGCGAATTTCTCGTAAACAGGTCGCTAATTTAACATAAAAACAGATAACATGAACAAGATCAAATTCTTATTGGCGCTGGGTGCTGCACTTTGCATCTCGGCGGCATCGGCATCGGCGCAGACACTTACCGATGTGAACACCAAGTATAACGAGGCCGTTGCTCTGATAAAGGAAAAACACTACGATCAGGCCATACCGGTGCTTGAGGCAACCATCGAGATGGGATTTTCGGCCGGTCCCGAGGCGTCCAACACAATCACTCAGGCGCAGAACCTGCTGCCCGAATGTTATTTACGTGAGGGTAAGGCACTTTGCTCCCAACGTAAGTTCGAGGAGGGGATCGTGAGCCTTACAAAGGCTGTCGAGCTCGGCGAACTATACGGCAATCAGAATGTCGTGCGCAATGGTAGCGAAGCCATTTCGCAGGCCTACCTTCTGCTGGGCGACAGTGCCTACAAGGCGAAAGACTACCCCCGTGCAATAGAGTATTTCGCAAAAGGCTATGAGGTTAGTCCTACCAACACCGAACTCGCGCTTTACCTCGCGGAGAGCTATGCCGAGAGCGGCGATCTGGACAACGGATTGAGGATATACAGGGAAGTTGCGGCTCTCGAGGCGCGCCACAGCCGCTATAAAGAGGCTGCCGACAAGGCTAAAAAGAATATCGTGTATTACCTCACCCTCCGTGCCGGCGAACTTGCCGGTCAGGGCCGGGTCGAGGATGCCTACTCCATGCTGGGCGATATTCTCGCTAACGATGCAGGCAATGCCGACATACACCTTCTGAGGGTGCAGACAGCCGTTAATGCGTCGCAGTGGGGCAGGATCGTCGAGTGGGGCGAACAGGCCGCTGCTTTGCAGCCTACTCCCGAAAGGCAGTCCGATGTTTATTTCTTTATCGGTGTCGCACACCAGAATTCCGATAACGTACCTGCGGCTATCGCAGCATATCGGAAAGTGACCTCAGGGCCCAATGCAGCCAAAGCTCTGGAGCAGATAGAACTTCTCAACAACCCGAAGAAGTAACATTCGGGCAACGACCAATACAAAGGGGCGCGTCGAGCGCTCCTTTTTTGTGTATCTTTGTATCCGTATCGAAAGCATAATCTTTGTGAACAAGACCATAAGAACAGAGCTTCTGGCTCCGGCGCGCAATTATGAGGCCGGCAGGGCTGCCGTAGACCATGGGGCCGATGCGCTTTATATGGGCGCCTCGAAGTTCGGAGCCCGCAGTGCTGCAGGCAACTCGGTGGACGATATTGCCCGCACGGTTGCGTATGCGCGTCCTTATGGCGTCAGGGTATATGCCACTCTCAATACGCTGCTTTTCGATAACGAATTGCAGGAGGCGCAGCAGATCGCACGCGATTTGATATCGGCAGGCGTCGATGCGTTGATAGTACAGGACATGGCATATATGGAGATGGGGCTCGAGGGGGTCGAATTCCACGCCTCCACACAAACGTTCAACGCCCGGCCGGAGAAAGTGAAGTTTCTCGAAAAGGCCGGATTTTCGCGCGTGATACTCGAAAGGGGATTGGGACTCGAAGATATAAAGGCGATAAGGGCTGCCACAAAGGTGGAGTTGGAGTGTTTCGTCCATGGGGCTATATGCGTCTGCAACAGCGGCCGATGCTGGATGAGCCGCACGATGGGCCCACGGAGCGGCAACCGCGGCGAGTGCAGCCAGCCCTGCCGCATGACCTACGACCTTGCGGACTCCACAGGCCGTGTGCTGATGAAAAACAAGCACCTGCTGTCGGTTCAGGACCTCGACCTTTCAGAACGCATCGGCGACCTGTTGGACGCGGGTGTAACCTCTTTCAAGATAGAGGGCAGGCTGAAGGATACATCATATGTTAAGAATACTGTCGGCTTTTACCGACGCAGGCTCGACGAGGAGCTGTCGCACCGAAAAGGTTACGTACGCGCCTCGTCGGGGGAATCTCTACATGATTTTACACCCAACCTCGATAAGACATTCACACGGGGACGGTCTGAATATTTCTTTGCCGGTAAGCGCCGCGGTGTGGCGTCGTTCGATACCCCCAAGGCTGTGGGCAGTTTTCTCGGTACGGTTTCCCGTACAGGCCGTGGGTGGTTCGAACTCGACGGCGATACCGATGCAGTGGCTGGCGACGGCATCTGTTTCTTTGCAGGCGGTTCGCTTGTTGGAACCAATATAAACAAAGTCGAGGGGCGACGCATATTTCCCAACAAGGATTACGAATTGATGCATGGGACGGCCGTTTACCGCAATTACGACCATGCGTTCACGCAAGTTTTGGAGCGCAGCCGCACGCGGCGTGTAATAGATGTACAAGCCATAATATATTTCATACCGGATGGCGTTAGGCTTAGCCTGAAAGATGCCGACGGAATTGAGGCCGCGGCGGAGTTGCATGGTGTCTTCGAACCGGCGAAAGAGCCTGCCGCAATGATGTCAACCCTGAAAACGCAGATAGCCCGCAGCGGCGATACTATATTTAGAATAACCGGCGTGAATATTGCCGGAGATGCGGCTGGAGCAGAGATTGCCGGAGACATAGCGGATGCGGCTGTTTTCGCAGGTGCAGGATGCGAAGTACCATTTATTCCCGTTTCGGCTATAAACTCGTTGAGGCGGAAAGCTCTCGAGCAGCTTATGTCCGCACGGATGAAGAGGCTGCCGGTGAGGAATATTGCACAAACTGACGACCGCTACCCGTATCCGTCACATTCGGCTGACGGCGGGGAGAATATCACCAACAGCCTGTCGGAAGAGTTTTACCGTCGTCATGGTGTAACTGAAATCGAGCAGGGGCTCGACCTGCATGCAAGTCTGGACAGACGGTGGGTGATGCGCACGCCATATTGCATAAGGCGCGAAATCGGTGAGTGCCTCAAAGAGAACCCTGCGGCACACGGCGAATTGACACTCGTCCACGGCTCCTACCGCTACCGCCTGGAGTTCGACTGCGCGGAATGTATGATGAATGTAGTATATGACTAATTACGAATTACGAATAATGGTGTGCTTCGCACGAACCTGCGGCGTATACCGCACCTAAATTCACAATTAAATCTATCAAAATGCAAGGGCTCGAAGTGCTTACCCCCGTGTGGGAGGATTACGAATTGATCGACAGCGGCGATTTCGAAAAGTTGGAACGCTGGGGGCGGTGGGTGACTGTGCGTCCCGAACCGCAGGCAATATGGCACAAAGCGTTGCCGCAGCATGAATGGGAACGTCTTTCCACAGCGCAGTTCCGCCGCGAGGCCGGAAGCGAGGAGCGGGGGCGCTGGCTGCTCAAGCCCGGGATGCCCGAACAATGGAGCGTAGGTTACAACTATAAGGAGATGTCGCTCCGCATGAGGCTCGGGTTGACCTCGTTCAAGCACGTGGGACTTTTCCCCGAACAGGCGGAGAATTGGAATTTCATATACGATTCGGTAAAGGATATTGCCTGCGCCACGAAAGAGAATGCCGCTGGCGGGAGTGCCGCAGACAGGACTGCGGGCGGCATGATTCCCGGCAACGAACCACCCAAAGTCCTCAACCTGTTCGCATACACGGGTGGCGCATCTTTGGCCGCGCGTGCGGCGGGAGCAGATGTTACCCATGTAGACTCAGTTAAGCAAGTTGTGTCGTGGTCGCGCGGGAATATGGAGCTTAGCGGCTTGGACAACATAAGATGGGTGGTCGATGATGCGCTGAAATTTGTGCGCCGCGAAGTGAAGCGCGGCAGGCACTACAATGGCATCATACTCGACCCTCCGGCCTACGGGCGCGGGCCCGACGGTGAGAAATGGGTGCTCGAACAGAACCTCGGCGAGATGCTTGAGTGCTGTTCGCAGCTGCTTGCACCTAAGAACAGCTTCCTCGTGCTGAACCTCTACTCTATGGGATTATCTGCACTGCTTGCCAAGAGCGCCGTCAATAAACTGTTCCCTCGCTCGGAGCAGGAGCAATTCGGCGAACTGTTCTTCTACGACCGCGCCGAAATGATGCTCCCCTTGGGAGTGTATTACCGATGCAAATATAATTGACAATGAATTTATAATCGTAATGTTATCATTGTCTATTTTCTTCCACCCACTTTGTCAGTTCCACGAAGTCGGCGACCGACAGTACTTCGGCGCGCAGGGTGAAAAAGCGGTTTTCGCAGCCCCCGAAATCGCCGAATACGGATTTTAGCGGATTTTTGAGCATCTTGCGGCGTTGACTGAATGCCGCCTTGACCACTTTCACGAATAGCTTCTCATCGCACCCGAGTGTTTGGGTCGAGTTGCGCCTGAGCCTTATCACGGCGCTCTTCACCTTTGGGGGCGGATTGAATACCCCCTCGCTCACCGTAAAAAGGTATTCGATATCGTACCATGCCTGAAGCAGGACGCTCAATATACCATAAGTGCGGCTGCCTGGCGGCTCGGCGATGCGCATTGCCACCTCGCGCTGCACCATGCCTACCACTTCGGGCACCAAATCACGGTTCTCAAGCACCTTAAAGAATATCTGCGACGATATGTTGTAGGGGAAGTTGCCTATTATCTTAACCCCATCGGGAAACTTTTCGGCCAGCGGCATTGCAAGGAAGTCGCCCTCCAGCAAACGGGGTGTGAATTGCGGATAGTGCTCCTTGAGGTAGGCCACACTCTCGCGGTCGACCTCGGCTCCGTAGAGCGCTATATCGCCGCGCCGGAGCAGGAATTGCGTCAACACACCAGTGCCGCAGCCTACTTCGAGGACATCGCCTCCGCCCGAAAGCGCCGCTGCGATCCTTTCTGCTATGTTCATGTCGGTCAGGAAATGCTGCCCGAGGTGTTTCTTTGGCCTAACGTTCATCAAATGGAAAATGGAAAATGGAAAATGGAAAATGGAAAATGGAAAATGGAAAATGCAAAATTAAAAAATAAAGAGAGAATAATTTATTATCCTCTCCTCATTTTGCATTTTTAATTAAGCCCGCTATGCTGGCTTTTCCTCCTTCGCGCCTCGGCAGAGTCTGCAAGCAGCCTATACTCTCAGCTTGGCGTAGGTTAGTAATTGAATTACTTCGCCGGTTCGAGCTCTATCGTGAAATGTCTCATGATGGGCAGTTCGCGGGCGGATCTTGTAACCGCGGGTTATGGATGCGCTACGGTCTACCACGTTCTTTACGGCGGCGGCTATGTAGTCCATGTGGTTGTTGGTGTAAACCCTGCGCGGGATTGCCAGACGGAACAACTCGAGCGCCGGATAGCGATTCTCCTTCGTTTCGGGATCGCGGTCGGCGAGCAGTGCGCCTATCTCAACTCCGCGGACACCCGCCTCAAGATAAAGCTCCACGCCCAAAGTCTGCGCGATGAACTCCTCTTTCGGCACGTTCTTAAGTATCTTTTTAGCATCCAAGAAGATAGCATGGCCGCCGGCAGGCCTCTGGTAAGGAATGCCGTACTCGTCCAACTTCTTGCCGAGATAAGCCACCTGCTTGATGCGGGTATCGAGGTAGTCGAAATCGGTACCGTCGTAAAGGCCAACCGCAAGGGCGTTCATGTCGCGTCCCGACATACCGCCGTAGGTGATGAACCCCTCGTACATGATAGCATACATCTGTGCATTTTCCCAATCGGTCTTGTCGCGGAAAGCCACAAAACCGCCGATATTGACAATAGCGTCCTTCTTGGCCGACATGGTCATGAAATCGCCATAGGAGAACATCTCCCTGCATATATCGCGAATGCTCTTGTCGGCATAACCCTTCTCCCTCGTTTTGATGAAGTAGGCATTTTCGGCGAACCTTGCCGAGTCGAACAGGAGCTTTATGCCATATTTCTTAGCCAATGCAGCCACACCCTTCACATTCTCCATCGATACGGGCTGTCCGCCTGCGGTATTGTTGGTAACGGTGATGATAATAAAAGGTATCTTCTCCTTCGGGTGCGCGGCGAGCGTCTTTTCCAGCTTTTCGAGATCGACGTTACCCTTGAAAGGTATCTCCAACTCGGTGTTCTTGGCGTCGTCTATTGTGCAGTCCACAGCGTGGGCTTTGCGGTATTCGATATGGCCTTTGGTGGTGTCGAAGTGCGAGTTGCCGGGGATTATGTCGCCGCTTTTGATTAGCGACGAGAAGAGCACATTCTCGGCGGCACGACCCTGGTGTGTCGGGAGGAAGAAGTCGAATCCTGCTATATCCTTTATAGCTTCCTTGAGTTTGTAATACGAACGGGCGCCTGCATAGCTTTCGTCGCCCTCCATCATCGCCGCCCACTGCCTGTCGCTCATGGCGCCGGTACCGGAGTCGGTTATAAGGTCGATAAAGACATGTTCGCTTTTAAGATTAAAAAGGTTGTAGTTAGCCTCTTTCATCCATTTCTCCCTCTCTGCGCGGGTACTTTTCCTGATGGTTTCTACCATCTTGATCTTGTAAGATTCTACGTATGGAAGCTCCATGAACTGATGTTTTAAATGTTTAATAATTTCACAAATTTCGCAATAATAATTAAAATATCCAACATTAAAGCCCAAAATAACTAATTTTTCACAATTTCTAACTCATACTGACCTCACTACGATCATTCCTTCCGCCCACAGCCGGACTACATCCTTGTAAGAGCCTGCAAGGTACAAAGCTACATCCCCCTCTGACAGATTATACTGCACTACTTAGTGGTTGTTAGCTGTGTAATATTATAGTGTATAAGCATAAAATAACTATCTTTACACCTCAAATTCGTAATTCGTAATTCGTAATTCGCAATTAATTATGTATAGGTCACACACTTGCGGAGAACTCCGCGCAGAGAATCTGAATGAAACCGTAACGCTGGCCGGATGGGTGCAGAAGGCGCGCGACTTGGGCGCGATGACATTCATCGACATACGCGACCGCTACGGCATAACGCAACTCGTTGTGGATGAGAATTCCCCTGCGGAGGTGAAGTCAGTGGCATCGTCGCTCGGCCGCGAATTTGTCATACAGGCCGTGGGCAGGGTCGTGGAGCGTTCGGCGAAGAACCCCAAGATGCCTACTGGCGACATAGAGATTGCGCTGACAGGCCTTACCGTGTTGAGTGCTGCCGACACGCCGCCGTTCACCATCGAGGAGAACAGCGATGGAGGTGATGACCTGCGCATGAAGTACCGTTACCTCGACCTGCGCCGCCCGCCGCTCCAGAGGGCTATGATGCTCCGCCACCAAATGGCGCAAAGCATCCGCCGCTACTTGGACGGCCGCGGTTTCCTCGAAATAGAGACCCCTTTCCTTATCAAAGATACGCCGGAGGGTGCGCGCGCATTCCTTGTGCCTTCGCGCATGAACGGCGGCGAGTTTTACGCCCTGCCGCAGTCGCCGCAGACATTCAAGCAGTTGCTTATGGTGTCGGGTTACGACAAATATTTCCAGATAGTGCGCTGCTTCCGCGACGAAGACCTGCGCGCAGACCGTCAGCCGGAGTTCACACAGATAGACTGCGAAATGGCTTTCGTGGAGCAGGAGGATGTACTCGAAATATTCGAGGGCATGGCCAAATACCTGTTCCGTGAGACATTGGGTGTGGAGTTCGACTACAAATTCCCGCGCATGACGTGGCACGATGCAATGGAGCGCTATGGTTCCGACAAGCCCGACATACGTTTCGGAATGGAGTTCAACGACCTGACCATCAAAGCCAAAGGCAATGGGTTCGTGGTGTTCGATTCGGCGGAATACGTCGGCGCGATAGTGGCCGAAGGGTGCGCCTCGTACACACGCAAGCAGATCGACGAGCTGACCGAATTTGTGAAACGCCCGCAGGTGGGCGCCAAGGGCCTAGTATGGATACGCATGGAGCAGGACGGTACGATAAAATCGAGCATCGACAAGTTCTTCACGCCCGAACAGTTGGCCTCGCTGGCCGACGATTGCGGCGCGAAGGCGGGCGACATGATATTCATCATCGCGGGTGACAGGATGCAAAGTCTCTCGGCGCTCTGCGACCTGCGCCTCGAACTCGGCGGCCGCCTCGGATTGCGCGACAAGAGCGTATTCAAACCGTTGTGGGTTATTGATTTCCCTCTATTGGAGTGGGACAGCGAAACACAGCGTTTCTACGCCATGCACCACCCGTTCACATCGCCCAAGGCGGAAGACATCCCCCTATTCGACACTGACCCGGGCAAGGTACGCGCCAACGCCTATGACTTCGTGGTGAACGGGGTCGAGATAGGCGGAGGTTCGATACGAATACACGACAGCGCATTGCAGGCCAAGATGTTCGAGGTGTTGGGATTCACGCCCGAGTCGGCAGAGAGCCAGTTCGGATTCCTCATGAGCGCATTCCGCTACGGAGCGCCACCCCACGGCGGCATAGCATTCGGTTTCGACCGTTTCTGCTCGCTCTTCGGCGGCGCAGACTCGATACGCGACTACATCGCATTCCCGAAAAATAACTCCGGCCGCGACGTCATGATCGATGCCCCGTCGCCAATTACCGAGCCGCAACTTACGGAGCTGCAACTTAGGGTAATTGACAATTGATAGCTGACAATCAGTAGTAAAAGCAGAATAAGACACCGACCTGCCACGTGATGGGCACAAAACCCAAACAAGCTCTAAATCATGAAGAACAAATCAAAGGATGAGCTGAGTACATTGAAAAGAATCTTGTCGGATGCCATTCGATATGTGAATGGAGAGGAGTTCGACAACAGTGACTTTTACGGCTCACTGCCTGAAAATCCCTATTCTTTACCCGATTGCGACGAATATCGTTCTGCCGACGAGTGTATAGCAGTCAAGGCGATCGCCCATCCGGAGCTTCACGGGCTGATGCGGGAACTGGTGGATATCATTGCCGATGAAAACAGCAGAGGTGTGATCTGGGACAACGAAGAAGAAGCGGCCGGAGGTGCGATAGCGCGCGAACTTGCGTTGCATAACAAAAGTGATGTGATCTTGTTTGCCCGTTTCATCTCGTCAAACGACCTGAATCATGAAGTCTATCAGGGCGAGGATATGGACGATGTGGTAGATAAATGGGGGGCTTGCAGGGAAACATATTCGGTTGCCGTTGCAAGGTGGCTTACTCCCGGGCAACACCGGTATGAGTTCGATTACGATCCGTTCATAGCTTCCATCAAAAGTGAAGACGATGTAAAAGCCTTTATGGATGCGGTGGAGCAGTGGTTCGGCGAGGAATGGTTCGGGCCCTACAACATTCGCAATACACATGACGATGTGGTGGAGATGCTTACCTTGATCTTGGGGAATATGAATTACTCCGAAAGCGAGATCGAAGAGATCATAGATGCCTGCTCTGACGAAATCGACAATAGTCGCATTGTGAAAGAGAATGGCCGGAGCATCCTGATCCAAAATAAAAAGACGATGGAGTTCATTACCCTCACTTATGATGTCGACAATACGAAGATACATGCTGGATATGCGTTGACAGAAACCAAGGCATTCGAGTATGCTAACGCGGAAGAGTTGAACCGGGCGGTGGCAGAACTCGAAACACGCTGCGGGGAACTCGGTTATGCGTGGGAGGCGACTAACTTTCCTGCAATGGTAGACAGTATTATCCAGACATACGAAAACGAACTCGGCACACCCATCGACCTGCTGTCGCTGTTCACGCCCGAAGGAGAGGAGACGCCTATAGATAAAATGAACGCGGAGATATTGAAAGGCCAACAGAAGATTCCTTGCAGAATGATCAGGATGTACAAGAGCTCCTCCTGCTGTACTATGATCTTCTGCGATGCCACCGGGCTGAGGATTCTCGATTCGGGAGAGTACGAAACAGAGGCTTTGCGGTGTTATAAAACCGAAAACGATATGCTGGCGGCACTCGACAACCTCATTGCCGACTATCTCGAAAAGGGCTATGAACTTGTTTGCGATGAACAGACGGAATGCCCATTCGACTACTATATCGAAATGAACCTACAGACGGCAGCCATCATCATGCAGCAACGCTCAATATTACAAGATGCAAACTAATTTTGCATTTTCAATTTTGCATTTTGCATTTATTCGTACTTAATAACCATTCTCACGCGTTTGCCTTTGGTAGGTGTCCAGCGTGGGCCGCCGACCAGGAGGTCTATGACTTCGTGGTTAGTCTCGGCAGAGAATCCCGACACGATCTGTATTGCGGACGGCACCCCTCGGTCATTAACGCGAAATTCTACGGTAACACTCCCACTTGTGCGCTCGCCCTCCGCATTTACCAGCAATTTGCTGTTCTCGCGGAAGTATTGCATGAATGCCTCATTGGTAACAGTATCCGGAAGATTCAATGCTGCTGTCTGCGCATTGTCGGCTGTCGCCGCACTCTCTTCTATATTTAAATCGGCAACCTGCCCACTCAATGCCTCGGCAATATTTTCAGAACCTCTCGTGGCGATAGTTTTGGCATTATCTGAACCAACAACACTCTCTGCCGCAATCTCTTCGACGATAATTATCCCCTCATCCTCATCGGCAAACACCAAGTCGGCCATATCTATCTCCGAACTATTTTCCACTACTGTCAACACATCGGTCAAAACTTGTTGCGGCTGCGGTGCGGCTACGGCCACCTGTTGTACTGCCTGCGACTGTTGTTGCTCACGCTGCAACTGCTGCCGGCGTTGCTCTTCTTGCTGTTGCAGTAACTTCTGTTCCAGTTGCTGTTGTGCCAATAATGTGGCTTCTTTTTCGCTCTGCACCTGTGTTGCGGCTGCATCTTCCTGTGTTTCCGACTCAAGCACCAAAGGCTCCTGCTCCATAGCCTCGGCGGCAGGCACCATATCGGGTGTCGTGATGTCGCTAATATCCATAGCCACCACGCGGTGCAGTTCATCGGCAGCAGGCCGTTCGTTGGAGAGATACCACACAAGCCCCATCGCGGCAACCACAAATAGTGCCGCTGCCGACCACATAAGCCCCATATAATGGCGTTTGGGCTTCTGCCTGTCATGCAACTTCCTGCTGCCATTATCTTCGGGTGCGGATTCAGTCCTGGTGTCGTCATGCGGCCGTTTCTGCCTGCCGCCATTGTCGTCATGCTCCGGAACAGGTTTCACTTTACGTTTCCGCAAGGCACGTTTGGCTATCTTATCCTCCAAACCCGATATCACATCGGAGTGGCTGCCGTAAACGGAGTCATACCCCTCTATGGCATCGGCAAGGAACGGGTCTACCATCGCCTCGCGCTCTATCGCGTTCGCCTCGCGCCCGCGGCGAGTACCTTTTATGTAATCAATCAATTTCATGGTTTCCCTTGTCAATACATATTTTCAGATTGCGTTTGCCGTTCTGTATATAGCTTTTAACGCTTTTCAACTGATACCGCGTCGCAGCCGTTATATCGGCATACGACTTATGTTCGAAGAAGAACAGATTTATACATTCGCGCTGCTGCTCGGGAAGTTTTTCGATGCACTTCTCAAGGGCGGCGAGCATTCCCTCGTCACTCTCTTCACTTAATAGATGCACGACGGCCGCGTTTTCCATAATACGGTCGCTGAAATCTACCGGAATTTCGTGCCCTTTCTTACGCAGGCGCTGCATGCAGTAGTTTTTGGTGACTGTGTAGAGCCACGGGCGGAACTCCCCTATCTCGTAGCGTCCTATCTTCGCGACCAACTCTTCGAATATTGCCGTCACCGCATCTGCCGCATCGTCAGTGCTGCGCAGATATTTGAGTGCAACGCCATAAACCAATTGAATATATCGGGCATAGAGCTGCCCGAGGTACTCGTTGGTACCGCTTTGCAGGTGCATGGCGAGCAGTTGGGAGTCGCTCTGAGAAGATGTATTGCGATTGCTTGTCATTGATTCGTCATATAATATGATTGCCAAATATAATTATTTTTAATTAAATTTGTGGAATCGGCGACAAAAGTACATCTATAAAGGGAAAACTCTTAAACTAATTATCAATATGAAAAATCTTATTAAACTTTTGCTGTCGCTCGCATTCACAGCCACAGCGATCAGTGCGGCGGCAAAGAACATCACTGTCAAAGGATGTGTTACCGACGAAGAGAAAAACCCTCTTATCGGGGCTACCGTATTCCAGAAAGGGACTCAAAATGCCGCAGTCACAGGCACTGACGGCCTATATTCCATCACCGTACCGGAAGGCGCGACACTCGTTTTCGTGTCCCTCGGCTACGAAACCGCAGAGCACAAAGTGAATGGCACCAAACTCGATGTGGTGCTGAAACTTAATGTAAGCGACATAAATGAAGTAGTAGTTATGGAGTATGCCAATAATGACGCTGTAGTCAAATCAGAAATTATGTTGCACGGCGTCGGCAGTATCGGCAACACCCGCGTACAGTACGAACAGGCTAAAATGGCGCCTGCACAGTACCAATACGATTACGACGCTATGGACGCCGAGGAGTACGGTTCGTTCAAGGAGAACAGGTTCAACTCTGCGGAGCGCACTCCGCTCTCGACATTCTCGCTCGACGTCGATGGCGCATCGTACAGCAATGCCCGCCGTATGATAAATTCAGGCCAGCTTCCGCCACACGATGCCGTGCGTGTCGAGGAGTTTGTCAACTACTTCGGCTACAGCTATCCGCAGCCCACAGGCAGCGACCCCGTGAAGATTACATACGAAGTGGGTGCATGCCCGTGGAACAGCGCCCACAAGTTGGTGAGCATAGGCGTCAAGGCAAAAGAGATACCTTCGCAAAACCTGCCTAAATCCAATTTCGTATTCCTTATCGATGTTTCCGGCTCCATGTATGGCAGGCTCGACATGGTGAAGTCGTCGATGAAACTCCTTGTGAACAACCTCCGCGACGAAGACCGCGTGGCGATAGTGGTATATGCCGGAGCGGCGGGCCTTAAGCTCGAATCGACTTCGGGAAGCGACAAGCAGAAGATCCGCGAAGCCCTCGACGAACTCACCGCAGGAGGCAGCACTGCCGGTGGTGCAGGCATTAAATTGGCCTACGAAGTGGCACGCAAAAATTTCATCAAAGGCGGCAACAACCGCGTGATACTCTGCACTGACGGCGACTTCAACGTGGGAGTGTCGGGTGTAGGCGAACTCGAAACGCTCATAGAGACTCAGCGCAAAAGCGGCGTATTCCTCACCGTTCTCGGATACGGCATGGGCAACTACAAGGATGCCAAAATGCAGGCGCTCGCCGAAAAGGGTAACGGCAACCACGCCTATATAGACAATATGCAAGAGGCCAACCGCGTGTTGGTGAACGAATTCGGCTCGACGATGTACGCCGTCGCAAAAGACGTAAAGATACAGGTAGAGTTCAATCCTGCCACCGTGCAGTCCTACCGTCTGGTGGGGTACGAGAGCCGATTATTGAGGGACGAAGATTTCAACGACGACACTGTCGATGCAGGCGAACTCGGCGCAGGACATACCGTTACGGCACTCTATGAAGTCGTACCTGTTGGCGTCGAAGGCGCTCCGGGCAGCGTTGACCCGCTCAAGTACCAACCCGAAAAGGATAAGAAAACTGCTTCTGCGGGCGGCGAACTCATGACCGTGAAACTCCGCTACAAAGAGCC
>QMCD01003023.1_pt1 | contig 14064 bp, 9 predicted proteins | sample 1821841 | NCBI WGS metagenome assembly QMCD01 (sample SAMN01991225, study PRJNA193472) | Termite gut metagenome, whole genome shotgun sequencing project. | isolation source: worker | host: Macrotermes natalensis | reverse complement strand
CTGTACGAACTGATTTACAAGGGTGTGAAAGCGAAAATTGATGCGTCATTCGTTACTCGCACAATTTTTAAAATCGCCGCGAAGATTGACAACAAGAAATTATCGCAAAAAATATTCAAAAAAGTACACGATAATTTTGGCGGACATCTTACTTATTTGGTAAGTGGTGGTGCGGCATTGCCTGCTCCGGTAGGCGGATTTTTCAAAACACTCGGATTCGAGGTTTTGGAAGGGTTCGGAATGACCGAAGCCGCGCCAATGATTACCTTTACTCGTCCGGGGCGTGTACGCATCGGCTCTCCGGGTGAGGCATTACCCGGTTTGAGTTTGAATTCCGGCCCGGTTTTTTCGATGACGGCAGTCGATTTCAGCGTGGCGTACTTGCCAGTGTATTTGCTCGATTTTTTTGCGACACTCCGCGCTGCGAACTTCGAGCCCGCCCCGACTTTGCCCGCATTGGCTTCTTTGATGTGCAGGGCCGCTTCTTGCCGCAGAGTCACCGGATCAACATCGCAAGCTCGCATCAGCGTATCAAGCCGCTCGCGCAACTCGGAATAGATTTCCGGCACACGCTGAGAGGTGATTCGACTTTGCTCAAACATTGTTTGTTCAATTTCCGCCCGCTGTTTGCTTTTCAAGTCTTCCAGTGACAATTCCGCGCCGAAACGATTTTTTGTCCACTCCACAAGCCCTTCACGGTCATAACGTCGGCCTTGCGCATCGTTGATCGTAAAGTGGTACAGTCCGCCGAGCACGGGAAACTGCACCTCCTTCTCACGGTACTTTTCGTGGGTCAAATCCGTGATTTTATCCAGAAGTTCGTTGCTTTCCCATTCTTTGGCTTCTTGAAAATCCAGCTCGTGTGGTTGGGGTTTTTAAGCCACGCGATGGCCGTTTTCAAGCCATAATTCGGGTTCAAAAATTCTTTCGCGGCGGACAAGTCGGTGCTGCTGATAAATTTGTGCGCCTTTTCAATCAGTGTTTCGGCCAGCTCTTCACGCGGGATTTTTTTCAAGTCCCGCTCCGAGAAGCCGGAGTGCCACATGAGGTGCGACCACTTGGCCAAATTCTGCCAGTTCCAGTCTGCCGGGTCGACATCTTCGGATAAATCTTCCTCGATTTTGTCGAGCACCATCGATTCCGCAATTCGCCGGGCATGATCGAGCGCAAACTCCTCGGCTTGTTGGAAATCCATACCACGAAAATCGCGAGCTTCAAACGCGATTCCATTCAGCCGGGCAGAAGTGGCGGCGGCAAACGAAGCCGCTTCGTAATCTTTGTCCAGAAAAACGCCCAAATGCTGGCGAACTTGCGCTTCGATCATCTCAAGAATGCGTTCTTTTGTATTCGCCCCATCCAAAATTTGCTGGCGATAGCCGTACACACTTTTTCGCTGAAAGTCCATGACTTCGTCGTATTCCAGCAGATTTTTACGGACTTCAAAGTTGCGTTCTTCCACTTTTTTCTGCGCACCCTCAATGCGACGGCTTACCATGCGACTTTCGATAACTTGCCCTTCTTCCATGCCGAGCATGGTCATTACCCGTTTCACCCATTCACCCGCAAAAACCCGCATCAAATCATCTTCCAGCGACAGGAAAAAGCGGCTTGTGCCCGGATCACCCTGTCGGCCTGTGCGACCACGCAGCTGAAGGTCAATGCGGCGTGCTTCGTGCCTTTCCGTGCCGATAATGTGGAGACCGCCGCATTTTCGCACGATTTCCCCTTCAGCCTTCATCTGTTCTTTTTGTTCGATTTCTTCAATTTTGGCCACCCAAACATCGCGGGGAACATCCAGTCGTGTTGGGTATTCCGCCTGAAAAATTCCCCACGCCATCGATTCCGGATTTCCGCCCAAAATGATGTCCGTTCCGCGGCCTGCCATGTTCGTCGCAATCGTTACCGCACCTTTTCGACCCGCCTGCGCCACGATTTCCGCCTCGCGGGAATGATGTTTGGCATTGAGAACGGCGTGTTTGATGCCTTTTTGATCCAGCATTCGGGAAATCAACTCGCTTTTTTCGATGGAAGTGGTTCCGACAAGAATGGGGCGGCCTTTGTAGGAGATGCCCTTGATATTTTTTCGTTCGATCCATTCCGGGTTCTTGGAGCCTTTCGGCACGATTTCCACGCGGTCATCCTGCTCGCGCGTAACCGTACCCCAGAGTTCGTCGTCGCCGCCCAATTCGAGCACATCCCATTTGTGCAGCTTCTCAATCTCCCGGACAATCGCGTTGTACTTTTCTCGTTCCGTGCGATAAATCGAATCGACATAATTGAGCCGTCTGAGAGGCCGATTGGTCGGCATGGCAATCACATCGAGCTTGTAAATTTTCCAAAACTCGGAGGCTTCCGTCATGCCTGTCCCCGTCATCCCAGCAATTTTGTCGTACAGCTTGAAGAAATTTTGCAGCGTGATGGTCGCCAGCGTTTGATTTTCTTCCTTGACACGCACACCTTCCTTGGCTTCGACGGCCTGATGGAGTCCGTCACTCCAGTTTCGTCCCGGCATGGCGCGGCCGGTAAACTCATCGACAATGACAATTTCCTCGCCTTGAATCATGTAATTGACATCGCGTTTGTAGAGATAGTGGGCTTTGAGCGAATTGTCAATCAAGTGCGGCCATTCCATGTTGCCCGCCGTGTAAAACGATTCCACGCCCGCCAATTTTTCCGCCTTGCGAACGCCGACATCGTTCAGGTGCGCGGAATGCTCTTTTTCGTTGACTTCAAAATCAACATCTTTGACCAACTGTCGCGCGATTTTGTCGGCCAACGAGTACCGGGTCACGTCGTCGTGAGCTGGCCCGGCAATGATGAGCGGCGTTCGGGCTTCGTCGATGAGGATGTTATCCACCTCGTCAATGATCGCGAAATTCAGGCGGCCTTGCACTTGCTGGTACTGCGGCGGGTATTTGTCGTCACCCTTGGCCGCGAATTTCATGTTGTCACGAAGATAATCGAATCCGAATTCATTATTCGTGCCATAAGTGATGTCGCACTGATAGGCTTTTTGACGTTCATTGGCAGGCATGTTGCTCTGAATCGCTCCGACCGTGATTCCGAGCGATATATAAAGCGGTCCCATCCATTCCATGTCACGGCGGGCAAGATAATCGTTGACCGTTACGACATGAACGCCTTTGCCGCTCAGGGCGTTGAGATAGGCGGGGAGCGTGGCGACGAGGGTTTTTCCTTCGCCGGTCATCATTTCCGCGATGTTGCCGCTATGCAAAACCATCCCGCCGAGCAGCTGGACATCGTAATGCCGCAATCCCAGCACGCGCCAGCCTGCCTCACGACAAACGGCAAAGGCTTCAACGAGCAGGTCGTCCAAGGTTTCACCGGCATCAAGCCGCCTGCGAAATTCGTCGGTTTTTGCCCGAAGCTCCTCATCGGAAAGTTTTTGCAGGTTCGGCTCAAGGGCGTTGATGGCATCAATGCGAGGCTGGAGTTTTTTGAGATAGCGCGTGTTGGCAGCCCCAAAAACGGAGGTGATTTTCGATTCGATCCATCGGGTTAGTCCATTGAAAAAATCCCCAATGGCTTCAAAAAGGCGTTCAAAAAATTCCATGAAAGTGATTGCCTAAAATCTAAAAAGACGGTAAAATAGGGAAAACCCCTATAGTAGGGATAATGTCAAAGTTTACCGCGATACAGATAGCAGGTCAAGGCCATTCGGCCAAAGGGAGTTTAGGGCAGGTCGCGCGAAAATGATGAAGCCTAGCCCGGAGTTTCCGAACTGACCCAACAATGGAAGGAGGCGATCATGTCTATTTTTTCCGTCAATTCGCTGTCCGGCTCCTCTTTGGCGTCGATTTATCAAGTGCAGCAAACTCAAGCGAGCATGGCCAACACGCTGACGCAGCTGGCAACGGGACTGCGGATTAACTCCGCGAAAGACGACCCCGCTGGTTTGATTGCTCAAGAATTGCTTCGCTCGGAAATAACGGCCTCCAACGCGGCCATCAAAAGCACGCAACGCGCAAACCTGATGATGAATGTCGCGGAAAGTGGCATGAAGCAGATCAGTTCCCTGCTGATTGATGCCAAGGCCCTCGCTGTTGAATCGGCGAACACCGGAGCCATGTCGGCGGATCAAATCGAAGCGAATCAAGTGCAAATGAATGGCATTTTGAATTCGATTGACCGCTTTGCCTCTTCCACCAACTGGTTGGGCAAAAATCTCCTTGACGGCAGCCTCTCCGCCACGAATGGTGGTGCCACCATCCAATTGGGCACCAATGTTACAGCATCCAACCAAACCAACGTCAGCATGGAGAGTGCCCGAACCGCCGATGTGGCCTCAAACGCAGGGTCGCTGCACGATCTACGAAGTGGCGGATTGGCCTCGCTGGCTTCCAATCCGGGCTTGGCGGACCAGATTATCACTTCTGCCATTTCGCAAATTGCCACGCAGCGGGCTGAAATCGGGGCAACTCAAAAATACACCTTGGATACCAACGTAAACGCTCTTCAAGATTCCATTGTGCAATTAGCAGAAGGCCTGTCGATGATTTCCGACACGGATTTTGCGCTGGCCACATCGAGTTTGATGCGCGACCAAATTTTGATGCAGGCTGGTTTGGGCACGCTCGCGCTGGGCAATCAACGAGCCACCTCGGTGCTCTCACTACTGGGCAGCTAGCACTACGTCCCATTTTTTTTGGCTTCGGCCTGTAATCGATGCCATCATTTCCAAATCTCTTTCCATTTCCTATGAGTTTTCTCCAAAAAATCACCTTGCTTCTGCTCGCTTGCACTGTCACGCGACTTTATGCCCAAGAACCCATCGCCGCAGAGCCAGTCGCCTTGGAACCGGTGCAGTACGTCAACCCCTTTATCGGGGCGAGCACGGCGGCACCGCGGGGCGACATTCATGGCCTCGGAAAAACATTTCCGGGGGCGGCCTACCCGTTTGGGCTGGCTCAGGTCAGTCCGAACACGATTACCGGCGGGGACAACGGGTCAGGCTACAGTTACGAGCATGATTCCATCGAGGGTTTTGCATTCACGCAGATAAGCGGCGTTGGNNNGGCTGGTACGGTGACTTGGGCAATTTCCTGACCATGCCCACCATCGGGCCAGTCAAAATTTCAGCCGGTACTCCGTCGAACACGGCGGAAGGTTATCGCTCGAAATACGATAAATCGTCGGAACAAGCCTCGGCGGGGTATTATTCCGTGCATTTGACGGATTACGACATCAAAGCCGAAGCCACCGTTGCCCGCTACGGCGGAGTGCTGCGGTTCACGTTCCCGGAAAATGACAGTTCGCACATTCAAATCGACCTTGCCCGGCGGGTGGGCGGCACTTCGACCGAGCAATATGTTCATGTCGTTGATGACCGCACGATTCGCGGCTGGATGCGCTGCACGCCCGATGGCGGCGGCTGGGGAAATGGCGGCGGAAAAGCGAATTACACCGTCCATTTCTACGCCCAATTCAGCAGGCCATTCGATTCCTACGGTTTTTGGAGTGCGGAGATTCCCGACGATTGGAAACGCAAGCTCGAAGAGGTGACCAGCGAAAGATACAGGAAGCTCGTGGCCGAAGCCTTTTTTGTGCCAGAAAAGCACACGTATTATCAAGGCAAACACATCGGCTTCGTTGCGAATTACGCCACGAAAAAAGACGAAGTCATCGAAATGAAGGCGGGCATTTCCTTCGTGGACATGGAAGGAGCGGAACGAAATTTCCGCGGCGATTTGGCGGCACGCACGTTTGACCAAATCTTGGCGGACACAAAAGCCGCTTGGAATGCCGCACTTGGCAAAATCCGTGTTCAGGGCGGAACGGAAGACCAAAAGACGGTTTTCTACACGGCCTTGTACCACACGATGATTGATCCACGCGATTTCACGGACATCGACGGTCGCTACTGGGGCGGCGACAACAGGCCGCATCAAACGGACGAGTCTAAATTTCGCTATACGAAACGCACCATTTTCAGTGGCTGGGACGTTTTTCGCAGTCAAATGCCGCTTCAAACGCTCATCAATCCCAACGTGATCAACGACACAATTAACTCGCTGGTCTCGCTGGCCGAGGAGAGCGGGCAAGGCCGGTTTGAACGCTGGGAATTTTTGAACGCCTATTCTGGCTGCATGATCGGAAATCCCGCGATTTCCGTGCTGCTGGATGCACGGAGCAAGGGAATTGCGGGGTTCGATGCTGTAAACGCCTACAAAATTGCCAAAAAGACCGCACTGGAAATCGGCAACGGCGAGCGGGGTTACTCGGCGGGCGGCGATAGCATTTCCAACACACTGGAATATGCGTATTCCGATTGGTGCATGTCCAAGCTGGCCGAAGGTTTGGGCGCACTCGTGCCTAACGGAGATGCCGAGTTTTTTGCAAAGCGTGCCCAAGCGTACCGTAACGTTTTCGATTCCGAAGTCGGCTGGTTTCGACCGAGAAATGCGGACGGTTCATGGCAAAAATGGCCGGAGCGGGGACGATTGGCGGATGATTACGGCTGCGTGGAATCGAATCCCTATCAGCAGGGCTGGTTCGTGCCGCATGACGTGGAGGGCATGGTTGAAATCATGGGAGGACGCGACAAAGTGCTTGCGGATTTGATCGAATTTTTTGAGAAAACGCCCAAACACTTGAAATGGAATTCGTATTACAATCACGCCAACGAGCCGGTGCATCATGTCCCATTCCTGTTCAACCGGCTGGGCAAGCCCGACCTGACTCAGTTTTGGACGCGACACATTTGCCAGAACGCCTACAAAAATAGCGTGGACGGTCTTTGCGGCAACGAAGACGTAGGCCAGATGTCCGCGTGGTTTGTGCTGGCATCCATCGGCATTCACCAGCTTTGTCCGGGCGACCCGAATTACGAGATCACGAGTCCTCTTTTCGATGAAATTGCGATCCAGTGCGGCAAGGAGGGCCAGATTTTCACAATCAAAGTCCATAACAATTCGCCGGACAATGTGTACATCGACCGAATGCTGCTGAATGGACTGCCCCACACGAAATTTTCGATCTCACACAATCAGTTGACCCAAGGCGGAATGCTGGAGATTTGGATGAAGAAAGAAAATGAGTCTTGACAAGCCCCACGTTTTCTACGAAAATGCCGGACGTGGGGTAATTTTGTGTCAACCGAGGGCAACTGATCAAATTATTATGTCAAAAGACCAACTTGATGTCTATCGTGATTGGCTCGGCATTAAAGAGCCAAACCGGCCACTCAATTTTTACCAGCTTCTGCGTCTGCGCGCCTTTGAAGACAATCCGGCCCAAATTCGCGAGAATTATCGCAAACTGAATACTCATGTGCGGAAATTTGCGTCCGGCGATTTTTTGGCCGAATCTCAAGCCCTACTCAACGAGTTGGCCAAGGCGATGCTGTGCCTGACCGACACAACGCGAAAGCAGGAATACGATGTTTTGCTGGGCAGAAAAATCGATACGGCCAAGGCGCGGCGCAGCTTGGAGGAAATCCTCGTTGGCAACGGACTCGTGCCCGCCGAACGCATGAAACAGGTCAAAAGTTACGCGGATGCCGTGGGAATCGACCTTCAAGAAGCCGTTCTTCAGCAGAAAATCGAGACGGCCAGCCCTGAAGCCGTCATGTTGGCTTACGCCGAATCGATTGGTCTGCCTTTTATTAGCGTTGAAGATGTTGGCGTGGACGAAAACATCGCGGTTCAGATCAATCCGAATACGGCCCGGCAGCATTCTTTTGTGCCGCTCATGGTCGACCGTGGCCAACTTCTCCTCGCTTCGCCCAAACCGGTCAACCCTGATGTCGAAGAAGAATTGAAAATGACCTTTGAAATGCCGGTTCGCAGCACGATTTGCACGCAAAACGACATCAACGCCGCCATCGCCCGATATTATCCGCGAGATGCCGTACAGATGGTCCAAAAAGGCCAAGCCACAACAGCAACGGCATCCAAAAAATCGTCAAAACCGGCGCAAAACGAACCTTCCGAGCCAATGACACCGGAAGAGATTAAAAATCGCTGGCAAACCGCGCTGGTTTCCTTAAACTTTTCAACGATTGTCACCTTTGCTCTGTTGTATTTTCTGAAAATTCCACGAAGCATCCAATCTTCCACGACAATGGCGATCCTGCTTTTTATCGCGTCGGCCGTCGTCGTCGGCCTTCCGGTGGCCTACGCCGTCTGGAATAAATTGACGCGTTAAACGGAATGGAACGGTTTTTCCGCCTTTTTTTGCTTTTTTTGGCATTTTTTCCTAAAGTTGGCATATCAATCTGGAAAAACAAATTTCTAATGCTATAATAGGCTCATCACACAACATCAAAATGGGTGTATCCCGTTGCTCCGGCGGGCTGGCGGTGCGTTTACAATTTAACCATTCTTATATCCCCTCACAATGCGCGAACAAAAAGGTTTTACAAAGCAGCAATGGATTATGCTGGCTTTCTCGTTTATCTTTGGTGTTATTTCCGTTTTTACCATCGACAAAGTTTTCTTGTCCGGCACGTCCGCCTCTCAAACCGTGCGGGCCGCCGTTACGCAACCGTAAGAAACGTTGCCGCTTTCCTTGTCTTTCCCGCAGGGGGGACGGCGATGTTGATTGCTCCCACCCTTTTCACGTTGTTCCGGCGAGAGCGGGAATCCCGTATTTTCGCGGATCGCGCTCTGTGCACGCAGCTCGGCGAACGGTGGGTCGTTTGTTCGCTTGTAGCACGTTTTTTTGCATATTCATCTAGCAATCTCTCCGATGGGCAATTTATCGCAACATTTTCGTCGCCGTCTCTGTCTTGAATCTCTCGAAAACCGCGAACTGCTCTCTGTTTCGCCTCTCTCACCGCCGCCGGAAATCGCTCCAACATCGGCGCAAATCGCGCCTTTTGCCGCCAACATGACCGATGCCGAGGCCGCGGCCTATGAAAGGCAGCTTATCGACAGCCAGGGGATTGCTGCTTATGCCCAGTTCGACCTGATCAACGGGTATGAACGACTCACGGCGTTTGCCTACTTTGATGGCGGCCAATTTGCAAGCCTTGATCTGTCCAATTGTACGGCTTTGACATCGGTCTTTTTGATGGGTGATGTGGGGTCCCTTGACCTATCTGGTTGCACAGAGATCTACGACTTGACCGTTTTTGGGTACACCGTCACTTCCTTAAACGCGTCCGGTTGTACGGCTTTGACCTACTTGGACTGTAGCAACTTCGGTTTGACCACGCTCAACATTGCCGGGTGCACGCAGTTATCCACACTCACTTTGGATGGAAATGCCATCACCGCACTGAATGTCTCTGGAACAGCCATTACAACGCTGAATTGTGACGCTTGGGATATTGTCGCGTTGGACGTGACCAATTGCTCGTCGCTGGAGACACTTTCCTGTGCGGATAATCTGCTGGCCACGCTGGATTTGACGGGCTGCACCGCGCTGAAAAACCTCGATTGCAGCGGTAACCAGCTCACCACCTTGGTTCTGGAAGATCAATCCGGTATGCAAAATTTGGATTGTTCCAACAACAAGCTCAGTTTCGGTAATCTGCCGTTGCCCAGCGTGATGAATGTCGCTGATCGTGGCAATTTTTTCTACGCGAATCAAGATGTCACTCTGACCATCGAGGGAACGGTGGGTCCCAACAATGAAGTCATTGTCAAATCCGATGACCCCTTCACGCTAACGGACACGTTTTGGGATGACACGGCCATGTCCGTCCGATGGTTCTTGGAAAACGGCACGGAAATTTCATCCGACAAATTTACGGTACAAAATGGCCAATTCATCCTCTCTTCGGATTTAGTGGGGCAGACGGTTTACGCGGAAATTTCCAACAGCAATTACGCTGGCTTGACATTGCGTACTAACAGTGTCCTCGTGGAACTGGGAATCCGGTTTGACCCGCCAAACCTGTTGCGTGCCACACAAAGCTCGCAGACCGTTCTCGCGCTACAGTGGAATGCCATACCAGGGGCGACACAGTATATTCTCCAGCGAAAAGGGCCGGGCGACAGCGATTTCGTAACGATTTATTCCGGCGAAAAGAGTCGATTTGTCGATGCCAACCTTGATCCAGACACGGTGTACGAATATCGTGTGCAGGCGATGGGATCGCTTTTTTCCGAGGCCGTTCCGATCGCGACGGCTCCCACAAGCGTTGGCGGGATGCCCGTCATGGATGCTCCCATCCATCTGAGTACAGAAATTGATGAAAATGGTGCGATCACGATTACATGGACGGATTTAGGCCCTGATTATGTCTACACCGTTCTCAAAGGAGGCTACGCGGTTGTCAATTTTAGCCAAGACGAGGCCAGCAATGCCTACTACGTGGATAATGATCCGCCCAGTTCTGGCGTAGAAGGTTACGGGATATTGGCCTACAATGTGGTCTTGCAGGAGTATGCACCCGTTCTTATCGTGGTTGTGCACACCACGGCCATGCCTGTGGAAATCACCGGCCACGAGATGCAGCCGGACGGTTCAGTCAAGTTAATGTGGGATGCCCTGCCCAATGTGCAGTACAGCATTTTCCGCGCGGGTGTGGAGGTTGCCGGACCGATCACATCGGACGGCCCAACCGCCGAGTGGATTGATGAAAATCCATCAAGTCTGAATGAGTATAAACTCGTTGCGCTTTATTTAGACGGTGGTGATTGGCGCGAAACCTATTCCAATATCTACAGAGTAATCGTCCCGGGAAATACGGTCAATTTCGCTTTATCAAATTTCGACTGGAGTGAATTTTGGAGCGATTACGAACTGGAGAACGAACTGATCGTTTAGAATGGAGTGCGGTATTTGCCGTGTGTGTCCCCCCAACCGGCCTCTCCTTTGAGGCAAACACGCCATGTTACGTTCTTGTTCTTCAAGCATTTTAGTGTGGTTGTGCCTTGTCTTGTTCTCGTCTTCCCTTTTCGCGCAGAATACGCTCACCGGCCTACCTCGCACCGGGGAACAGCGTCGCGCCGCCGTCGCTGCCGTGGAGCCGTGGCTTGTGCGGATTCATACCATTGGCGGGCACGAAAAAGTGGGGAGCGAATTTGCAAATGAAAGTGCGGGCTGTGGCATTTTACTTGACCGCGAAGGCCATGTACTCACGGCCGCTTTTCTTTTTTTGCACGATCCCACCTCCATTCTGCTGCAATTTTCCGATGGCACAAAAAAAATCGCACGAAAAATCGCCACGGACAAAAAACGGATGCTGACCTTGCTCAAAGTGGATCAGTACGAACCGGACTTTTTGCCGCGAGAGCAAGCCCCTGTTTTTGACCCGAAAAAAAGGCGAGCCAAAAGCAGCGTCAAAATCGGCGAACCTTGCTTGGCCGTTGGAGTTGCCCTGTCCGCAACGGAACCCAACTTGACGAGCGGCATCATCAGTGGTCTCAACCGAATCTGGGGGCAGGCCATTCAAACCGATGCCGGTGTCGGGCCAAATAATTACGGCGGGCCGCTGATTGATCGTGACGGCAAAATCATCGGAATTCTCGTACCGCTTTCGATGTCGTCCAGCGACCTCGCCGCCGGTGCGGAAACCTACGATGCGGGCGTGGGAATGGCCATCCCGTGGGAGGACGTGGAAGAAATCGTGCAAAAATTGAAACAAGGGAAAGACCGAGAACCGGGCTTGATTGGCGTGTCGTTCCAAGATAATCAAATTTTTATCGGCGATGCAACCGTTGCTGCCCTTCTTCCCCAATCACCGGCCAGCGAGGCGGGATTGAAAGCGGGCGACCGCATCGTAAAAATAAACGCTCAGGCAATGCGAAACGCCATGCAAGTCGCCATGATTTTTCATTCCTGCTACGAAAACGATCAATTTATCGTGACCTTTTTGCGTGACGGCAAAGAGCAAACTGTTGATATTCAGGCCGTCTCGGCCAGCCACTTCTCACCCTCGCGCTAACGACTGTTCTATTCAGATGGTTTCGCGTATTGACCACCTCACCCTTTTTTCTCTCCATGCAAAAAATTTTCTTCTTTCTTGTAACAGCATTTCTGTGCCTCGCCCCATCTTTCGTTTCCGCCGCCGAAACTTCGCCGCCGCCGATTTCGACAGAGTATTTCATGGATCAAAACGGCATTTCTCGCGCCGCGTTGGAGCAATACTTGAAGCACTCGATCACCATGACCGCCCTGCTCGAAGAAAATTCGCTCGCGGCAGACGGCGGCTTTCCTGACCGCGAAGATGATTATCGGTTCATCAAAAACATCGGTGCGAAATTCATTGGGCGCTCCATTTACCGCTGGGGCAATGAAGCCACGCTCAATAACCCCCTGTTTCTCGAAGAAGCCAAGCGCGTTGTCGCCCTCTTGCATGAACAAGACCCCGACATCATTTTTCAAGCCTGCCTGTTTGAAATTGTCACCACAAACGTCAACGAAATTGACGTGCCCGACTGGGCTTTTGAAACGCTGGGACTGCCGGTGGAAACACGAAAATTTCGTTACGACGACATGTTGGCCCTCGATGGCAAATTTGTTGGTCACTGGGGCAATCGACGCGGCGGCGGATCGAGTGTGCCGGATATTTCTCGCACGGAATCTCAATTATGGTTCATTTTCCTCGCCGGTTTTTACATGGAGGTGGGCTGCGAAGCCTTTCATCTCGGGCAGGTCAACCTGATCGGAGTCAACGATCCGGACTGGAAAAACTGGTCGAGCGTCATCGAAAAAATTCGGGCACTGGCCAAAACCAAAACACGGCGTGGCTGGGTTCTTTTGGATGCGCACGTGCCTTCTGGCGGCATGGTTGTGGATGGAAAAAGTCTACTCGATTTCAATTCCTTTCCGCTTCGCATCAAAGAAATTCCCGACAAACCGATGGAAGCGGTCCTCGAAGTCGGCTATTTGGACAGCCTCTACAAACGCAGCCAAGGTTGCACCACGCCCAGCGGCTGGGAATGCGAATCGCTGCCGTTTTTGGTTGAATTCGATAATTTCGGCGCGACACGCACGCCCGGCCAATCGACGGTGGAAACGCATTTCATCTGGGGCTACGATGAAATCACATGGTTTTACCTGCAACCGGAGAATTATCGAAACCAGTGGCTCAAATATGCGTATAACTGGTTGCGGGATAATGACCCAAATGGTTTTTTGGAAATGCCAGCAGGCCGCGTGGTCACAGTGCCCAACGTCAGACCGCGTCCCCGCTATCGCGGCAATCGCCCTTCAGAAACAATTCCGGACGGCAAAAATGTCGAAGCCACCATTAAAGAGCTGTGGCAAACACCGTAAGTAATTGAAAATTTTAGCTCTCGAATCGAAATCCCTGTTTGAACTTTCCTGTTTGTAGGACAAACTTCACCCCAAAAGGCTTTTTATGCAAGCACCATCCATGAACGCACCACGCTACCTTCTGCTGGTTTCGCTGCTCTTGGTGAGCACTTTTATGAGTCCTCAAGTTTTTGGCGATGAGGCTATCAAGACCCTCTATCCCACGAAAGATTGGGTCATTTCCGACTTTATCGTGACGGATGCCGCCTTCGGCGCGAAAGCCGTACCCGGTTTTGACAACCGCGAAGCCTTTCAAAAAGCTATTGACGCGGCCCATGAGGCTGGCGGCGGTGTCGTTTACATCCCCGCCGGAAATTACGAGTTCCGCAGTTCAAAGAGCACCACCTTTCAGAATAATCGACGCGGCGGAGGACGGCGCCGTCCCAATGCGCAGGAAACCCCAGATACGCCAGCTCCACCGATCACTTTCGAGTCCGTCCTCCAGCTCAAGCCGGGCGTGCAACTCCGCGGCGACTGGGCCAACCCGGAGCAATACGACGGCAAAGTGCTCGGCACAATCCTCGAAGTCCGCGTTGGTAAAAACACGCAAAGCAACTTGGACCGCTTCATCGAAATGCCCCAGTGTACAGGCGTGACCAATCTCTCGATTTGGCATCCTGAACAGGAAATCGGTGACATCAAACCGTACCCTTGGGCTTTGTACCAAACTTCCGGTGACAGTGCCACGATGGAAAATGTCACGCTGGTCAACTCTGCGGGGACGGGTCGCATGGGGTACGGACAGAACCTGATCGTCAGCCACGGGTTCGGCTATCAGACGCGATACGCCCACCTGAGTAAGATTTTCGTTACGCGCGGCCAATTCGTCAAGCG
>QMCD01003350.1_pt1 | contig 14065 bp, 11 predicted proteins | sample 1821841 | NCBI WGS metagenome assembly QMCD01 (sample SAMN01991225, study PRJNA193472) | Termite gut metagenome, whole genome shotgun sequencing project. | isolation source: worker | host: Macrotermes natalensis | reverse complement strand
GTGCAACTCTTCAAAATGGACGGCATTAAGCTGACTTTTGATGATGAGGTGCTTGATTTTATTGTGGACAAGGCGGTAGAATTTAAGTTGGGCGCCCGCGGATTACGTTCCATTTGCGAAGCCATTATGATTGATGCAATGTATGACCTGCCGTCGACGGACAAAAATACCCTGCATGTCACTAAAAAATATGCAGAAGCAAAGATCAATGTGCTGATATGCTAATTTGCTGATGTGCTAATAAATCTCAAGGTCTCAAAGTCTCAAGATCTCACGGTCTTAAAGTTTCACCGCGTCTATCTTTTTCGTAATCGGAAATTCAGGTAGCGGTAGGCTTGCCGCTTCCGTTCTGCGACTGGGTATGACAGTACGTTCACAAACATCATAACGGTCTTTGGGCCTGTCGTCCTCACGCCAATTGAAGCCTTTGAGCCTCTCTTGCGCTTTGGTTACCTGATCGAGTGGGTGTATGGAAATTTTTTGGTTCTCTATATATTTGATCCGCGTCATCTTGCGCTCATGTACATTGATTTGCATGTTACTACTTTCGCCAAGGTTGATGTCGGTAATTACGCTGTCTTCCACCATATAGAAAATAGTTTGCACATTATTTAGCACATCAATCAGGTACACTTCATTGTCGCGGAACAGTGCGTGCATGTTGCGGCCTTTCACCTGGTCGAAATGCGTCGAATCACTTTGGGATATAGCGAAGGCGTTGTCTAAAAAATCTATCCTGTCCATTTGCCCGTTTTTGCCGATAAATATTATCTTATCGGATGTGATTTGGTTTTTACTGCTCCACAATACGGGATTGTAATACATTTCCGCCAATGTATCGTTAACGTGATAGACCAATGAATCACAGGCGCCTTGACCGTCGTTGCGGAAGAATTTAACCCCCCGGAAGACATGCAGGTATTGGAATACGGAATCTATTGTTGCAGTAGTGTCGTTGACCGCCTGTAGTTGCAGGCTGTCTGCCGCAGGTATTGTAGCCAATGTGTCGGAAGGTGCGCTTTGCAACAGGCTATCGGTAATAGGCGTGGGTAAGGTGTCGGAAGCAACGATTGCCGGATTTTTTTTCGGCAAGGGGAACGGCGCAGGAATAGCAGCGGCATTCGCCAACGGCAGGGGAAGCGGAAAAATCTTCCGCTCTATAAATTTAATGGTGTCGTTCTGTACCGTTGTTGTATCGACGGGAGCAGTGATCACGCTGGTGGAATCGGTGCTAATGCTGTCTTTGGCATAGTAGACCGGATTTTTCACGGTAGCAAAATGCAGCGTGTCGCCACGTATAAAGAGTGTGTCGGATTTTCCTTCTTCGTCGGTTTCATAATAAGCTGCAGAAGGCAGGCGGGTGAGTACCACATCCCGGGTTTCGTCAACTAAGTGCGCCTCGTTGCCAAAAGCCAACAGGGAGCGTGTCGTATCTAAGATCTGAATATTCCCGTAAAGATCGCTTTTTCCCTGCAGCCGGTCATAAAAAATACTGTCGGCCCACATTTCCTGTTTTTCCGATAGTACGTAAGCTTTTTTTGAAAAATGGAAATAGTCATTCGGCCTGTCGTACCATCCGTTTTCACAGAACAGGTAGCCTTCTTTGTGCCAAATCGAAGTGGGGCCAAGAAATACGGACGTCTCTGTGTCGGTGTTGTAGTGCAAAGAATCCGACCGGATCTGGTATTCTTTATTGTGCATTTCTACTTCTTCCTCAAAGCGGGCTACTTTAAGGCCGGAATAATAATAACCGCGTGCGCTTTCCAGCACATTGGCCGTATCGGCTAAGGTGCCGCCGCCGTAGAAATAACCTATATTTTCTTTGGTGTTGAAATCAAGGTTGAAGGTGCGCAGTACGGCTTTTTCGTCTTCGAGGCGTACAATTTTTCCACGTACTTTAGCTGTGTTGGTATTACCGTCGTAGTCGAGGGTTTCGCCGTACAGCTTAGTATTGTCTTTAACGACGACAACATGTCCGGAAGCTTTGAAACTATTGTTGCTATACACATCGGCGCTGTCACACGTCATGAGCGTTCCGTTGTGCATTAACCGCACATTACCGGTCAAACGGTTGAGGTATTTGTCTTCTTGGAGAATGCGGCGTATGGCGTCGGCATGCTGGATATGGACTACCTTACGGCCTTCAGGGGCCTGTGCCGGCAGCATTAAACAGCCGGAAAGATAGAGCAACAACAGCAAATAGCGGCGCAACCGTTTCATGATGTTATTTTATCCAGCCTTCGCGTTGAAACTCACAATCACTGAATAAAGGATCGATACGCAGATAGGTGGCTGCTTGTTGCTTGGTAATCCATTTTTCAAGATTTTCCATTTGCCGGGCTTGTTTGGCTAAGGCTTGTATGACACTGTAATCCTCTTCGAGATTGGCCGCATGAGAAGGAATTAATACGTCCAGCTTGATAATTTTATATTGTGTATGACCTTTGTCGTCGACAGCTTCGAAGGGATGGGATATGTCACCTTGCTTCATATTCCGCAGCACGTTGTAGTCAATGGGATTGAGCTGGTCTTTCTCAAACCGCGGTGTCATAGTTTGTTCATTTACTATCAATCCGCCGTTGAGGGTGGTTTTTGTATCCATGGAGTAATAAAGCGCTGCTTTGTCAAAGGTGAGACTGTCTTTCCGCACTAAATCGGCGATACTGTCCAATTTAGTGAAGGCGCTTTGACGTTGGTCGGCATCGTATTTTGGTTTTAGCAATATGTGACGGGCGTTGAACATATCATTGCCGTCTTTTGCAATCAACTGGATAATGTGGTAACCGTATTCCGTTTCCACGATTTGCGACACCTGTCCGGGCTTCAGAGCCATGGCGGCGTCGGCAAATGCGGGTACAAAGTTCTGTGCCGGCATCAACCCCAGTTCACCGCCGCGCCTGGCCGACTCCGGGTCTTCGGAATAAAGCACGGCCAGCGTATTAAATTTTTCGCCGTTCAATATCCGTTCACGCAATGACAGCAATTGTTCCCTTACTTCAAAGCGGGCATCGGTAGCCGGCGGCGTGATCACAATTTGGCGAATAACATATTGATCGGGCATGATAGGCAAGCTATCCTTATTGGTTTTTTTGTAGAAGCGGGCAACATCGGAGGGGGAGATAGGCGCATCTTTCATCAATTGTTGTTGCATTAATTGCGTGAGTATTTGCTCACGTACGGGCTCCCGCCAATCTTGTTTCAATTTAAACAACGGTTTTTTGAAATACTCTTCGGTAGCTTTTTCTCCGCCGAGCTGTGCCAATATTGTGCGCACCCGGCGTTCGATTTGTTCGTCAACCATTCCGTCGTCGGCTTTTAAGCTGTCGATACGCGCTTGTGCTAACAATAATTTTTGTAACAGAAGGTTCTCAAATACCTCGCAGCGCAGGTTTTTGTCCGATACGATACCTTGCACACGCATCATCATTACTTCCGATTCTACATCCGAATTGAGGATCATTTCGCCGCCTACTACTGCTACTACTTTATCAATTAATCCGTCTTGCGCCGGGAGCGGCCATGTGCAAACCAATAGCAGAAGCAATATATATTTGATGGATGTTTTATTCATTAATATAAATTTTTAGTCGTTTATTGTCGATGGCTTCATTGTAGGCCTCGTTCTCTATCTTATTGATCAATTCCAACCGGCGTTTGTTAATGATGGTGGTGTAATAGCGCTCTTTAAGTTGTTCTGCGGTATAGGGTGTCTCGTCGTTTTCGGCGTTTTGTTTATGGTAGTCTTGTAGATCCTGTTCGGTCACCGATGTGTTGAGTCTTTTTTCCACATATTGCATTTCGTAGCGGTAGGCCAACAGCGACATTTTATAGTCGTTTAACTCTTGTGAAATATCCTTCCGGTTATTATCAAGGTGTTTTTCCGCTTCGGCGGCCATTACGCATTTGCGCGCCCAATTGTTGATGTAGCTTTTGAGCAGTTCAACACTGTCTTTATGGCTGATACCGTTGGGAAAAATTTCCTGTACGTCGGAAAGTCTTAATTCTTTATCGTCTACTTTGGCCAACAGTTTGTCGTGCGATTGCTTTGGCATGAAATAGTCGCACGACGACAATAACAAAGCAGCGATTAGTATGTACATTAAATTTTTCATCGGCTGTAGTTAGGTGCTTCGCGGGTAATGGTTACATCGTGCGGGTGGCCTTCGATTACTCCGGCGGCAGTTACACGGATAAAGGAAGCTTTTTTCAGCGCGGCGATATTTTCGGCGCCGCAGTAGCCCATCCCTGCACGCAGTCCGCCAATCAATTGGTAAAACACTTCAGACAGTGCGCCTTTGTACGGTACTTGCGCCACGATTCCTTCAGGTACAAGTTTTTTAATATCTTCTTCCACATCCTGGAAGTAACGGTCTTTAGAGCCGTTCTGCATGGCTTCGAGCGAGCCCATGCCACGGTATGATTTGAATTTACGTCCGTTGAGAATAATAGTTTCGCCGGGCGATTCTTCCACTCCGGCAAAGAGTGAACCGGCCATTACGGTGTCGGCGCCGGCAGCAATGGCTTTCACCACATCACCGGAATAGCGGATACCCCCGTCGGCAATTACTGGGATGCCTGAACCTTTGAGGGCCTTAGCGACGTCGTAAATGGCGGTGAGTTGAGGTACGCCCACACCGGCTACCACGCGGGTAGTACAGATGGAACCGGGGCCTATACCTACTTTCACGGCATCAGCGCCGTTGTCGGCCAACAATTTTGCCGCCTCCGCCGTGGCAATATTTCCCACTACAATTTCTACCTGGGGAAAAGCCTTCTTGATTTCTTTCACCATGTTCACTACAAACATGGAGTGTCCGTGTGCCGTATCGACCACCACAGCGTCGACGCCTACTTTCACCAGTGCGTCGATTTGCGCCATAGTGCGGGCATTTACTCCCACACCGGCAGCCACACGCAGACGGCCTTTGTCGTCCTTGCTGGCGGTGGGGTTATCTTTGATCTTGGTAATATCTTTGAACGTAAGCAGACCGACGAGTTTACCTTTATCGTCTACTACCGGCAGTTTTTCGATTTTGTGCTTTTTCAGCAGGGCTGTAGCTTGTTGCAGATCGGTGCCCTGCGGTGCGGTGATCAGGTTTTCGGAAGTCATTATCGCAGCGATAGGCTTTGACAGTGTATCCTGGAAACGCAGGTCGCGGTTGGTGACAATACCTAACAGGAACCTTTCATTATCGACTACGGGAATGCCGCCGATCCTATTTTCCGCCATCATGCGTAGCGCATCGCCTACCGTAGCGTCTTTGTGAATGGTGACCGGATCGAAGATCATGCCGTTTTCGGCGCGTTTTACTTTTCGCACTTGTTCCACCTGGTCTTCGATCGACATATTTTTATGGATTACGCCGATGCCGCCTTCACGCGCTATGGCAATGGCCATGGCGGCTTCCGTCACAGTGTCCATAGCCGCCGACACAATAGGTGCGTTAATATTGATATTCCGTGAAAACAGGGTGGATACGCTTACTTCACGCGGTAATACGGTTGATTTGGCCGGTACCAGCAGGACGTCGTCAAAAGTAATGCCTTCCTGTAGGACTCTATCGTTTAAAAATGACATATCATTATATTTTAACTTACAAAGTTAAGAAAAAATAGTAAATAGTAAATAGTAAATAGTAAATTTTTGGTAATGACTTAGAAATTAATACCCTTTCACCCTTCACCCTTCCACCTTTTACCCTGGTAGGTATCCCGGTCGATGAGGCGTTGATTAAGGAGCCGCAGCAACTCTACATTGCGTAGTTTCCCCCAGGGAGTAGATTCGATGAAACGCGGAGGTACTTCATTGATAAAGCGCTCAATACGGATGTGTGGCGATAGCCGTTCGAGAAAATCAACAAAAAAATCAAGATAACCGTCAAGGTTGAACGTTACGAAATCCCCGGGATGCTCAATGTATTCCTGTGCCATAGCCGTACCTTTGATAAGTTGCAGTTGGTGGAATTTGACGGAGATGAGCGGCAGGGAAGAAATGATGCCGGCCATGTTCAGCATGTCTTCGCGTGTTTCGCCGGGAAGTCCGAAGATGAAATGTGCGCCCGTGCGGATATTCCGTGCGGCGGTGTCGCGAATGGCCTGTTCGGCCACGGCATAGTTGTGCCCCCTGTTAATATGTTGCAGCGTACGGTCATAGCACGATTCCACGCCGTATTCGATCTGTACGAAATATTTTTGGGCTAACGCTGCGAAATAGTCGAGTTTAGCCGCGTCCACACAGTCAGGGCGTGTGCCTACCACAATGCCTTCCACCTGCGGGTGTGTGAGAGCTTCGTCATAGATCCTGTTTAATACGGAAAGCGGGGCGTAAGTATTTGAAAATGATTGAAAATAAACAAGATAACGCTTGGCGCGAGGGTAGCGGACTACATGAAATTCAATACCTTCCGCTATTTGTTGGGAAATACTTTTCTGCGCACTACAATAAGAAGGGGTAAATGCTTCATTATCACAATAAGTGCAACCACCTGTCGATAAACGGCCGTCGCGGTTGGGACAGGTAAATCCGGCATTCACGGCTACTTTTTGCAACCGTGTGCCGAATAATTCTTTGATGTAACCGGCGTAGGAATTGAACCGTAGCGGTTGTTCAGCAGACATTTATACTTTAACTTTTACCACAATTTTACGTATGGGACCGTCGCCGATCATCGGTGCATGTCCGTCGTAAGGAAAGAAAACGGCAATATTGCCGGGTTCGAGGCTGAAAAACACTTCGGGCGCGTCTTTAAAAAAGGCAATGTCTTTAGCGCTGTCGTAAGGCGTATGAACTTCCTTGCAAAAACGGCGGTCGAGGTAACCGAAGGATTCCTGTCCCTTCACCAATATCTGAATGTCAATATAAGCATCATGCACTTCGAGTTTGGCATCTTCCTGTTTTTTACCCGGTTTTTCGGTCACCATGGCATAAACTTTATCGCCATCAATTTCATGACGGCCTTCGGCAAGGTTTTCCAACGGTTGCTGGCGTAAAAAATTGAATGCTTTTTCAAAACCGGGGTTTAACGAAAAATAGCGTTCCAGTCCGAGAAATGAGTCGATAATCATTTTGTTTACAGTTTACAAGTTAATATTTACAAAGATAGAAAAAAAATCTTACCTTTGTCCCTTAATTAAATTAAAACGTAAATTTTTTATGGCCAGTATCCGTAACATTAAAAAAGACATTGTTTACCTGACAAATGAAGTAGTACTCGACGCTTGTATTTTCATTAACTTATATCCTGAAAAGAAACAGGACGAAGCGCTGGCTATTGCCAACAAAGCGCTTGACCTGCGCCGTGACCTGCTTCACAGGGCTAACCATCCCGAAGGAAAAGCAAAGGCCCACTATAAAGCTGTATTCAATGACTTGCTGGCAGGCGTTGACGAATCATTCCGCCAGATCAGCGCATTGACGAAGTAATTTTTTATAGTGCTTGCTTACCTTCCACAGTTACTTGTGGCGCAATTTTCTTGATCAGTCCCTGCAATACGTTGCCAGGGCCTAATTCCACACAGCTTGTCAGTCCGTCGGCCACCATGTTTTGCACGGTTTGTGTCCATCGCACCGGGGCTGTAAGTTGGGCAATCAGGTTTTGCTTGATCGTGGCAGGGTCGGTATAGGGTTTGGCATCCACGTTTTGGTAGACGGGACAAACAGGCGTTTGCAAGTTGGTTTTTTGTATGCCCGCTTCGAGTTCTATCCGTGCAGGTTCCATTAACGGAGAATGGAATGCACCACCCACCGGCAGTACAAGTGCCCGTTTAGCGCCGGCAGTTTTCAGTTTTTCGCAGGCTTCTTCCACCGCTTTCACTGCGCCGGAAATTACCAATTGACCGGGACAGTTATAATTGGCGGCTACCACCACGCCATTCACCGAAGCGCATATTTCTTCTACTTTATCGTCTTCTAAGCCTAATACGGCAGCCATTGTCGAAGGTTCCGACTCGCAGGCTTTTTGCATGGCCGTGGCACGTATGGCTACTAAGCGGAGACCATCTTCAAAATTCATGGCGCCGGCAGCTACCAGAGCGGAAAATTCACCTAAGGAATGTCCGGCGGTCATTTGCGGGTTAAAATCGGATAGCGACTTCGCTAAAATAACGGAGTGCAGAAAAATGGCAGGTTGGGTCACTTTTGTTTGTTTGAGGTCGGCGTCGGTACCGGCAAACATGAGGTCGGTAATACGGAAACCAAGAATTTCATTCGCTTTCTCAAACATCTCTTTGGCTTGGGGAACATTGTCGTAAAGGTCTTTACCCATACCTACAAATTGTGCGCCTTGACCGGGGAATACATAAGCTTTCATAAATTTTATTTTAAATCGGGGGCAAAGATACGAAATAATGATTAATTTTTATTATCTTTGTGCCGCGAAATAATATTACGGCCGTGTAGTTCATAGTTCAGCTGAATAGAACGTCAGATTCCGGTTCTGAAGGTCAGGGGTTTGAATCCCTTCACGGTCACTGTTGAGAATTAAGAGAATAAAATACCGCCAATGGAGGTATTTTTAAGGATTATCGTTTCCTATAGCAAATCCAATGCGCTTTCTAGGCTTTTCCTGCTCTTTTTTCTGTTCCGCAAATTGAATTAAAGCTTGATAAATATCACTAAATTGCGTATTGGTTTCAACCATAAAGTTTTCCAATTTTTGATTAAGTTCTGCGTATCCCATAGCGTATTGACGAAGTATAACAAAAGCCCGCATAATCGCAATGTTGACTTCAATGGCTTTTTCACTTCGCAAGACACTTGAAAGCATGGCTATTCCCTGTTCGGTAAAAGCAAGCGGGAACGCCCCGCCCATGTGGCTTTTAGATGGTATCACAAATTGTGATACCAGGTCGTCGGCTTCTTTTTCTGTAAGGACGAACATAAAATCAGATGGAAAACGGTGTATATTACGTTTAACAGCCTGTTTTAAAACGCGGGTTTCAACTCCATAAAGTTGAGCAAGGTCAAAATCCAACATTACTTTATGCAATCTAATTTCGCAAATTTTGTTCTGAATAAGTTGTGGCTCCATATTAGTGGCACATATTTAGGCACAAAAATACAAAAATAATTAATTATACCAAGAAATTATTGTAAAAAAATGCTTACTTTTGTAACATGAGACGTGGTTTATTACTCCTGTGTATGATAATTTGCGCTGCCGGAACGTTGACGGTGCAGCATGTTTGAAGAATGGGAGTCAAATTTGAAAAAACATATTACGGGTAAGCAAATTAGTTGGGGGATAACCGGCTTAGATACTGCATAAATATAGATTCTTATGAAACCTTTATTTACTTTTTTTATTGCATCCGCAATATTACTGACGGCGTGTACTGCCGAAGAACTTACACGTGAGCAGCAACGTGATGCCATTCTGGCGCAGATCAAGGCGCCGGCTATACCGGAGCACATGGTGTCCGTTCTTGATTTTGGTGCGGTGCCCGATAGTACGACCGATTGCATTGCGGCTTTTGAACGGGCGATGGCGGAAAACCGGCAGGGTGTGCGGATCATAGTGCCCGAAGGTGTTTATTTTCTCGATGGGCCTTTACATCTGCAAAGTAATGTATGTATTGATCTGCAGAAAGGCGCCGTGCTGAAGTTCGCCGCTGATCCTGATAAATATTTACCGGTTGTGCTCACCAGTTGGGAAGGTACGATGTTGTATAACTACAGTCCGCTGATCTACGGTTATCAACTCGAAAATGTGTCGATCATCGGGGAGGGTGTGATCAACGGCAATGCCGCCGCTACATTCAGCACCTGGCGTTCGATCGATCCGGTAACAGGAAAAGAACTGCAATATGCGGGACAGCAACGTTCACGTGAAATGAACCATAACAACACACCGATAGAAGAACGCCGCTTTGGTAACGGGTATTACCTTCGTCCGCATTTACTGCAATTATTTGAATGCAAAAATATATTGATACAGGGCGTCACCATTACTAATTCGCCTTTCTGGTGTGTGCATTTGCTCAGATGTGAAAACGCCACGGTGCGTGCAGTGAACTTTATAGCCCGCAATATTAATAATGACGGTGTTGATCCGGAAAGCAGCCGCAATGTGCTCATTGAAGATATGAATTTTGATAATGGCGACGATAATGTGGCGATTAAGGCCGGCCGTGACCACGAAGGCCGCGCCGCTGCCCGTCCGTCGGAAAATATCATTATTCGTAATTGTAAGTTCAAAGGCCTGCACGGTGTGGTGATTGGCAGTGAAATGTCGGGCGGTGTGCGTAACGTGTTTATTGAAGATTGTAGCTTCGGCGGCTACTGCAAACGTGGTATTTTTTTAAAATCGAACCCCGATCGCGGCGGTTATATGAAGAACATTTATATCCGTAATGTGGCTTTCGGCGAAGTGGAAGATTGTTTTTACATCACTTCTTTCTACCATGGTGAAGGCAAGGACGGCGGGCACTGTACCGACATCAGCAATATCTATGTCGACCGCCTTACTTGTCGTAAAGCTAATGCTGGAGGAATTGTTATTCAGGGGTTTGCAGAGCTTCCGGTGCATGATATTTATCTATCGGATGTGCGGATCGATACGATAACCAATGCGTTGAGTATTACCCATGCAAAAAATATTGTGATGAGTAATGTAGTGCTGGGCGAAGAAGCCTATGTACCTACATCGGCCCAATAAATTGTCGGAAAGCTTGCGCCGGCGGTTAATTAAAGAAAATTGACACAATTTTTGAAGGACACTATGATCTTTTGCTTATTTTTGCAAAATGAAGCATAGTGTCTTATGCCTGTGTATGATTATTTTCTTTGCCGGAACCTTAACGGCACAGAATATAATGTATGTGGCGCCCACCGGAACCGGCGACGGTTCTTCGTGGGCGACTGCTATGGGTGATTTGCAGGCTGCTATAGAACAAGCCGGCGAAAGTTATATACAAACAGGAATTAAAGCGGAAGTCAGGCTCATGGAAGGGATATATATACCCGCCGGCCAGCCGAACGGTACGACTGCCGACACAAGTATATTTGATCCCGATAGGGATAAGTATTTTTCATTGCGTAACGGTGTAAGGGTAACCGGCGGGTTTGCCGGTACGGAAATGGATGCCGTACCGACCGGCGGCGCTACTATCCTATCCGGTGATTTAGGCGGTGGGTTATATGCCTACCATGTTTTTTACCATCCTGCTTATTCCGGTGATATTGTCCGCAGTGTGAGAATGGATACCACGGCAGTTTTATCCAATGTGACCATTCAGGACGGCCGGGCGGATATAGCCGGACAGCTTCGGTCGAGTGGGCGAGGCGGGGGTATTTATAGCAATGAGGTGATGAAGGTAGAACATTGCGTGTTCAGGGATAACATGGCGGCCTGTGCCGGTGGGGCAATTTGCTTTGAAGGCAGTGGCGCGGACGCCGGTGCGTTGATCACGGCCTGCACGTTTACCGGCAACTCAACGGAATGGACAGGCCCGCGTGGCCCCGGTATTGTTGATATAGTGTTTGGCGGTGCGGTGATTATCCATCAAAATACGACCGCTACCATAAGCAACTCCCTGTTTTCGGACAATAGCGGCCAATATGCCGGAGCGTTGAATGTCCAACCGGGCGCTACGGTAACAATGAACAATTGTACATTTCGCAATAACGTCAGTATTAACGGTTACGCCGGAGGCGCCAGCTTCCTGGGCGCTCTGGTATCAATAGACTCCTGTTTGTTCGACAATAACATACAACGGACAGATGCCGGTCTTGTTGTCGATGCCGGTGTGATGCTTGGCGCCGGCGGAATATATGTTTCCCGCGCAGAAATGGAATTTGTGATGACCGCAACCACTTTTACCGGCAACAAGGCGGAGAATGGCGATGGCGGCGCTTTAATTTTCAGGTTTGGGCAGGCAGCGATAGACTCCTGTTTGTTCGAAAATAATACGGCATCCGGCAATGGCGGTGCAGCTGTATTGTTTTATGATCAGAGTAATAATTGGTACAATAATTATACTACACACATTGCTAATAGTATTTTCAAGAACAATGCGGCCGAAGAGGGCGGGGCTGTTTACGCTGTCGGCCGAAGCAATATAACTTCATCGGCCTTGTTCGGTAACACTGCTCAAAAAGGCGGTGCAATATTTTTCAGCAGAGAGTTTGATGAACCGCAGCAACTATCCAATAGCACTGTCGTAGATAATGAAGCGGCCGGTTCCGGCGGCGGGATCTACGACGACGATGCCGGTTCCTATGCAGCAGGTCCTTCATTGATTATTGTGAATACTACGCTTTCGGGGAATAATGCCTCCGTTGAAGGCGGCGGGGTTTACGCCGCCTCAACAGTGAAATTGAACGGATCGTTAGTGGCTGGTAATACATCTGCTGATGAGGCCGGCAAAGAAATCCGCGGAACTACGGATGCAAACAGTTCTTACAATATCATAGGATTAGACCGGTGGACATTGGGGGAAATATTTGAGGATATCAATGTGTCGGGTAAAGCCGAACTGAAGAATAACGGCGGCTTAACGCCCACATTGATGTTGGCGGGATGTAGTCCGGCCAATAAACAAATCGACCGTAACGTGGAATACTGGTGCCCTGCAGAAGACCAACGCGGCGTAGCGCGTCCTTTGGCTGTTTTGGCCGATATTGGCGCTGTGCAGACCGGGAATCCGGCGCCGTCTTATATCACTCAAACGGCAGGACTTGCCACAGAAATAGTTTGTGCCATGACAGCCATTACCGAACGTGAATATACCTTGTCGGGGTCGGCTTCCTCAGTTACTGTGTCGGAACTGCCGGCCGGTTTAACGGCTACGCTCTCAAATAATATTGTTTTTGTCAGCGGCACACCGACGGCCGGCGGCACTTATACCATCACCACCACAGGACACACAGTGCCTTGTGGGCCGGTTACAATTAGCGGTACGGTTACTGTGCTCGAGGTTGGCGGCGGAGCGATTGACGGTAGCAATACGATCTGTCTCGGCGGGACATCCGGCACCCTCACTTTGTCGGGACATGTTGGTACAGTACAACGGTGGGAGTCTTCGACCGACGGGTCAAGCTGGACGCCTGTTAGCAATATGGCAATAGCTTATTCTCCCGGTTCACCGGCTACGACGACTTATTATCGCGCAGTGGTGAAGAATGGCGTATGTGCGGAAACAAATTCGACACCTGCCACAGTGACGGTAATTCCTAAACCCGATGCGGCAGGCAGTATCAGCGGAACAACTTCTACGTGTCCGGGCACAAGCCATACTTATAGCATAACGCCCGTGACAGGCGCTACGACGTATACTTGGACTGTGTCAGCAGGCGCTATCATTATTGCAGGACAACATACGACTACTGTTACGGTGAGTTTTCCCGGCACACAGAACAACGCTACGATCACTGTGACACCAAAGAACTGTAGCGGCGACGGGGTAGAAAGTAACCTGGGTATTACGATTAATCCTACTTATGCGGTGCAAGATAGTGCTACCATTTGCGACAATGCGCTGCCTTTCGTTTGGGAAGGGGAGACTTTCACCGGTGCTGATGTTCGGACGAAGACATTGAAAAGGCTGCGACAGCGTGGTGACATTTACATTGAAGGTGAATCCGACTTATTCGGGTATTATGGACGGCGCTACCATTTGCGACGATGCCTTACCTTACATTTGGGAAGGGGAGACTTTTACCGGTGCTGATGTTCGGACAAAGACGTTGAAAACAGTGCACGGCTGCGACAGCGTGGTGACATTTACCTTTGAAAGTGAATCCTACTTACTCGGTGCAGGACGGCGCTACCATTTGCGACAATACGCTGCCTTTCGTTTGGGAAGGGGAGACTTTCAGTAGCGCCGGTGTGCGGACGAAGACGTTGACCACTGTTAATGGTTGCGACAGCGTGGTGACATTTACGTTGAAGGTGAATCCTACTTACGCGGTGCAGGACGGCGCTACCATTTGCGACAATACGCTGCCTTTCGTTTGGGAAGGGGAGACTTTCACTCTTGCCGGTGTGCGGACGAAGACATTGAAAACAGTGCACGGCTGCGACAGCGTGGTGACATTTACATTGAAGGTGAATCCGACTTATTCGGG
>QMCD01003538.1_pt1 | contig 14067 bp, 10 predicted proteins | sample 1821841 | NCBI WGS metagenome assembly QMCD01 (sample SAMN01991225, study PRJNA193472) | Termite gut metagenome, whole genome shotgun sequencing project. | isolation source: worker | host: Macrotermes natalensis | reverse complement strand
TGCCCGCCGTCGAGGCCGTTCAGGCGGGATACAGGGTGATGCCCCTGCACGAATATCTGGGACAGAGCGCCCCGCCCGCAGCCGAAACAATAGAGTGGATACCGTTTGTCGAGGGCGACCAGGCGACCATCGAGGCGTTCAAATATGTCAATTTCCTGCTCCCCCACACCATCCCCAACGAGATGGACAAACCGGCTTTGGAGGAGATGGCGCGGTTGGGTATCGCCGCCGGCAAAACCTGGGACACATCGAAGTTTTCGCCCACCGTAAAAGAGGCGATAAAGGCGGGCATATCCGATGCAATGAAAAGTCTGGCTGCCTATATGCCCACCGCCAGATCGGCCGACCTGTTCAACACGCGCGAGATCATGGGCGTCGACTACACGGCGCGTGCGCTGGGTGTGCAGGTGGGGATTTTCGGGAACTACGCCTCGCAGGCGCTCTATTTCGGGCTCAACACCGACGCCGACGGCAATGTGATTGACACCTCCGCGGCGGATTACAAGATCACCTTCCCGGCGGGAGGAACACCCCCCGCCCGATACTTCTGGTCCATCACGATGTATTCGCTGCCCGATCGTTTTCTTGTGGCCAATCCGCTGGGACGATACTCGATAGGCAGCCGCAGCCCGCAGCTCGCGACAAACGCGGACGGCAGCATAGACATATACTTCTCCCGAACCTCCCCGGGTGGGGCTTTGGAGAGCAACTGGCTCCCTGCGCCGGACAGCAGGCCCGCCATTTTCATGAGGGTGTACGGGCCTGGGGAGTCCGTGCTGTCGGGAGAGTATAAACTGCCCGCCGTGGTAAAGATCAACTGATATTGCCGGCCCCGATGGAGGTAACGATAACCGTGGATAAAGGCCCCGAGAAGGAGCTGCTTATCGCCGCCCCGTGGGAAGCCGTGCAGGGCGATTACAACGACCTGCTGAAGCGCTACGCAAAGCTCGGAGTGAAGGGTTTCCGTCCGGGCAAAAGCCCCGTGGCGGCGGTGGAGTCGCACTTCGGCAGACAGATAAGAAGCGATCTGACAGCGCTCGTGGGGCGCACTCTGTGCAGGGAGGCTTTGAGGCAAACGGGCCTGGAGGCGGGCACGCCGATAGAGATACACGACGTGTCGTTGCAAAAAAACGACAACCTGCGTTTCAGGGCGTCATTCGTGGAGATGCCCTCTTTCGAGCTTCCCGACTACGGGCGGCTCGAATTGGAGGCCGACCAAAAGGCCGGACAGTTGGATGAGGTGTCGGCAAAACTGCTGGAGCGAACGGCCATCGAGTTGCACCCCGCCATGGTCGACTCCGAGATGCGGTATTCCGGCGAGAGCACACGCGACGACGCCCTGGCACGGGTCAAGCTGATGCTGATACTCAAAAAGATCGCCACACAGGACGGGATCGGGGTGGATGAAAAAGACGTGGAGGAGAGGATCGGCGCCGTGGCTGCCGAAAGCGACGTTTCCCCCCGTGAGCTCAAGCGCTTCCTGATCGAGAACAGGGCAATGGGCCGCTTTGTCGACTCGTTGCTGGCCGAGACCGTGCTCGACTACATAATTGAGATCAATACCAACCGATTAAAATAGAAAGAGAGATGAAATTAAAGGAAAAACTGAAGACCTGCGGTTGCATCGCCGTCGTGGGTACGGTACTCGCCGCCGGCGCCATGGTGGAAGCCTCGGCACAGTCCGGAAGATCGAATGATAACTCCAAGCCCAATGTGCTGGTGATTTTCGGCGACGACATCGGCATCACCAACATCAGTGCGTACAGCGGCGGGTTGATGGGCTACGAAACTCCCAACATCGACCGCCTGGCCCGCGAAGGGATCCGTTTCCAGCACTACTACGGAGAGCAATCGTGTACTGCCGGACGAGCCGCCTTCATCACGGGGCAGCACGGACTGCGCACGGGCCTCACGAAGGTGGGTTTCCCGGGCGCTCCCATGGGCCTCAGCCAGGAAGACCCCACGATCGGGGTGATATTTCAGGACATGGGCTACGCGACCGGCCAATTCGGCAAGAACCACCTGGGCGACCGCAACCCGAGCCTTCCCACCGTGAACGGGTTCGATGAATTTTTCGGCAACCTCTACCATCTCAACGCCGAGGAGGAACCCGAATTGCCCGACTACCCCAAGGATCCGGAATACAAGGCGATGTTCGGCCCGCGCGGTGTGCTCCACACCTGGGCGACGGATGTTGACGACCCGACCGAAGATCCGCGTTTCGGCCGCGTAGGCAAACAGCGCATCGAGGACACAGGGGCCCTGACCAAAAAGCGCATGGAGACGATCGACGACGAGACATCGGCTGCCGCCATCGACTTCATGGAGCGCAATGTGGACGCCGGCGAGCCGTTCCTGTGCTGGTTCAACTCCACCCGCATGCACCTTCGCACCCACGTCAGGGACGAGCACCGAGGCAACTATCCCTACGGCGACAGCGAGTATATAGACGGCATGATAGAGCACGACAACACCATCGGCGACATCCTGCGCGCGCTCGACGAGATGGGAATTGCCGACAACACCATCGTCATCTACACTTCGGACAACGGCCCCCACATGAACACCTGGCCCGACGGAGCGATGACCCCGTTCCGCTCGGAGAAGAACACCAACTGGGAGGGAGCTTTCCGCGTCCCGTGCCTGGTTCGCTGGCCGGGCCACATCGCCGCCGGCACGGTAACCAACGAGCTGATGTCCCACAACGACTGGTTCCCCACGCTGTGCGCCATCGCGGGCGAGGAGAACATCATCGAAAAACTTCTTACGGGCCACACCGCCGCCGGCAAAAACTACAAAGTGCATCTGGACGGCCACAACCAGAAAGATTTCCTCACATCGGTCGCGGGCAGCGCCGCCAACAACAACGGGGCGAAAAGCGCCCGCACCAACTTCATCTATTCCGACGACGACGGCCACATGGTAGGGCTTCGCAAAGGGTGGATGAAATATGTCTATGCCGAGCAGCGCCTGGACGGAACGTTGGGAGTATGGGCCGAGCCGTTCACCGAGCTTCGCCTGCCCAAAATCTTCAACCTGATGCAGGACCCGTTCGAGAGGGCCGACATCACCTCCAACACCTATTGGGATTGGCATCTGAACCAGGTCGGGGGGATCTACGGCGTCAACATCGACGTGCTGACATTTGTTACCACGTTCGAGGAGTTTCCCCCGCGTTCATTCCCGCCGAGCTTCATTCCCGCCAAGATGATGGAACAGGAGATGATGCTCATCAAGGGACGCCAGGCGCTCCACAACTACGAGATGAACATACTGCCCCCGTCGTTGCGCGAAATGGTGAACAGGCTCCGAACGCTCCGGGCGGCGGAGGCAGCGGCTGCGGCGAAGGCACAATAACGCACAAACGCACGATTAAGGTTTTCGCAGATGAATAAACCCGAACCGATGTACAGGGGCAAGCCTCTGCAGAGGATGCACGTTATGATAAAGGCCACGGGGCCGGTATGCAACCTCGGCTGCGACTACTGCTACTATCTGAGCAAGTCCGGGCTGCTCTCCACCGATAGCGGATGGCGCATCTCGGAGGAGACGTTGGAGGATTTCGTCCGCCAATACATCGGTCAGCAGAACGCGCGCCAGATCGTTTTTTCGTGGCAGGGGGGTGAGCCGTCGCTGTTGGGCCTCGACTTTTTCCACCGTGTGGTGGCGCTGCAAAAGAAGTACGCTCCGGCGCATGTCCGCATCGAGAACGACCTCCAAACGAACGGCACGTTGCTGGACGACGATTGGTGCGATTTTCTGCGCCAGAACGATTTCCTGGTGGGGCTCAGCATCGACGGCCCTCGGGAGTTGCACGACGCCTATCGCAAATATCGCGGCGGGGCGGGGTCGTTCGACAGGGTTATGGAGAGCGCGCGTCTGCTGAGAAAGCACGGCGTGAGGTTTGCAACGCTCACGGTGGTCAACAACGTCAACGGTAAACATCCTCTGGATGTTTACCGTTTTCTGCGCGACGAGGTTGAGAGCCGCCAGATGCAATTCATACCCATCGTTGAGCCGCTGAATTTCACGACCACCGCACCGACCTGGCCCGCGACTCCCGATATGCCTCTTGCGCCGTGGTGTGTGGGGAGCGAGGAGTATGGGGATTTTTTGATCGCGATCTTCGACGAGTGGTACGCCGTGGATCTGGGCAAGATCTACGTACCGTTTTTCGACAGCGCGGTGGAGCAGTGGATGGGCCGTCCCTCGCCCTTGTGTATTTTTTCGCCGATATGCGGCAAGGGATTGGCCATGGAGCATAACGGCGACGTGTATGCCTGCGACCACTATGTCTACCCCGAGTATAAATTGGGCAACATCGCCGAGCGGCCGTTGGTCGAGATGGCCTTGTCGCCCGGGCAGGAGAATTTCGGTTACGCCAAAGACTGCTCCCTTCCCGGCCGGTGCCGCCGGTGCCGCTGGCTTTTCGCCTGCTCGGGCGAGTGCCCCAAAAACCGCCTGATCCGGGACGAGAACGGCGAGCCGGGTCTGAACTACCTGTGCCGTGGCCTGCACAAATACTTCGACCACATCGACCCCCATATCCGGCAAATAGTCAAGATGGTACATTCGTCCACGTAAAAAAAAACCGACAGCGATGAAAAGATCTTTATCATTGACCCTGCTATTCAGCTTTGTTTTGTTATCTGCCTGCCGAAAAGACGAGCCGGACCCTTACACCCCTCCCGGTGTCGACGACTTTGTCGGCCAACACATCACCTTCACGCTCGGCGAGGAGACCCGCGATCTTCGTGTGGACTGCTATTTCAAGACGCCCGAAGGAGCGATCATCAAGCGCGAAGGCACCCACCACCGGCGCATGGAGGGCGTCTCCACTTTCACCATGGAGCAGGGGTTGAAGGACGGGAAGTACCTTCTGCTCCGATTGGAATACCTGACCCTCGATCCGGCGACGGGCCGCCAGGTGGTGGATAACTTCGGGGTGGGACAAATGCTGAACCTGAAAGACGGGAATGTCAGCGTGGCGGGCACTTATACCTCCGCCGTCAAATTGTGCGGATCGGGCACGGCCGAAGATCCCTATATCGTCAGCGCGCCCTCCCACCTATCCACCATGCGCAAGATCATCAACGACGAGTACGAACGTGAAAACCTCGACGAGGGCGCCTGGTTCCGGCAGGAATGCGACATCGACATGGCCGGCGAATCCTACAAGTGCGACTCGCGATGGGGCTGGAATTCGATCGGCAGCACCATGACCACCCCGTTTAGTTACAACTACGACGGCGGGGACTACAAGATCACGGGCCTTCTTATGAAACGCGATGAGTCGGGTGGCGTCGGGCTGTTCGGTTACATAGATAATGCCGTCATACAAAACGTCCGTATCGAGGGCGCCAACATCACCGGTCTTCACGGTGTCGGCGCGGTTGCGGGAGTTGTCGTCGCGTCGGGCAAGGGGCGGAGCGAAAGTATCATTCGCAACTGCCGGGTGAGCGGAACCACCATCACCACCCCCATAATGGGAGTGGGCATCGGAGGGATACTCGGCGCGGTCGATATGAATACCCAGGTTTGGATCGACGGCTGCGATGTTTCCGACAGCCGCATGTCGGGCTCTTACGGTGTCGGCGGTATTTTGGGCGGGGGTTACGTACTCTCCAAAACCATCGTCACCAACTGCCACAACACTTCGACCGACATCGTCGCACAATACACCGGCGCGGGGGGCATCGTAGGCTCGGCCGACACGTTGCTGGTCACATCTTGCACAAATACGGGCCGCATAACGGGCTCGTTGGACAACGCCCGTAAAGCGTCCGGCAACGGCTACTACGGAGTAGGAGGGATCGCGGGCAGCAGCGGGCAGTCGGCTTTTTACGCCTGCACCAACCAGGGGACGGTCAACGGGGTGCGCGGCGTGGGGGGCACCCGCGTTATCCGAAAACGGCGTTTCGCAGTGATCAGGGCGGCCAGCAGGGAGCGATTTACAATTTCACTTCCTTTTCCAACTGCGCCAATTCGGGAGACATCTCCGGCGACCAGTTCATAGGAGGAATATGTGGCGAAGGACAGGTGGGCTGCTGGGGCTGCTCCAACAAAGGCACGATCACGGGCACGGGCGACGCCTCCTACGCTGGGGGGATCGTCGGGGCTGCCACGGTGTGCGCGATCCACAACACGTACAACTCGGGGGATATTCTGGGAAAATCATATTGTGCCGGCATCATCGCCCGCGCCACTTTCGGTTCGTTGGCCATCAACAACAATTTCGGCCGCGTGTTTGGCGGCAGTGAGTACGTTGCCGGGATAGCGGGGTTGGTCGGAAGCAGTTCGGTGGTTCACTACTGTTCGAATTGGGGCCCGATCTCCGCCGGAGCGGGAAGATATGTGAGTGCCGGCGGAATCGTGGGTGCGATCGGCGACCCGCGCCATTTCACCCTGGGAGATGTTGCGACCTGCGTCTTTGCAGGCGTCGAATTCGTAGCCTCGATAGCTTTGCCGATATGCGGCTATGTCGTCGATGGAATGAGGGTCCTGTCGACCGTCGTCGCGCTCGCCGATTTCGGGATCAATGCAATTCTCACCCTTATCGATGCAGAATCGCTCGACTTTACGCTATTTTCCCAGTTAAAGGATGGGTCCACAGGTACGATGGTCGAGCCGATCAAGGCCCTGATTACGGCCGACATGGCGCAAAGCAGCTACAAGTTCGACCGCGAGGTGGCCGATCTTTTCAGGGCTGTCGAAACCGACGTACCTTACTTCCTCAATTACAGGAGTATCAATGAGTCTTACAGAGGAAATTACCAGCAACTTGTGAGCTGGTACGAAGACTCGGGCGGCGACTATTTCAACGGCATGATTAACAGTAAGCGCGACGAGCGGGTACAACAGATCGTGAGGGTCAAATCGGCGGTCGGAGTGGTACAGGACCTCATCAGCGGAGGCCTGCTGGTTTGCAGCACGGCGTTGCTTGTGACTTCGGCGACCGCCGCCATCCTCACCACTGCCGGAGCGGCGATACCCGTGGCGATCACCGCCGCGCTTGCAGCCGAAGGGGTCATTCTTTCTTTAGTCGGCGGTGCGAACACGCTTTGGGGTCTTTGCAGCGATTTTGTCGAGAACGCGTGCATCGTATCGCAATGCGTGAACGGGGGAACATTAATGGCTCCCGCCGGCGGCGGCATCGTCGGGCATCTCGAAGAGGGGTGCAAGATTAACGACTGTCTCAATCTGGGTAACAGCGAATTGTCTGCAAGAAGCATGAACGGAGCCTTGGCCGGAGAGATTGAAATTCGTTCGGACGTGGATCACTGCGTGAACCTGAATTGGAAATGGGACACGGTCATCGTGGACGCCGCCGGCTTATTCGTACCGGACATCCACTACAACTACTCCATACACCTCGAACACGATCCCCTTCTGGGCAGGGTACACTGGCTGGAAGAGGAGGATGTTCCCCACCAGAGTGCGTACCCCCGCCTCGATTTCGACAAGCGTTGGGATATCCCCTCGCTGAACGGCGCTACGAGGGTTTTCCCGATCCCCCGCGTATCCGAAATGTCCAATATGTAAAAAAATATGACGATGAAAAGGAATATTATCTGGCCGGCAATATGTCTGCTTTTTATGATGGCGTCCTGTGCGCGGGAGGTCAATCCCGTATTGTCCAACGACTCGGGCTCTACCCTGCACACTGAAGGCGACCACAAGATAAGTCGTTTCATACTGCCTGTTGACGAGTTGCGCCTTCCGGACGATGCGACGGAGATGGTTTTCCACCTCACATCGCACACCGACGCGGGAGAACACACCTTCGAAGGGAACATCGCCCCTGCAAACGCACTGAACCACCTGTGTGAGATGAGAATCCCGACGGCGCAGCAGATCCCTGACGGGGACTACACGATGAAATTCCACACCGCACAGGATCGTTTTCTCAACACGCAATTCATCGTCACGATCCGTTCGGAGATGGTCAGCCGCCTGCTGGGTTCGCAATTCATCTATGGCGCTTTTGCCCAGAAAGGCACCGTCGACGATCCATACCTGGTTACGGACGATCTGTTTTTCGACTTCCTTTACACTCTGCGCCAGGATCCCGCCCACGGCAAAGGCACCTACTTCCTGCAGACGGAGAACATCACCGCCAACCAACAGGGCGACGACTCGGACGGCCGCGGTTTTGCTAACGAAAGTTTTGCGGGCACCTACGACGGCGGCCGCCACACGCTCGAACTGTCCTACGCCGGAACGGGCGGAAGCGCCGACCGCGCCGTGGGTCTGTTCCGCGAATTGAAAGACAACGCGATCGTCAAAAACCTCGTTCTGCAGGCAAACATGGCCCGACTGAGCGACACGGTGGGCGTGGTGGCGGCCTTCTCCAGCGGAGACGTCATTCTGGAGAACATTCGGGTCAGGGGCAACATCACCGGGGCCGGCAACCGTGTCGGCGGTCTGCTCGGCGTTGCGCGCGGCGGGATAGTCGAGATCCGTTCCTACACTCCCGAAGTGATGATCACCGGCGCGGGCAACGAGGTGGGCGGATTGATCGGTCGCGTGGAGGACGCCGTGGTGATGGTTACCGGCACATACAACGAGGACAACGTGCCCTTCAAGTTCATCGAAGGCCGGGAGTGTGTCGGTGGTGCGGTCGGCTACCTGAAAGGCGGTTTTCACATCTCCGACGTCTCGTTCTCGCACACCGTTTCCTCTCAGGACCAATCCGTCAAGGTCATTCAGGGCACAAAATACACCGGCGGGTTGATCGGCAGCGCGCACATCGACGCCGACTGTTCGCTATCGGGCGTCTCGATCGCGATGCCCGTGTGGGGAGGCGATTACACGGGCGGACTGATCGGCGAACTGACCAAAGTCGACACGGGCGGGATCGTCGTGGATTTCTGCGCGGTGAAGCAGTCGGGAGCTATCGTGTCGGGGAAAAACAACGTGGGAGGGTTCATCGGTTCTGCGAGGGTCGATTACATCGAGTTCAACAAAAACTCGACCAAAAAAAGCCTCATGGGGGCGCAGGTGACAGGCGTCGCGCAGGTCGGCGGCGTAGTGGGATCCTGCCTGACGGGAAGCCTGAAGATCAACCCGGGCCTTAAAGTCGAGGCAAACGTCAGTGGCAGCACGGGAAATGTCGGAGGTTTTGCCGGTCTTCTCCGTTGCGACACCCCCGTCCTGCTCGACGAGGGTCTGGAATTCGTCTCCACGATGGACGTTTCCGGACTTCAAAACGCGGGCGGCTTCGCCGGTTGGGTCGAACGCACCGAGATAAGGGGCACGACCACCATAACTCCCCATCCCGGGCACGTTGCCGACATCTCCCCCGGACACAGCATCTATCCGGGCAAGGTCAACGGCAACCCCGAAATGCACGACAAAGCCCTCAACGCAGGCGGCGCAATAGGATACGGCACGAACGTAACGCTCAAACAGCTCTATGTAACAGGGTCGATCTACGGACAAAGCAACGTCGGAGGCATAGCGGGCCGGTTGGACGGATCGTCCGTCGCCTCGTGCGGCAGCCGTTGCGGAACGCTAATGGGATCGCAACACACGGGCGGCATAGTGGGTTATCTGTCGGGGTCGCAGCAACTCGAAGGGTCGATCAATTACTCGACCATCAGTGGCGGCTCATACGCGGGCGGCATCGCGGGCTATCTTGAAGGCGGCGTGCGCATCGACAAGAGCGCGAACCTGGGCAACGTAACCGGCTCGATGCAGCTCGGCGGCATAGCGGGCTACGGCGATCGCGGAGCGCAGGTCATCACCGATTGCGGTAATTTCGGAACGATAACATCCTCGGCCACCCCTTCAGCCGAGTCGGGCATAGGAGGCATCATCGGCAAAGACGTCTTCGGGATCAGGATACTCGGTTGCGCCAACCACGGCAAGGTGACCGTATCCGCCGGCCACGACCACAACCACACCGGAGTGGGCGGCATAGCGGGCTACCTGGGCGAAGGCAGCCTTTCGCGAGACGACATACTTGTGGACAGAAGCTGCAACCACGCCGAGATATCGACGACCGCGGGCGGCTCCGTTCGCAATCGTCTGGGGGGCATCGTCGGTTATCTCCGCGAGGGCGTTCCCCTTCAGTCGGAGAACAGCGTCACCAACTCATACAACCGCGCCCCTGTAAAAGGGGTGTCCAAAGACGATAACGGCGGCATTGTCGGAACTGCCAAGAATTGCACGGCCATCCGTTACTCCGTCAACTCGGGTAAGGTCGATCGGGGCAACGGCGGCATCGGACATCGCGACTACTCGTGGGAGCAGATCAACCACACGGGTCTGTATATGGAGTCCGGGACGGGAGGGACATGGATGAGCACAACGTTCTCCCCGAGCGCAAAAAGCCAAAAGAGCAGCTACCCGCTGCTCGATTTCAACCAGATCTGGGACGTGGACGGCACCACAAACGGAGGCTACCCATACCTGAGAAATTGTTTCTACCAATTCGCCGCCACAACAAAATAACCCCCCCCCACTTTGTACCCGGAGTCAGTACACAACCCTGCAAATATCGGAAATCATCGGAATATACACATATTGATATACAGCCTTTTAGTGTTTTTAGCCATTCTCTAATTTGCCGATATTTTCCCTTATTTTGTCATTTAGTACACTTTTAGTACACGTTGTAGAAACATATTTTGTATCTTTGTCAAAATAACGAAATAAACGGGGCGGCACTTTCGATGGAAAACATATATTAAAACTTTTTTAATTGCACAAATGGTTATTCCACAACGGAATAACCATTTTTTATGCTTCCTGGTCGTAGAAAAAAAGAAACGATTTAGTATAAACTCTCGTTATGTAAAAACTACATATTCATCTACTCCACTATGGAGCATATCGGCGATGCGGAGCAATTTATGAAGAGCAATGACCTAATCGCCGATCTCGACAGGACAAAAGAGCTTGCCGACATCGAGAAGTACATGAGGAACACCAACACGAAAAACTTCAAAACGAAGCGGCGAGGGAGGTAAACAATATCCCTGTCGCCGTGCGATGAACCTGTCTCAAAACAGAAATGAGGCAGGTTCATTTTTTTGCAATATAATGTGAGAGTTCACGGGAGTTTATTGTCTCCACCCTTGTCGAAACAACCTCTTAAAATCTTCTAAACGCACGTTCAGAAGAACTTGGCTATTTTTCTTTCAATGCCCTGTCGCCGGAAAGTACTTTTGCCCCCCGAAAGAAAAAACGAACAACGTAACATTAACTCACTTTTTAAATTATGAAGAAAAGCATGAAAAGCAATTTCAAAACCATGATGAGCGCCCTGTTGGCGATTGGTTTACTTGCCGCAGGATGCGCCAGGGACAACACAGAACTCGACAATCCCGGCAACGGTGACGGCGAAGTCAGCCGCATGGTGCTAACGGTACAGACAGTAGCATCGAAAGGCCCGGCCACCCGCGCAGCGACTGGTAAGGCAGACCCCACCTCGAGCGAGTTGACGCTGAACACGAACGAGGGCCTGAAGGTGGCCATTTTCACCACGGACGGCGTTTGTGAGGCCGCCTACGATTTCCCGACGCTGACCATGACGGGCAGCGCGGGTACGGCAACGGCCAAATACACCCCTCCCGCCGGCACGCCCATCCAACTGAAAGAGGGCAGCTACTACTTCTACGTCTTCGCCAACGACGGCGACGACCTGATCACACTGCCGCATAAGGGCGACTCGATGAACGCATGGCTCAATGGAGAGGTCGGCGTCTACTACAATCCCGCAGGCTTGCCCAATATCGCGGAAGCGGACGACTTCCTGCTCGGCACGATGTGGAAAGAGACCGTGACCGTTCCCAAGGGCGGCACGACCGACGAACCCGTGGAACTCACGATGCCCACCGCCCTGGGCCGCTTTTCGGCGAAAATTTGGGTGAGCCATCTGACCTGGGAAGCCCAGAGGCCCGAGAATCCCGCGCTGGGCGGCTATTTCACCGCAGCCCAATACACCATCGGCTCGGCCGCTCAGAGGATGTACTACGTGGGCAAGGTCGCGACCCCCGGACGTAACAATCCCTTCACTGCGGGTACGCTCGTGACCAGCCTCCTGCACGATGCCGCTTACAACAGCGCCGACTTCACGGACTTTTTCTACCCGTTCAAAGATGTCGCGATGGACGAATACACAGCCGAAGATAACAGGGACAATGTCTTCTACGTCGCCGAGAACACCACCGGCAGGTCGAGCATCGAAGAAGGCCCGCAGAACGCGCAGTTCTACGGCAACACCACCTACATCATGCTCGAACTCCAATACACTCCCGCCGCGGACGAGATTGTGAGATACCTCGAATTGGACGAAGATGGAAATTTGAAATGGGAATACTCATCGTCACCCTGGACGGGCGGCCCCACGTTCTGGTCTATCGGCGAGGGCAGTAACCGCAAGATATTCGGCTTTAATCCGTCGTATAATGGTAATGAAGATTTACACAATGCGCTTCTGGCCGAGGGCTATGACGTCAATGAAACTCGCGAATACACGATGGGTCTCTGCTACTACCATATCCCGGTGCAGGACGTGGCCGAGAGCGACCCGATTCTCCGCAACCGTGTGCTGCGCAACCACTACTACGAGTACATCGTCACGAAAATTTACGACCTGGGTTCTAACACGTCGGATGTAGGCGACGAAGAGCCTATCGAGGAACTCTCGAACATTACCCTCACCGTCAATGTGGGCAAATGGGACAAGGTGACCACCGGCAACATCGAGCTTTAATCTAACTTAACACAGGGGCGGGCCGCCTGACCGCGGCCCGCCCCACGAAAGACAGAGAAAAAGAAACATAATGAAAAGAATAAACATACTGTTGACGCTTATGCTCGCGGGCGCGCTGCAGGCGGGTTGCGTAAAGGAGGATTACAGCGATTGTCCTCCCGGCGTGTATGTGACCCTCGAGGCCGCCAACCCCGGGCACGACTACGCCGAGATAGTGCAAAACCTCTCGCTCTATCTTTACAACATTGAGAGCGGGGCGCTCATCTGCCGCCGGGACTACACGCGCGAGGAGCTGCGCGAGGGCGACCGCGCCGCACTGCTTCCATACTCCGCGCCGGGAACATACCGTCTGCTTGCGGTGGTGAACGACGGCCTTTACACCACCACCTACGGGCACGACAGGTTTTCGACGATATACTCCACCGTGAACGAGGAGGCGCTGGGGCACGACGCCGAGGCGTTCTTCTCGGCCGAGCGCACGATAACCATCGGCGCCGCTCCGGCAACCAGAGCCGCCGTCGAAATCGAGGAACACCGGATGACGCTGGCCAAACACAACAACAACATCTGCCTGCACCTCGAATACGCCGACTACGTTCCGACCGGGGGTACGAACCTCACCGCGTGGATAGACTCGCCCGGCCGCGCATTCCATTACCAACCCTACAACGCCGGGGCGGGAGGGATGTTGCGCTCGGACTTCTGGGCGCGCGTCGACAACTACGACAGCGACGCCACCCACCCGTATCCCCGCCACCCGGCGGAAATGAGCTTCAGCACCATGCGCATGTGGCACGGCAGCCGGATGACGCTCTGTATCGAGGAGTACGCCGGGCAGGGAGCTGAGGTCGAAGATGAATTGCGACGCCTCACTATCGACGTGACGGAGGTGCTGCGCGAGTACATCGAACCCGAAACGCAGGAAAAAATCTACGACACCGACGAGGAGCTCGAATTTCACGACGAGTACCATATTACGGTCAGATTGAGTGAATTCGAAAATTCCGTTATCGTCGGCGACGGGTTCGGATTGGTCGTGCAGGTGCGAAAGTGGGACTACATAAAAGGCAACATCGACCTTTGACACGGTAGAAAAAATCAAAAAACAGATAATCATGAAACGGTTTTTCGCAATCTGCTTTTTGGCGGCGGTTTCGCTGGGCACATCCTGCATCAGGGAGAGTTTCGAGCCCTCCGGCGATACCGGAACGCAGGTCACCGAGGTCGAAATAGCCATCTCGACCGGCCCCGCCTTAGCGACGCGCTCCCCGGGCGACAACGCCGAAACCGCCCCGGGCGGTGACTTCACGCCTCTATGACATCGATGTGGCCGGTTATGGCAAGGG
>QMCD01001507.1_pt1 | contig 14068 bp, 17 predicted proteins | sample 1821841 | NCBI WGS metagenome assembly QMCD01 (sample SAMN01991225, study PRJNA193472) | Termite gut metagenome, whole genome shotgun sequencing project. | isolation source: worker | host: Macrotermes natalensis | reverse complement strand
GGCCGGAGCCGTAGGGGCGGGCGCGCAGGCAGCCGCAAAGGCCAGGATCATCATCGCGGCGCAGATAAGCGCCAGTAAACGTGTGGTTTTCATGAGGTTCCTCCTTAATTATTGTTTGGTTCGTTTTATTTGAAAGGCGCAGCGCCTTTGACGAATATGAGCGGGGCACGCGTTCATTAAACGTTCTAATCTTGTAGGGGCGCGCATTGCGCGTCCGTGGAATCAAGACGTCGTGCGGTTTTCGCGGACGCGCAATGTGCGCCCCTACAGTACTGGGTCAGTCAAGCCCACAAACCTAAGCTTCAACGTGAAATAAAGCTTTCGCCCTCGGAAAACTCTGCGCCAAACAGCTTATGCTGGTGCGGCGCGCCGCTGCGGATGTGGTTTAGCAGAAGATGAACACTCTCGTAAGCCATGACGGCGTCCGGCTGCTTCATGGTAGCCAGCGACGGAACGAAATAGCGGCCCTCCTCCAGGCCGTCAAATCCGACGACGGATATATCGCCAGGCACCGACAGCCCGGCGTCGTGTATAGCGCGCATAGCCCCGAACGCGAGAATGTCGGAGATGCAGAAAAGACAGGTGAATTTCGCGCGCTGTAAAAGCGCTTTTGCGGCCTCGTAGCCCGCCTTGTAGGAGAATTCGCCCGCGTAGGCGATATGCTCTGTAGAAAGCGGTACGCCCGCGTCTTTCGCCTCCTGGCAAAAGCCCTCTATGCGCAAGCGGCCTATGCTAACGTCGTCGGCGCTGGAGCCTATGGCCGCAAGCTCTTTGTGGCCGCTCTCGATTATGCGCTTGGCAACCGAATAGCCGGCGGTATAGTCGTCGACCGTAATGCTGGAAAAGTCCTCGCGGCTCACGTCTCCTTGCATCGTTATCGTCAGCGCGACAAAGGGCGCGTCGAGTCTTTTTAGCTGGCCCCGGGCGTGTTGAAAATTGCCGCCCATGAAGATAACGCCGCGCGGCTTTTTTTCTTTGCACAAGCGTATAGCCGCCGCTACTTCGTCCTGGTTGGTTTCCACCTGCGCAAGCAGCATTATGTAGCCATTGTACTCCAGCTCCTTGGCTATAATGCCCAGCATCGCCGTGAAGAAGGGGTTGGAAAAGCCCTTTACAATAACGGCTATCGCTTTCATCGATTCGCGCTTAAGGCTGCGGGCGCTGTCGTTTGGTATGTAGTTGTATTCGTCGATAACGGAAAGAACTTTTTGGCTCGTTTGGGCGCTGACATCGGGATGGCGGTTGATCACGCGGGATACTGTGGAAACACTGACGCCCGCCAGCTTCGCGATGTCAACGATCGTCAAATTCTCCATGTTGGTATCCTTTCCAGAAATGTTTCCGGCAACGTTACCAGCTTGCAGTAAGTGTACACCCTCTTTCACAAAAAAGCAATAGGAAATTTGCGTTCGGGCGCAATATTTTTTACGAATTTTTTACGCATGTCCATACGCGCCGCTCTTGACCTTAAACCCAATCAAAGGTTTATCCTAGCAAATAAGAGAAGAAACAGAGGGCGCTATTATGGAAAATCCATTTATGCTAAAGCGAACGGTATTCATTTTCTTGGTGCTGCATACGGCGATAATCGCGATGCTGTCGCTTTTAGCCGCGCGCAGCGATACGCCCCCGGTGACAATAATAGTTGCCATCGCGGCGGCCGTCGCGATTACCATATACACGGCGCACAATATCATCCACAGGAGCTTGGCGCGCCAAGCTCAGGAATTGCAGGCGAAAACTAAAGCGCTAGATAACTACGCCGTGGAATTAAGGCTGTGGGCCGGCGAGATGAGCGACCAAAAGCGGGCGCTCAAGGAGCGGGTCGATTTGATAAACGAGTACAGCGAAAGGCTGAACGAATTGCTCTCTATGATAGAAATAGCGAAAGAAGCGGCAGATGAAACAAAACTCGCTCTATAAACACGCCGTCGTCAGGCTGTTTGTAGCGTTCGCGGCCTTAGAAAGCTTCAGGCTATGTTATTCGCATCTTTGCTTGCGGATTTCCGCCCTGACTGGATTTGGGGAATCGAGCCGTACGATCTATCCCCTTTATTGCCTTGCGGTCGTTGCGGGTATGGCGCTAGCGCCTATTATTATGGACAAGGCGCGTCTTGACGGAACAAAAACCACTCCGTTCCTTCGTATTTTAGCCTCTCTAACCGCCATTGGCGCGATAGCGGGCTATTTCATCAATGGCGCTTTCGCTTTGGCGCTCCAATTCTTCGCTACGGCTTTAGCTTCCGGCGCTTTGGCCGTTTGCCTGCGTCAAATGACGCTTCTGCTGCCACCGCGCCGCGTAGGGCTATTCGTAGGTCTTTCTTGCGCTATCATGTCGCTGTCGAACGCGCTGCTGTTTTTTCAGCCGTTTATTGAGCTCCCGGACGGAATTTTCCTTGGAATAATATGCGGCTTTTTAGCCGCGGCCTTTTTCTGTTTCAACGCGAACCGCTTCGAGGCGGCGGCAAAGCTGATTCCGATGCCCAGCGGAGCGGACAAACTGCCTAACAAACGTTTTTTGCGCTTTGCCCTTTTAATTTTGTGCCTCTATGTTCTGCTGGGCGGCCTGCTCGATAATCTCTATTATTTCGACGCGACCTTCGGTCAAACGCAGAACTTCATGTTCTATCTGCTTTTATTCACTGCCGCCGTCGATATCGTCTCGGGCTTCGCGTTTGAACGATTTAACGCGGCCACGATTATGATTTGCGCCTTCGCGCTTATTTTTGCCGGTCAGGCGCTGTCGCTATTCGCCGAAAATACCTTGATGGTGTTCCCCTACGCGCTGCTTTCCAACGCGGGAAACACTATTATGGAAATCCAACTGATAGCGCTTCCCATCGCCTATTGCGCGGCGTCGCGGCGCGCGGGAATAATGCCGGGGCTCGGATATATATTGCTGTTCGGCGGTTTCTTCGCGGTCGGCGTCCTAATGCCCGGCGTCGACCAAAGCTTCGTAATCGGCGCGGCGCTGCTCATTGCTGTGGCGGCGATTATCGCCATCACCTATTTGATAAACGAGGTGAAAGCCGTCCGGCTGTCGCTCCTTCGCAAAGACTTCCTCGCGCGCTTCTCCGATTCGGGCCTATCCGGCGGCCCGTCTATCGAACGCTTCGCGTCAAGCTACGGCCTCTCCGGGCACGAAACCGAAATATTGCGCCATTTGCTGGACGACAAATCGATATCATACATCGCCGCAAAAATGAATATGGCGGAAAAAGCCATACAGAACAGCGTCAATTCACTATTATGCAAGACGGGCGCGAAAACCATATCGGAAGCGATATCCCTATTCAAGCGCATGGCGCATCAAGCACTGGTCTATCAGGATATACGGCGCGCGTTAAATAGCTAGCGGTGAACCGGCGCTAAAATGTAAAACGCTCTTGACATTTTGTTTTTTAGTTGCTAAACTCATTAATGTAAAGATGATTTTACATTATTGGAGGTGCGCTATGAAGAAAATGGACGAAATGGACAGAAACATTCAGCTGCGTTCGGAGTCGATAGGTTATAGGGCGGCGATGTTTGCTTTAATCGTTTGGATTTTATACGATCTATGGAATTATTGGTTCAACGGCGGCGCGAAAAATGTACTGCCGACTACGCTTACGATCATCGTTTTAATAATACAGCAGTTCTCCGCGATTAGTATTAAGCGCAAGATGATCGCGGGCGACGAGGAATACAAAGAGCCGAACCAACTGCTCAGGCTTGTTATCCTCATAGTATTGGCGCTGTCTATGGTGCTGTCCGCGGGCGCGTATTTAAGCACTGTGAGTTTCGCGGCATGAAAAACAATATTAAGCGGCTTCGGAAAGAAGCCGGGATGCGTCAGGAAGACATGGCTGCGCTCTTGGGCGTTAGCCGCCAGACGATTATCGCTATCGAAAACGATAAATACAACCCGACGCTGGAATTGGCGATGAAAATAGCAAGGCTGCTGAAGCTAAAAGTAGAGGATATCTTTATGTTGGAATGAGGCGCAGTTGCGTATTCTACAAAATTTGCTATAATGCTATTGGTAATAAGTAATCGACACGTAAGAAAGCGGGTATACAGCCATGATTTTAAAAACGCCCAGATTACTCTTGCGTCCATGGCAGGAAACAGACGCCGAAAGCCTGTATGACTACGCAAAGGATCCTCGCGTAGGGCCGATAGCGGGCTGGCCCGTTCATACGAGCGTCGAAAACAGCCGCGATATCATACGCGAGATACTTTCGGCGGACGAAACCTACGCCGTCACACTAATGCCAGGCGGCGCGGCGGTGGGCAGCATAGGGCTTTTGATCGGCGAGCGCAGCAATCTGAATATTCCGGTTAACGAAGCCGAAATAGGCTACTGGATAGGAGTGCCGTTTTGGGGGCAAGGCTTGATCCCGGAGGCAGTACGCGAGCTCATGCGCCACGCTTTCGAGGATTTGAATTTGGATGTACTATGGTGCGGCTATTTCGACGAAAATGAAAAATCCAAGCGCGTAGGCGAAAAATGCGGCTTCAAATTCCATCATACCGAAAATAAAGAATGGCCGCTCATAAACGCGGTCAAAATCCAGCACATAACGCGCCTAAGCAAAGACGAATGGCGGGAGATTCAAAAGTGCCAATAAATATTACTGAAGAACTCGTCCAGTTACTAAACGAGCGCGTACTTTATTATTTCAGCGAGATTAGTAAAATACCGCGCGGCTCGGGCAACGAAAAAGCTATCGCAGATTATTTGGTCGCTTTCGGAGTCGAACGCGGCCTTGCCGTCCGGCGCGGAGAAGCATTTATAAACGGCAAGCAAACGCACAACGTCGTTATTTGCAAGCCGGCCTCAAATGGCTACGAGCGTTTGGATACTGTAATTTTACAGGCGCATATCGACATGGTCTGCCAAAAGACTATGGACTCGGCTCACGACTTCACGACGGACTCCATCAAAATCATCGTCGAAGGCGATATGATGCGCGCCGACGGGACGACGCTGGGCGCCGACGACGGTATCGGCGTTGCGATTATACTGTCAATTCTGGATAGCGGCGCAATTGCACATCCGCCTATCGAAGCGCTGTTTACTTCGGACGAGGAGGAAGGAATGTCTGGCGCGATGGCGGTGGATCGGTCTTTAATTACCGGCAATCGCCTTATCAATATCGACGCCGAGGAAGAGGGCGCGCTGTACTACGGCTGCGCGGGCGGCGTAAATGCAAACTTCTATATCCCCATCACAAAAGAACCCGGCCCAAGCGGCTATTCCGCGGTTCAAATCGAAATTTCCGGCCTTACCGGAGGCCATTCCGGCTTGGATATACACAAAAACCGCGCAAACGCGCATTTGCTTATGGCTCGTTTATTGCGCGCCATCGCAGACGCCTTCCCTATGCGACTAATCGCCTTTACGGGCGGCGACAAGCGCAACGTAATCACGCGGGAGGCCGGCGCGTTGTTCGCCGTCGAGGCGAAAAACTGCGAAAGCGCCATAAAGCTGGCCGAAGCTCATCGGGCGGTCTTTACGCGCGAATTTGAAGACGTTGAGCCTTCGATCACATTGACCGCTGAACAGGTTCCAATGCGCCATCAAGCCGCTCTTTCACAGGATTCTCTCACTAGGCTGCTTAGCGCCATATTACACATGCCAAACGGCGTTCAGACGATGCACACAAAAGTCGAAGGGCTTGTAATGACGTCGTGCAATCTCGGCGTCGTAAAGCAGGAGGACGATCAATTCGTGCTATGCTCGCTCGTACGCAGCTTTGATAAAGCCGAAAAGCTCGATGTGCTCGAACGGATGCAAGGACATGCCGAACTCGCCGGAGCAAGGCTTATAACTGGGGGCGACTATCCCGATTGGAAGCCCAACCCCGATTCAGAGCTTATCGCCCGCTTTAAACGCGCCTACCAGACAGCTTTCGATAAAGAACCAATGCTCGAATCCGTTCACGCCGGGCTCGAATGCGGCTACTTCGCCGATAAATTCCCCGATATGGACATGATCGCCTTTGGCCCAACAATCACAGGCGCACATTCTACCGCGGAAAAACTACACATCAAAAGCATGGAAAAGATCATAAGCCTCTTGCTGCATGTTCTAAATCAAATGGACGCGTAATCCCGATAAGATTCCCATATAAATATTAACTTTTATTATAACTTTTCTTGTATTATATCTTTATTAGTGTTATTATAGTGTAAATAATATAATTTTCGTGGCAGCAAATATCTGATAAGGAGACGTATAGGATGGTTATCAATGCGGAAACGCTCAAAAGTTTGAAGCAAATCAACGTCAGCACCGACAAAGAGAAAACTATGAGCCGAGTAAAACGGCTATGGGCCGACACGCTGCCCAACACAAAGAAAAAGGTGTTGGCAACGGTCAAAACCGGCGACGCGACTATCTACCGCATCTTTAGAACAGGCGCGATTACGCCCAGAATCGTACTGGCGCTAGCGAGCTTGCTCAACGCAAACCCGTTTTTCCTAACTGGCGACACGGATGAAAACGGGGGCTACAGCCCAGAAATGTCCGAGCTATTCCTCGAAGCAAAGGGTATCGACAAGCGCAATCGCGGCAAAAAAGGCGTAATCGATATATATTCCGACGCTGAAACTGGCCTTTTGGGCGATGCGCCCGCCGCCGAAGAAGCTGCGGACACGCTTGCCGTCCTGGATGCTGGCGTTTACGCCGCATTAAGCGAAGATGAATACGTGCTCCAAATCCGCGCACTGTTCCAACGCGCCGCTTTCAGCTCAATAGCGAAAATAAAGCTGACCACGGCTGCGGAGTTGCTGTTTAAAGACTAGCCCATATACTCCAATAATTTTTGCGTTCCCCGCAAAACGCGCAGCGCCCCCATGTTTAGCGCGTTCATTTCGTCCTCGCCGGGATACGTAAATACTTTTGCGAGGCGGTCAATCCGTTGCTTTATAGAACCTGTAAAGCGCACGGAATAAGCCAGCCCGCCCGTAAGAATTATCGCGTCTGCCTTGCCCTCAAGCGCGGCGATCATCGCACCGATTTCCTTGGATACCTGATACGCCATCGAATCGACCACGAGCGCCGCGTACTCGTCGCCGTCGCGGATCATCTTTTCCACGCGCGTCAAGTCGTTAGTGCCCAGATATGCCAGCATGCCGCCACGTTTGTTTATGATGGCCATCATCGCCTTTTTTTCCAGCTTGCCGCTAAAGCACATATCTATAACGGGCTCAAGCGGAACAGCGCCGCAGCGTTCGGGCGAAAACGGACCCTCTCCGGCAATGGCGTCGTTGACGTCGATAACCCTGCCGTAGCGATGCGCGCCCACAGTTATGCCGCCGCCCATATGGGCGACAACAAACCTACCGTCCTCATAATTCATGTTAAGCTCGGCAGCGCACTTGCGCGCTGCCGCTTTTGCGTTTAAAGCATGAAACGCACACTTGCGCTCGACGCCCGGAAAGCCGGATAACCGCGCGTACGGTTCCATTTCATCCACCACGACCGGATCCACCACGTAGGCCGGTACGTTATATTGCTCCCCGATATCCGCCGCAATAAGCCCGCCGAGCGAGGAAGCGTGCACGGAAGCGAAGTCGTCCATAAGATCGCGCTTCATCTTTTCGTTTACAAGATAGGTTCCCGAATCGATCGGCTGTATCAAGCCTCCCCTACCCACGACGGCGGAAAGCATCCCTTTGGCGATTCCGGACTTTCGCAGAAACTCGCGAACATATTTCAGCCGTATAGGTTTTTGGTCGAGCGTCTTTTGGCACTGATCGAACTCGCCGCTGTCGTGGCGGATCGACTCTTGAAAGCGTACGTCCTCGTTTTCGTATATAGCCAGTTTCGTCGACGTTGAACCCGGATTTATAACAAGTATAAAAAATGACCGGCCCGTCATGATGCCGTTCCTCCTCTTGATATTATCGTGCCGCCCGAGCGGGCGCAGTCCAGCACGCTTACCGAGCGCAGCGCCTCGTCTATTTCCCCCGGCGAGTCCGCGCATTCCACCCACAGTACGCCGCCGCCATCGTGGATAACGTGTTTTTGCGGCAGTGGTAGGGCGTCAAAATCCTCTTTGCGTATTTTTATAAGCAACAGTTCGCGCATGAAGTGCGTGTCCGCCGTACATTCCTCCCAGCCTCGGACAAATTCCATCTTGGATATCTGCTTAGAAAGCTGCTTCATATCGACGTACTGATTTTTGAATGTAATATTGATGCTGGTGGCGCCTTCTTTTATAACGCCTGCGCTGATACTTTCGATATTCCATCCGTTATGCCGGAACAAACCGGCTACCCTGTCCAAAACGCCCGGCGTATTGTATACCTGTAATGTCAAAATAGTTATCATTCTACATCCCTCCGTCACGGGCGACCGGGGGCGGTCGCCCCTACAACCAATCGTCGGCTGCCTCAGCCTGCCCCTCCGGCTTCGAGCACTTTCTTTACAAGCGCCGAGCGTCTCTCGGGCGTGTCCAGCATGATATCCGCCAAATGCGGCTCTATGCCGAGTTCTCTTATCTCTTTCGCTTGCGCTTCGTCTGCGGTATCGATGATAAACGCGTCCAAAATGCCAGCGTATTGTGCACTGACGCCGGCGCTGGATACGGGAAGGCCCAAGTCGCTTAGCATGCGCGCGGCCGGACCTTTTATAACATCGCTCCCTATGAGCGGGCTAACGCCGACCTTCGGCGCGCTCGCCGCCGTTATGGCGTCGCGTATGCCTTTGACGGATAAAATAGTCCCGATACTGACGAAAGGATTGCTAGGCGCAAAAAGGATCATTCGCGCAGATCGAATCGCATCCAGCGCTCCCGGCGCGGCCTCGAAGCCGCACCCGCCGGGGTATATTGCCTTTACGCTCTTTTCGCATTTATCCCGTACGAGATAGTGCTGAAAATGCGTAATGCCCTCGCTCGTTTCCATCATCGTCGGCGCCAATTCGTCGCACATGGGCAATACCTGTAAGCTCAAACCGAAGCGTTCCGTCATAAGAGCGGTCGTCTCAGTCAGCGTCTTGCCTTGGCGCATGAGCTTCGCGCGCCAGATTTGCGTCGCCATATCCCGATCGCCCAATTGGAACCACGCTTCCTCACCAAGATTCCTTAACGCGTCCAGGCAATTAAACGTATCGCCACGTATCCCCCACGCCGTCTGAGGGTTTATCATGCCCGCGAGCGTATAAACTACGATATCTATATCCGGCGATATCCGAAGCCCATATAGCTCCAGGTCGTCGCCGGTATTAACGATTGCCGTTATCTCCTCCTGCAAACGCATTTCGCAGAGCGCCTTTAGGAAGCGCGAACCGCCCACCCCGCCGCAAAGGACAACTATACTCAATATAATGCTCTCCCTAGTTTATTTCGATTCTATATAACGCTCATTTTTTCGGACAAAGGGCTCTTCTCCCTACGCTTCGGTTCGCCCGCCGAATAGCCCAGCGTAATAAGCGCCATCGGCTCGTAAGCCTCGCCCAATCCAGTAAAATCACGAAAAACATTCGGACAATAGCGCGGCATGCAATACCAGCACGCGCCCAGTTCCTCGTATTCGGCGGCAAGTAACAGCTGCGCTATGGCGGCGGCGGCGCTTTCTTCCCGAAGCGCGCGCTCAATCGTACCGCGCTTATCCCGCGCGCCGTATATATGCTCCACGAACACGATAATTAGCACAGGCGCCGCGAGAAAAAAGCGTTTCGATTCGTCAGCGCGCTTTTGCGCCTCGTCCTCCGGCATGCCGGAATCCATAAGGTCGGACACATACGCTTTGCCCGCGCCTTCAAACAGCGTTCGCTTGCTCTTTTCGCCGATAATCACGTAAAAATGCCAAGGCTGCGCGTTGTGCGCGCTGGGTGCGGCGTTGGCTGCTTCGAGAATACGAAATAGCTTCTCCTCTGGTACCGGACTTTCGTTAAAGCTGCGACAGGAGCGTCGTGAAAATACCATTTTATAAAAATCGTCCATTAATTCGACCCCAAAACAAAAGCGCTAGACCCAAAACTGCAAGGGCGAACAGTGTTCGCCTGCGACCCTAAAAACCATGCATTTGCGGTTATCGGGAGCACACTGTGCTCCCCTACAATCACCGAAATAAATCTCGTTCCATCGGCATAATGACCTCGTCGATCGCGCTCTCCCGCGCCTCGAACTCATATCCGCGAATCAGCGCGGCAGGCACGTTTTCCGTCTTGCCGCAAACCAGTTCGGCTGCGCCGGCGAGCTCATCCGCCACGGCGGCTTTCGTATAGCGCAAAACGTTGCCATAGGCGTCCTTCGTACCCGTTTCATCGCTGAGCGGCGCTATGCCGCATATGCCTATTGCGAGGTCGCACTGTCCTTCGCGCCACGGTCTGCCGAACGTATCGGAGATTATCACCCCGGCGTATACGCCGAAGGCATCAAATAGCCTTTCGCGAATATTCGCCGCCGACGCGTCCGGACTTTCCGGCAATAGCGCGTATACGCCCGCACCTGTGTTCGAGCCGTCTACGCCTGCGTTCGCAAGTACAAAGCCGTGCTTCGTTTCCGAAATGATAACGCCCGGCCCCATGCGGACGATCCTAACGCTTTCGCGCAGAACCAGCTCCATATATCGGGGCTCGCGCCCCGTAAGCGCCGCCGCCGATACGGCGAAAGCCGAAGGCTCGATATCCTTTGCAAAAACCAGCCGTCTCTCCGCCTTTGAGACGATCTTGGACTTTATGACGACGATATCGCCTCCTACCAAAGCCAGGCCGCACTCGCGCATAGCTCGCGCGACCTCCCAGCCGATATCGGCGCCGGGCCGGATTTCCGGAACACCCTGTATGGGGACGACGGTCACGGCGTTCATGATACAGCTATCGCACCATAAGCTTGTTCAATCTAGGGTACAGCAAATAGAAGATAAGCGCGTTTACGCAGCATTTGATAAGATTGAACGGCAAGATGTAGGGCATCATCGCGAACACGCCCGCCGCCGGCGTTCCGAATTCCAGCCACAGCACGAGCAGGTTGACCGGTATGGATAAGAGCATCCGCGCCAGCGAGGCGATGCCGGTCGCGATCAGCGCCTTGGGCAGCGTAACGCCGCCTCTCAGCAAACGCGCGAATACAAAAACGAATATGCCTGTCATGATTATGTCCGCGCTGACACCGAAGACATTATAGCCGGAGAAGAAAATCCCAAGCACGTCTTTTACGAGCAGCGCGATCAGCCCCGTCATAGGCGAGACGAGCACGGCGAGCAACAAAAGCGGCGCTTCGCTCAGTTCGAGCTTTAAATATGGCGCGGCGGCGAAAATCGGTATCTGCGTTAAGCGCATGATAACGAAGGACATCGCCCCGACTATCGCGGCGTAGGCGATATGCTTGGTACGAAACGATGAAGTCATTTTTCTCTCCTTCAAGGTTATATCATCCCATCGCGCGTTGCGATTTGGGTTTATCCGAATGGGGCAAAGCCCCATTCGGATAATTTTATTTTATTGTGTTGCGGGGCTTTGCCCCGCAACACAATAACACATCTCTCTCCGCCGGGCGTATCAACGCTTCCGCGCCCGGGCTGTCCGGCATATTCAGGCCGCGAATTACCACGACCGGCCTCGATTCGTCCGCAACGGCCTCCATAGTGGTACTCAACGCCCTACCTTGCCTATCCGGCTTGCCTCTATAACACTTTAGCGCGCCTATGCCCGACGCCCCCAGCGCGACGCCGATTACGCCCTCGCGCAGCGCGCGCCCATGCGTATCGCATACAATCACGCCGAGCGATACGCCATAGCGCCGCTCAAGCTCCTCGCGCAGCGCCTTTGCCGACGCGTTCGTGTCTAGCGGCAAAAGTATCGCCTGTCCGGGCGCGCTATTGGAACAATCCACGCCCGCATTCGCGCATACGAAGCCGCGCCTGTGGCGACAAATGAACGGGCCTATGGGCGAGGCGTGCAGCACCTCGGCGACTTCGCCGAGAATCACTTCGAGCAGCCGGGCGTCCCTTCCCGTCAATTCGGCATAGCGCAGCGCCTCTTCCCCGGCGCTCACGCCGGACAGATCGACTATGCGCCCCTCGGCCTTCGAGACGATTTTATGCGCAACGGCAACGATGTCCCCGCCGCGCAGCGCTTCACCTTCTCGTTCAAGCGCCCCGGCGATTATTTCCGCCAAATCGTCGCCCTTAGCTATTTCCGGGATGCCTTCGGGCGCGAAGGCGATAAACGCGCGCACTGCTAGAAACCCGTGACCGTGATACCTAAATGGTTGCTGCCGTAGCGCTTATTCATGCCTATCAGCATGGGCGTTAGGCTCTCAACGACTCCGGAGAATAAAAGCGAGCCCGCGTTGTAGGCGTTTAGCCCTATGCTCTTGGCAAGCTCGACGACGATATCTATCGTATCAGCGTCGTCGCCCACTATGAGCGTATCGCCCGAAAGCGGATGCGATAAATCGGTCAGCAGCGACGCCGAAATCGTATGGAACCCGGCGGCTACGCGGCTGTTATCGCCTAAGATCGCCTTCGTCTCCAGCGCGTTGGAACCCTCCGCAGGCGGCGCGTAGCGCAACGGCTTGAAAGCGAATGGAATCGTAATGTCGAGGACGGGCTTTTCCGCGAGAGTCGCTTTAAGCTCCTCTAAAAGCGCCCTGTGCCCCGCCGTCGGAACGGAAATCACAATAAGCTCCGCGTTTTTCGCCGCTTCGGAGTTAGCCATGCCGAAAACATTGGATACGCCCGCCTCTTCCCTCGCTTTTTCAGCGGCGGCAATCGCCTTTTCCTCCAATCGGGAGCCAATGATAATTTCGTGCCCCTTCTGCGCGAGGCGCAACGCGAGCCCGTAGCCCATATCCCCCGTCGCGCCTAGAATTGCTAATTTCATGTTATCCACCTACCCTTTATGAACGCCTGATGTAGGGGCAAACCTTGTGTTTGCCCTCTTACAGGGCAGAGACAAGCTCTGCCCCTACATGAATGTTAGTTTAAACCGTAACCCCATACGCATCCTTCAACGCTTTGCGCAGTTCGGCAACATTCGGCTGAATCGTTGGCACGGACGGCAAATGCTTTTTCGTCTCTGCCGGGTCTTTGAGTCCCGTGGACGTCAGTATGGCCACGACGCGCTCATCCTCGCCGATATTCCCCTCCTTTGCCAGCTTCGCCGCGGCGACGAGCGCCGTAACGGAGGATGCCTCGGCGTAAATACCTTCCGTTTTGGCTAAAAGGAGCTGCATGTCCATCGTCTCCGCGTCCGAGCTCGAACGCGCGAAGCCGTTCGACTTGCGCACGGCCTCGAGCCCCTGATACGTGCAGACGCTGCCAGCGATGGAGAACGAAACGGACGGCCCAGCCGGAACCGAAACGGGGAATTCGGCTCCTTGCCTTAGCGTTTCCTCCATCGAGCCGAATACCTCCGCCGCAACCATCTTGGGCAAAGCCTTGATATAGCCCATGTCTACGAGGTCATGCATGCCCTTATAAACGCCGTACAGCCCGTCGGAATAGCAGGCAGGCATGACGATCATATCCGCCTCGCCTAGCTGCTCGTACAGCTCGAAAGCTATCGTCTTGTAGCCGTCGATGCCGTAGCAGTTGCTTCCGATAGGCGGTGCGACGAAGCCGCTCGCAGGCACATAGCCGAACTCTTCGACGCACCTGCCCATGATCGTCCACCGATCCAGCGGCGTCGGCGTAACTATTACGCACGCGCCGTACGCCTGCATGAGCGTTTTCATCGTCTCCGGCACCTGCGGTATCGTGAATATCAAGCACGGAATGCCCGCCGCCGCACAATAGGCCGCCGCCGCCGCGCCGTGGTTGCCCGTCGAGGCGATGGTCAGCCCGGGCGCGCCCTCGTACACCGCCTTGGCCGCATCCTGCGACATCGTGCCCAATTGCAATCAGGTCGTGCCCAGATGGTTGGTTCTTGTCTGATAATGCAACCGCGTTGGCGGCGTGTTTGCCGCCGGCTGGCGTAAGCTGTCCGTCACCATTGCCCCAGGATAGCACGGTATTAATTGCGGACCCGAATGATTGTACCAAGTTCTATTCGTGCGGTTATGATGGGCCGGTGCCGATGGATTGTCCAGATGGATTGTACTTTAATCCGAATTATTTGAATGGAATG
>QMCD01001505.1_pt1 | contig 14072 bp, 8 predicted proteins | sample 1821841 | NCBI WGS metagenome assembly QMCD01 (sample SAMN01991225, study PRJNA193472) | Termite gut metagenome, whole genome shotgun sequencing project. | isolation source: worker | host: Macrotermes natalensis | reverse complement strand
ACACCGCCGATGCTGACTTCGCACTCAGCGCAGCAGTCAACGTCACAGTCAACGTTGCAGCCCAGGCTTCGGGCTACGCGGTTGCTGAAGCCAGTGTCCCCGCCGAATCCCAACCCCCGGCAATATACGCCCTGCTGCCCTCATATCTCGAGCGTGAAGGCTCGTCGCTGGTCTATATGGTGGAGAAGCTGATCGAGCGTTACGGCGGCGGATTTTATTTGCACGACCACGACCGTTTGTTGAGCGATATGCGCGGCAATCCCGGCCCTAAAATCCTGCTCGGAGTTACGTACGCCTTGCTCGATATGGCAGAGGAGGGCAGGGTGATTCCGCCCGACACTATCATTATGGAGACCGGAGGCATGAAGGGCCGCCGCGAAGAACTGCCCAAAGAACGACTTCACGCAATCCTGAAAGAGGCTTTCGGCGTCGATGCCATACATTCGGAATACGGCATGGCCGAGCTTTCCTCGCAAGCTTATTCCCGCGGTAAAGGAATATTTAAACCTCCGCCCTGGATGAAAGTTCTGACGCGCGACCTGAACGATCCTTTTGATGTGCGTCTTGGCGCTTCGTCCAAGTTTTCGTCCAAGTTTTCGTCCGAATTTTCTCCCGAAACATCACCCGAGACATCACCCATAACATCACCCGGAGCATCGCCCAAAATATCGTCCGGCGGAATTAATATTATAGACCTCGCCAACATTCACTCCTGTGCATTTATCCAAACCCAGGATGTGGGTGCAGTAACGGCTGACGGTGAATTTACTATTTCCGGACGCGCCGACCGCAGCGAAATCCGTGGATGCAACCTGTTAATAGATTGAATAATTGGAACCGATGGAGTATGATATAATAGTGGTTGGCGGCGGCCACGCGGGGTGTGAAGCTGCTGCGGCAGCTGCACGATTGGGTTCGCGAACGTTGCTTGTGACTATGGACATGGGGCGCATGGCGGCAATGTCGTGCAATCCAGCCGTCGGCGGAGTCGCTAAGGGGCAAATTGTGCGCGAAATTGATGCCCTGGGAGGTTATATGGGCATTATTACCGATCGTTCGACCATACAGTTTCGGATGCTCAACCGTTCGAAAGGCCCTGCCATGTGGAGTCCGCGCGCGCAATGTGATAAAGATCGCTTTTCGATATTATGGCGCCAAACCATTGATTCCATTCCCGACTTGTTCGTTTGGCAGGATGCCGTTACGGAGCTTATTATAGAAAATCAGGGCAACCTACATAAGGTTGTGGGCATAAAAACCGAACTCGGCGCCGAGTTCAGAGCGGGTGCCGTTATACTTACGGCGGGAACTTTCCTCAGCGGGCAGATACACGTAGGGCGTAACACGACTTCGGGAGGGCGTATGGGCGAGCGAGCATCGTATGGCATAACCGAACAACTTCGCGCTCTCGGGTTCGAAACAGGGCGCATGAAGACCGGCACCCCGGCGAGGCTCGACGGCCGGACGATAGATTTCTCGAAACTTGCAGCCCAACCGGGTGATGAAAACCCTGCGAAATTCTCATTTTCCGAAGAAACGGAGCCTGTGAAGGATCAACTTCCATGCTATATTGCCAATACTACCGACGAAGTTCATAATATTTTACGCACCGGTTTCGCCGATTCCCCGCTCTTCACCGGCATAATACAGGGCATAGGCCCACGCTATTGCCCGAGTATCGAGGACAAACTGCGTACGTTTGCCGATAAGGATTCCCACCAACTTTTCCTCGAACCGGAAGGCGTTGGGACTAACGAATATTATCTGAATGGTTTTTCGTCGTCGCTTCCTCTGGAGGTCCAGTTGGCGGCGCTTCGGCGGATCGAAGGGCTTGAAAATGTGCGCATATATCGTCCGGGTTACGCCATAGAATATGATTTTTTTCCGCCCACGCAATTGCGCCATACCCTTGAAACAAAGCAGATCGACGGACTTTATTTTGCCGGCCAGATCAACGGCACGACAGGATATGAGGAGGCCGACGCTCAGGGGCTCATGGCTGGCATAAATGCTCATCTAAAACTTTCGGGCATGGAGCCGCTGGTGCTTGCCCGCGATCAGGCATACATCGGGGTGTTGATAGACGATCTTGTGACCAAGGGCGTCGATGAGCCTTACAGAATGTTTACAAGTCGCGCAGAATATCGCATTTTGTTGCGGCAGGATAACGCAGATTTGCGATTAACGCCCATTTCTTACAAAATCAGACTTATTTCAGAGGAGAAATTTGAGAAATTCGAGCAAAAAAAATCGTCCGTAGAATCGCTTAAAAAGTTTTTATCTCGACAGAGTGTCGATCCGCGCGAAATTGAGAACTATTTAAAAAGTGTAAATTCGGCACAAATCCCCCAAGCTCGCAAGCTGAAAGAGCTACTTTTGCGCAATGAAGTCACGATCGCGGGATTGACAGGGAGCGTGTCGGCTCTCCGGAAGTTCGTTGAGGAGAATAATTTTAGCAGGGAAGTTCTCGAGGAAGTAGAGATTCAGATCAAGTATAACGGGTATATCGAGCGCGAGAGATTTGTGGCAGACAAACTCCGGCGGTTGGAGCATATCTCCATTCCGTCGGGGTTCGACTACGATTCGTTGAAGTCGCTCACGATCGAGGCCCGCCAGAAACTTTCGCGTGTGTGTCCTGAAACCATAGGCCAGGCCTCTCGCATCCCCGGGGTCTCTCCGGCGGATATTAATGTCTTGCTGATCTATTTCGGCCGGTGATTTTCTGCGTGCGTTGGTGCCGCTCTGTGGACAGGACCTTTAATTGAGGGGCGGCGGTGTTAAAATTGCGAGTCCGGGAGTTGTTCCACGTGGAACAATCAGGCCTAAAATCCGGCAACTTCGGCAAATCCGGCAACTTCGGCCATTTCATGGCTTTTATGTGGTCTGCCGAACCGTGGTTTTTGCACTGTCTCCATGAGGGAAGCCTTCCGGCACACGGATAGATTCTGTCCTCGCGCTAATTAATGTCTCCAAAAGTCATCCTGAGCACAGTTGCGCCTCGGAGAGAAGAGTATCCTGCAATCCCGGGGAAATCCTTCTCTCCGTGGCACAACCGTGCTCAGGATGACAACAAAAACTTATATAGGGACGCATATAGTGCACGCGAGCCTCATTCCATGCGCTGGACGCACAACCGCGCGAGGGTCCGACACGTCGCCTATGCCTCCCGGAACTCGGAGATATTAGGCACATCGCGCTAAAAACCCAGAGTTGCCACAACGCCCACCCGCCGCTTAATGAGGGTTGTTCGCATGCCGACAAAATATCTCCGAGTGCAGAAAGGCACCTTCCGGCTTTTGCAAGCAGCAAAAGCTCCCTGCCTCCCGAATGACAGACCTGTCGAAAACATCCACCTGCCGGGTGCATTGACTGCCGAAACTATTTGTGATATGTGGACGCACAGCCTGTCATCACCCGGCATAATATGCATAGTATGGTCGTTACGCACAAGTGGGGAAATCCATAAAAGATCTCCCCACTTGTGTGCAACGCAGGCTGAAATGCAGCCCCGAGCTATTTATTAATCTTAGCCCACGAGTCGCGTAACCCGACAGTCCGGTTAAATACAGGCGCTCCGGGCGCGGAATCGATATCAGCGCAAAAATATCCCAGACGTTCGAACTGAAACGTATCTCCCTCCCGGGCTTCCTGCAGCGAAGGCTCGGCATACGCGGTTGCCACCGTTAGCGATTCAGGATTGATATAGTCGAGGAATGTCTCGCCCTCCGAGCAGTCATCCGGATTCTCTTTCGTGAAAAGCGTTTCGAACAGGCGCCCCCCCCCTTTCCGCGCATGCGCCGCCGATACCCAGTGGATAACACCCTTCACCTTGCGGCCGTCCGAGGAGTTGCCACCAGAAGAATCAGGATCGTAAGTACAGCGAAGCTCCACGATGTTCCCCGCTGCATCTTTCATCACCTCGTCGCAACGCACCAGATAACCGTAACGCAGACGCACCTCACCACCCGGCGACAGACGGTAATATTTCTTTGGCGGGTCTTCCATAAAGTCCGTACGCTCTATGTAAACCTCGCGCGAGAAGGGCACTTCGCGCATCCCCGCACTTTCGTCCTCAGGGTTGTTCACGCACGAAATCATCTCCGTCTTTGCTTCCGGATAGTTCGTTATAACCACCTTCAGCGGATCGAGCACCGCCATGCGGCGCTGGGCCCGCTTGTTAAGATCCTCGCGAACGCAAAATTCCAGCAGCCCCAGATCTATGACATTATCACGCTTGGCCACCCCCACGCGTTCGGCGAAAGCACGGATAGATTCCGGCGTGTAACCCCTGCGGCGCATGGCCGAAATGGTGGGCATTCGAGGATCATTCCATCCGCTAACATGCTCACCTTCAACGAGTTGCAGTAATTTGCGCTTGCTCATTATGGTATACGTCAGGTTCAGACGCGCGAATTCATACTGATGACTCGGGAAGATGCCGAGTTCGTTTATGAACCAGTCGTAAAGCGGGCGGTGAATGTCGAATTCGAGCGTACATATCGAGTGTGTGATGCGTTCGATCGAGTCGCTTTCGCCGTGCGCATAATCATACATCGGATAAATACACCATTTATTGCCCGTGCGGTGGTGCTCCGAATGCAGTATACGGTACATTATCGGGTCGCGCAGCAGCATATTGGGATGCGCCATGTCGATCTTGGCGCGCAGCACCTTCTCCCCGTCGGCAAACTCCCCGGCCCTCATGCGACGAAACAGGTCGAGGTTCTCCTCCACACTGCGATCGCGCCACGGGCTGTCGACACCGGGAACGGTTATGGTGCCGCGCGTCGTGCGAATTTCCTCCTGACTCTGGTCGTCCACGTAGGCCTTACCCTCCGCGATAAGTTTTTCGGCCCACTGGTACAATTGCTCGAAATAGTCCGAAGCGTAATATTCTCCAGCCCACTGGAACCCCAGCCCCTCCACATCCTCCTTGATCGAATCGACATACTCGACATCCTCCTTCACGGGATTGGTGTCGTCGAAACGCAGGTTGCACAGGCCGTTATATTTTTTCGCCAGCCCGAAATTCAGGCATATACTCTTCGCGTGGCCGATATGAAGATAGCCGTTCGGCTCCGGAGGAAAACGCGTATGCACGCGGGTCTGTCCCTGCGCTATCGACTCCTCGATTATCTCTTCCAGAAAATTCAACGGCTTCGCCGTCGCGTCGTTCGAGTTAATATTGCTCATAATAACTGTGATTTTCCCGCAAAGTTAAGAATTATCAGGTATTTTCCCGGCTGAAACACTCTCTTTTATAAAAGAAGCCGCTTCGTGGCCCTTATAGGTCTGCTTTAGATCTGCTATTAGGTCTGCGAAAATATATTCTATGTTGTCATCCTGAGCGAAGCCGAAGGATCTCCCGCGCTTCTGGAAAGATCCTTCTCCCCGCGCCGCAACTGTGCTCAGAATGACATTGGCAGACCTCAAAAGAATTGACAAATGACGTCTACAATTCTATCGGCAAACACTGAAGCCCCATTTTCTGTATATGTTCGAGCACGCGCGGCAGGGCGTAGCGCATATTCCGGCTCGATTTCGGGGAGTCGTGAAATACGATTATGCTGCCGGGCCTCACGTAACGGATTACGTTTTTGGCACATTGCCGCCGGGAAATGTATGGGCTGTAATCGTGGCTGAGGACGTCCCACATGATTATATTGTACCGCTGGTCGAGCACGCGTGCCTGCGAGGGCTTTATGCGCCCATAAGGGGGCCGGAACAGGTATCCGGGAATGAATTGCGCGGCGAAATCGACATCCTCGACATATCGGCGCAGGGACATGCTCCAGCCTTTTTGGTGGCTGTATGTGTGGTTTCCTACGGCGTGTCCGGCCTCTATTATCTTGCGGAAAGTTTCGGGATGCTGTTCGGCGTTTTTGCCGAGACAGAAGAATGTGGCTTTAGCGTCGTATTTGGCCAGTGTGTCGATAATCCACTCCGTGTTGCCGGGCGTTGGGCCGTCGTCGAAAGTAATGTATACGCCGTCTGGGCTCTCGATGTTCCAAACAAGCGAGGGCATCAGTCGTCGAAGAAATCTGGGGGCACGAAAACGCATATCCGGTAAACTTGGGGGTGTCGTGACAGGAATATTGCAACAGACAAAGGTATAATCATTTGCACGTATTGGCAATATCCCGCCAAAAGTAATATCTTTGTAGGGATATAACGAAAATAGACCGTATAAAGTATCGTGAGTTTTGGATAAGGATTTGCAGCATAACTCGCGGGATATAACTTTCATACTGTAAATCCTTATCCAAAACCTACGTTAATAATATGGGAAAACTATTTTACAATATCTACCTGCTTCTGGCCCTCGTGCCTGCTGCGGGTTTCGTTTCGTGTGGCTCCCCGACGGTTGGAGGCGGCAATCCTTCAGTGGGCGCGCCCTATGAAATAACCGTCCTTGCCAGCCAGGAGAGGTGGAATTCTCCGCTCGGGGATACCCTGCGCGCCATCCTAACCGCACCGGTAGAGGGGATCAACAACGCCGAGCCGATGTATGACGTAATGCGTATCCTTCCCGCGCAGTTCGACGGACTGCTGGCCAAGAGCCGCAACGTCCTGAACGTAAATACCGGGCCGGACTATGCGGAACCGGTAATGGGGGCGCAATACGATATTTATGCCGCGCCGCAAATAGTGGTAAGCCTCGTGGGCCCCGACGTGGAAACCCTTACGGCTTACGTCTCCGAGCACCGTGCGGAGCTTCAGCAGATATTCGAAATCACGGAGCGCGACCGCAGCCTCGCCCTCAATTCCCGCTTCGGGGAGAACGAGATAGAGCGTCAGATCGAGGAGACTTTCGGCTTCACTATGGACCTTACAAAGGGTTACAAAGTGCGCAATACGGCTAAGGATTTCATGTGGATCTCGTTCGAATGGCCCACGGCAAGCCAGGGTGTGATTATTTACAGCTCGCCCTACGACGGGCAGGCCGATTTCGAAATAGATTCGCTCCTGGCGCGCAGGAACCGTTTCGTGTCGCTGATCCCGGGCGAGAACCCCGGTTCGCACATGATCACTCTGGGTGAATATGTCCCCGAGGTGGAGTACAGGCGTATTAACGGACGTTTCTGGGCGCAGATGCGCGGGTTCTGGGATGTGCACAACGACTTTATGGGCGGCCCGTTCGTGAGTTACTCCACCCTCGATGTGGAAAACCGCAGGGTTGTCACCATAGATTTGTATGTCTATTCGCCCGACAAACCCAAGCGTAATTTCCTGCGCCAATTAGAACACCTTATATATTCCGTTAAATTCCCCGGCGACGATGCCGCGGAAGAATAACTTATTTAATATGAAATATTTAGTCAGTTTATTTATTGCTCTGTTTTTCGGAGCCTGGAGTTCGGATGCCGGAGCCGCCCCGGGCAGACAGGAGCCCGCGCCCGCCCAGTCGACACTGATATTCGGCGAGACCGAATGGGATTTCGGCACGATAGAAGAGACCGACGGCCGTGTCTCGCACCGTTTTACGTTTACCAACGGGGGCGATGAGGCCGTAATTATAGAGAGAGTGTCGACAAGCTGTGGATGCACGACTTCAGACTACACACGGGCGCCGATAGCTCCCGGCGCCAACGGATTTATAACAATTACGTTCGATCCCACGGGCAGCCCCGGGCAATTCGAAAAAAGCATACACATATCAAGCCGCGAGGGCCTCAACCGCAACGTACTCATAGTAAAGGGTGAAGTGAACGGCCGCCCGCGTACCATCGTGGAAGAGTATCCGTTTGCCATGAGCGGCGGGGTGCGTTTCGCCGAACTTTCCGCCGAAATGGGGCACGTTCCGCAGGGCAGGCCGATCTCCGTCGCGATAGCCTATGTCAACACCCGGCCCGAGTCGGCAACCGTTTCGTTCGAGGCCACGCCTGCCGACGGCTATCTTTACATTCCGCGCAGTACCGAGATCTACGGCGGTAACGACGGAACGATCGATGTGACGGTTATCGTCCCGTCGGGCAAGCATTACGGTAAATTTTCATACAGGCTCCGCCCCATAATAAACGGCCAACCGGAGGCTATGGCCTTCACCCTGTCGGGAACTGTCGTCGATGATTTCACCGGCATGGATGCCTCCAGCGCCCCCAGGGCCGACCTCTCGCCCGTATTTCACGACTTCAAGGAAGTCAAGCGCGGGGCCGTGCTCACCAAAGAGATAACGCTTAAAAACAACGGCCGGGAATCGCTATGCGTGCGCCACGTCGCCGCCCAACACGGACTATCCGCCGACCTCGCTCCCGGCATAGTAATACTGCCCGGCGAACAAACCCGCTTCAACGTGATCCTGGACACATCCCACGCAGAAGACCACGACGACTTATATATACGCAGCCTCACACTTACGCTGAACGACCCCAACCGCCCCGTGAAAGAACTTCGCCTCGCCGCGAAATTATTGTAATACTTTCCCGTTAATACTTTCCGGCCGTAACAGTTCCAAGCTGCTTATAACGCTATGTACAGATTTATCGAATATACTTTTTTCTTTGTGGTGTTGATCCTGCTTCAGGTGTTTTTGTTCGACAACCTGAACCTGGGGATGTATGTGCACCCGTTGGTCTATGTCGGCTTCATCGTATTATTGCCGATGGAGACCCCTGCAGTGGCGGTGTTGTTGCTGGGATTGGTTGCGGGTTTTACCATGGATATTATTTCCGGAGGGGCGGGGCTTAACACATCGGCTGCGCTCGCCGTGGCGTTTGCCCGCAGGCCGGTGCTTATTCTGATCGCCGGACGCGAGGAGGTGAAGGAGGGCGGCATTCCGGTGGTGCGCAGACTCGGCACGGGTAAATACCTGAAATACTGTACTGTAATGGTTCTGCTGCACTGCGCGATATATTTTTCGCTTGAGGCGCTCACGTGGAGCTATTTTTACCTGACCCTGCTCCGGATCGTTCTGAGCGCATTTGTGACGCTTGCGCTGCTGCATTTTTCGCAAATGCTGCTGCCGGAATCCTACTCCCGCAGACAGAACACATAGAGATAAAAAACAGTAATGACCTATAAGCAGAACCCACAGACAACCCCGCAGAAATAAATGCAGAAATAAATCACGACGAGCAAAACCAACGTGGAAAACCATAGAGCCAAAATATTGCAATTAGTAGTTATCCTCGCACTGGCGGTGATCATCCTGCGGCTTTTCCATATCCAGGTAGTGGACAGCGACTATAAACTTCGCGCCACCAATAACGTGCTGCGTTACGAGGTGCAATATCCTCCGCGCGGGGAGATCTACGACCGCAATGGCGAATTTCTCGTGCAGAGCAAGGAGGTTTACGATCTGGTGGTGATCCCGCGCGATGTGCAGCAGTTCGACACGCTGATGATGTGCGCCATAATAGGCGTTGCGCCTGAGAAGTTGAAGGCGGAGATGGCCAAAGCCTCGCGCCATTCGCGCCGGCAGCCCTCGGTAATTTTCAAGCAGCTGTCCAAAGAGGTGAAAGTTAAGCTCGAGGAGCGTAATTTCCCCGGTTTCTATACCGTATACCGCACCATACGTTCCTATCCCCGCAAGATCGCCGGCAACCTGCTGGGCTACGTGGGCGAAGTGGACCAGCGCGCCATCGATCGCGATAATTATTATCGCAGCGGCGATTATATCGGCAAAAGCGGCATGGAGCTGGCCTACGAATCTGTCCTGCGCGGCAATAAAGGGGTGAAGGTAACGATGGTGGATGTTCACGGCATGCCGCAAGGCTCCTACGGCGACGGGATGTACGACACTATGCCCATCCCCGGCCCGGGTATTACGAGTACGCTCGATGCCCGCCTTCAACAGCTCGGCGAAGAGCTTCTGAAGGGCAAAGTGGGTAGTATCGTGGCCATAGAACCCGCCACGGGCGAGATTCTGGTGATGGCGAGCAGCCCCGGTTACGACCCCGACGAGCTCGTGGGGCGCGAGAGCGGCAATAATTACATGAACCTGCTGAATAACGCCCGCAAGCCGCTGTTCAACCGCGCGGTGATGTCGCGCTACCCCCCCGGCTCAACGTTCAAGGTGGTGAACGGGCTGATAGGGCTTCAAGAGGGTGTTCTGACGCCGGGAACGAAGTACGTCTGCCACGGGGGATATAATGTCGGCCGCGGGGTGAAGTGCCACGACCACTGGTCGCCGCTCGATCTGACAGACGCCGTGCAGGTGTCGTGCAACGCCTATTTTTGCTATGTTTTGCGCAATATTATCGACAACCGTAAATATGGCTCCGTAAAGAGCGGCATGGAGATATGGGAGGAGTACGTGCGTAGTTTCGGCTTCGGGCGCAAACTCGATTCCGACTTCGTGGATGAGTTGAACGGCTTCGTTCCCTCGGGCGATTTCTATAACGAGAAGTATAACGGCCGCTGGAACTCGCTCACCGTTATCTCGCTGGCCATAGGGCAGGGGGAGTTGGGATGCTCGCCCCTGCAGATGGCCAACCTTGCCGCTATCGTGGCCAACCGCGGGCATTATTATATCCCCCATGTCGTCAAGCGTATCCACGACCGCGATTCGATAGACACCCGTTTCTACGAAAGGCACCACACTATGGTGGATAGCGAACATTTCGACCCGGTGGTGGAGGGCATGTTTCGCGCTGTGCACAATCCCGGAGGCACGGGAGGCATAGCCTACGTCCCGGGCCTCGATATATGCGGCAAAACCGGCACGGCGCAAAATCCCCACGGCGCCGACCACTCGACATTTATGTGTTTCGCCCCGCGCGAGAACCCGAAGATCGCCGTCTCGGTCTATATCGAGAACGGGCGCTTCGGGGCTACAGTGGCGGCGCCCATAGCGTCGCTCATTGTGGAGCAATACCTTACCGATACGATTTCGCGCCCCGGACTTGTGGAGCACGTGAAAAATATGCAGATCAATTATCCCTATTATGACAGGCAGCAGGCAAAACAATCCCTCGCGCAGTAGCCTCGACTGGCGCGCCGTGGGCATCTATGCCCTGCTCGCGCTAATGGGGTGGGTCAACCTCTATGCGGCGGTCTACAACCCCGAGCACCCGGCGATTTTCGACCTCAGCCAACGCTACGGCATGCAGCTGGTGTGGATGGCGGTGGGCCTGTGCATCGCCACGACGATAATGCTGATCGACGGCAAGTACCACCACATGTTTGCCTATCCGCTCTATTGGGGCAGCATGATTCTGCTTGCCGTAACGCTCGTGTTCGGGCGCGAGGTAAACGGAGCAAAGGCATGGCTTTTCATCGGCGGTCAGGGCATACAACCTGCCGAATTCGTGAAATTCACAGCCTCGTTGGCCGTGGCGCGCTACATGAGCCGCTATGATTTTTCGGTGCACCGTTTCGGTGAACTTTTGCGAATGACAATGTTCATTCTGCTGCCCGTGGCTATCATCCTGTTGCAGAACGACACAGGCTCGGCAGTGGTCTACGGCGCATTCCTCTTTATGCTCTACCGCGAGGGGCTCAACGGCTGGATCTACGTGGCACTGATCCTGGCCGTGGCGCTTTTCGTTGTTTCGTTCCTGCTTACTCCCGCCACTATTATTATAGTACTGATTCTGTTGGGCGCAATGGCCGCCGGTGTGATGACGGGGCACTGGCGCGGTAAGATGATCTTCCTCGCGGCTATCGCCTTGGGCGTTGTGTCGCTCTATTTCGGCAGCCGGTTGTTTCCGGGCGAGGGAATATCGCTGCTCGCGGCACTGTTGGCGGTAAGTGTGGCGGGACTCGCCTACACTGTCTATTATATCTATCGCACCAGACTGCACAGAATATACATACTGATAGTGCTGTTTGTCTGCTCGTTGGGCATCACCTCCACGGTGGACTACGTGTTCGACAACGTGCTCCAAACCCACCAGCAGAAACGCATCCTCGACCTCCTGGGTATCGAGTCCGATACCCGACACTGGGGCTACAACGTGAACCAGTCCAAGATAGCCATCGGATCGGGAGGTTTTATGGGCAAGGGGTTCCTGAACGGCACCCAGACCCGCTACGATTTCGTGCCGGAGCAGAGCACCGATTTTATTTTCTGCACGGTGGGCGAGGAGTGGGGTTTCGTGGGAGCGACGATAGTTGTCCTGCTTTTCGGACTGCTGATAATTCGATTGATGAAGATGGGCGAGCGGCAGCGCGAACCCTTCGGGCGAATATATTGCTACTGTGTCGCGGCGATATTCTTTGTCCACGTCTTTATTAACGTCGGCATGACAATAGGAATAATGCCCGTAATCGGAATCCCCCTGCCGCTGTTCAGCTACGGAGGTTCATCGTTCGTGACGTTCACGATCCTCTTTTTCGTGGCCGTGCGTCTCGACTCCGGGAAACGGGAACTGCTTAGAAATTAAGGCGTGTTAACATGGTTTTAGGTAAAAATGAAACCCATATTTGTTTATACCCCGCTGCCTCCCATCCTACCGTCATTCTGAGCGGAGGCCGCAGGCCGGAGTCGAAGAATCTCATCCACTCCCGGTGATATCCTTCTCCCCGCGGCGCAACTGTGCTCAGTATGACAGAAAGGAGAGATTGTTGACGGTAGGGATGTAAAAGCTAAATACAATTACAGGAAAATTGCCATATATGAAAGGATTGAGTTCAGAGGAGGTTATTCGCAGTCGCCAGGAGCATGGCGACAACGTGATCACTCCGCCGAAGCGGGAATCTATTTGGAAATTGTTTGCAGGGAAGTTCAACGACCCCATAATCAAGATATTGCTGGTTGCAGCCGTGTTGTCCCTCGGTATCGGGATAGTAGACGGACATTATGCCGAAACTGTCGGGATTTTCGTGGCGATACTGCTTGCCACGGGGGTCTCTTTCTGGTTCGAGTACGACGCCAAGCGGCGATTCGAGGTGCTGAACACGGTCAATGACGATATCCCGGTCAAAGTCCTGCGCGAGGGCTGCGTCACCGAGGTCCCGCGCCGCGATGTGGTTGTGGGCGATGTTGTGATATTGGGAAGCGGCGACGAGGTCCCGGCCGACGGCAGGCTGCTCGAAGCCGTGTCGCTGAAGATCAACGAATCGACGCTGACGGGCGAACCTCTTACGGGAAAAACCACCGATCCCGCCAGGTTCAAATCCGACGCCACCTATCCTTCCGATATGGCCCTGCGGGGAACGACCGTTGCCGAGGGCAGCGGAGTTATGCGCGTGGATTCCGTGGGCGACGCCACGCAATATGGCAAGGTCGCCGAACTTGCTACGGCCGTAAGCGACGAGCAAACACCTCTGGGTAAGCAGCTTATGCGCCTGTCGAAGATAATAGGATATGCCGGGGGGATATTGGCCGTGGCGATATTCCTGATTATGCTGGTCAAAGGCTGGTTCCTGGATGGTGCCTTGCACACGGGCGACACGCTGCATACGCTGAGCGTCGTGCTGAACTATTTCATGGTTTCTGTGGCAATTATGGTCATGGCCGTGCCTGAGGGCCTGCCGATGAGCATAACGCTAAGCCTGGCAATGAATATGCGGCGTATGCTACGGTCCAACAACCTCGTGCGCAAGATGCACGCCAGCGAAACCATGGGCGCCGTGACGGTAATCTGCACCGACAAAACAGGCACCCTCACGCGCAACCTTATGAGCGTCGCAAAGATGGAACTCTATGGCGACACCTCCCCCCAGGTGCTGGATGAGTCGATAGCGGTCAATTCCACGGCTTTCCTCGATGCCGGCTCGAAAGTTATAGGCAACCCCACCGAAGGCGCACTTCTGCTCTGGCTGCACGACAGGGGCGTGGATTACGCCGCGTTGAGGGCTGGGGCCGCCGTGACAGACCAGATGTCGTTCACCACCGAGCGCAAATATATGGCCACGCTGGCCGATTCTGCGGTGCTCGGCCGCAGGGTGATATATGTAAAAGGCGCTCCGGAAATCGTGTGGGCGATGTGCAACCCCGGTGTGAGGGACGAAACACTTGAAAAGTGGCTTCGCACATACCAGGAGCGCGCCATGCGGACGCTGGCATTCGCCTGGGGCTACACCGACGCCCCCGATTGCGAAACGGCGTTATCCTGCGGTGCGCTCAGTTTCGCAGGCGTTGCCGCAATCTCCGATCCGGTGCGCGGCGACGTTCCCGAGGCCGCCGA
>QMCD01001504.1_pt1 | contig 14074 bp, 13 predicted proteins | sample 1821841 | NCBI WGS metagenome assembly QMCD01 (sample SAMN01991225, study PRJNA193472) | Termite gut metagenome, whole genome shotgun sequencing project. | isolation source: worker | host: Macrotermes natalensis | reverse complement strand
GCGATCGTGCCGCCCGCATAAACGGTGACGCCAGTGTTCTTGATGGTGCCGGTTCCCGTCAACCGCCCCGTGCCGCCGTCGCCGTTGCCGGGGAGGGTACCGAAGTAGATGCTTTGGGCGGAAAGGGTGGAACCGGTGCCGACGTGGAGCGTGCCGCTGCCTAAGAAGCCGACGTAGATGTTTCCGGTCGCGGACAGCGTGGAGCCAGTGCCGTCGACCGTCACTTCGCCGTTGGAGCCTGAGCTGTAGCCGATGACGACATGCTCGCCCGTGGTCACACTCCCGCCATTGGTGATACTGAGCGTATTGGTGCCGTTGCCGGTGTTGCCGACGTAGATGTCTCCGCCTGCCTCCAGCGTGGAGCCGATGCCGTCGACCGTCACTTTGCCGGTGGAGCCTGTAAGACCGTCGATTTCGATGGTCACTGCTTCCGCCGTTCCGCCATCGGTGATGTTGAGCGTGCCGTTGCCCGCGTAGCCGACGAAGAGGTCGGTGCCTACATCCAGCGTGGAGCCGATGCCGTCGACCGTGACCGAGCCGGTGGAGCCTGCGGATCGGCCGATGTAGACAAAGCCGTCCACGGTCACACTTCCGCCATTGGTGATGTGGAGCGTGCCATCGCCGTTGAAGCCGACGTAGATGTCGCCTGCATCCAGCGTGGAGCCAGTGCCGTCGACCGTGACCGTGCCGGTGGAGCCTGCATTCAGGCCGATGTAGACACCCAAGTCCGTGGTCACACTTCCGCCGTCGGTGATATTGAGCGTGCCGTTGCCCGCGGCGCCGACGTAGAGGTAGTTGCCTAGATCCAGCGTGGAGCCAGTGCCGTCGACCGTGACCGTGCCGTTGCCGCTTGCCTCGCGACCGATGTAGAATTCCACGTAGGCGGTTGCCGTTCCGCCATTGATGATGTTGAGCGTGCCGTTGCCGACGTTGCCAACGATGAGGTCGCTTATTGCCCCTGCATTCACACCGTCAATCAGGGCCGTTCCGCCGTTGTCGATGTAGGCGTTGTCTGTGCCGGTGGGCACTTGCTGCGGGTCCCAATTTGCGGCGATTTCCCAGTTGCCGGTTTCGGCGTTCCAGTAGATGTCGGCGGCGTCGGCGGGCGCGGCGAGAAGGAGGGCGAGGAGGAGAGTTGAGAGTGGAAAGTTGAGAGTGGAAAGTGTTCGGAGACGCGACACCGGGCGTTTCGCGGGCGAACGGAACAGCGTGGCGATAATGCGGTCGAGGAGGGATTTCATATTGTTAATGGGCAATTCTTCCGGTTTATTTTTCGTTGTTTTGTGATTCGGCGTGAATTTCTTGGATAAATTCCTTGCGACGGTTTTGGAACCGTTCGCTCCATTCCGCTTTCATTTCGGCCACGGAACGTTCGTAGAGCGGCTGCGTGATCCGTTCAATTTCCTGCGGCGAAAGCAGTCGGCGAGTCCCAACCCCGGCCTCCTGCGATGTACTGCCCGTAGCTTGCGTAATCATTTTATTTTTTCCTATATTCTTTCGCTTGAAGTCAATTGAGTCGAAATGGTCAGCCGCACCGACGAGAACTCGGAGTAGGTCAAATACTCTTTGAACTCGACCACCAAGCAACCTTTTTCAAACGATGTCTTGGCGATGTCGAAATCTGTGGTTTCCCACGCTTTTCCTTCGGGCGGCGTCACAACGTAATGCACTCTTTCCATCATTCACCCTTCGATTCGGTTTCGAGAAAAAACAAGCAACCTCATCCACTATCGCCTTTTTTGGCCACGAACTTGCGAAAATTTGAGGTTCCGGTCTGTGGGCGAGCACAAAGGCATTCTGGATTTCAAGCCAAAAGGGCACCTGCGTAAAAAAAGCCAGACACTTTCGTGCCCGGCTTTTTGGTGATTGTTGCTACTTGCGACTGCTGGCTTATCGCTTCACTTCCAAACCGAGTGAAAAACCATACATCAAAACATCGTCGCCCTTGCGAAGGAACTGGAGAACTTGATCCTCACTACCGACAGAGATGTCCGTGCCGCGAAGTACATGCGTCATGTATGTCGTGTCAAAACCGCCTCGGATGGCGATCGCGTCCGTCCACTGCCACGAAGCCGCCAAATTCAAGCTGATACCCGGCGAAAACACGTTGCGGTGATTATGGCGATTCACCGGGGTTGGCGATATCACTGTCGGCCCTTCCAGCGAGGTCGTCGGCACATTATTCACCATCATCATCTGTCGCACCGAAATCAAATCCTCAACGGTTGGGAGCACCAACATCCCTGGGTCCACCAACGCGGGAATGGGCACATATTCAAGAGGACTGCTGTATGAATCTCGATAGTAGTGGGCAGACTGGCTATTGAAACCCAAAAACAAGGAAGGAGCCGCACTGAAAGTCCATCGAGCGTTTTGTCGTGACACTTCAAAACCCAAATTGGGGCCAAACATTCTGTTCTTGACTTCACTCTTAATATCCGTTCTTACTGTAGTCCAGTATTCATAAATCTCCGACATGCTGTTGCTTTGGCTTGCTCCGCCGATTTCAGCGATGTTCGGTGCATGCGTAGGATCAAGAAGCCAAGTCCCTTGACCATTCGTTCCAGGCTCGACGATCGTACCATTAGGCATTTCATCACCGATGTTATATCCACCAGTCCCAATGGGATCATAGTAGAATACGTAATTATAGGTGGAAGTCACATGCGACAACGCGAAATCTTCCTCAAAACTACGATATTTCGCACCAGCGAAAAATTCAAGGCTTCCCCAAGACAGCGGAGACGTTCGATATGTCCAATTCAAATCGATGTCAAAAACATCGGTATGGCTCGAAAAGCTATCGATGCTTGCTTGAAACGCGGCACGATCTCGGAAAACTTGAAATTCTTCCCACACAGGGACTTCCGTCTCTGGGTGTTCTATTACAACCGGGGGTTCACCAGGAATGATTTCAGTCCAACCTGGCTGTCCAACTCTTGCATTGTAATCGCCTTCATTCGCTTCCGTCCAAGGATCATCGACAGCCATACGAAAAGCCGTCTCCCCCACTTCGCTCCACCAGTATTGGACTGGGGAATACGCGGTCGCACCACGATCATTGCGAAGGCTGAAACCCGAGACACGCCAGCCATGATTACCCCGGCGATTTCCTAAGGTAACCCGCGTGCCGATGTCGAAGCTCGTTCCATGAGTCATCGGATTACCGTATGTTTCCGAGTGACCTGGTGCTTCGATTGTCCAACTGATGGCTTCGACGGCCCCGTACAATCCATCGCGACCTCCGTGTTTTCCGCCAAAATCTTCAGGCTGCCAGGGTCGGAAAAAACGTGCCCCTTCCAAAGCGAAAGCGGAACTGGACATTCCTACAACGATTGCTAGCAGGACTCCTGTCAAAAATGATTTTTTCGATAGCGACATGTTTTTGTCTACCTCAATGAGCGTGAATCGTTTCCAATCTCCAAGCCGGCTCCGTCCGAAAAGCACCAAAAAAACACTCGGCTGTGACGGTAGTATCGGACAATTCGCCGAACACAGTTGAGAGATAAACGATTTCCTTTGAGAATTTGGATAGAAATTTTGCCGTTTGATTTTAACTTTGTAAATCATGTAAAAATATTACGATTGTAGCGGCGGATTGACAATGAGACAGGCTTGAGGATAATGGTGTTAGGGTGAGGCGCGATCCGTTGATCGCGGTCTGGTCTCCCCTAACTCCTCAATTAGACATTTCACTTCCATGACGCAAACTTTGATCAGTGTTCCCATGGACAGCGAAGTTCAGCAACAGTTTGACGATTTTTGCGAGCAGGTTGGCATGAGCACGAATGTTGCGAGAAAAACGTCTACCCTTTGAAATTACGCTTGAATCAGACCCGTTTTACGGTGCGAGCCACCTTGCCCATCTTCGCCGCGGTGTGGCCGAACTCAACAGCGGACGCGGTATGGAGCATGGCATGATTGAGGTAATGGAATGAGACTTGTTTTGTTTGAAGAGGCGTGGCAGGATTATCTTTATTGGCAGGCTCAAGACAAAAAAACGCTCAAACGCATCAACATACTATTGCAGGACATCATGCGAGACAACTTTTCCGGCATCGGCAAACCTGAACCACTCAAAGGCGAGTTTGGCGGTTTTTGGAGTCGGCGCATTGACGAAACCCATCGGGTTGTCTATCGCATTCATGGCAAAACCGTCGAGATTTTATCCCGCAAAGGGCACTACAACGATTGACTCGCGCCACACAAAAGTTTGGTGCTGGCACTACTCCTAACTCCTATTTTGGACATCCTCAGCGAACTCTACTGGCGCGGTCTGGTGCATCAGATGACCGACACCGCAACCTCTTTGACCGACTGGCTGCAAGTTCGGCCACGCACTGTTTACGCCGGTTTTGATCCTACCGCTGACAGCCTGCACGTTGGTCATCTTCTGCCCTTGCTCAATTTGCGGCGTTTTCAGCAGTTTGGTCACTGCCCTATCGCGCTGGCGGGCGGTGCGACCGGAACCATCGGCGACCCCAGCGGAAAAAGCGAAGAACGCAAACTCATCACCGTCGCCGAAGTCGAGCATAATGTTCGCAGTATCGAGAAACAAATCCGCAAATTTCTGCGTTTTGACGATTCGCCCAGCAGCGCGATTCTGGTTAACAACTATGACTGGCTTTCCAAATTTACCTATATTGACTTTTTGCGTGATGTCGGCAAGCATTTTTCCGTCAACGTGATGATGGCCAAGGAGTCCGTCAAAATGCGGCTCGGCAACAATGCGGAAAACACGGACGCGGCGGGCTTGAGTTTTACGGAATTCAGCTACATGCTCATGCAGAGCTACGATTTTGTCCATCTTTACCGGACTTACGGCTGCGAAATGCAGATCGGCGGCAGTGATCAGTGGGGAAACATCACGCTGGGCTGCGATTTTGGCCGGCGACTGGGCATTCTCAAGGACGGCGATCAACTTTGCGGCCTGACCAGTCCGCTTATCACGAAGAGCGACGGCGGAAAAATGGGCAAAACCGAGTCCGGCGCGCTCTGGCTTGACCCAAATCGCACGCCGCCGTACCAGTTTTACCAGTATTGGGTCAATTTAGACGATGCGGATGTCGAAAAAATGCTCAAAGTGTTCACCGATTTGAACGCTGCCGAAATTGACGCTGTCATGGCCGAACATGGCTCTGAACCGAGCAAGCGGGTCGCCCAAAGGCGATTGGCGGAAGAATTTACCCGTCTCGTTCACGGCGAAGAAGGACTGTCCGTGGCAAAAAGAGCAACAGACATCCTGTTTGGCGGCGAGATTGACCATCTTAGCGATGCGCAGCTCGCTTCGATTTTTGCGGACGTGCCCAGCCGGGAGTTGCCGCGTGACCGGCTCGAAAACGGCTTGCCCGTCATTGACGCTTTTGTGGAATCAACGCTTTGCAAGACCAAAGGCGATGCGCGGCGAAGTATCCAACAAGGCGGGGCGTACATCAACAACCGTCGCGTGGCCAGTCACGATGTTGTGCTGGGACTGTCCGATTTGGCCAGTGTTGATTCTGCCAACCCCGTGATGGTTTTGCGGGTGGGCAAGAAAAATTACGCCCTGCTGCGATTTGTGTGAGGCAGTGTTCTGCTTTCCAGCATCGACTAGGGCTTGCTAAACGCTGGAAATGGCGGTATTCTATACGGCATGGATGAATCTCAACGTATCGTCATCACCGGCGTCGGACTCACTGCCCCCAATGGGAATAGTCTGCCGGAATTCCGAAAAGCCTTGCTTGCCAGAAAAAGCGGTGTTTCGTCTTACGACATTCGCTATTTTGGCAAAACTGTGGCGGGCATCTGCGATTTTGACGAAACGCGGCATCAAAAGCGAAAAGATCGTCGCCGCGGAACTCGTGCGGGCAGCATCGCCATTTACTGTGCAAACGAAGCTGTTTTGGATAGCAAAATCGACTGGTCTGGCGTGGATAAGGCCAATGTTGGCGTATTTTTGGGCATTACCGAGCACGGCAACGTCGAAACCGAGAACGAAATTTACAATATCAAGCAGTTTGATTATGACTGCTCGACTTGGTCGCATTTTCACAATCCGCGAACGGTGGCGAACAATCCGGCGGGCGAAGTGACGCTGAATTTGGGCATTACTGGGCCGCATTATTGCCTTGGGGCGGCCTGCGCGGCGGGTAACGCGGGCATCATTCAGGGCGTACAAATGCTCCGTTTGGGCGAAGTTGATCTGGCGCTTTCCGGCGGTGTGTCGGAAAGTATTCACACTTTCGGCATTTTTGCGGCTTTTGCGGCGGAGAACGCTCTGGCCCGGTGTGAAAATCCTGAAGGCCTCCCCGAAAAAGCGTCACGGCCTTTCGACAAAGACCGAAACGGAATTGTGATTTCCGAGGGCGGCTGTGTTTTTACTCTCGAAAGACTCCACGATGCTAAAAAACGTGGCGCGAAAATTTACGGCGAGATTTTGGGCTACGCCATGAACAGCGATGCCAGCGATTTTGTGCTGCCAAACGCCGACCGCCAGCGCGAGTGCATGGAAAAAGCCTTGAAACGCGCAAACTTGGAGCCGGAACAGATTGATCTTGTCAGCACGCACGCCACTGCCACTCCGATGGGCGATGTGCAGGAAATCGATGGCCTCCGCAAGGTTTTTGGCGGCTCCAAACGCACCTTTGTCAACAACACGAAGAGTTTCATCGGTCACGCGATGGGGGCGGCAGGCGTGCTGGAACTGGCGGGCAACTTGCCCTCGTTTGACGATGGCGTGGTGCATCCGACGATCAACTGCGAAAATCTTGACCCCGCCTGCGAAATCGAAAACTTGGTCATCGGCGAGCCTAAAAATGTCGGGGAGGTAAAGACGATTTTGAACAACTCCTTCGGGATGCTGGGCATTAACTCAGTGGTGATTGTCGGAAAAGATACTGCGAAGTGCTAATAGACTTGTTCCCTAGCCCGTCACGTTGGCCCCGGCGAAGGCGGGAATGACGTGTTTTGCTTATTGTGAAGCAATGGGACGACTGTAATATAAAAAACCAGAGCGATATGGAGATTTTGAGCCCCCGCAAACCTACTCGCGAAGTTCAGATCGGGACGGCCTCGATTGGTCATGGTCAGCCCGTGCTTTTGCAATCGATGGCCGCCACAAAAACCACGGACGTCGAAGCCACCGCGAAAACGTGTGAACGTCTACGTCTGGCCGGGGCGGGCTTGGTGCGCGTCGCCGCGGATTCCCGCCGCGATGCGGAAGCCCTGCAAGCAATTCGTGCAAAGACCACAGCCAATTTGGTTGTCGATTTGCAGGAAAATTATCGGTTGGCCGAGCTTGTCGCCCCGTTTGTCGACAAAATTCGCTACAATCCCGGCCATCTTCACCATGCGGAGAAGGAAGTTTCTTGGCAAAAAAAGGTCGCTTGGCTTGTGGATGTTTGCCACAAAAATGCTTGTGCGATCCGAATTGGCGTGAATTGCGGCAGTTTGGGTCCGAATACTGAAAATACGCAAGACGGCGACAATCCCATGCTGCGCTGCGCGCTGGACAGTGCCCTAAAACATGCCGCGTTTGTCGATTCTTTGGGATTTACACAGTTTTGCGTGTCAATTAAGTCGTCCGATCCGAGGATGGTGGTGGAGGCGAACCGGCGTTTTTCTGAGCTGCGGTCTGACATTCCGCTGCATTTGGGCGTGACCGAAGCCGGAATGCCGCCGGAAGGGGTGTTCAAATCGCGCGTGGCTTTGGAGCCGCTGTTATCGGAAGGAATCGGCGACACGCTCCGGGTTTCGCTGACCGTTCCCAATGAACGCAAGAATTGGGAAATCGAAGCCGGTCAGGAAATTTTGCGAAATGTCGAGCGGGGCACGACGGTCAGCTTGGCCAACTGGAAGCCGAGCCGCCTTAACATTGTAAGTTGTCCCAGTTGCGCGCGGGTCGAAAATGAGCGTTTCATCGCGCTTGCCGAGGAAATTCGGGCCGCCATGTTGCCCTTCAACATGGACTCTTCCTCTCGTAAAACGCTGACGATTGCCGTGATGGGTTGCCGTGTGAATGGGCCGGGCGAAACCAACCACGCCGATTTGGGTTTATGGTGTGGCCCGGAAACCGTCCATTTCAAACGCGGCGAGGAACTTTTGGATCGCTACAGCTATGGCGAAATCGTGCCCCGCCTTCTTGACGAGGTAACTCATTTCGTTGACACGGCGACAGAATGACAACAAAAACGCCCTCATCTGTGTTTCTGTGCCCGGCCATGAACACGAGTCAACTATCGTGCCAGTGAACAAGGACCGCCCACACAACCGCCTTGACAGGCCATCACTTCGAGGAAATTGATTGGCTGCGTGCCCTTGGCATACATTTTAAGAAGCGGCAAGGTCTTGCGGTCAATTCCATCGATGGCTTTCTCTTCCAGCTTCACTCGCTCACCGCCGTTTTGTCCGTTCAGACCAATTTCATACAAAATTGCCTGCGTCACGCCGCAGCTTGACGCGAATTCTCGCGCGTAGCTTGCCGCTGGCTTGAGCAGGGGTTCGGCATCAAGCGTTTGAATATCCACGCCCAGTGCCGCAAGCAGTGCTCCCAGTTCCTCGAACGTCATCACGTAATCAACATTGGGGTCGCGCTGCGCTTCCAGCCGCTTGGCAATGCAAGGACCAATAAAAACTTTAACGGCTTCATGTGTTCGCGGTTCAAAATAATGTTTGGCAACGATCTGCCCCGTAAAGGCCATCGGGCTAGGCGTGGACGACACCATCGGCAGAATTTCGGGGAGATGCTTCTTGGCCATTTCCACCCACGCGGGACAGCAACTGCTCGTCATCAGCTTGTCGCCGTTTGCCATTCGTTCATAAAATTCTTCCGCTTCATGCCGGGTCGTCAATTCCGCGCCGAGTGCCACTTCAAAAATCTCGGCAAAGCCCGCCAATTTCAAGGCCGCGAAAAGCTGCTCCAATTTGCCCGGAAACTGCTTCGTGACCGCCGGGGCCAGCATGGCGACCAGCGGCCGATCCGATTTCAGAGCAAACAGAATACGGAGCAAATCGGACCGCTCCATAATCGTACTGAAAGGGCAGGCTTTGAAGCATTTGCCGCAATAAATGCAGCGATCAGGATCAATTTGCACGCGGCCCTCGGCGTTTTTTCCGATGGCTTTGACGGGACAGGAGTCTTCACAGGGCAACGGATTACGGACAATGGCCTTGTAGGGACAAACGGTAATGCACTTTCCGCAGTCCACGCATTTATCGCGGTCAATGATCGAACGCTGATTGATCACGCTCACGGCCTGCTTGGGACAGACGGAAACACATGGCCTAGCAAAGCAGCCAACGCAGGAGTCTGTCACTTGAACATGACTGTCCACGCAGCCAGCGCAACCCACCGTGCAAACCGAGAGAATGGACTGGTCTTTTTGGACATGATTTTTCACGTCACTATAATACGAACGAAGCGAACGCGATTCGTCGGTTTCCTCTTCCATGCCGAAACCCATCAGTGCCATCATGCGATAACGCAGCATCGCCCTGTCTTTGTAGACGCAGCAGCGATTCGCTTGAAAATCGTGAGGACGCATGAGGACGGGAATGCGGTCAATCGTCTCCTCGAGCACGCCATCGAGAAAGTCATGGATGAAGCGGATGATCAATTGCCGCCTTGTTCTGTCGGAGTTGTTCATAGAGTCCCTCCTTCTTCATCACCTACGATGGCCCAAATGGCGGCGATGACCTTTTCAACCGTGGCATCGGAAATGACGCGGTCGCCCACGCGAACGAAAGGGGCATGGTCGTAATTCCGGTCGCAGCACGCATCCAAACACGGCGAGCCGAGAATCTCCACGCGATTTTTCAGCGCGTCGGGCAAGCGATTGTCTTCCCCTGCAATGTCAGCCAAGATTTCCGCCGCCCCGAGAAGGTAACACGTTGTTCCCGAACAGATTTCCACTCGAATTTTATGCATGCCACTCAATTAAAAAAATTTGATGAGAACTCGTTTTCGGTATTTTTCTTCCAGCACTTTTTGAAGCCGCTTGACAATGTTGCGGCGAATCTCTAAGCCCACCGGCAAATTGGGGTCTTGATGCGCTTCGTTTACCCTTGTGCCCACAATCAATTCGATCTCATCGCTTTCACGAAAAAGTTCCACCATTTTCCGCGATGCCAAGGGCAACGAAGTAGCCAGCGCGTCACCTTGCTCGATCCGCTGAGCCACGTCCGTCAATGTCAAAATTCCCTCGGTCACGAGATCAATGCCTCGCATTTTTGAGGGCGGCGGCAATCCCCCAGACTGGGAGAGCAAGGACATGTCGACTTCGACGGGGCGACCCAGTTCGCGACTCACGATTTTGGTCGTCGTTCCGCCGCTCAAAATGGTTTTTCCGTCAAATTCACGCACAAGATCGGCGTAGGCCGCGTCGGAATCACCATAAAAAGGCGGACCTGTCAGCAAACGCAATTTCCGTGGTGCGCGCAGATAAATCACCATGCAGCTGATGTCATCGTTGCAACGTTGCTGTAAATTGTAACTTTTTGCGGCCTTCACGACCGAATGAGACAAATCGCGAGCGGAAACATTGGGATTCTTTTCCACGATTTCTTGGATAAATTGCAACACGCCTTCGCGCCGCCAGCCCAATCGGAAGCCCGCCCCCAGTCCGGCCTGCGTCACACCATCGGAAAACGCGATGAGACGATCATCTCGTTCCAGATGAAAATCAGAGATTTGCACTTTTCGCGATGGCCAGCGGGCGGAAACCAAGGCCTCGCGCATAATGGGCAAATCTTGTCCCTGACGCAGATGAATGAACCACGGATTGTCCATTTCGATCGCGCGGCAGCGTCCACCTATTTGCAAATCGAACACGGTGAAGGTCGCGTAACTGATTTGGCGAATTTCGCACACCGGTAAGGTGTCCATGATGATTTCCGCCGATTGCAAAACGTCCATGTTGCTGCGGATAAACTTGAGAGCCATTGTCGTCGTCATCGTGGACAAGAGATTCGCTTTGATGCCGCTGCCCAGTCCATCGGACAAGACGGCCAAGTGCCGATTTTCGGACTCAAATCGTTCGAAAAGATGGTCGTCGCCGCACACGTCTTCGCCGTGATGGTTCAGTTGGCAACATTCCATTTCGACAAAAATATCGCTCAGCATGATGACAAAAAGGTTGTTGCAACCAGCCTCGTTTGAAGAAACAGCGTTCTCTCCTCCGCGCTTCGGTCAAAAGGATCGCTTTTTTGAAGCAACCTCAAGACCCTGCCCACTCAACCTGTCCCGCCTTTCCCCAGAGTTCTTCAAGGGCATAGTAATTTCGCGTTTCAGGCTCAAAAAGATGCACGACAATATCTCCGTAATCGATGACCATCCAGCGTGCATCGGTGTGTCCGCAAACCGACAAGCAGGTGTCGCCCATTTCACGAACCAGCTTTTTTTGAATTTCATCGCCAATGGCATGAATTTGACGGCGCGTCGTGCCGCTCACAATGAGAAAGAAGTCAAATTCTTTCGTCAATTCTCGTGTATCAAGAATGACAATATCTTGTCCGCGGTTGTCGGCGGCGACTTGGGCGGCGGCCACAACCCGGTCAAGGACGGGCGGCAGAGTCGAGAGGTTTTTTTTGTCCATTTTTTCCATGACACGCTTCAGAAAATTTCAGCAAATATCTTCTCGTATTCTACCCAAAAACCGCAATCTGTCAACTTGCGAATCATTCTGCCACGCAACCCCGGTCCAAATAAAACTCCGTTGCGCTATTTAGCACCTTTCCTATAAAGATTCCACTCAATATTTCACTGGCCGCCGTAGAAAACCGCATACAGTGCCGCCATTCGCAATTGTGCCACGGGTTTCGGTAGGGCCGGGGAGAGGAATTTAGGTGGCAAACGGAAGTGCCATTCGGCCCCTAGACCCTTACGAATATAGGGATATAATCGGCTGCGTGTCAACCACGACAGGCGGACATAACGGTTTGGAAACCAGTCGATTCTCCATTTTTCCTTTCAATTCTCCAATTTTCCCATGCCACTCATAGTTCAAAAATTCGGTGGAAGCAGCGTTGCCGACACGCAAAAAATTCTCGCCGCCGCCCGAAAAGCCATTCGTGCCGCCCAAGCAGGCAACCAAGTTGTCGTCGTGGTCAGTGCGATGGGCAAAACCACGAACCATCTCATCGATCTGGCCAAGGAGCTGACTGAGCGTCCTTCCACGCGCGAAATGGACATGCTCATGTCCTCCGGCGAGCAAGTCACCATTGCGCTGATGGCGATCGCGCTACAATCGCTGGGTCACAAGGCGGTCAGCATGACGGCGGCTCAAATCGGCATCAAAACCGACAATTCGCACATGCGGGCACGCATCAAGTCGATTTCCACGGAGAGCATCAGAAAAGCTCTCGACAGTGGTCAAATCGTCATCGCTGCGGGTTTTCAAGGGATTGACGACGATGGCAACATCACCACGCTGGGCCGCGGCGGCAGCGATACTTCGGCGGTCGCGCTGGCGGCGGCATTGAATGCGGATCAGTGCGAAATTTACACCGATGTCGATGGCGTGTATACAACCGACCCCCGACTTTTGCCCGAAGCCCGAAAAGTCGCACAAATCAGTTACGACGAAATGTTGGAACTCGCGTCGCTCGGGGCGGGCGTGATGCACAGCCGCTCTATCGAATTTGCCAAAAAATTCGGTGTGGCCGTCCATGTTCGCAGCAGTTTTTCCGACACCGATGGCTCGTTTATCGTGGCCCAGCCCGAAAGCGATGCCGCTGTTTCCGGCTGTGCGGTCGCCAAAAACGAAGCCCGAATCACCATCGTCGGCGTGCCAGACAAGCCCGGCAGTGCCATGCGTATTTTCTCGAAAATCGCTGAAGCTCGCATTCCAACGGACATGATTGTCCAAAATATAGGGCAAGAAGGCAAAGCGGATATGTCGTTCACGATTCCGCAAGCGGATTTGATCGCCACCATGGACGTTTTGCAGGCAGTTTGCAAAGAAATCGGTGCAGAGCGGCTAGAGCACGAGGAAAATGTCGCCAAAGTTTCCGTTGTCGGACTGGGCATGGAGCAGCAAAGTGGTGTGGCCCAGCGGGCGTTTCGCGCGATTTCCGAAAAGGGTATCAGTATCAGCATGATTACGACAAGCGAAATACGGATTTCCGCACTAGTGTCGTTGGAAGAAGCCGCGTCAACGCTTCGGGCTGTCCATGCGGAGTTTGGTTTGCACGCTCCACCGAAAAATCCGTCTAAGAACCTGACTGCTCCGCACAAAACATCTGCGGCCAAAAATATGCATCCGTCCGAATTAGACGGCGAAATGAGTTTGGCACGGATTTCCGGCATGGAAGACATTATCATCGAGAATATCACGCTTGATCGCTCGCAGGCTCGCGTGACATTGCCGCAAGTGCCCGACAAACCGGGAGTGGCCGCCGAGATGTTTGAAAAAATCGCGGCGGCGGGCATCGTCGTGGATATGATTGTCCAAAGCTGTGGTCGCAACGGCCAAGCAATGATTAGCTATACAATCCCGCGGGAGCTTTTGGAAAAAGCTCTTGATGTTTCGCAAAAATTGGTGGCGGAATGGGGTGTGGCCGAGCCGCGTCACAATCCGGCGATTGCGATTCTTGCGGTGCGAGGAACAGGCTTGCGTTCCCACACCGGTTTGGCTTTTCGCATGTTTCAAACGCTGGCCGATGCGGAAATCAACGTCAATTTGGTCAGCATGAGTGAACGCTGTATGGCGATTACGGTCGAAGATTCGCGCGGCGACGAGGGTTTGTCGCTTCTGAAAGCGGAATTTGCCAAGAATATCATGTGACCACGCTACGCGGCATAATGATGGAACACGATCCGGGCACGTTTGTGCCCGGTGGATGATCTTATTTCTGATTCTTGATTTCTTCATAAATCTGAAAAGCGACATGGGGCTTCGCCTCGTTATGCACAACCGCGCGAACCGCCATGATCATGCCGACTGGACAATCGGACTGAAAGATGTTCCGCCCCATATCCACGCCCGCCGCCCCTTCGTTAATTGCCCGATACGCCATTTCAAGTGCTTCCATTTCCGGCAATTTTTTCCCGCCAGCAATGACAATGGGAACGGGCACAGCATTGGTCACTTGACCCAAA
>QMCD01001502.1_pt1 | contig 14082 bp, 12 predicted proteins | sample 1821841 | NCBI WGS metagenome assembly QMCD01 (sample SAMN01991225, study PRJNA193472) | Termite gut metagenome, whole genome shotgun sequencing project. | isolation source: worker | host: Macrotermes natalensis | reverse complement strand
ATCAGTCAGTGCACATCAACTATTGAAACCGCCGTGTACCGAACGGTACGCACGGTGGTGTGAGAGGACGGGAGTTAATCACTCCCTCCTACTCGATTTGTCTTCTTCATTAAAAAATTCTTCGACCTTGACGGCACCTTTTACAACGGCATCACCTGCTTCTGCTTTGACTGTTTCTGCGGTATCTTTCAGATCCTCAAAGGCTTCGGCAGCTTCCCCCTTAACTTCCTCCATCGTATCCTCAGCTTCGTCAGCGGCCTCGGCGGCTGCATGTTTGGTCAGATCCACGAATTCCTTGGTTCCGTTGACGGCACTTTCGGCAACGGCTTTTACGGTATCTTTCACCTGATGATAGGAATCGGTAATCACCTCTTTCGCCTTGTGCAAAGCTCCCGAGGCAAAGGATTCTGCCTTGTTAAGATTTAAGGATACATACGAGCGTTTAGAGGGCGGTTCCTCGTCATCAAGATCATCACTGAAATCATCGAAATCCTCATCCTCGTCATCACACGCGGAAGAGCCATTTACCTCAGCGGCTTTTTTCTTCTGCAGATAATAATACACGCCTGCAGCAGTAGCGGCGGTAGCCATGGACAAGAATAAGAATTTACCAAATTTATTCGCCATACAAGTACTCCTTTCAATTCATTTACTATTATATTATGCTATCTTTATATTAATACTATTTAGAAGAAAAGAAAAGGGAATATGTATAAAAATTCCATTAATTTTTTGTCGAAATAGCCTTAAATTTCAGTAATAGAAACGCGCCTGAGCTAATATACAAGATGTTGTAGATCAAAAAAATTTGCTTACTAGTTTGTCCGATAATCTTGAATGTAAATTACATATATGGTATATTAAAATTCGACCGAAAAAGTCAACAGTGATTCAAAAGGCAGGCTGACTATGAATGATAAGTTTTTTGATTTGAAAAAAGAAAAGCAGGACAGAATGATCAATGCGTCCCTGAAGATATTTGCCCTGAACGGATATCAGCATGCCAGCACCGACGATATTGTGAAAGAAGCGGGCATCAGCAAAGGCCTGTTATTTCATTATTTTATCAGCAAGTTAGGACTATATAGCTTTTTGGCGGATTATTGTGTCCGTTATATGATACTGGAGATGTCTACCGGCGTAGACAGAAGGGAAACCGATTATTTCACCCTGCTGAACGAGGTAGAAGTGTCGAAGCTTAAGGCATCGAAGAACTATCCCTATATGCAGCAGTTTTTGAACAGCCTGTATCAGGAAGAGGATCCGGAAGCACAGGAAGCAACCAAAGATCAGCGGGCCAGCCTGACAGACCACTACAGCAAGATGATGGATCGTGCGGATACTTCCCGCTTCCGTCCCGAAGCAGATGTCAACAGGATCGGCAGGATGATCCATATTACGCTGTCAGGACTGATGAGCGAGAGCATCCGCAGAGGTTCCTATCAGCCGGAGCTTTTTTATACGGAAGCAAAGCAGTATCTGGGGATGATACATAACATGACCTATAAATAACGGCACTATTCGCCCAGACACTATTTATCAAGATACTATTTATCAAGACACTATTTATCAAGATACTATTTATCTGTCTTATAGACCGGATCAGCGGGATAACCGCCTTCTAATTTCTGCATGCCGCGCTGGATGGCATCGCGGGAGGTTTTCCAGTCAGCATTTTGATTACGGTAGTCAAATTTTTCCACGAGCCAAGAGACATCGTCATATAGCCGTTCCATATTCTGGTTCATCAGGGCAAAAATATCCTGATAGAACTTATTTTTTTCTTTGTCCGGCAATTTCTGCTCGGAAGCTTCCATCAGGTCCCCAAGATGTTTCAGGCAGAAGCCTTTTGACTGCCTTATTTTTTCTCGGAACTCGCCATCACTTTTATATACGACAAAAAATGTGTCTAAATATCTTTCATAAGTTTCAGCATAACTCCGGCATATGTAGCATGAGTTTTCCCTTGCTTCGGCCCAGATTCCGATTGGATTTGAGCGTTCGGATGTTTTCTTGAGCCGGGATCTCAAGGTGGATTTGGACGGAGTGAAATTCCTGAACTGTTCCTGCATTTCCTTGATGCTGCGCTGATAATGGGTTTTTAGGATCCAGGCGTTGCCCAAGGTATTGCCATAGTCAAACATTTTCTTGAAATGGGTGCGGCAGAAGCCTTCTTTATCGGTCATTTCCCGGATATCGCTTTCCATGTAGGAAGACCCGCTTCCCAGGACAAAGTCAAGCAGGTCTTGTTCGACTTGGCGCTCTATGAAGCAGAAAGGACATTCATCGTGGGCATTGACGGCATCATTTAAAGGAATGGTGTAGAGTTTTTCGCGCATTTGTTCTCCTCTGGGATGGTCATGCTTCTATACAAAGCTTTCATTATTTTATTCTAATTCAGTTATTTGTTTTTGTCCAGTTGTTATAGAAAAGAATTATTTTCACTGTAAGCTGTTTTCGCTAAAATTAAGGCCATTTACCGGTTCTTTACCCACCAATGAGGACGCTTTCCAGACCGGCGTTAAATGATACTTTAATCGTTAAAACAGATATTAATATATCGAAAATGCAGATTCTGTGTTATTTTTGGATTTAAAATGTCTATTTTCGGATATGTGTAGAAAATATAATTTTTTTTATGTAGTATATTAATAATTCATGTAATATTCACAATAATATAAGTATTATATCTAACAAATATTGAATATTTAATAATAAAACTAATTAATATAACGGGAGGGTCAAAATGGAACAGGGTAACAAAAGAGAACAGCTCATCAGGAAATCGGCATTAACAGCCGAGGGACGGTACGAATACATGAAACTTACCGATCCGCGGCCGCAGTTTTTGTCCTGTGAGTTCACCGAACAAAAAGAAGATATTCGTATTGTCTATGACATTGAACGGCTTAAGCCTTATGCCGAGATCCGGAAGGAACCGGAAGAACTGCGTCTGGTAGCTCTTATTGATGCCTTGCATCTGGGCGGAGCTGCCGATGAGCTTAAGTTTTCCCTTGATCCGGATAATCTTTACTATGACCGGAATCACCGGATCTATGTTATGGAGCGGGATCTGTATTCCAAAGAAGAAACGGATCAGGGTTCCCAGCGCTTTCTGGCAATGGTCAAGGCTCTGGCCGGCAGCACGCTGTGGAAAAAATACAAGTATTCAGATTACATAAACGGCGGCATGGATTTGCTGAAAAAGAAAAAATTCCTGCGGCCGGTTTACGGCGCGGAAACCAAGGAAGAACTGGAAGCCTGGCTGTTTTCGGCGTATGACGGCATTGTCGAAGAAAAGCGGCAGAAAAAGATCGAAGTATCCAAAGGAAGCCATTACCGGAGGAAATGGTATGCCGTTTTGTGTACCGTTCTCCTGCTTGCCGTCAGTGCGGCTCTGGGCTATCTCTATATCGGGGAACGACCGTTAAAACAGGCATTGATCGATGCTTCCGGAGCTTATCTGGAGATGGATTACATCAAAGTAATCGATACTTTGGCTGACGTGGACATTGATCGCTTAGAGCAGCCCCAGAAATACATCCTGGCGGTGTCTTACATCCGCGGCGAAAGCCTGTCGGCCGATCAGAAGGATAATATCCTGTCGTCCATGACGCTCCGCGGCGAAGACAAGCTGAAGGATTACTGGATCCATCTGGGCCGACTGAATGTTGTGGAAGCACAGAATATTGCCATGCAGCGCTCGGATGACGAACTGCTTCTCTATGCCTATATGAAGGAAAAATCTTTGCTGGAGGCCAATACGGAGATCTCGGGGGAAGAGAAGTCACAGATGCTTTCCAATCTGGACGGGAAGATTGAGCCGCTTCAGAAAAAATACGCGACGGAGGAAGAATAGCCGATGGATTATTTGTTGATCAGACACTCGTCAGGGTATGATGAATACCCGATTACCAAAACGCTGACAGTAGATGAAGAAACCTTCCATAGCAAAGAGCTGCGCCCGTTTGTCTGGCAGAAAAGTGCCGAAGGGAAAGAGATCCTCTATGTGAAAGGAAAAGGAAAGACCTACCGTTATCCGGACTTCTTAACCATCGCGGATCCGCGGAGTGATTCGCGGGCCGGCATCCGGGCGGAAGGCCTGAAAGAGAAGATACGGATTGAAAACGGATACATAATAAGGGAAGCACAGGCTGCCCAGAGTGAGGTACAGGCCGTCCAGAGCGAAGCAGAATCTGTCCGGAGCGACGAAGAGGCCGTCCGCAGTGAAGCGGAAACCCCGGAACAGCTGCCCATCTACCTGAATACTGTCCGGCTTGCGCCGGCAACGGCCCAGCCGGAAGCGATGCCGCTTAACGAGGGCGACACGCTGCTGATAGACAATATGAAACTGATCTTTTTCCGTGACGGGATATTTGAGCTGTCTTGCGAAGAAGATGTACATAGCCGGCTTTCCGGCCTCTCGGAGCTGCCGCCCAGAGGACAGGCCTTTGAAGGCTTTCCGCGATACAAGCGGTCGCCGCGGATTATCAAGCGGATCCCGACCGAAGAGGTATCGATCCAGAAGCCGCCCACGACCCAGAAGATGTCCGCCGGAAGCCTGGTCCAGATGATTGTGACGCCGTTAGTTACCATGCTGATCAGCGTTGGCGTTAGCATCTTGATGAAGCGCGGGCTGTTCGTCCTGATGTCGGTGATGACCACGCTCATGGCTCTGGCCGCTTCGATCACTAAGTACCGGAATGACAAAAAAGACCATGAGGCGGAAGAGCAGAAACGGAATGAGCTCTATGAAAACTATCTGCTGGAAACCCGTAAAAAGATCCACCGGCTTAGGAGCGAGGAAATCGAAGCGTTGGAATACAACAATCCTTCTATCGCGTCCATAGAGCATATGGTGAACCGTTACAGCAGCCGCATCTATGAGCGGAACAGCAACGATGATGATTTCTTGTCGGTTTGCGTGGGCAGCCGTCGGGAAAAGATCAGCTTCAAGGTCAAGGTCGATGAAAATGAGCTGGAAATGAAAACCGATGAGCTGGAATCGGAAGCCCGAGGGATCCGCAATACCTTTGAATATATTGATAACAAACCGGTTACCGTTGACTTAAAGCAGGCGCATCTGGGGCTGGTGGGGGAAAAAGAGGTCATCCATGAGCAGCTGAAGCTGCTGATGGCGCAGATCACCTTTTTCCACAGCTACCATGACGTCCAGGTAGTCAACATCTTCCGGGAAACGTATAACAGCGAGTTTAAATGGATGAACTGGTATCCGCACCTGCGGCTCCGGCCGTTTAACGTCTTCGGCTGCGTCAATAACGACAAGATGCGGGACCAGGTGCTGGGCAGCATGTACCAGATCCTGAAGGACAGGAAAATAAAACGCGAGGAAAGCAACAAAGAGTTTAAGTTCCGACCGCATTATGTCTTTATCATTGACGAACCGAAACTGATCATGGATCACCCGATCATGGAATATCTCGGCAAGGGCAGCGAAGGCTTAGGGTTCTCCATCATTTATACGACTCACCTGCAGGCCAACCTGCCGGAAAACATCGGCTCCATCCTGTTGCTTCACCACTCCGAGCAAGGCACCTTGCTGCTGGATAATAAAGTCATGGTGAACCGCAAAGTTACCCTGGCCAGGACCGGTAAGGTCGAGCTGGAGAAAATGGCCCGGAACTTAAGTGTCCTGATCCATGAGCAGGGCATCGTTTCCAGCATCCCCGAGAGCATCACCTTCTTTGCGATGTACGGGATCGAGCATCCGAAGCAGCTGAACATTGCCGAGCGCTGGAAGAAAAACGAATCCCACAAGACGCTGGCGGTGCCCTTAGGCGTCCGCGCCCCGGAGGACTATGTCTATCTGAACCTCCACGAAAAAGCCCACGGCCCTCACGGACTGGTGGCAGGTACTACCGGATCGGGCAAGTCGGAGATCGTCCAGTCCTATATCTTGTCTCTGGCGGTCAATTACCATCCCTATGAAGTCGGTTTTCTTCTGATTGACTATAAGGGCGGGGGCATGGCGGGACTGTTCCGGAACCTGCCCCACTTGCTGGGGACAATTACCAATCTGGACGGCAGCGAGAGCATGCGTGCCATGGCTTCGATCAAGAGCGAGCTGGCCAGAAGACAGCGGATGTTCTCGGAAAATAACGTCAACCATATCAATGCTTATAACAAACTGTTCAAACTGGGGGAAGTCCAGGAACCGATTCCTCATCTGTTCCTGATCAGCGATGAGTTCGCGGAGCTGAAAAAAGAACAGCCGGAATTTATGACCGAGCTGGTCTCTGCCGCCCGGATCGGGCGAAGCCTGGGCATCCATCTGATCCTTGCCACCCAGAAGCCGGCCGGCGTGGTCAATGATCAGATCTGGACCAATTCCAAGTTCAAGCTGGCCCTCAAGGTTCAGGACGAAGCCGACAGCCGCGAGATGCTGAAGACGCCCGACGCCGCATTTATCACCCAGCCGGGTCGGGCCTACCTGCAGGTCGGCAATAACGAGATTTACGAACTGTTCCAGTCGGCCTGGAGCGGGGCGGCGTTTACCGAAGATCATCAGGAAGAGACGGTGGATAATCGGGTATATCTGGTCAATGAGCTGGGGCAGGGGGAACTGCTCAACGAGGACTTAAGCGGCGCGACGGAAAGCAATCAGATCCCGGCGACGCAGCTGGATGTGACGGTGGATTATATGAATGAATTGTTTGCTGGTGAAAACGTGGCTCCGGTCAAGCGGCCGTGGCTGCCGCCGTTGGGGATCCGGATCTTAAGCCCGTATACTTTGGACGTAAGCGATCCCGCGTCGATTGAAAATAGGGAAGACCTGAAGCGTAGGGGCTTGCCGGAGCTTCCCCTTGACCTGAGCTTTTCCTTAGGGGTGGTGGATATTCCCGAGGAACAGGCTCAGTGCGAATACCGGATCAATCTGATGGAAGACGGCAACATGGCTTATTTTTCCGCCTCCGGCTTCGGCAAATCCTTTGCCCTGACGACAGTGATCTTAAGCCTGGCTCTGAAAAACTCGGTCGATCTGCTGAACTTTTATATTCTCGACTTCGGCAACAGCGCTTTGGTACCGTTAAATGCGCTTCCCCATACCGCCGATTACATCGCCGTGGACGACGAAGAAAGGCTGGGCAAGTTTGTGCGGCTGATCAACAAAGAAATCGCCGACCGTAAGAAGCTTTTTGCCGAGCAGATGGTTCAGAATTTCTCTGTATACAACCAGAGCAGTGAAGAGAAACTGAAAGCCATCGTGATTGTCGTCGATAATTACGATGTGGTCAAGGAAGCCGGCGAGGCAGTGGACAACGCCCTGGTCCGCCTGTCCCGTGACGGCGCCGGGCTGGGCATCTATCTGATTGTTTCCGCCACCAAGGCCAGCGGCATCAAATATGCCGCCCAGAATAACTATAAGATCAAGATCGCCGGCTATATGTTCGATGCCAGCGATGCCGCCGGCATTGTCGGCCGCAGCACGTATAAGCTGCCCGAGATCAAGGGCCGGGCATTGGTGAAGCTAAACGCCGTGAGCGTGATGCAGACCTATTCGATGGTCGCCTTCCGCAGCGAGGTCGAATATAACACCGCCTTAAAAGCCCTGCTGGAAGGGATCCAAAGGATGTATCCGACCAAAAGGGCGCCGCGGATCCCGATCCTGCCGAACCGCTTCCTGTCTCAGATGCTGGCTCAGTACCAGCGGGAACCGGATATCGACATCGCGTTGGGACTGGACAAGGAAACCGTTATCCTCCAAGGGGTGCGTCACGCCGCCTCGCCGTTTGTCATCGTCGGAGAAAGTGCACGCGGCAAGACCAATATGCTCAAGGTCATCCTTGATCAGGTCAAAGATTATCAGAATACTTACCTGTTCGATTCCAAGAGCATGGAGCTTTATTCCTATAAAGAGGACGTGACCTATATCGACAGCCCGGAACTGCGGGACCGGTTCTTGGAAGACATCGACGAGGAAACGGAAGACCGGGAAAATCAGCTGAAAAACGCCATAGTCCAGAATCCGCGGGCCAATCCCAAAGATATTATCGGTACCTTCGAGCCCTTCTGCGTGCTGATCGACGACATGGACGACTTCCTGGAAACCTTTAAGGGACGCGAGGCGGCCATAGCCGCCGCCCTGCACAAGGGAACCGAAGTCGGTATCAGCCTCATCCTTACCGTCCATGCCGCCAAGCCGAAAGGCTACGACGATTTCAGCAAGTGGATCAAGACGGCCGTCTTCGGCCTGCAGCTGGGAGCCCCGGGAAGCAGCAGCATGCTGACGGGCTTTCCGACCCGCGACACGCCGCCGATGGGTACCGGGCTGCTGTTTAAGAACGGTGCTTACCAGAAGATCCTGCTGCCGGAACATGGGGAAATATCTTAAGGCAGGGCCGGATTTATAGTAATAAACAATGTATTTTATGTACAAAAATAAACAGGCAAAAACAGTGTGTTTTTGCACTAACTTAAACAATCTAAGTGCGGCAAGGCCGCAGAGGGGATTACCAATGAAAAAAAAGCTTTTTCTCTTTTTCCGGTTTCTCGGAGCCATCTTGTGTACGGCCTCCATCCTGCTAAGCGGGATGGGGATCGGCAATCTGGCCGCCGCCGGCGCACAGCAGGCGGCGGAATCCATGGATACCATCAGAAATATTGCCGTAGTCAATCTGGATGAAGGAACGGAGTCAGAAGACGGCAGAATCAATTATGCCGCGCAGCTGATGGCATATCCGGGGGATAATTTCCTGCCGGTATCGCTTTCAGAAGCTCGGATCGGAGTACAGGAGGGATCCTTTGCCGCCTATGTCATCATTCCCAATGATTTTTCCCGGTCGGCCCAGAGCATCAACCGGAAGCCGCAGGCCATCAGCCTGGAATATGCGGTGAACCCCCGTCTGGCGGAAGAAATCCGCCCGGAGATCATCAGGGATATCAATGCCTTTGAGACCATGCTGAACAGCAATCTGTCCTATATGTATGTCAGTGCGATCCTGAAGGAATTCTATCAGGTGCAGGACGGCTCCGCGACGCTTCTGGATAATGACCGCAAGGACATGGAAAATATCGAAAATGTCGGTACTGATGCCATCATGCAAGAGCCGGAATACGAGATTCCGGAGCCGCTGGAAAACATTATCGAAGACATTGACTTAAGCGAGATCTATGACGAGAATAACCAGCTGGTCGAAGATGTTGACCAGTATTATCGTGATTTCTTCGAAGATGCCGAGCAGGGCTTTCAGGAAGTGAAAGAAGAGATCACCCTGATGACCGAGCCTATGGAAGTGATGATGCAGGAATTTGAGAGCTTTGATCCGGCCTATGATGCGGACGGCAACCTGGTCTATCAGGAAGGGCTTGATGCCCTTAAGGCGCTGTTTGATCAACATAACCAGCAACTTCTTGATGATCGCGAATACCTGATGGCGTTGCTGGGACTGGGCAGTTACCTGGCCGACACCAGGAACCCGGAAGACGTGGGCGGCACCATACCGTCTCAGCTGCTGCCGGAAGACATCTTGCCGAATCAGATGCAGACAGAGGCCGAGGCTGAACTGGCAAGAATCATTGCGGCCATTGACAGCGATGAAATCACAGTCGACGCTCTGAGGGAATTGTTAATCATCCTGGAACAGCTTCAGGAAGAAATAAGCGAAGAAATAGACGAAGAAAATGACGAAGGTAAAACAAAGCGTCAGGCCACGGCAAAGGATGTGAATAAAGCTGACACCGCAGAGGCAAAAGTGGAAGAAGCGGACGAAGGAACAGAAACGGCGGCTGATCCCGAAGCGGCGGCAGGCACAGAAACGGACGACAGCACAGCAGCCTCCGGGCTGGGAGCAGAAGATGGAGCGGCTGAGACTGGTGCAGGAGCAGACAGCACGGCAACGACCGGGGCGGGAGCAGACAGCGCGGCATCACCCGGGGCAGGAACAGACGCCGGCTCCGCGGCATCACCCGAAGCAGGAACAGACGCCGGCTCCGCGGCATCGACCGGAGCGGGAACAGACAGCGCGGCATCATCCGGGACAGGAGCAGACAGCGCAGCATCGACCGGAGCGGGAGCAGACAGCGCGGCACCATCCGGGACAGGAGCAGACAGCGCAGCACCATCCGAAGCGGAAACAGCATCCCAGCCGTTGTCAGTGACCCGGCCGGCCGCATCGGCAATACCGTCAGCAGATACAAGAATGGCAGCAGTATTAAGAACGTCAGCTGCAGTCAATCAGAAAACTACAACCGTAACAACAGGAAACCAACAGTTGGCAGCGACGGCACTCGCTGTCGGCGACCCGGCCGACCCGGCTGACCCGGCTGATCCGATTGACCCGAACGAGCCGGATGACTCGGTCACCGCGCAGCTGGAACTGCTGAATGATTGTATCGTTATCATTGATCAGATTATTGCCGTCAATACGGATCAGGACATTTCGGCCATAGATATGCTTGTACCGATGAAAGCTTATTTTGAAGATATGATTAATGAAATCAACAAGGATCTGTTCCGTGAAATCATTACCTCAGAATTTGAAACTATCCTTGAAAACCAGATTATCGCAGTGATTGACGCTCATGTTGCCGCACAGGCAGCAGAAATAGACCTTGCTGTCGCAGCGACCATAGAAGGAACCAATGCTTTCTTGCTGACCATGGAAGAATATGATCCGTATCTGCTCTATGATCCGGAGCCGGTGGATGAGTCAATGAGCCAGCTGGGGGAAAATATCTTCGAGATTCAATACGATATGAACGATAAGCACTTCGAATATCAGCAGTTTGTTGACGAGGTCTACTTCCGTTCGGACGAGATCGACATACAATTGGAAGAAAGCTTGCAGAATGCCTATACGGCATCCGAAGAAAACCTGAGCGGTGTCCTGGAAGGCTTCAAGCAGTCGCGTTCCGAAGTGCATCAGGAAAATGCCGATCTGCTGGACAGCTTTACCCAAAAATTATCGTACACCCGTCTAGGTCAGGTGGAGGACACAGAAGTATATGACTTTATCGTAAAGCCGATAGAAATGGAGCAGACCACGGTCGAGAGCCTGAGCATTATCAGCCGCAGCAGCCAGCTGTTCACTGACCCGTTACTGCTTGCCATGATTGCCGTCATAGTACTGAGCGCCGCTTTCCTGATGTTCCGGATCGTGTTCGGAAAAAGCCGGGCAGAAGAAGGACTGGGCGGTGAATACTCATTAATTACTGATAATATATGAAGGCAGCTTCATTTATTATAGCCTGTGAAGCCTTTGGTTTTCGGTTTCCGGGCAAGTCACCCGTTAATTGATTGGCATAAGCCAGAAAAGGAGGAAAGTAACATGGATAACTTCGGATTAAGTATGAACTATGACGAAATCGAAGAACAATGCAGAGCTCTGGACACGGTGGTTGAAAACTTCAATGAATCCAGGAACCAGATGACCACAGCGGTGGGAGTCCTGTGTGACGGATGGAAGTCAAAGACCAGCGATTCGACCAGAGAAAACTACTCTGCTATGTCAGAACACCTGACTAAAACTGTAGAAATCGTGGAAGAGCTGAAGGCTGAAATCAGAAAATATGTCCAAGACATCATGGCCATCGACAGTTCATACGCTGGCACCACCGTTCAGTAAGTACGGTAAACGCATGAGGATGAACAGGGTAAGCATCTTCATGTATGGCAGTAATTAAGATGGGAGCGGCAGCGGCGTTGGAAATTGCCGTTGCCTGCCAATCCCATAGCAAGCGACACCGCCGTTACTGCCCAAAGGAAGGGTAAACATAAACTATAGTCAGGAAAGGCACAGAATATATGGCAGTCATGGAAGATCTATATCTGGATCCCTATACAGTCAAAGACAGGCAAAATATCTACACATCGCTGACCGACCGCTACGGGGTACCGGTTTTTACCGATGAATTCCGGCGCAATAAAGCGGCCAGTGACAGTCAGGACGAGATGCAGCAGCAACATCTGATGCAGAGCGTCTTCCAGGGCCTGGACACTGGGGAGAGTCAGGAAGAAAACGAAATTATCAGCCTATTATTCATACAGAAACAAGATGCGGTCATCTCGCAGGATTTTAGCAGCGGCCTGTCATCCGGCATCCTATGGTATGCCGTCGCCCTGATCGGGGCGGTGGCGCTGTTCACTGCCTTATTATTGCGATACCGCAGCAAAAAAATAAAGGAGAGGGAAGACCATGTTGCTCACATTAAGCTTACATATCAAGCCGGGGAAACGTCGGCTGGACATTCAGGTCAATGATAACCAGACCATCTTAGAGACCATGACCGTGCTGGAAGACAAGGGGCTTCTGCCCGGCATGACACTTTCCGTCCGCCTTCCGGTCCGCTCCGAGCGGAGCCGGGAACGCATCAATCCGCAGCTGACCTACGCGCAGGCGGAAATCTACACGGGAGATATTCTCCATGTGGGAGAGGAGGAAAGCCATGACGGATATTTCAGTATTGTCAGCTCAGATACACAAAATCAACAGTCAGGTCAGCCAGCTTAACAGTAAAATCACCGATGCCCAGCAAGATAACATTCTACTTAATCAAGCCGCCCTTGCCTTAAATACGAATCTTCTGGGCTGGAATAATTGCTATTGGCGGACTTTAGGCAGCGAAATCACCACGCAGGTCGTGATCGAAGGAACGTTCCGTGGTGGCGTCGCCGACTATCTGGCGGACAGCTTCCCGGCTAAAGTGGAAGCCATGAACACTGCCGGCAGCACGGTCAGCACTGCCTACGATCAGTCAAAAGCCCAGAGTACCAAGATAAAGGAGTATATTACTGATTTACAGGACCAAAAAAGCAGCCTGCAGCGGCAAATATCCGAGCTGTCGTCGATGATAGCTGCCGCCCGCTACGGTGTCAACCCATAACGGCAGAGAAAGTGGAGAGAAAAAATGGCCGATTATTTTAATGCAGATCAAGATGAAATGAATTCGCTGGGGGAAAAAATCACCGCCATCCACCTGCAGGAGATCGAGACGATCAAATCACTGAACACTCAGCTGCGGGAACTGATGACCGGTGCCGACGGCTTCCATGCCGATGGGCTGTCCGGTTACATCGTTGAAACCCTGGATCTGCTCGATGTCAGCGTCCAGCCGATCATCGAGCAGAAGTTCAGCCTGACAGAGCAGGCAATCAGCAGCTTTATCGGGGTGGTGAACAACCTGGATACATTATGCTGAGCCTGCCGCAGGCAGGCCTTGGGGAAGGCTGAAGGAAAATACAATAAAGGAGCCATGCGCAATCGCTTTATCCGCTATATCGGTTAAGGCCTTCTTTCAGTCTTTATATCAGCAGTAAAGCTTTACAGCTTTATATAAGTTAAGCATGGGCATAAGAATGAAGAATATCGGAGTCAATTACGGAACCGTAGAAACCGTCACCGCTGCCGTCGCCAGTGAAGCCGCCATACAGCTGGAAAGCGATATCAACACAGCCTATCAGGAAATGAGCACACTGCTGGCCAATTCCGCAGGCGAAGGCGTGGATAAGATCAAGGAAGAGCTGGCCGAGGATCAGCTGCTGGCTGCCGCTGCGGCCACGATGTACCGGGAGCTTGCCGATCTGGTAAAGAAAGCGTCCGATGAAATGGAAGCGCTGGATAACGCCATTTCCGCTACTTCCTTTACGGTCAATGGTTAAACAGGATACGATTCATGTGCGACCATTGATTTATAAGTATGTGGATAATGAATAAAAACTGAATAAATTATATTTAGAGTAAATTGTTAGACTAACGATGATGAGATCAAATGGCAACTAGTAGTACGTTCTGCAATTCCTTGTGCGAATAAACGGTCTGTTTTCCGATAGGAATTACAGAACGCACTACTAGCTCAGGGTCAGTAATGAACAATGCAAAAGATGAACTGAAGATACGCTGGAAGGGAGAAAAAATGAATACATTGAATCAAACCTGCGAGGTCAGCCGCAGCGACGTCGAAGAACTGCTGCAGAACGGGATCCTGCTGATGGATAAGGCCGAGGAAGTGAGCCTGGCCATCCTCGAGGATGCCGCCACCCTGGAGACCATCTACGAGGGCATCCCTGCCGAGGCGAAGCTCCCGGCCTTCCTGGAAAGCGTACAGGCAATGAAGCAGGCCTTC
>QMCD01003890.1_pt1 | contig 14089 bp, 18 predicted proteins | sample 1821841 | NCBI WGS metagenome assembly QMCD01 (sample SAMN01991225, study PRJNA193472) | Termite gut metagenome, whole genome shotgun sequencing project. | isolation source: worker | host: Macrotermes natalensis | reverse complement strand
TGTCGTCGCTCTACCACTTCCATCGCCACGCCGAGGAGCTGTTCATGGTGATCGAAGGCACCGCGATGTTGCGCACTCCCGACGGAATGCAAATACTCGAAAAGGGCGACATCGCATTTTTCGGCACGGGCGCGGATGGCGCGCATCAACTCTACAACCACTCCGACAAGCCGTGCATCTATCTCGACATTAGGACATTCCTCGGGTGCGACATAGCCGAATACCCCGACTCTGGCCGCCTGCTCGTCGTTCCGACGATGGAGCGGTTCTCCAAGGCGGCGAGTACCGGATATTTCGACGGCGAGCCCGACCCCGACACCCTGCGCGAGCTATATAACGGGAAATGAGCGCCGACACCATATTCCGATTTGCGGCAGCGGCGATACTCGCGGCGTTTTTCGTACTGTTTTTCGGCAAGATGATCGCGCAAAAACGGCAGGGAATGCGAACGGGGCTGCTCAAGCGCGAGGGCAAATCCCCCGAAGTGTTCAGGACTGAACTCACACTCAAGATCTTTGTGTTCCTGACAATCACGGCGCAACTTGTGAGCATCCGGCTCGACACTCACGCCGATTGTCTGCCGCTCCGGATCGCGGGTGCGTTCGTCGGCGCCTCGGGAGTCGCGTTGATCGGCATTGCCATCGGCACGATGCGCGACAGTTGGCGAACGGAAATTCCCGAAAACGAACGCACCGGGCTCGTTACGGGCGGCATTTTCCGCATCAGCCGAAATCCCGCGTTCCTGGGTTTCGATCTGATGTTCACGGGCCTGGCCGCCATGTTTTTCAATCCGGCGCTGGCTGCGTTGACCCTCGCCTGCGTGGTGATGTACCACCTGCAAATCCTTCGGGAGGAAAAATTCCTCACAAGTGCGTTCGGCAAGCCCTACACCGATTACATGAACAAAACACGAAGATATTTCGGGACTAAAAACGTAAAACGATAATGGAAAAACAACCCAAAAGTTACGGCGAGGCGATCGCCGAGGTCGAGGCGATTCTGGCGCGCTTCTCGAGCGGAGAACTCGATGTCGACACTCTGGCCGCGCAGGTCAAACGCGCCACGGAACTTATAGCCTGGTGCCGCACACGGCTCGAAAAGGCCGAAAAGGATGTCGCCGAAACGCTGAATAAAGGCGATGATTAAATTCATACTCAATCGCGTGCCGCGCGGGGTGTTGCAGCGGTTGGCGGGATGGATGATGCCGCTCGCGGGGCTGTTCTATGCCGTCGGGCGCAGGAAAGGCCGCGAAGTGCAATGCCCGTTGTGCGGATCGCGCTACCGGCGGTTCATGCCCTACGGATATGTCGAAGTACGCAAAAACGCCCTCTGTCCGCACTGTCTTGCGCTCGAGCGGCACAGGTTGCTGTGGCTTTGGCTCGAGCGCGAAGGGAAACTTTCGGAGATGGCCTCCGGCAACCGAACATTCCTCCACATCGCTCCGGAGGTGTGCCTGTCAAAGAAGTTCGAAGCGATCTTCGACACCCCGAGCGGCGATTTGAATGACACGACGACGGAGCCGCTCGACAGCTACATCACTCTCGATCTGGAAAGTCCTCTGGCAAAAGTGCACGCCGATGTGCAGGCGCTGCCCTTCGAAGCCAACACCTTCGACATCATATTTTGCAACCACGTCCTCGAGCACGTTGCCGACGACCGCCTCGCGATGAGGGAGATGTACCGCGTGATGCGCCCCGGCGGCTGGGGTGTGCTGCTCTCGCCCGTGGACGAGGAGCGCGCCGAAACTTTCGAGGACGACGCCATTACCGATCCCGCCGAGCGCACCCGCATTTTCGGACAATACGACCACCGGCGCATCTACGGACGCGACTATGTCGATCGTTTGCGTGCGGCAGGTTGGAAAGTCGAAGAAATTGATTATCTTGCAACGCTCGCGCCCGCCGAGCAACACCTGTACGCCCTGCGCCGCGAGATACTGTATATCGTTAAAAAAACATAACCATGCTCGACACTAACCTGATAAAGATCTACGAGAAGAGTTTTCGCGAGAACCGCGAAGTTCCCGCCCTCACCGACTATTTCAAAAAGGAGACCTTCTCATATTATGAGATGGCCAAGGAGATCGCCAAGATCCACCTGCTGCTGAAAAAAGCGGGAATAAAACAGGGCGACAAGATCGCGCTTCTGGGCAGGGCCAATCCGCGGTGGTGCATCACGTGGCTCGCCTCGCTGACCTACGGCGCCGTCATCGTCCCGATCCTTCAGGACTTCAACAACAACGACATAATCCACATCATCAACCACTCCGAGAGCCGCCTGCTGTTCGTGGGCGACAACTATTGGGACGTGATCGAGCCCGGGCAGGTGGAGAGTATCGAGGCGGTATTCTCGCTCACCGATTTCCACTGCGTATACGAGCGCGACGGCCACAGCCTCACCCGCTGGCAGAAAGACATAACCAAGCACTATCGCGAGGTGTATCCGAACGGCTTTTCGGCAGCCGACATCCAATATCCCGACATCCCGAACGATCACATTTGCCTTTTGAACTACACGAGCGGCACCACGGGGTACAGCAAGGGTGTGATGCTGACCGTGAACAACCTCACGGCGATCGTGCAGTTCGCCATCGACGAGGACATATTTTTCAAGGGAAGCCGCGTGCTGTCGTTCCTGCCGCTGGCCCACGCCTACGGCTGCGCTTTCGACTTCCTGAGCCCGTTGGCCGAGGGGACGCACGTAACGCTGCTCGGCAAGATCCCCGCCGCCAAAATCCTCATGGAGGCGATGCGCGAGGTTAAACCCCACCTGATCCTGTGCGTGCCGCTGATCCTCGAAAAGATCTACCGCAAGCAGGTGGCCCCGATGCTCGAAAAGGGGCCGATGCGCTGGGGACTCAAAATTCCGCTTATCGACAAGGCGATCTACTCCACGATCCGCAAAAAGCTGCTCGATGTCTTCGGCGGTGAAGTTGGCGAATTTATCGTGGGCGGTGCGTCGCTGAGCCCCGAAACCGAGGCGTTCCTGATGAAGATCCGCTTCCCCATCACCGTCGGCTACGGCATGACCGAAACGGCACCGCTCATCAGCTACTCCTATTGGACGGACTTTAAACCGGGCTCCGTGGGGCGTTATCTCAAGGATTACCTCGAGGTGAAGATCGACTCGCCCGATCCGGCCAACGTTGCCGGCGAGATAATCGTCAGAGGCGAGCAGGTGATGAAGGGCTATTACAAGAACGAGGCCGCCACGGCCGAAGTCCTTCGCGACGGGTGGCTCTACACGGGCGACATCGGCACGATGGACGACGACGGCACGCTCTACATCCGCGGCCGCTCCAAAACCGTGATCCTGTCGGCCAACGGCCAGAACATCTATCCCGAGGAGATCGAGGCCAAACTCAACAACCTCTATCTGGTGATGGAATCGCTCGTTGTCGAGCGCGAAGGGCGTCTGGTGGCGATGGTCTATCCCGACTACGAAACCGCCCGGACCGAAGGCGTGGCCGACGAAGCGATCCCCGAAATCATGGAACGGAACCTGGCCGAGCTCAATACGCTGGTCGCGCCGTTCGAGAGGGTGGCCAGCATCGTGATCTACCCCACCGAGTTCGAAAAGACCCCGAAGAAGAGCATTCGCCGGTATCTCTATCAGCTTTAGGCACACCTTATAAACCAAAATCCCCCGCCTTCATTCCGGAAAGCGGGGGATTTGGTTCTGGGGCAATGAACTATTTTGTATAATATGCCGGCGGGATCAACTGAATGGCATCCGACGTCTCATCCGTGATCAGAAGCGGAATAAAACGATTGTCGGGAATCTTTGCGAACGGCAGTTTTTTCTGCTCTTCGATGAACTCTATGGTTCCACACCACGCTTCGGCTCCACCTGCGAGGCTCTCTCCGACTTTTATATGGAACGACCCTCCATCGAGCGCGATACAACTGATCAGACCGCGAATATCTTCGGGCAGGTATTCCGCTCTCTTCTTATCCTGAGCGTTGCCGACCGTAAGATTGTACAGGAGATTGTCGCCCAAACCCAACATGCCCGCAAACTTTTGGGTACCGGTTTTCGGCTTGTTTTGAAGCTCTATCTTCAATTCGTAGATACGCTCGGCCGTCTTCGTCAGCCACTCACGGTCAAACTTGTGCGCTTCGTCGAGGGCATACAATATCACCAGGGCGCCCGTGCCCTTCGGATCGGATTTAAACATGCCGCCGGAAGCCTGCACCACCTTGCCGTAAACCAGCGTGGCTGTTTCCAGCTTGGATTTGTTCTTGTCCGAGATTTTGTTGAATTTGGCGACTTCGTCGATAAACTCGGGGGTGCGGGCTTTTTCAAACTTGTCCAGCAGGCTCATATCGACGGCATCGACCATTCGTTGCTCTTCAGCAAGACGTTCCTGCAAGATGACCCTGTACTCCGACATGTCCATTCCCTGACGTTCATACTCCTCGATTTGTTCGAGCGTCAGATTGTTCGCCCAGTCCTGAATGGCTTTTTCACCCATTTTCGAAAATATTCCCATAATAGTTGATTTTTAAAAGATTGTTATTGTTCGGGTTAAATTATTAGTTTATTTTCAGATCGTTCACAATTTCGTGCGCCGCCTTTTCAGGGCGTCCACATCACGGCAACTGTTTGAGGAATATCAGGCGTTACATCATGCTCCTTCCAAAGATTGCGTATGGTGCTGCAACTTACGCGATACCACCCCAATTCCTTTATCGTATCGAGGAACGAGGCTATGAGGCCGTCGTGCCGTTTGCCGTCGAATATCGCGAGTGCCGCGGCGGCGGTAGCACCGACCGGAATGGGGGTGTGCGAGGCCGAGCCCGGATAGTCGAAAACCGTCGGATATTCTTTGCCGCAGGCGGCCAGTTTCCCGATGAACGTTGCCAGGCTCTCTTCCGTTTCGGGATAGCGGGCAGTCAGGGCGAAAAAACCGGTTTCGTCCATCACCTTGCCGTCGGCCTTGTTTTCGACCCGGATATATTCGCCCAGCAAGCGTGTCCGGAGTATATATGCGTCCGCGTTTTGGGCAATGGCGGCCGCGGCCTCCACTATGCCGGCCCTGTCGTCGGCAGAGGCTATCGAGAGGGCTGGAAGCGAGGCGGGGTTTTCCCACTTTTCAAAGACCATATCGTTGTACAACTCAGCCTCGACGGGTTCTTTGCCCGCAGCCATATCGTCGAACGCCTGCCGGAGACGTGCCAGAGGCAGTTGTTTTCCGACGTCTAATAGCATGTGGTAAGTTTTGCACAATGCCTCTTCGCCGTTCTGTTTCAAAACCGGTTTTACGCAGTTGAAAATCACCGGGACAATGTCTTTCCGGATATCGTCGAGCGATGCGTAAATAGTTTTGTTCGTATCGAATTCATGCGAAAGTTTTATGGAAAGTGCCGAAAATGGTACTTGTTTAAACTCTTTGTTGACGACGGTTTTAAGTTTGGCAAGGTATTTTTCCCTTCGTTCCGCATCCTGCTCCCCTCTTTTTTCCGCACTCTTTTCTTTCACCTCCGCGCCGAACCATTTGCCTTTTCCGTTATCGACGAAGTAGTCGATGATCGCCTTTGAGGACGCCTCGTCTTTCATGGAAAGAGTAATGGCATCACACCCCTGCGCCCAGTAATCATACCAAGCCTTGAACATGGTTGCCCGTTGTGTGAATTCTATTCCGAAAAAGTCCTTGCCCTCGGCCATCTTTCTGATCTTGATTCCGTCGGAGGTCATGTATATCTCCAACTCCGAAGCCATTGCCGACATCCTGTCGGGACTTTCTTCGGCCAGTTTGGCCACCGCTTCCGGCTCCCTGAATTTTGCCGTATTGTATGTAGCGTTCTCTTTCAACGTTTTCAGGATAAATTCTATCGCCGCCACATTGCGCCATATCGCATAATCCTGCCTCTCCCCCGGCCATTCGCTGTATTCGGGCAGTGTCTCTTTGAAGCCCTTTTCGCGGGTCTTTTCAATGAGCTTCACGGCGGCAGCCAGGCATTTGCCCTCATTCGCAAAATCTTTTGTCGTCGCCTCACTGCTCAGGCCGGTTTGCCCTTCGGTTACTGTGTAACTGCTGCCGTTCACGTCTATCTCCCAGAATTTGGGATTCTTCTTTGCCGGTTTTACAAAACTTCGTTTCATCTCAATTTGGGTTTTTATGCCATTCACCGTCCATAATGACTATTAACCAATAGTTCAAAGCGTTAGTTTATTTTTAGATCGCTCAAAATACCCCGGGCCGTGACGATGTTATCATACAGGTCTTTCATGGCCTCGCCCGAAGCGAGCGAAGAGCTGCCCAGCGTCAAAAAACCTTCGGGCATAGCCACGGCAAAGTAGAACTCCTCTCCCGAAAATGACAGCATGATGTCGCGGTTGTATTTTCGCTTCAATTCGGTAATCCGCATCATCATGGCCGGAGTGAGAACATAGCGCGCCGTGATCTCGTCTGTGGCATAAACGGCAAAATGGCGTTCGAATTCGGGGTCTTCGAGCAACACGAGTTTGTTTCCGTTCACGCTCTTCAGGGCCTGGATGTTTTTGGCCAGATAGTCGAGCTTGCTCTCCAGATGGTCGGGCAGGACGACCACCGAACCTGCGATCCTCTTCTCCAACCGGGAATTGGCAAACATCCCGCGAAAGGTGCTTGCCACATTCTCCAACCGCTTGGCAAACAACCCCTTCAGCATGGCCCCGATTGCCACCGACAAGCCTCCCATGGCCGTATGCGCCAACACCCCGCCCCGACCCTCTTTATGCAGGGCCATATCGCGGAAGGTGATCTTGCGGCCATCGCCCTCAAAGACGACCATACCGCAGGAGTAACCCGAAACCTTGTCCGCTCCGCCGAAAAAATGGCTTTGCCGCAACATCGTCGAAGAGACCTCCGAGGGCAAAAGAGCGAGTTTCGCATCGGGAAACATCTCGTGAATGATCCTTCGGATGGAACTTTGTTCCGCGGCGGCATACTTCCGGAGATAAACGCCGAGACCGAAACCGCCGAGCGTTATCAGCACGAACAGCGGAGCGATGAGTATCGGCAGTTTATACCTTTCGAAAAATGTGGGATCAGGATCCAGGGTGTAGAAAAGAGAGGTATCGCCTCCCGAATAGACAAAAAACTGCATAGCCGCGATCCCCAGAAACCAGAGCAAGGCACCGCCATAGCAAAGAGCGCGGAAAACGCCCATTTTAAGACGATTGCGCTCCGCTGTTTTTAATGTCTCGTACAGTTCCCGCTGCAGTTGGTCTATTTTTTGTTCGTTCACGGTCGTGTCATTTCGTCGAGCGAATGCTCCTGATGATATGACTGACTTCGGAGTACTGCGGTTCGGCGATCTCCTTCACTTCGGTCACTCCGCGGAAATCGGACGACGAGAAATATCTCCTCAGTTGCAGGTAGAATGTTTTGCCCTCCTTGTCTTCGTGGATGTAGAGTTGCAGCGGACGGTCGTTACAGTCGGGCTCTTCGGCCAGACCCCGCCAGTCGCCGTCGGCGAACATTTGCATCACCTTCCGGTCGTCGGCTCCGCCGGGAGCTGTTCCGCGCTCAGGCGTCTCGAATTTTTTGACAGCCAGCTCCTCGATCTTGCCGCCGCTGCGTTTGCTGTACCAATCTTTGCCGCCGAACGCCGAAATACAGCAGCCCCACGATCGCGATTATGCGGACAAGCAGGTTGCCTATCGGAACGATCTGCGGGAATATCACAAGGGCAAGGCACACCGCCGCAAGGGCGAAATTGAGCATTTTCTTCGTCCGGTCGGTTCTCAGTTCGAATTTGTCGGGTTGGCCGGCGTAGTAGGCGTAGAGGTTGTTGGGGTAGTTGGTTTCCATTGTAGGGGGAAGGGTGAAATGTTTAACAATTGGGTTAACTTCCGAAAAGGCTTTTCACGTCGACATTCGCCGTTTCGGTTTCGGGGATGGTGATAAGTTCGTAAGGCACATGTTTTTTCATCGAAGCCACGATGTTCGAGGGGAACATCTCAACGGCGTTGTTGAAATCGACCGCCGCCGCGTTGAAGGTGCGCCGTGCCGCCTGCAACTGGTGCTCCATCTCTGTGATGCTGTTCATCAGGTTGCTGAAATGCTGGTTCGCTTTCAGCTCGGGGTAATTTTCGGCCGTTGCTTTTATATCGGCAAGGGCCCTCGACATCTCCGATCCGAGTTGCATCTGCTTGTGTTCGTTGTCGGAATTTTGCATTTGCGCTCTCAATTCGGCGATCCTGGTTAGCGTGGCATTTTCGTGTCCCATATATGTCTGCACCGATGCCACCAGATTGGGGATCATGTCGTTCCGTTGCTTGAGCATCACCGAAATGGTACTCTCGGTCTGTTTCACGCGGTTGTTTTTAGCCACAAACTTATTGTAGGTGGTAATAAACCACAGCGCAACGACCACTATTACGAATGCAATGATAATTATGGCAGTATTCATACTTCGTCTCGTATTACTTCAGGATGGCTTCGATTTGCTCCAACTCGCCTGTCGTGAAGTCGGCGGAGTCGAGGGCCTTGAGGTTGTCGCGCAGTTGGGCTACGGAACTTGCGCCTATCAGTACGCTCGTTACGCGCGGGTCTTTCAAAAGCCACGCGAGGGCCATCTCGGCGAGGGTCTGGCCGCGGCCAATGGCTATGGCGTTCAGTTGTTTGATCTGCTCGAGACGCCCGGGCGTAAGTTCGCTCTTTTGCAGGAAGCCGCTCGGTTTGGCAGCGCGCGAATCTTCGGGAATCCCTTTTAAGTATCTGTCGGTCAACATTCCCTGTGCCAGCGGGGAGAAGGCGATCAGGCCCACGCCATCCCTGTCGAGGGTGTCGAGCAATCCCTTTTCGGCCTCGCGCACAAACATCGAGTACTTCTCCTGGTGGATCAGGCACGGCGTACCGTTGGCGCGCAGGATCGCCAAAGCGGCGCGCGTCTGCTCGTCGTTGTAGTTCGAAATTCCCGCGTATAGGGCCTTACCCTGCCGCACGGCGTCGGAAAGCGCGCCCATCGTCTCTTCCAAAGGCGTATCGGGGTCGGGACGGTGCGAGTAGAATATGTCGACATACTCGAGGCCCATACGTTTCAGACTTTGGTCGAGACTTGCCATGAGATACTTGCGGCTGCCCCACTCGCCGTACGGGCCGTCCCACATCAGGTAGCCCGCCTTGGTCGAGACAATCATCTCATCGCGATACGGCGCAAGGCTTTCGCGCATTATGCGCCCGAAATTGGTCTCGGCCGATCCCGGCACGGGGCCGTAGTTGTTGGCGAGGTCGAAGTGGGTTATGCCGGCGTCGAACGCTTCGAGCGCGATGGCGCTGTAATTCTCGTAACGGTCTATGCTGCCGAAGTTGTGCCACAGGCCGAGCGAAACGGCCGGCAATTTGATGCCGCTTCGTCCGCAGCGGCGGTACTCCATTTTTGTGTAGCGGTCGGATGCCGCCGTGTAGGGGTTGGTTTTCATCGGTTATTATATTTTAGAAAGAGTCTCTATCAGTTCGGGAATAAAATTGTCCTTAATCTGCCACACTATCGAGTGGTCGATCCCGAAGTAGTCATGCACGATCCTGTTGCGAAATCCTCTTATCCTGAACCAGTCGATATCGGAGTGAGCATTTTTGAACTCTTCCGGCAAACGGCCCGCCGCCTCGCCTACGATTTCAAAGTTGCGAACGACTGCATCCACTGTTTTGGAGTCGGCGATAAACTCATCGAAAGAGAGCCCTGCAGTATATTTCAATATTTTGTCGCAACTTTCAAGAATATCCTCGACGAGCAGCCATGCGTTTCTTTCAGACATAGACAATATCCCTTTCGATCTCTTTGAAATATTTATCCTTGATTCCCGCACGGGAAACCACATCGACCCGGCACCCAAGAAGTTTTTCGAGCATATTGCCAAGATCGATAAATTCGATCCCCACCGGACGGGAAAACTCGACCAATACGTCGACATCGCTCTCCGGAGTTTCCTCGCCGCGCGCCACCGATCCGAAAACAGCCATGCGCGAGACGCCGTACTCGGCTCCGCGTTCCGCCATAAACTTGCGGAGAATGAGAATATATTGTCCTTTCATGGCCATATCACAACAAAGATATAAATTTTTTACGAAAAAATTTGGCAGTGTCGATTTTTGCCCTCATCTTTGTAACGCATAAGTTACATTTAGAAACGCAAACAACTCCAATAATAACGTAAAGTAACCTATTTATGAGTACAAAAACAATCGAACAGATCGAACGCATCGACAAACGGCGCTACCGCCTCAACCTGTGGAGGGCAATCGCGTTGCTGCTCTTTGTGGGAGGGGTGTTGGCACGCACCATCGTTCCCGAAGAGATGCCGTTTTGGGGCGGCTTCATACTCTTCGCCTACGGAATGGGGTGCGGCCTGACCATTGTGGTGAACACGGTTTTCGTGAGGCTCGTGGGTCGGATCAAGCGCGATGCGGAGCTCAACGAAGCCCTCAACAACGAGATGTTCCGCCACTACACCCTCCGTTCGGCGCTGTGGGGATACTACGCGATGTTCATCGTGGGAATAGTGTTGGGTGGGGCGACGTGGTCTCGTTTCGGCAATGCCGACATACCCGGCGAGGTGTGCTGCCTGGTGATCCTCTTCGCGGGTGTGCTTGCTCAAACTGTCGCACTGCTCGTTTACGACCGTTCACGATAAACGCGGGGCGCGATGGATCACAAACACAACATAAGAAAGTGGAGTGCGCTCGCCCTCGCCGCTGTTCTCTATTTCGTCGTGCACGAAGGGGCGCACTGGCAGTACGCCGTGAGTGTCGGAGCCTTCCGCCGTATCAACATAATCGGCGGCATCGGTATTCAGATCGAGCCCGTCAGGGAAGCGATGAGCGACGTCGAGTTCGGCATTTTCAATCTGGTCGCCTCGGTCGCCACCCTCGCCGCGGGATACGCGCTGTTGGCGCTGACTCCGAAATTCCTGACTCTCAGATCGGATTATGCACGTGCTGTCGCCTACTTCACGACCATTGTGTTTCTGGTTCTCGATCCGTTGTATCTCTGTCTCCTTTCGCTGCTTGTCGGAGGAGGGGACATGAACGGCATTGTGATGCTCGCGCCCGAAATCGCCGTAAGGCTGGCGGCGAGCCTCATCGCAGCCATGAATATTTTTATAGTCATAAAATATGTCGTACCCCTATACCGGAGCGCATATAACAAAAATAAAACCGAAATGTAAAATGGATGCAAAATTGATCGAAAAACTTGACCGCCAAAGATATTGGGCGGTCCTGTTGCAAGCCATTGCGCTACTCGACATTGTTGTCGAAACAACGTTTTGGTACGTCCGCTACTGGAATTATGATAATCAGGTATTCAATATCAGCGGGATCGTCGGCTTACCGTTGTTCGTGGGCGCCGGAGTGTGGTATCTCGTAATAGCGGGACGAATACTCCGCAACCGCAAACTGCGTGATGCGCTCCATAACGAGATGTATCTCACCTACAAACATCGCTCGCAACGCATAGCGCTGTGGGTGGTAATGTACACACTGTTGATATTTTTCGTTTTCGAGGATATCGGGATGTTGCCGACACGACTGATTTGCGAAGTTGTATTCTTTCTCGGGCTGGCTGTTTTGAAAGTCTCGTGGCTAATATATAACAGGAGGTAGCGGCTATGGGACAGAACGAACTTCGCAACACCCTAAAAGTACAGCGGGCGATAAAGGACATCACCCAGGAGGAGCTTGCGGCGGCGGTGGGCGTAACGCGCAAGACGATTAACACGATCGAGAACGGCGTCTATGTCCCCTCGACCGCCCTCGCCCTGCGCCTCGCCCGATATTTCGGCGTGCCGGTAGAAAACATTTTTCAGTTACCAGAACAACCATGATACGAACAGTTATTATTTTACTTGCAATTTGCGGAATGGCAATGAAGGCTGAGGCTCAAAAGGAACATAAGATTCCCGAGGTAACCGTTGTAGAAAAAGGAAGAAAGTCAAAATTGGTAAACCTGAACCCCAAAGGAGTACGCTTCTTAGGATACAGAACACACTCCCCCGGTCGGGGAGAACTGAGATTCGGCGTAGATTTATCTCTCAACAAACCGACATGGATACGGGGAATGGATTTCGACGTAGTAACCAACTCCATCGACACCCTTGTTATGAAGGTTGTAGTGTACAAACGCGAAGAATACGGACCATACACCTCGCTAATAACCTGGGCACCACTTGTAAACATACCTAAATATCTGGACAAACAGACAGTTAATATAGACTTGTCGGAATACCGGATCGTTACGGAAGGCGATGTTTACGTCGGTGTCGAGGTTGTACATGAAAGTACAGGTGGACAAGTAGGCTTTCCCATATACACGGCAGGAACTTTCGGTAGAGATATGTTCGGCGCAGGCCTTCAGATTAAAGGGACAGTTATAAAAAGGGAATAGCCCGCTACTTCGGCGTTCCGGTAGAGGATATCTTTCAGTTGCCGGAATAAGCTTCCGGATATGTAAAAAAAAGCCGATGTACAAAAAATCTACTGCGACTTGCCTAAAGCGATACGTTTGAGCGCGGCTACACAACGAATTCGCTTTAGTCGGCGTCTCCGTTTAACGCTTTTTTGCAAATCTTATTTTTTACATATCCCAAACGCCAATTCTCAGAGTGGCGCAAATGCAGAGCAGGCAATTTGTCGCCCAAAATGAGTAGATGCGAGGCACACGAAGAACCCCGAACCGCAGCGTATTGAGTTCTCCGGAGATTTGTAATCAGAGCGGGGTTATGCGACGCTCGCCGAAAAAAATCACCCGCGGATAGTACTAACGTACAGCCGCGGGTGATTTTTGAGGTAGCGGAAGCAGAACCGCCGCTATGGTTACAAAGATGGGCCGGCGGGGATAAGAGCCTTCCCTTCGGGGGTGTCGGTGTACTGCTCGAAGTTCTTGATGTACTTCGCACCGAGGCTGCGTGCCTTTTCTTCCCAAACCTTGACGTCGGCGTAGGTTTCGCGCGGGTCGAGGATGCCTTCGCTGACGTTGTTCAATTTAGTAGGAGCCGTCAGGTTCAGGATAGGAATATGGGTAGTGGGAGCGTTGTCGATCGAGCCGTCGATGATCGCGTCGATGATCGCGCGGGTGTCTTTGATCGAGATACGCTTGCCGGTACCGTTCCAACCCGTGTTGACCAGATATGCCTTCGCGCCGTGCTCTTTCATCTTCTTCGAAAGGGTCGAGGCGTAAACCGTGGGGTGGAGCGTGAGGAACGCCTCGCCGAATGCGGGCGAGAACGAGGGAACGGGCTCGGTGATGCCGCGTTCTGTTCCGGCCAGCTTCGAGGTGTAGCCGCACAGGAAGTGGTACTGTGCCTGGGCGTCGTCGAGGATCGAAACCGGAGGAAGAACTCCGAATGCGTCGGCGCTCAAATAGATGATCTTCTTTGCGTGGCCTGCCTTCGACGGAAGCACGATCTTGTTGATGAAGTAGATCGGGTACGACACGCGGGTGTTTTCGGTAACGCTGCCGTCGGCATAGTCGGGAGTTCCGTCGGCCTTGATGACAACGTTTTCGAGAAGCGCGTCGCGGCGGATAGCCCTCCAGATGTCGGGTTCGTTCTCTTTCGAGAGGTTGATCGTCTTGGCGTAGCAGCCGCCTTCGTAGTTGAATACGCCGTTGTCGTCCCAGCCGTGCTCGTCGTCGCCGATGAGGTAGCGTTTCGGGTCGGCGCTAAGGGTGGTTTTACCCGTTCCCGAGAGACCGAAGAATACCGCGACGTCGCCTTTTTCGCCAACGTTGGCCGAGCAGTGCATCGAAGCCATACCCTTCAGGGGCAGGTAGTAGTTCATCATCGAGAACATACCCTTCTTCATTTCGCCGCCGTACCACGTTCCGCCGATGATCTGTATCTTTTCAGTCAGGTTGAACATCACGAACACCTCGCTGTTCAGGCCCTGCTCCTTCCACTGCGGGTTGGTAACTTTCGAGCCGTTCATCACGACGAAATCGGGCTCGCCGTAGTTTTCGAGCTCATAGTGGCTCGGACGGATGAACATGTTGGTTACGAAGTGGGCCTGCCATGCGACCTCCATGATGAAGCGAACCTTCATGCGGGTGTCGGCGTTGGTGCCGCAGAATGTGTCGACAACGTAGAGTTTCTTGTTCGAAAG